>Ga0078972_1000525_pt1 | contig 159386 bp, 162 predicted proteins | sample YelNatPaOPGAMG01_FD_67568 | JGI IMG/M metagenome (GOLD analysis project Ga0078972, IMG submission 67568) | Hot spring thermophilic microbial communities from Obsidian Pool, Yellowstone National Park, USA - OP-RAMG-01 (SPADES assembly) (version 2) | ecosystem: Environmental > Aquatic > Thermal...
AGGGAGTTGAAACAACATTTTGGATTTGGTGATTATCAAAGCACAACTCCGCTTTCTATAATTAGATTTGTTAATCTTTCTTGTATATCATTATGTTTGTGTAGTTTGATGTTATTTCAACCTGTACTCTGCCAACGTCAGTATTAGAATGGGGGCGTAAGCCCCCTAATGTTTCACCTCCTCTTTTTTTTGGGGGGCCAATAAACCCGGCCCTTTGTGTCTATTTGGACACCCCTTTCCAGCAGGGCGTCCAGTGATACCATTTGTATTGCCGGTTTTGTCTTTTTTCGTACTCTCATTTATAATCCTCCTTTTTTTAGATTTGCTCCCTCAGGTGACGAGGGAGCTTTCTCTTTAGCTCCATGTACAGGGGGATATCCCCCTTTCTAAGAGCCCTTAGCGCCTCCTTAGCTGCCTTCTTGGCTGCCTCCTTATCGGCAGCCAAGTACTTCTCCTCTGACACTATACCCGACTTGTACATATAACTTCCTAGCTTCATTTTCTCTTTCATTTTTAAAATCCTCCTTTGGCTTTCTACTAAAAAAGGAAAGGAAGCCGAAAGCCAAAAGCTTCTTTTTCCTACTTACAGGCTTGCCTGCCTCCAGAGAGGCTTACACCGGCGCCGCAAGCAAGCCTGTTAAATGCCGGTATTAGAATGGGGGCTTACGCCCCATTGTTTAGTCTTCAAGTTTGATTGTGATTGTGATCTCACTATCGTTTAACGTAATACTGTTTACTAGAGTTTTTTCCTTCTCGATCTCCTCTAGTTCAGAGGGGCTCAATAATAAAAAGAACTCGTGCGTCTTTGGTCGGTCTTCGCACTTGTAGCAGTAGTAGTGATCACACAAAAATGATATCATTTCAATCCTCCTTTTGGCTTTCTGTAAGTTTAGAAAAGAAGCCGAAAGCCAAAAGCTTCTTTTCCTACTAGCAAGCTGGTTGAAATGTTTGTGTTAACGGTTTACTGTTTTTAAATATGCAACAACAGTAGCTTCATTAATTATAAACGTATCCTGATAGTATACAGGGATACGTTTTTTAAGCCTCTCTAGCTCAGAGCGGCTTAATGTTATTGTGAGTTTATGTTCTTTCTCCCGATGTTCGCAAGAGGTGCAAACACCTTCATTGAAATGTTTCAAAAACACTTTCATTTTAAAATCCTCCTTTTTGGCTTTCTAAACGAGTTTAGGAAAAGAAGCCGAAAAGCCAAAAGCTTCTTTTTCCCGCTACATCTTTTTATACAGGCTTGCCCTCCTTTTTGCAGAGGGCTTATGCCGACACCTTCAGCAAGCCTGCAATGCCGGCATTTAGTCGTTCAGAAATAAAAGGTCAGCCGATTGAAATCCAGCTGCTCCTTTGTGGCCGCCTCCTCCATACTCGGCGGCTATACTCGATACATCGATGGCGTCAGAGTATATTGTTACTGTCCAATACCTTTTGTTGTTATCTGCAACCATTCTAAAGGTCATCCAGATAACAACGTCAGGTGCAAACTCCTTCATAAACTCAGCCGATTTTATTAGGTCTGAGTTTACGGCAAGAGTTCTGTACCCACGCCATTCCAACAAAAAGCTGCGCTCTTTTAACACAGCTAACGATTGCTGCCTTATGTATTTGTAGATAGCAGCGCCTTTATCGATGATGGGTTGGCAGTCCTCGGATACTGTATTCCATATTTTTGACGTTGGGCTGGTGTCTTCTGCATGTATACCATAGGAGAAGTACATCGTACTATCTCCATACTGCCATGCCCATACATCCCTATCCCCTATTAGTTTGATGTACATAGGTACATCAGTAAAGGGGAACAGATATTCCCAAGTTAGCTCACACGCAGCTGTCCCCACCCGCCTTATGCCAGGAATGTGAGTGGGGAGGTTTTCTATAGCTGTCTTATGGTGGTCTATCCATATAACACACTCTTCCATTAGAGTAGTAAGCTGTTCCGGGGGAATAGCTATATCAAGAATGTATACTATATCTGCCCCCGTTCCATCGATGGCAATATCACCGTGATGTAACGGGGCAAACTCTACATTTTTGTAGCAAGTGCCGACAAGATGGGCGCTTGCACGTCCATCCATGTCGTCGTGATATGCAACCTTTACTTTCATTTTTCACCACCCCTATGTGATGCTGCGGAGTTGCACAGCATCATTGTTTATGGTTAGTACGTATTTGTTACCGATAACAACTTCGTTATCGGTAACTTCTGTGCTGTCCGTAAACTTGATCGACTCAGGAAACGGCACTTTTCTAATCACATTTCCCTGAAGGTCTACTACCTCGGCTTTATGTAACCGTACTACTACCCAATAGGTAGTAGTACGTACTACCAGCTCGCGACCCGCGTCGCCGCTGTAGTAGATCTGTTTTACATTATCCTCCACTCTGTAAATAATGAGGGATACCGCGGAGGATAATGTAAGTGTTGCAAATTCTTCTGATACTGTTACAGACATGTCGTTTACCGGCACCCTTAGGCGCTCATGGTAAACAACATGCCCGTTTGGCTTGTATACCGTGAAGTCCTTATCATACACTACAGCAACTAAGCCGCATATAAGGGTAGCTAAGTCGCCGTAAAAGCTGTTGACGAGGATGCCCTCTTGGTATAGAAATATTCTATTCTCTTTCTGTTCTAGCTTCATTTTCAATCCTCCTTTTTTGGCTTTCTAATAAATAACTAGGAAAAAGCCGAAAGCCGAGAAGCTTCTTTCCTACTTACAGGCTTGCCTCCAGAGAGGCTTACAACTCCGTCCTTTTACTAAAAAAGATAATTATCCGGATAATCTCTTTATCTGAGATAATACCCTTTTTAGTAAAAATTGTTTTTTGTTATACTATCTCCACTAATTTCCACCCTACCGCACGCAATCGACAAACAAAAACCTGCTGTAGAAAAAATCGACATATATATATTAGAGGGTATATTAGACCCGACACATATTAGAGGGCATAATTAGACCGACAAACAAAAAACTGCCGTAGAAAAAACCGACATATATATTAGAGGGTATATTAGACCAACATATATTAGAGGGCATAATTAGACCGACACACATATTAGGGTACATATTAGGAGAGCCCTCACATCAGACCGACAAAAACCTGCTATATTTAACATACTTACAACACAATTTCTTACAGATTTTTTACAAAAGGCGGTTTCAAGTATTACGATACGGGGTCTATTTAGCGCCCCAGACCCCTGTCTTTCTGGCAACAGATTTAGATATTCTCAGACAACCAAGCTTCGACTTTGGGCAGCCATATACAAAGCAAAACCTGCCGTAGAAAAAATCAACACTGGTATAAAAATTACGCAGCGGTAATAATCTTACTATAAAAAAATTTTACAGGGGAATGGGGATTTTGGTTTTGGGCAGCCGTATAATAAATTCGAGACCGCCATAGAGGAGGCCAACATACGGTATAACAATACAGAGGAAGATCAACTACAGGAGGAGGGGCATGTTTAGGGAATTAATATTTAGGGGATTAATAGGCTTACGGGACGCAACGAGTGCCATTTTTTCAAGATTCAGGCAGGAGACGAGCTGGGAGCCTCAGGCACCTGGGAGCATAGAGGACTTGGAACATTTTTTACAGCAGGCATACAGATGGAAACGGGACGCGGCACACGGGCTACTGGACAACATGCAAACGATACGCCACATGAACTGGCAACTGGAGACCGCCAACCGGATAGAGGGGGACTGCGACGACTTCGCCAAATACACCAGTTACATACTACACAGGATGGGCTACAGGGACATATACATAGCCAACATACTAACGATGAGGCACGTAATAGTCATATACGGCACGGGGGAGGCATACAACGTATTTTCCAACCACATACACTACCCAATTAGGGCACAGGACCTGGACGACGCGATACAGGAATACGCGGCAGCAAACGGCAAGCGTACAAACAGGCACGGATACTTGGTAGAGAGTGCATCAAGATACTTAAGGAGGGAGGGACTTGAGGACAGCCCTCGGGGAGAGAACACATGAGAGCGTACAGGAGGGAAGGAGATGGAATTTCCTACAGAGATAAAGATAGGCAGGACAATATACGAGATAAGCGGGGACGACACATATTTAAACGGCGACATGGGTGTAATAATAGAGGGCGACCCAACAATATACATGGATTTGGACACGGACACACCTGGGGAGGTACTACTACACGAGATATGCCATGCGATAGAGGACGCATACAACTTACGGATATTATGGAACAGCCCTAGGCACACAGCATTCATAAAGATACTATACACGGTATTAAGGGAGAACAACTTACTAAGCGAGAGGTTATACGGGAGGGACAGGATAGAGGAGCGATGATAGAGGACGAGGAATACATAACGGCATTAGCTGCATACGACTTACTACCAGAGGAGGACTTAATACTATACTGTGGGGAGACGGGCAACATACTAACATCTGACTACGACACGGTAAACATTTTGGAGAGGCGGGGCATACTACAGAGGGCAGACAACAGATACATACTAACCAGGAGGGGACAGGCATACTGGCAATCGTTACACAAGCCTACATTACTAACAAACGAGCGGGTACGTGGGGACACGATACTATTAGAATTTTTACTACAGGACATACCACCAGATTACTTACCTCCGTTACTAGTGCACAGCAACGAGCACATACGCCAGCTAGCCAGGCACAGGGTACTACGGGTATAGGTATATTTTTTTACAGGAGGCAGAGGATGAACCGGATAGTGGAACAATTTATAGAATCGGGTGCTATTATAGAGTACGGCCATTGGCAGGAGTGCAGGTCCAGGTTAGGGAGGCCATCGGGGAAGCACTCGGTACCATACTACAAGCTACCTGAATCGGAGAGGGAGGCATACAGGAAGCGGGCAAGGGGATACATACCATTATTGGGGAGGGTCATAGAGGAACTGGAACAGGAGAAGGAGAGGGAGATATTTTTCATAGAGAGCACATACAGGCACATAGCTTTGGTACAGAGGGCAGCCTACAGGATTGCGGAGGCGCATCCTGAATTCAACAGTCTAATGGACATATGCCAACAGCATGACATAAGTAAATTCAGCGAACCGGAGAGAGCGGCATACATAGAGTTATTACGGAACAGGAGAACGGATTCGGTTGTATTGGAGATACACGCAAAAGCAAACAGCCATCATCCTGAGTACTGGAGCAGGGGAACGGACGTAACGGGGATGCCGGCAATATGCATAGCGGAGATGGTAGCCGACTGGCAGGCAACGGAGGGGGATGCGAGGCAACTATTCAACAGGATAAGGAACAAGAGGTGGCATTTCAGTTTAGAGCAGGAGGCATTAATAGACAAACTACTTTCTACCTTTGAGGGGGGTGATTAGTCGGCGGGAGAAAGGATTCGGTTGGGATGGTTTTTTAACACAGGAAAGTTTTCAGAGGAGGATTCAGATGAGTAGGGACACAATAGCAAAAAGGGTAGCGGAGTTAACAGGCGAGAGTGTTTTACGCAGCAAGGCAACGGTAAGGGCGGTACTAGCGGCAATAGTACAGGAGGTAGAGGAGAAGGGCAGTGTAACATTACCTGGCTTCGGACGATTTTACTTGGGGAAGTTAAAGGAGACTAGGCGTTTCGACATAACGACTCGAGAATTCAGGCCTGTACCTCCAAGGACGCGTTTACGATTCAAGCCTGGGACTACATTTAAAAGGTTGGTAGAGTCGGAGGAAGCAGAGGAGGCATAGGATGATAGGCATTGCGATAGTAACAGGCCACCGCCTTAACTACTTACAGATAACTTTAGACTCTTTATTTAGGGTAGACGGGATAGGGGACTGCTACAAGTTGCTTTTCCAACTACCTCAGACACCAGAGGAGAGGCGGGAGAAGGCATGGGTACTATCGCAGTACCCATTAAACGAGATACGGGACACAGCCTACAGGGGAAGGGATGTATTTTTCGAGGCATACCGATATTTATTTTCTTTGGGAATGGAGCGGGCAATAGTAACATCCGACGACATAATACATAGGCCTGACTTACTGGAATACATAGAGGGCAACCGGAACAGGAAGGCATTTTTACACAGCTTAAGTGTATTATGGCCAGGATCTATCTCTCAACTTGCTTTCGAATTTTTCAACTTAGGTTTTTTAATAGACAGGGAAGCATTTGAGGAGGTAGACAGATGGTACAGGACGGGGTTATATTTGGGGGCAAGGACAAAACACGGCAACTTATTAAAGGATTACGAAACTATACACAATTTTGATACTATAATGGAGACATACATAATGACGCACGGTGCATTAAGTAGTTTTCCTGACAAACCTTACATAGCGCATATAGGTTTAACGGGAATATACAGCTACAATGATGAGGTTTGCCTAGAGTACGAGAAAAAGCTATTTACAGGCCCACCTAATACTTGGTTAAGGAACGCGATAACATTGATAGAGAGTGAGGAGACATACCCTCCTGAGATAGAGAGGATGTTAATACCTAGAACATTCAGATACGGAAGGGAAATATGAATAGGGGGATAGGCATAATAGTAAACCAACTAGATTTTTTACAGGCAACTTTAGAGAGTATATACGGGATGGATGGGATAGGGGATTGGAATACATACTTATACTTCAACGGCCCTTTAACTACGCAGGAGTACGCAGAGACGATAAACACGATATCTTGCTACCCTACCACAAAGGCATCATTCAGCCCAAAGCATTTAGGCACATTAGAGAATTACGTGAGGGGGATAAGGGATTTATTTTACATAGAGAAATGCGATTTGATATTAGTAACAGAGGCAGGGGTAATACTAAAAAGGGAGACATTAACTTTTTTACAGGATTTCGTAAAGCAGGATGCTTTTTTTTATTGCTTATGCCCCGGACCTACCTCACCTTTTAGTTACTTACCTACCTTTAATTCTTTAGTTTGGGCAATGGAGAGGGAATGCTTTGAGGCACTAGACCATTGGTTAAAGCTAAGGAGTTACATACCTCCAACAGACCGGCCACTTAACGAGGTATTTAGTTTATTTTTAGAGAGAACGGGGGCAAAGGCAAAAATGGGAACAGAGAGCTACGGAACTTTACTAAAAGACCTGCTATGCATCTAATGCCGTTTATGGTGTATTAAAATGGTTATAGGGGGATATCTTTTTCTAGAGTGCGAGGTAAAAGGATATGTACAGCAAGAATATAGGGATAATGGGCTTGGGGGGTATAGGCGACACTATAATGTTATCCGACATAGCGAAGAAGGTTTACGAGCATACAGGAGACAAGCCTACTCTTATAATAAGGGAGGGGGCAGAACTATTTACCGGCAATCCGCATGTATTGGATATAGTGCAGGTAGGGGATCAACATTGGGTAGACTGTTTTTTACAGAATAGGTATAGATATAGACTTTTTTGTGTAGTAAGGAATTTTACGGCAAGATTTTACAACGGGGATATAGGAACAGAGCCCCACAAGCAGTTGCAATTTGCATACGACAATCATATAATATACCGCTTTCCTCAGATTACATCTATATTTGATACAGAGTCTTTACGCATGTTTCGATCTCAGATGGTAGCATTAAGTGTAGGTTTACCTACGGATATAGCAGTAAAGGCATATGCAGACAATTATTTTGAAGTACCTAAAGAGTTCCTTGTAATAAGTAGCGTGAGGCATGTAGGATCATCTAAAAAGTTATGGAATACTAGGCAGTGGCCGTTACATCATTGCATGACTTTTATATCTTTACAAAAAATGCCTGTATTGCAGCTGGGCACAAAGGAGGATACAGCTATCCCCGGTGCAATAGATTTAAGGGGGAAGACCAGCTTATTGCAGGTATTGTACATATTAAAGAAGGCAGCGTGCATAATATCGATAGAGGGGGGATTAATGCATTTAGCATATGCTGTTAATGCTCCTAGGGTTGTAATACTACAGGGACCTACAGCATCATATGAAACTGCATATCCAGGACATGTTATAATAGAGCCTTACGTTTGCAAGGGGTGTTGGGGGCAATGCACAGATTGGCATACAAAGTGTATAAGGGAGATAGACATGTTTTGCATGAGATCTATAACTCCTTACAGGGTAAACTATGCAGTTAGGAGGTTACTGGATGAAGATTTGGCTGAGAATTAATGCTTTGGAGCCTATAAGTAGTTGGGTAATTGTTTGGCAGGAATTGGTAAAAGCTTTAAAGGAGGTAGGGCATACAGTACATTCCGATTTAAACACTATACCTCCATCTCCGGAAGAGTATATAGAGTTTTGGTGGGGGGATCCTATTTTTTGGGAATGGAGTCCGGAGACTGTATTATATAGGGTAGGTTATGCGTTATCGGAGGCAAGATCTTTATACAAAAAGAGTTTTGCAATAAAGGGGGTACAGAAATGCAATCTTTTACTTTGCCCTTCATTCCATGCTTCTATTGCTTTTTTAGAGGCTCCTATAGACATTCCTATAGAGATAGTACCTTTTGGCGTAGATACTAAGCATTATCATTATGTAGACAGAAGCAACTTAACACCCTTCAAATTTTTACATTTGGGAGCGGCACAATTCAGGAAGGGGAGTTGGTTAGTACCGGAAGCATTTATAAAGACATTTACTAGAAAGGAGCCGGTACATTTAACTATTTCTTCCTTTCACGATACAGAGATGGCAAGATCTTTGGAGAAGGAGTATGGAGGGCATCCTAATATAACTTTTAACATAAAGATGGAACCCGACTCCTTTCCTATATATCAACAGCACCACGTATTAGTCTCTCCCCATTTAAGTGAGGGATGGGGTATGTGTATAACGGAAGCAATGAGTACAGGGATGGCTTGTTTAGTAGCAAGATGTTATACTCCTAGAGAGTTTTTTAGACCAGATTTCGGTTGGTGGATAGAGATGAGTGAGGATTACGCACCTGTATCTAATTGCTTACCTGGAACAGGAGGTTTATGGAGGATACCTGATATAGAGAGTTTAGCAGCAGGTATGAGATATGCAGCTGACCATCCGGAGGAAGTAATAAGTAAAGGTAAGGCAGCATCTGCATACATAGGGAGTAACTATACTTGGGAACTGACGGCAGAGAAAATAACATCTATTTTATCTCAGTATGTATTTGGTTCTACAATGCACTGGCAGTAAGGAGGTAGATAATGAGGATTGCGGTGCAAAGATTGGACGGTTTAGGGGGGACAGCAACAGTAACAGATCAAGTAAAGAAGATATACGATATTACAGGCATGCCTGTTACTTTGGTAATAAGAAGGTATAAGGAGTTATTCTTGAACAACCCTTACATAGAAGACGTTATTGAGGTAGGTGATGAGTATTTTAAATCTGTTACCGACAAATACAGCAAACAATTTGATATATACTGCGATATTAGATTTGTCGTAGGAAAGTGGTATTTTAGTATACCTGATATCTCTGTTGATTTTACTAAGTGGCAGGTGTTATATGACAGGCATCCCACCCATAGAGATAAGTATTGCAAAGAGGCAAACGATATAGATTTATTAGGTTTAAACCAAATACAGATCGTAGATATGAGTTTGGGATTACCTTATGATACTATGGATGTTAAGCTGTATACTGATTATAAGATAGACCTCCCCTATCGTTTTGTGGTTGTTGCTGCAGGGGCAGACGAAGTACATAAGGGGAAGGAGCTAACCAAGCAGTGGTATGGTTGGGATACTCTTGTCTCCTTAATGCCTAAAAGAGTAGTACAAGTAGGCACATCATACGACCCTTACATATCGGGTGCTTATGATTACAGAGGTAAAACTTCTATACCTGAGTTAATATATGTATTAAAGAAAGCGGATTGCGTGATATGTATAGAAGGAGGCATAATGCACTTAGCATATGCAGTAGGTGCAAAGACTATAGTTTTAAGAGGACCTACTGCAAGTGACGTATACAGATATCCCGACCAAGTATGTATAGACTCGTACCCTTGCAAAAACTGCTGGGGAACAGAGATAGACTGGTTTAAGAAATGCCCTTTATCTTTAAACAAGGTATGCATGCGATCAATAACCCCAGAGAGAGTTTTAAATGCATATTACGAGGTCGATTAAATGGATTTCCACCAACTACTAGATCTTTATTTAAGAATATTAGAAGACATACATATACACGTATCCCCTAAAATAAGACAACATGCCCAATATATCCCACATAAAATAACAGAAGAGATAGAGAAACATCCTAATAAAATACGTATAATTAAACAGTATATAAGATATTACAATAAACAATCCCCTTTAGACAGTATTGAGCTTCCTACTTTACGAGACTGGCTAGACACTTCTAATCGGAGGCCTCGTATATAATTACATATAAAATTTATAAAAGGCCTTTATAGGGGGGAATAGGCCGGTTTTTAGGGGGATTTTCAGTCCATTCTTTTGCGGGGGATATATTTTACAGAGGGGAGAGTTACTTGGTTTGTATAATGGGTTTATAAAAGGGAGGTAGTGCTTTTTGACTGATACAGAATTGCAAACATTTTTTTCTAAGGTATTAAAAGTTTCTGCAGGTAGTGTTATATGTTTATACACGCGAGGGCATAAGCTGGTGTTAACGGATGTAGTGGCTATTACTCCTATAGTGATAGACAAGGATGTAATACTTCAGATTACGTATTCAGGAGGAGTTTCGGTATTTAGGGAATGGGAGGGTATAACTATAGATACGAAAAGTCCCAGACCTGATTTTCAAGTAAAGGGGGTATAATAAAAATGGGAGACGATAGACCTGTAGTAGTGAGACGTTTAGTGGAGCCTGAAGAGCAGAAGGTAGAGCATACTACCTCAGAGAGTGTACCTGGAGTAGTTTTAATATCTCATTTTCCTGATACATATTTGGTAGTACCTTTAGGTTTTCAGGTAGGAGGGGATAACGTACAGGAAAACGGGGTAGATCAGGAGACTGCTAAAAGTTTAATAATTAGGTTTCTTGGCATTAGAGAGCTTGGGGAGTCGGTATTGACTGCATTTAATAGATTATGGATGGGGGCATTAGAACGTGTTCAGAGAGGCGAGAGGGCGATTTTTGTTATAGAAGACGGGGATGTAAGGTTATTATGACAGAGAATTTTAGGGTAGAGGGTTTTTGTTCTATATGTAACAGCCCTCTTATATTTATGGCAGGTAAGCAGATAAAAAGCAATGTATGGATGTTGCTGGAGCCTATAAAATGCAGCCATTGCGGCTTTACCCTTACAGCAGTATTGCAGGACAATCTGAGTCGATTTTGGGGAAGGAGTAGTGTTTACAGTGGATGGGACAAGAAAGGCAGTAGATTTGAGTTCTCTTAGAGGACAAAAATCATTTACATGCGAGGTTTGTAATAGTATTTTATCTTTTCTGGAGGGCAGGTTACATACAAGTATTTGGTACTGTACTAAATGTAATCTATACAAGGAGTACTCCAAAGAGGGAATACTTTTAAGGACATTTTTCAGGGAGGAGAAGGATGGCTAGTATAGAGGAGATTTTTGCTACCAAGCAGCAAGAGCTTGCACCAGTGGGGTATACTTTTTACTCCAAAAAGATTACAGATAGTATTTCGACTTTAGTTTTATACAATACTATTTCTAAGGGGTTTACTGTTTTTACGTATACAGGCGGGCAGTTAACTAGAACGGACATGTTTTTATGTGTTGGAGAGGATAAGGCAGAAAAACTTGGAAAAAAGGTTATATCTCCTTATACTGTATATAAGAATGAGGAGGGTTTTTGGGTTGTTAAAGCTCTTCAATCTTCAGATTCCCATATCCCAGATTGAGTCTGATTTAAGCAGGTATTTGAAAAAGGATGTTAAGATTGAGGGTATACAGGTAGATATAGCTAGAGAAACTTCAGGCAGCAGATTGGCAATTGCAACTATCTCTACTCCAAAGAAGTATGTATTCCTTGTTAAGGAGAGTACGGAGCATGAGTTAAATATTTTACATATAGTAAATAAAGTAGTAGGAAAGTTTGTGCCTAGGGTACTTAGGTGGGATAAGGGGGAGAGTGTATTTATTTGGCTGGAGAATGTGCCCGGTTGGCTAAATCCCTTTTTGTTTAAAGTAGCGGAAACATTGATAGATGTTATTTTTGAGTATCATTCTTATACTATTTTCAATTACAAAGAGGTGGGGGAAACATTCTCGCTACAGCCTCCGGATAAGGGATACATAACATCTGTATGTGACAAAGCGTTGGAGGCATTATATAGGGATCAGATAATAGAGAAATCGGATTTAGATTGCATAAAGAAGAGGTTAGGAGATACTTTAAATGCGTTTAAGCAGGCTACTTTTCCTTTAGTGCTAGCCCACGGATACTTTGTACCTAGCGTTATAAGAGCGGAGGGAGACAGGGTAGTTTTTTATGATTGGAATTGTTCTTCATTAACATACCCACAGATAGACTTGGTATTGCTGATGGACAGAATAATAACTATAAGTAACTACCAGAGGTATCCGTGTGATACCGATTTTTTATTACATAGATACTTAAGGGAACTTGATGATTTAGGAGTAAAGGGCGACTTTTATTCTATTTACAATACTTGTTATTTCTTTAAGATACTGCCGCTACTTAGGCATTGGTCATTATGCAAACCAGTAGACGAACGAGTAGAGGCAGAAGTCAAGAGTAAGATAGCAACTATGAAGAGGCTGGAGGTGATATAGTGGAGGCTTTTAAGTTGTGGGGAGAGGAGATAAGACCAGAAATTCCTTGGTTATCCCAAGAAAAGCAATATTTTCAGATGTGGAGAAATTCGGAGGTATTGGCAAGTATGTCATTTGCTGTTTGCACTCAATGTCAGAAACCTTTTGGTATTTTCTCGGAGTTATGTCAAAAACAGTTAAAATGCCCCTACTGTGGAGAGAGTGCAGTATTAGAAAAGCCTGCTCCCTTACTAACCAAAATACTTAAGGAGATTTTAAAATTAAAGAAATGCCAGAAACGTTTAAGACCTTAATAATAGATTCCTCCTACCTAGCATATCGCTCCTATTTTGCATTAGCAGATGCGGAAGCAGAGCAGCATATGGTTCAAAGCTTTATAAGGAGTTTATGGACAACAGTATTTAGGTTTGAGATACAACAGGTTATATTAGCTTGGGATGGGGGGCATGTTTATAAGTCACAGCTATATGAAGGGTATAGACAGAAAGTTGACATTCTTACTCCATCCCAAAGGCAGGATTTCAAATCTCAATTTTCTTTATTGAAGGAGATACTTTCGGGTATAGGGTTGAAAAGTTGCATGCAGGACGGTGTAGAGGCAGACGATGTGATAGCTTTTTTATGTAGAAATAAACACATACCCACTAAAATTGGAGAGGGCTACGAGGTACAGTATCCTATTCTGATACTATCAAGCGACCATGATTTATATCCTTTACTTTCTAAAGACATTGCTATGCTTAAAGGCAAGGGCATACCTTATACAGAGGACTCTTTCCGAGAGGAATTTTCCGGGTTGAGTCCTGATAAATATCATATAATGCAGTCACTTATGGGATGTAGCAGTGATAAGGTGCCTGGAGTTAAGGGGGTAGGGGTAAAGCATGCAATCAAGCTTATAAGCAGATATGGCAGCCTAGAAGAGTTAAGGAGTGCACCTAGAGTCGATAGGATAATATCTTTGGTGCAAGATAATTGGGAAAGTGTAGAGCTCAGTTATAAATTGGCGATTTTCCAGGAAGTTTCTCCAGTATTAGAGATAGGTGTTAAGGATTTGCCCCGTGTAAGAAGGCTTTTATACAAACATCAGTTATATATGTTGTTAGACAATTGGAACAACATAGTGAAGTTATCTGTTTTGTGAGGATAGAGATATGGATGCAAGTCGTTTAAAACAGGGGGTGCCTACCAGAAAAGACGGAGGCTATGAGCGATTAGCAAAGTTATTAAAGGCAGAAGCAAGCAAGAAGTTACTATACGAATCTCCCATTTCTTATTCTTCCGCTACTGCTAAAAGTAAGGCTATATACCGGAAAATAATGCAGTGTATAGAGAAGACGAAATCTACAATAGAGGAATTTGCAACTTTTGTTTTTTTAAATGATTGGAGTTGGATGAGGGAAGGCGTACCTAATCTTGGGTATCTAGGTAGCGATCAATTTTTAGATACTTTCAAATGGTATGTCTCTAACAAACAGGAGTTAACGAGGAGTAAGGAAGTATTAGATTATTATAATAACACTTTCAAGGCGTCATTAAACGATATAGCCTCTCAAAGACTAGCTCTTAAGATACATCACTTTTTGAAAAAGCATTTCGCTTCTGTATCTTCTTTTTTCTCATACATTAAAAGCATTAACTGGAGAAACGGACGTCCCTCTCTTACTTACCTAGCTTCAGATACCTTTCTTAATCAGTTTTATGCAAGCGGTGGTTATTTGCAAGTGAGGAGAAACGGAGCTACCTACTTAAGTAGAATATTAGAAAGACTGAAGACTTATGCTACAGGCAACTCTGAGTGTAATTTTGAAGATTTTAACTGGGAGATAGCCGAATTAATCTTAAAGCCTCTAAGTTCGAGTAGTATTCCAAAAAAATACCAGCCTCTTTTAAACAAATTACTAACCCTCCTTTCTAATACAGAATCACCTTCATTGGGGAAGTACGTGGTAACGCCGCAGGGACGGTTGACTCCTTTGGGCGTTTTTTGGATAGCACTAGCTGCTTTTAACGTCGAAAATTTTTATGTGGGGAGTTGGAGGCAAGAACTTTGTAAATATATACATCAGGATGTAAATTCTTCTTATATTTTGGAGGTTAGACATGTTTCAAGAAGAACACGGGTTGATAGTACAAGAGTATCTGGAGTTGGGGTCAAAGATCAAAAGTGATCTTTTAGCTAAATCATTGCCTCCGGAAGAGTTCGACAAACAGTTTTCTCTTTACTTGGCTTATACGTATGCCCGTATTCCTCCAGAGTATTGGGAGTTTAATCCCAGTATGGGTAGGTCGGTATCTAGGGTAGTTAATAAGTTTATAGAAGAAGCTGCTGTGGGTGTGGGTTTGACGTTAGCAGGGAGTCATCCTTTTGCAAAAACGGATATTTTATACTACATAGCTAGGAAGTTAACAGAAAAGGGACACACTTGTTTTACGTTATACTTCGATGAGTTTCTTTATATAGTGAAGGAGAGTAAAGAAAGTAGGGTTTTAAAGTTAGAGCTAGCAGATAGGATTAAATCTTCTTACTTCTTTTTACTAGATGTTCCAGAGGTTGTAGATGCAAGCCCTTTTATCCAAGATGCAATTGCTTTGATGCTATTACGTAAAGGAAGTCGGTTATCTACCTCCTTCTCAGTCAATACTAGTTTTTCTTTAGAAGACATCTCTGTTTCTTCTTTTTTAGGCAGACTTATCTTACCTTTCAACAAAGTAAATAAGTTTTTAGTAATAGATTAAAGAAGCGGACTTTTTTTAGAGGGAGAGTACCATTGCCAAAGTTTAATACTTACAGCGATCCGGAGTTAGAGCAGAAAGTATTGGCAGCTTGTATACAAAGCTCAGAACCTTTTGCTTTACTAGATATGCTCCAGTCCCATTACTTTACTAATGAAGTAACGAGGGATCTTTTCACTGTTATAAAAGGACTTTCTCTATCTATAGGAGTACTGCCTACAGAAGCTGCTCTCAAATTAGAGCTTCAGAATAGATACATCAACTCCCCTCAAATAATAGATACCCTACTTACTACTTACACCCAATTACAATCTCTGCCTATAGACGTACCCCCTTCCTTCTTGGTTAAGAATCTTATTAACTTTGCCAGAGCTAGAGAAATGTTGTCTAGTATAGATAGAGCTGTTGCTAAGCTGTCTGAAGGAGATATAGAGGGCGCGATAAAGGATTACCAGGCAGATGCTTTATCTTTACAGGCTTCCGATCCTGTTGTTACAGTATCTAGGGGTGAGTTTTTAGAGGAAGTTAATAAGAGGAAGGAGCTTCTTGAAGATATAAAACTGCATCCGGAGAAATACAGAGGCATACCTACAGGTATAGAGGAACTAGACGAGTTAACTCAGGGGTTATGGAGGGGGGAGTTAGGTTTCGTTTTTGGACGAACTGGTATAGGTAAAAGTTTCTTTCTTTTAGAGGTAGCACTAGCTGCTTTCAAATATGGATGTAAAGTTCTGGTAGTGACTGTAGAAATGCCTAAAACACAGTGGGAGAGAAGGTTGGATAGTAGGGTTTCTCATGTACCTTATGCCCATTTTAAAAGGGCTAGTTTGGATGAAATTGAATATAAGCAGTGGGAACGGTCTCTTGAGCACTTGAAAAGTAGGTACTATACAAAAGGGGCTAGGTTGTGGGTAACGCACATACCTTTTGGGTGTACTGTAGGGTCTATAAGAGCTGAGATAGAATATTACAGAGGGCAAGGGACCCCTGTAGATATAGTAGTAATGGATTACGGCGATCTTATAACACCTTCCAGGCATCTATTTAGTGAGCAGGCAGAATTGACTTCTATATTCAGAGAGTTAAAAGGGCTTGCGCAGTTATATAATATACCTGTATGGACAGCAAGTCAATCTAAGGTAGGTACTTACAGATCGGCAAAATTAGATGTAGAGGATGTAGGGTATGCAGCAGGTAAGGCACACGTATCTGACCTAGTAGTAGGTATCTCGTGTACGGATGAGGATCAATTGGCAGGTAGAATGTCTCTACATATCGTAAAGTATAGAGATGGGGTAGCTAGTAAGCCTATAACCCTTAAACCGAAATTTGAAATATCTATGATAGATTCTAAGGGCGTGTAAAAGTATGAAAGATATTTTTATAGATATAGTAGTTGTTTGTCAACGGTTAGGATTGGATTTAAAAAAAGCAGGAAGTAGGTATGTATGTAGTTGCCCCTTACATGTAGATGCAAATCCTAGTTTTACAGTATACCCTGATACAAATAGTTTTTATTGTTTTAGCTGTCATATAGGTGGAACGCCTTTACATTTGGCAAAAGTTATAGATCCCAACATCGATTCGTGGGCAGCATTAGTAAGTTGGTACAATGCAACAGAGCCCGCCTTAGTTAGGCTCCCCCGAAAATATCCTCCCTCACTGCAAAAAATCAAAGAGTTATTAACCGACAATCCTGTAACGCTTCCTGAATCAGAACCTTCTAAAGATTCTTTCTTAAGCATGTTTGGTATTAGGTATGTGAAAAGGGGGCAGCTCGTGGGGAGGCATATTATACCTATATACTTTGATGGCGAGTTAATTGCATACGAAGCACGATGCTTTACGGGTCAACTCTCCCCCAAAACCCTTATCTTGCCTTCTGATGTGAAGATACATTCTTTTTTGTGGAATTACGACAATGTTTTACCTAGCCATCCTATTATTTTGGTTGAAGGTATAAAGGATGCTTTAGCTGTAATGTCGTTCGGCTATTATAATGTAGTCTCTAGTTTTGGCGCCCAGTTATCTAGAGAGCAAGCGTTATTATTACTTTCCAAACAGCCTACGGAGGTAATCATAACATATGATGCAGATGGAGCAGGGGATAAGGGAGCGGAGGATGCGATTTCTTATTTGTTGTCTTGGGTGCATGTTTCCAGAGTTTACCTGCCTAGAGGCACTGATCCCTGGGATATAAACACTATAACCTGGCAACGGTGTTTTAGTAGTAGAAAAACTATTGACAATAAAAGTTTTAGACAAGCATTCCTGGAAAAGTTTAGGCGTGAGGTTTTAGAGGAATAATTTTGTTAAAGAATAAGAGGGAGGGAGTTAAGATGTTTTGTACAGTAACAAGTACTACCATTGAAAAGTCTAAGAGTCTTACCTCGGAGGAGCTACAGGAGAAGACAGATTTATTTGAAACCTTACTACCCAAGCTGATGAAATATATTCAGAAACAGGCTTCCTCTCGGGCATCAAAGGGATTAGACGCTATTTTAGATGAAGATGATTACGTTTCTTTAGGGTTGGCTCAGTTGTGGGCTGCCGTACTTGATTACGATGTACAGAAAGGCGATTTAGAGGGGTGGGCAAAACGCCGTATTTGGACTAATATGTCTGTCTTACTTAGCAACAGTTTCCATCAGAAGCGGGTACCTAGAGTAAAGGTAGGGGACGAAATTATATTATCTCCGGCTGTCTCTATAGAAGCTGCCGGATTATTGGATATAAAAGCGGTTGAGGAACCGGAGTGTATTTGTGATTTAATGCAGCAGGAGATTTACGGTTTTCTAGTTACTAGGTTGAAGTCTTTTAGGGACCGAGTTGCTTTAGCGGTTTTAAGGCTTTGTTTGGAGCCGGATGACGAGCTGTTGGGTTTATGTAAAAGTAGAAAAGATGTTAAGCTTACAAATAAAAGTATTGCAGCTAGGTTGGGGGTTGCAGTATCTAGAGTAGCTAAAGCAAAAAAGTTGATATACCTTTTTATACATAATTATGAAAGATGTAGTGGGTGTAAATATTTCAAGAAATGCATACTTAATACAGCATGTAGTGAGGTGTTAAAATGCGATATTTATCGACAAATGAAGTAAGTGATATACTAAATATTAGCGGTAATCAGGTAAGGTATTTAATTAGGAATGGTAGATTAGTAGCTTCAAAGGAGCTGGGTAAAGAGTTTCAGGTGCATACTGTAGATGCTGCTAGATTTAAAGTGCTGAATGATATGTATATTAGACAAGATCCCGGCGAACCGGATATTGTTTGGATTTTTGAGGCAAGTAAATATTTGGTGGATTTGGTAAAAAAGAGCTCCTTTGTACCCCATCAGTTAGTAGCTGTTGCTATGGGGGGGCTTGTACCGGCTGCTATAGTTGCCTCTTTGTTGAGGATTCCTATGTATGTAATAGAACTTTCGCATTACGAAGGGAGGGAAAGAAAAGAGGAAATTACTGTTACGTATAAACCTTCAGATATAAAAGATGTGCCTACATTAGTAGTAGATGATATAGTAGACACAGGAGAAACTTTGAAGGCAGTAGTAAATGAGTTAGTGGAAGTAGGTGTTAGTACTGATAATATTAAAGTAGGCGTTTTGCATAAAAAGCCGGGGGCGTGTTTTGAGCCTGACTGGTATGTTTATTTGACCAAGGATTGGGTTGTATATCCTTGGGAAAGGTAGGAGGAGGTTAATATGGGAGACTGTTTTGGTAAACTATATGACCCAGATGCTTTAGAATGTCAACCTGAAAATTGCGATGCATGGAAGGAGTGTAAAGAAACTATGTTGAAAATAGAGGATAGAAAATTGCCTTGTTTCGGAAAGCCGGCTCCTGAGGGATATGAGCCTGGTAATCCAGCGTGCGAAAACGTTTGCAAGAGGAGGGATGCTTGTATAGAAGCTCAGAAGGCTGCTACTGCAGTAAAGCCTTCAGCTGCTATACCAGATACTTCTACTGAATATGATTTAAAGGTAGATGCTCGGGTTTATGCAAAAGAGCCACGAGCTTCTAGGGATGTTGTTGGGACTGCAAAAGAGGAACCGGTTGTAGAAGAGAAAGTTACAGAAATCACAGAACCGGTTGTAGAAGAGAAAGTTACAGAAATCACAGAACCGGTTGTAGAAGAGAAAGTCACAGAAATCACAGAACCGGTTGTAGAAGAGAAAGTCACAGAAATCACAGAACCGGTTATAGAAGAGAAAGTCACAGAAATCACAGAACCGGTTGTAGAAGAGAAAGTCACAGAACCAGATACAGGACAAAGCCAACTTGGTAAACCTACTAAAAAGGCGACAGTTAGGGAGGCTATAGCCTATTTAAAGAAGTTTACTAAGGAAGATTTGGTTCAAGTACTTATAGACAAAGGACTGATAGAAGACACGGAGGCGGATAGAAGTAAGAACAGGGCTCTTATAGGTCAGTGGCTGTCAGAATTTAAGAGGACAAAGGAGTTCCCGTTAACTAAAATACCCAACTCTGATTACTTTACAATTCTTTAAGAATTAGGAGGTAGAAAATGCCCGTATGTGACAGATGTGGATGTGAAACATCTACAATCTTTAAAGTAGGAGATGTTGTTTACAATTTATGCCCATCTTGTGCAGCAATATTGGATCGAAACATGTCTGCTTTTATGAGTCAGTTTGCAGCAAACAGTACTATAGTAAAGGGGGCAGCTCTTATATTAGAGGGGCTAAAGGAGCTGTATGGTTTAGAGACTACAGAAGATATGAAAAGTACTCCGTATAGAGTAGCTAGAATGTTTGCAGAGTTATGTTCAGGTTTAAAAGATGATCCTGCAAACATTCTTTCTGTCACATATCCTGCCCCCTCTCCCCCTAATCTAATCGTCTCTAAAAACATAGATTTTGTATCTCTTTGTCGCCACCATTTAGCTATTATACTAGGTCAGGTCCATATAGGGTACCTGCCTAAAAGTAAAATAGTAGGTTTGTCGAAGTTGGCTAGATTGGTAGACTGTTTTGCTAAAAGGCCTCAGATACAAGAGGAGATGACTAATCAGATAGCAGATGCTATAGTTGATTATTTAGATCCGGCAGGTGTCATTGTTTTCGTTTCTGCTCAACACGGTTGCATGTCTCATAGAGGCGTACTAAAGCAGGGGGCAGTAACGGAGACATCTGCAGTTAGAGGAGTATTTTTACATAATACTGCGGGTTGTAAAGATGAGTTTTTTGCTATGATTGGAGGTTACAATGGATAAAATTAGAAGGCCGACAGCAGCTGATTACATAAACACCAGTATACTGCTTCATGATGTCCCTACTTACGATGAGTTTATGGAAGATTTAAAGAAGCAGTGGCAGGATCAGTTTACAGAGGCAGAGAGATTGGGAGTTAACGGTAACGCTCCTATCTCTTTTTACTACTACATAAACTTAAGTATGGAGACTATTAAAAAGCAGATAGAAGAGGTTATACCTCAGAAATATAAGGAGGGGACTCTTTCAGCTGAAGATGCTGCTGCCAGTACAGAGCTGCTGACTATTTTACTAAGTTATGAGGAAAGGGCATTAAGGGAGAAGAATTTCTTCTAGAAGGAGAAATACTGTGAAAATTGCACATGTAGTACCTGCAAGTAATTTAGATTTAAGTTTTGCAGGGGACTTTTATTTCTGTTTGGCACATTTAGCTTTACAGGATCCAGAGTACAAGAAATTTTTTATTGACAGAGTAAAAGAGGGTAGGGAGGTATATCTAGATAACGGGGTTTGGGAGACGGGTACTCCTATAGAAGAGACATCCATGATTGAGTTAGCTATAGAGATGCAACCTGCTTATGTTTACGCTCCTGATTATATGAACGACTTTCAGTCTACTGTTGAAGCTACTATATCGTTCGGTGATAGGGCTTCTAATACTAGAGGATTCAATTCTAAGATTATCGGTGTTATGCAAGGTAATACGATGCAGGAATGGATAAAGTGTGCTTTAGTACTGAGTAAGCTGCCTGAGAATATATGTCATACTATTGCTGTTAACACTTTGTTTTTGCAAGATGCATATGAGTATGAGATAGAGGAGGGGGCTAGGCGGTCTAAAACAAGGTTAGAGGTTTTGATGTATATAGAAAGGCATATACATAGCTTTAAGAAGCAAATTTATTGTACCGGGTTTGGAGCTCCTGTAGATGCAGAAGAGTTACCTAAGTTTACCTGGATATCTGGAGTTGATACTGCAATAGCATGTGCATTAGCTGCGGAGAATACTGTTATCACCCCTAATAACTATAAAAGTATTAAACCTAAAAGCAAGATAGATACTATTACGTTAACAGAAGAGCAGATTTCTTTTGCTAAGTATAATATCCGGGTTCTTAACGCTTTTACAAAGGGGCGAAATCCCTTTAAGGAGGTTGTGTAATGTATGTTTTATTTGAGGGATTTGATAGAGCAGGCAAATCATCTACAATAGATTTTTTGAAAAACAAATTTAAGCCCTCTGTAGTTCTTCATTCTGATACTCTTTTAGGTATATCCCTACCCTCTTTAAGGGATAAAGTATCCCCTGAAGTTCTTTATATGCTCTTTTGGCAGGCTATTAGGGAGACAGATCTTAAGGTTGAGGAATGCTTAAATAACCGAGTAAATGTGTTAGTAGACAGAGGATTTATGTCTAATATAGCATATAGTTTTCATATAGACAGTAGCTTTAAAACTACTATGGATGACATTTACTTGCATAAATGTATTAAACCTGATCTTATTTTATATTTTTCTGTGTCGTATAATGCTTTCTTACACCGGGCAAAAGAGGAGCGAGTAGATTTGTCGTTTTACAGTAATGTAGTAGATGGGTATAACCACTTAATTTCCAAGTTAAAGGGTTTAGGGTATACTATTTACGAGATAGATGGCGACAAGCTCTTGTCCCAAGTATATGAAGATGCTTTTCTTGCAATAGAAAAATATAGGAGGACATTATGAGCGATTTTATTGTAGATTCCGAAGTTGAAGATATCGCGAGGCGTCTAGTTCTAAGATTTCCCGATATTCTATCCCACATTGATGTAGATAGGATACTTTGTGTAAGGGAGATTAGCAGAAGCCAAAAGAATCAGTTAGGTGCTTGCAGACCTGTTAAACCCCCTTTTAACTTATTAAATCCTAACATTATCTATATAATAGTTATTTATTACAAAGCTAAGTGGGATGATTTGCTTATAGGTCAAAAGCAACTACTTGTGCTACATCAACTACTGCATATCCATCCCGAGTTTGATGGTAGTACAGTACCTCACGATGCTAGTGATTGGTCTTTTATTTTGGATACCTTTGGCAGTAATTATATGGAGAGGAATGACGTTCCCAATTTGCTGTCTAATAGGGAACAGGAGGACAGCGGTGGACAAGCTTGAGGAGCTCGATTCGGAGGAAAATGTAGAGCAATGGTTGAAAGATGTAGATTTTACATGCTGCACTAAATGCTCTATCAGCTCTGAGAGGCCTTTAAGGTATTATGTATCTCCTAAAGGGCGGTTAGATGCTCCTATTGTATTAGTAGGAGAAGCACCTGGAGCACAGGAAGAGGATTTAGGGGAAGTGTTTGTAGGGCCTGCAGGAAAGAGGTTACAGGAATCTTTGCAAAGAGCTGGAGTAGATTTAGATCTTTTGTATATAACTAATACCGTTAAATGCAGGCCTCTCGCTAACAGGTCTCCTATTGCAGAGGAGTGTAGAATTTGCAGAAGTCTTTTTTTAGAGAAGGAGATTAAAGCTTATCCTCGGAAACTTTTGGTAGGTATTGGAAATATAGGTTATTACGGGATTGTACCTAAAGGAGTACCCAGTGGGATAACATCCCGTACCGGCCTTTTTGAATATAATGAGGAGTTCAGTTGCTATGTTCTCCCTTGTATCCACCCGGCTGCTGTTTTGCGGACTCCCAGTTATCAATCCCTCTTAGACGATGTCGCCGATAAGATATCTCGGTTTATAAGGGAGGGGTATACAGTTCCAGCTAAGACAAGTGTCTTTTACAAAGAGATCAGAGATCTTGCATCTTTTAAGGAGTTTATTTCGGAAGTAAAAGAAGTAAAGAGGTTTGTGGTAGATATAGAGACAGAGGGCTTTAATTATTTTAAAGATCATATAATTTGTATCGGCTTTTCTACAGCTCCTTATACAGCTTACTATCTTCCTATATTAGAAGAGGATGATTTGGCGTGGTCTAAGAATGAGTGGTGTCTAATACAGGAGGGTTTAAGGGAGATATTTGAAGATGCTTCTATTCAGAAGATAGGCCACAATTTAAAATTTGACCTGAAGTTTCTTGTGCATAAATTTGGTTGGGATGTAAAAGGGCTTTTGGACGATACCATGCTGATGCATTTCATGCTAGACGAGAATACATCTCATGGTTTAAAAGAACTTGCAGCTAGATTTACAGATATGGGGAACTATGCTGCTCCGTTAGAAGAGGCATTTACGCAGATAAAGAGGTCTAGGATACCTGTGGAAGAGAAGCATTACGGCAAAATACCAGTCGATATACTTAAGCATTATGCTTCTGCAGATGTAGATGCAACTTTCAGATTATATGAACTCTTCAAAAAGCAGCTGGTGGAGCAAGACTTATACCGTGTATATAGATTCCTTTGTATGTCGGTAATGCCTGTATTGATGCATATGGAGCTGACAGGTGTCAGGGTAGATGTATCTAAGATAGCTTCATTGAAGGAAGATTTCGAGTATCAGTTAGAAGAGTTGCAAAAAAAGATAAACAGTTATACAGCCGAGTCTATCAATATTAGATCTGCCGCCCAACTACGTAAACTTCTTTATGAGGACTTAAATCTTCCGGTATTGGGGCGTACAGATAAGGGGGAAGCTAGTACGGATGAGGAGACTTTAAGGCAGTTACAAGAGAAGACAGGTCATCCAGTTGTAACCGATTTATTAGAATTTAGGCGTATATCTAAACTCTATACTACTTATATCCAAGGGCTAAGTAATTATATAGCTCCAGATGGCCGTATACATACAAGTTATATGCAACATGGTACAGCAACAGGCCGCCTAGCTTCTTCCGAACCAAACTTACAACAAATTCCTAGGGAGTCTGCTATCAGGCAGTTATTTGTTGCTACAGAGGGATGGTATTTTATAACAAGCGACTTTAAACAGTCTGAGTTAAGAGCATGGTGCGCTTGTAGTAAAGATGAGAAGTTTTTAGAGGCATTAATATCTACAGACGTACATAATACTATCGGATCTCAGTTGTTAGGTAAGCCTCCCGATCAGATAACTTCTGATGAGCGTACTAAAGTAAAGATGGCAGTATTTGGCATAGCATATGGGAGGGGTGCTAACAGTTTAGCAGCAGAGTGGAACATGTCTAAGCAAGCTGCTCAAGAGTTTATTGATAAATTTTTTATGCAATATCCTAAAGCTGCTCAATGGCTATTAGAGCAAGAGCGTATAGCTCAAGAGCAAGGGTTTGTAAAGAGCATGTTTGGTAGAGTAAGGAGGTTACCTACTGTAAAGAGCGAGGATGAGGGGGTAAGGGCTCAAGCGCTTAGGCAAGCAAGAAACAGTTGTATCCAAAGTCTAAGTTCTGATATTACTAACCTCGCTTTAGTAAGGTTACATAATACGTTTAAACAAAAGGGAATGAAGTCTAGGATCTTATTGCAAGTGCATGATGCTATTTGCATAGAATCGCCCCCAGAAGAAGTAAAACAAGCTGTAGCTATTTTAAAAGAGTGCATGACAGCTCAGCCCCACAGAGATTATGATGTCCCTTTAATGGTTGATATTAAGGTATCTACTTGTTGGGGGGGCGAGGAGATACCTATAGACAGCCTTTAGAAAAGAGATAGGAGGTAAATAATGCCGCATTTTAACGAGAACGTTTTAACTATACTGAGGAAAAGATATTTTGCTAAAGACCCGCAAGGTAATATAGTAGAGGATTGGGAAAAGCTGTGTAATCGGGTAGCTACAGCTGTTTCTAAAGGGGAGCCAGACGCCGATGCTTATGTTGAAAAGTTTTATGACATGATTTATAATTTGGAGTTTTTACCTAACAGTCCTACTCTATTTAATGCAGGCCTTCCTCTGGGCCAACTAGCAGCTTGTTTTGTTTTACCTATTGCAGATTCTATGGAGGGAATTTTCGATACTCTTAAAAAGGCAGCTTTAGTATTTGCTTCAGGGGGAGGGTGCGGATATAACTTTTCTACCCTTCGTAGAAAAGGGGCTCCTGTTAGTAGAACTTTTGGAGAGTCTAGCGGACCTGTTTCTTTTATGCAGGTTTTTGATGCTGCTACAGAAGTTATAAAGCAGGGGGGTAGACGTAAAGGTGCAAATATGGGGATTTTAGATATCTCACACCCGGATATAGAAGAGTTTATGGATGCTAAGAAGAAAGAAGGCTGTTTAAGTAATTTTAATATATCTGTAGCAGTTACAGATGATTTTATGAATGCTGTTGTAGAGAACGGTTCTTTTGATTTGATAGATAATTATAAGAAATGTGTATATAAGACGGTTAAAGCATCTGACTTGTTTTCTAAAATAGTCTCAGGTTTATGGCTTAATGGAGAGCCCGGAGTGATTTTTATAGATACCATTAATAGGCACAACCCTCTTCCTAGCCTTGGTAGAATAACGGCTACTAACCCCTGTTCAGAACAACCTTTACTTCCATATGAGTCTTGCACTTTAGGCTCCATTAATCTAGTTAAGTGCACCTCAGGGAAGCTGGGAGATAGTATCTCTAATTTTAATTGGGAAAAGTTGGCTGAGTTAGTAAAGTGGGCTGTTAGGTTTTTAGACTGCGTGCTTTCTGTAAACAAATCTCCTGTTAAAGAGATTTACGAGGCTAGTATTAAAACTCGTAAGATAGGTTTGGGAGTAATGGGACTTGCTGATGTTTTCCTTATATGCGGTATAAGATATGACTCGGATGAGGCTTTGGCATTTGCCGAGAAGTTAATGGAGTTTATAACGTTTCATGCTTATACGGAATCGGTTGCATTGGCAGAGAAGTGGGGACCTTTTCCTGCTATAGATCAGTATGTTATTCCTGAAAAAATTAAAAAGTGGCCGGACCTTTGCAGTAAAATACAAAGTGTTGGTTTACGTAATGCAACGCTTACAACTATCGCTCCTACAGGATCCTTATCTCTTATAGCAGGTGTAAGTTCTTCCATAGAGCCTAACTTTCAATGGCAGTATAGTTATCATAGGGTAGATAGTGAGTTCTCTGAAACACACCCACTTGCATCCTCTTTCATAAAGAATGGACAGCCTTTACCGGAGTATTTTGTTACTGCTTTAGATATAGCACCTGAATGGCATGTAAGAATGCAAGCAACCTTCCAGAAGTGGGTGGACTCGGGAATTTCTAAAACGATAAATATGCCTAATGATGCCACTATGCAGGATGTATATAATGCTGTTATAACTGCATGGAAGCTGGGATGCAAGGGCATTACTATATATAGAACCGGCTCCAGACAGGAAGAAGTTCTAGTTAAGCAGGATTCTAAGGTACAGGATTCTGTCAAACTACATCCTAGACGTCGTCCTGAAGTTACTTTAGGTAAAACAATTCAGGTTCCTGTAGGAAACTGCGGTCATTTATATGTTACTGTTAACTCAGATGAGAAAGGTCCCTGTGAAGTGTTTATCAGCTTGGGGAAAAGCGGAGGATGTTTGACTGCTCATGCAGAATCTTTAGGGCGTGTTATATCTGCTGCTTTAAGATCTGGGGTAGATGTACAGGAACTGATTGAGCAGTTAAGTAATATTAGGTGTAGTAAAACGGTATTTCATTCGGGTACTACTATAAAGTCATGTGCAGACGGTGTTGCATATGCCTTAAAGAAGGCATTGGATGTAGATGTACAAAAGGGCAGTGTTATAGATTTAGGGAGTAGTCCTGAATGCCCTGAGTGCGGTGCTAACCTAAAGAGAGAGGGAAAATGTTTGTCTTGTACTTCTTGCGGCTTCAGTCAATGTGTATAGGAGGTCAGGAAATTGATTAGCTTTTTGAAAAGGCTTCGTAAAAAGAGCGTCCTTGTTGAAATAAAGTTATTACCAAATGCCATTTTTCCTTCACAGCCTTATAAAACGGATGCATGTTGGGATTTATATGCTATAGAGGATGTAGAGATACCTCCTGGAAGGACAGTAGAGGTGCATACCGGTGTTTTTATGCACATTCCTGCAGGGTTTGAGGGAGAGCTGAAATGTAGGTCATCTTGGGGAAAAAAAGGTTTGAGTATACATCATGGAGCTATTGACTCGGGCTACCAAGGAGAAATCTACCCCTTTGTATATAACTTTTCCTCAGAAACTTTTTATATACATAGAGGAGATAGAGTAGTACAGTTTTGTTTAAGGGAGGTCATACCTATTTCTTGGATTGAGGTAAATACCTTTACTCCTTCTGCTAGAGGTGTAAAGGGGCATGGGTCTAGCGGTAGATAAAAAATATTTATAGATGGGATATTTTGTAATAAAATCTGTAATTAATCTAGAGAGGAGGTGATTATTTTTGTTGGGTAAAGAGGGTGCAATTGATATGATGTTAGAGAGAAGAAGTCAGATGGAGTTTAATTCTGAGTTTGATAGCAACATATCTGTTAATTTGTATGACGAAGTAAATATAAATGTAGAGGATTTGGACACCGAATTTATTATACTTCCTAGTCAGATTGCTTATTGGACGGTAGTTACAGCTCGATTTGAACAGGTTGTATTAAAAATGGAGAGGGACTATGAGTTGTGGTATGCAGGTGTCTATAATCAGGCTTTCGATAAACTAGAGCAACTCTCAGGTAGGAAGCCTAATATGAGTTCTGTAGATTATTATGTAAAGATGTACCATAAGGACTTATGGTTAGAGAAGACGACTGCATTAGAGAAAGCTAAGTCAGATCTCACTGTTATAAGAGGCTTGTTGACAGCTTTAAATACTAAATTACAGTGTTTAATGCAGCTATCAAAACGTAGGTTAGGAGAAGTGAATGCTCTTGAACCTATTATAAGGATGCCAGAGGAGTTACCTAAAGGCACTAGTGTTCAAGCGGCTAAGGAACTTTTTAAACAAATGAAAGGAAGGACAACATGAACATTTCAAAGTTTACAGCTAAAGTAAGTAGCATGCATACCAGGAACGCCTGGGTACAGCTAAAAGAGGGAAGGAACAGGTTTAGGTTTTTATGCCAAAACTCGGAAGAGGATCCGTGGGTAGAAACTTATAGGCATTTTATACCTAAGGAATTTACCGTAGAGAATTTCCCTAGGGTTCCTTTGTGTTTAGGGACTGATTGTCCTGCATGTGCGTTAGTGGAGGAATTCAGGAAAAGGGGCAATGAACGGGTTGCCGATATGCTCAGGGCGCAACATAGGTTTGTATGGCCCGTCTTTTTCAGAGATTCTCCTTTGAATGAAGTGGGAGACTTGTGTATAAAGTTATACGAGATGCCTCAATCTGTTTTTACAGGGCTAGGTAAGGTATACGAAGAGTGGGGCGTCGATTTCACCGATCCAGATAAGGGCTATGATATCGAGGTTCTGAAAACAAACGCCGGTACTTTTACTAAGTATGAAGTGAGAGCTGTAACTCAAAGGGAAAAGGGATCTATGTCGTTACTTGAAACTCCTTTAACAGAGGAGGAGCGTTATCTAGTTGCAAATGCCTATCCTGATCTGTCGCAAGAGCTTGCACTGCCGGATAGGGAGACATACACTCGGGTAATGGCGTCCTTGTTGGATGAACCAGATCTTTTTATTCCGGGACGATCTACACCGTCTACGGATCCGAATCAGTGTCCCCAATTTGGAATTGGTTATAATCCCGAGTTGGATGTTTGTATAGAATGTGCAGATGCGGAGGAGTGTAAGGAGGAGTTGTCTAAGTCCGCTAGATCCCCTAGAAAAATGGGAGGAGCATAAAAGATGAGGACTCCGGTATCTGTTGTTAAAAATAATTTTCAGTGGTATATTTTACGTGTAGAAGGTGCATATGAATATAAAGCGGCTTTGGCGTTACAGGCCTACGGAGCTGCAGGTGCTATACCTGATTTTTATTTGGTTAAACAACTTTGGGTACCGGAGGTACCTACTGCTACAAAAAAGCGGGCAACGTTGTTACCTGGTTATCTTTTCATAAATGCGTTGTTAAGTACTAAGTTATATTCTTCACTAAAGAAGCCTGACTTCCCTCATATTTTTGGGTGGGTTCAGTGTAAAGGTAGTTGGCCATCGACTGTTTCAGAAGAAGAGATGAATTATCTGTTTTCTTTAGAAGATCCTACTTCTAAGCAATCAGCAAATACTTTTAATGTAGGAGACAAGATATATATCCCAGGTTTAAATATGACTGGGATCGTTATGGGGCTGGCGACCGATTTTATATATTTAAGTATCACTATGTTCCATAAAACTTTTGTAGTCAAGTTTGATTGGCAGCATCTAAAGGAGGCAGTTCTTGTACATTAGGGGGGTTTTTTAATGATTAGAGCTAGAGCGCCTGTACGTATTGATTTTGCAGGTGGGTGGACTGATGTTCCTCGATTTTATAAGGAACATGCAGGTAGTGTAACAAATGCCGCTATAAACATATATACATACGCCTCTGTAAGTTTTCAAGAGGTAGGTATTAGTATTCACAATATTAATACCCGTCAAAAGTTTTTTGCACAAAGGCAGCAGGATATTGTATATAATGGAGAACTAGATATACCTAAAGCTGTTTGTAAGAAATTAGGGGTTGATAACGTTTCTATTGTTATTAGTACTGAGGCTCCTATAGGATCGGGGCTAGGTACATCTGCTTCCTTAGAGACGGCTTTAATAACTGCCTTATTGCAGTATAAAGGGTATAGGGAGTGTGCTAGCAAGGTTGCAGAGATTGCTTTCGAGGTAGAGACGTTGGAATTAGGCTTAAATAGTGGGAAACAGGATCAATATGCTTCTAGTTTAGGAGGAATACGCACTTACTATTTTGATGAAGGCTCCGTTCGTTTGGGGATTGCCTCTCCTTCTAAAGAATTCTGTATGTTGCTAGAGAAATGTTTAGTTTTATGTTGGACAGGTACATCTAGACTTTCTTCTGATATACATTCCTTGGTTTACGAAAATTATGACAAAGGTCTTAATAAGCATGCTCTTGCCCAGCTGAGGTATTCTAGTTTACTAGCTGAAGATGCTTTGTTCTGTAACAACTTGGAAGCGTTAGCGGATGCTGTAAACGTAAGTTGGCAGGCGCAGAAGTCTCTACATCCTAGTATAGATGATGAGGTAACTCACCGGCTTTTTGATGCTGCTATAGAGAGTAAAGCTTTTTTGGCAGGAAAGGCTACAGGTGCAGGAGGAGGATGCTTATTATTTGTAGCTAAACCGGATATGGAAGTTGTACTTAAGGAGTTTTTAACAAAAGCAGGGGCTAGTATAATAAACTTTAGTTTCGATTTTGCAGGAGCCCGAGTTTTTTAAGAGGAGGAAAGATGATGGAAGGAGTATTAGACAGGAAAGTGGATCTGTTGAGGCAAAGTACAGACTATCAGCAATTACTACAAGCAGCTTCTGCGGCACTTTTGCAGGGACTAGAGATGTCTGCTGTAGCTGATGCAGTTCTTAGACCTATTGCAGCAGATTTATCTTCTCTTAACAAAGGCAAAATAATTTTACACATGTACATAGTACCGGGAGGGAGTTACTAGTGTGCGAGTATTTGTCGGGTGTCGAGCCGCCTGAGAAAGTGTATACTCCATGCTGCGTTTATCTAAGAAGCCGTATTAGATCTAAAGATTTGAATTTTATAAAGGATTTGTGCCGTTCATTGAGTTATAAATGGAAGGTATGTTATAGAGGCTTTCCTCCTTATTGGGAGTTGTATATAGCTGAAGAAGATTTAACTGAAGAAGAGTTGTCGATGTTAAAAAACGGAGAGCTAATTAAGCTTTAAAAAGGAGTTTTAAGATTATGTGCTTTATTGCCGGTATAGTATCTCCCAATTACATAAAACCGGGTCTTTTATATGAGTTTATTGATTCTGTCAAGCAGGCCCTTTTATACAGGGGTAGGGATGCTATAGGTGCAGTTGTTCTGACAGGAGATTGTGTAACAGAGATAAGGAGGCCTATAGATAAGGAAGAAGACGTAGCTATAGTCTTAAATCGGGTATTAAGTACGCCGGAATATGTAAGAGGAGTGTTTTTACAGACCCGCGCAGTACCTGAAGCCGAGTTTGCAACAGCTGGCAATCTTTTGAAAAACGTCCAACCTTTTTACAGGGAGGGTTGGATTACTTCGCATACGGGAACTATAGCAAACTTTGAAGCACTAAAGGAGAAATATTTTGCAGGGTTTATGTTTGATGACTTACCTGAGGTAGATTCTTTCATAGTAACTTTGTTGTTTAGCAAGTTAGACGATTTAAAGGTTTTGCAACAGATACAAGGTTCTTTTTCTATAGCTGCCTATAATGTGAACAGTTCTGTTTTTTGGCTAGCAAAGAACTTCCAGCCTTTATACTACAATAGGATAGGAGAGGTTGTTGTTTACTCCTCTCTACCCACAAAACTTGCATCTACAGTGTTTCCAGCATACACCGCTTTAAAATTTAGGGGGGAATCTGTAAAAGAGTTCTCTCTTACAAAGGATCGACCTAAAAGTGTTCTAGTTTGCCTTAGTGGGGGGTTAGATTCTGCTGTTACTTTAAGATTGTATCAGGCTCTAGGATACGAAGTTGTTGCTTTGTTTTTTGATTACGGCCAAGCAGCTAGATTGCTAGAGAACCACTGCACCAGGCAGCTTTGTAGGGCTATGAAAGTGGTAAGGTATACGCAGAAGCTTAATATGGATGCTTTCACATCTCCTCTACTTGAGGATACATCTGCGTCTACAGATAGTTTAACGGATGCAGAAACCACTTTTTCTTACGTACCTCAGCGGAATTTGATAATGGCTGCATATGCGTTAGGATATGCAGAGCAGTTAGGTTTGGGGGGAATAGCTTTAGGTATGAATTTGTCAGATGCATCTGCATATCCAGACAACGGAGTTCCTTTCTTAGAGGGTTTAAATAACATTACTCCGTATTCCTCTAATTGGGGAAGTAATTTAAAAGTGTCAGCCCCCTTAGTAAACATGATGAAATCTGAGATTGTAAAGCTGGGACTTTATTTAGGTGTTCCTTTTCCTTATGTATGTTCTTGTTATTATCCCAAGTTAGAGGGTGATTTGCCTGTATATTGCGGGAAGTGCGGCTCCGACCTTTTATATAAGGCTGCTTGGAATAAGCTGGGATATGATCCCCCTAATTTAGGTTTGGAGCCCACTTTATATAAATCTCCACCTACAGTAGAGATGAAAGACTCTTATAAGGTGTCGGATTTACCTTTCTACTCTGTGTTTAAACTTAACTTGTAAAAAAGGATGTGTGATTATGGAAGAATTAGAACGGGGCGATCTTGAGTCTAAAAAGAAGGATCTCGCTCTTATAGCCGACAAAATCAGGAAGGCTCAAAAAGATAGTGCTGTTGTCCTCATGCATGGAGATAAAGCTTTACTAGAATCTGTTGATTTTATATCGACAGGGTCTTGGGTATTAGATGATATACTAGGAGGCGGGATGCCTAGGGGTAGGATAGTAGAACTTTACGGCTTAGAAGGAGGGGGCAAAACAAGTATTGCATTAAGTGTCATATCTCAGGCGCAAAAGAAGGGGTATTATTGTCATTATATAGATGCAGAAAATTCTTTTGTAGCTGAGTGGGCAAAAAATTTAGGAGTGAATCTTGATTTTTTACTTTTAAGCCAGCTTAACTGTACTCAGGATGTTTTTAACTTAATAGAGAATAGTATAGACTCTGGAGTCAATGTTGTTGTAGTAGACTCTTTAGCCGCATTGTCTCCTAGGGAAGAGTTGGAAGGTGAAGTAGGGGATTGGCATGTAGGTTTGCAAGCGCGTTTGGTAGGTCAGGGGCTGAGGAAGCTCTCTGATAAAGCGGGTAAAGCAGGTGCATTGATTATATTTATTAATCAAATAAGGCAGCAGGTAGGTGTAATGTTTGGTAATCCTGAAACGACTCCGGGGGGGAGGGCTCTTAAGTTTTTTTCCTCTGTTAGGTTGGATGTAAGGTCTAGAGGTCATTTAAAGGCAGAGAACGGTGCTGTGGTAGGTATTGTAGTTCATGCTACCGTTATCAAAAACAAGATTGCGATTCCTTTTAGGAAGGCTGAAATTGATTTCTACTTTAATAGGGGTTTTGACAACGAGTCCAGTATGTTCGATTTAGCCCTAAGTAAGGGCGTCATAACGAGGCGAGGGAGCTATTACGTATTTCCTCTATTCGATAATGAAAATAGGCGCAAACAGGATTGGGTTCAACTGTTTAAAACAAATGCTGCAGCCCTTAAGTTACTTTACGATGAGATGGCTAAAAAGAAGGACGCAGGTGCTGTAGAGGTAAGCGGTGAGGTGGTTGAAGATGAAATTTCCGACGTACAGTGAAGTAAAGAAGTTTGATGAGGTACATGGAACAAAGTGGCTTGCAAGTATAGAGGAAATGTGTCGTCTTCATACCCGTAAGGGAGAGCCGGGTCCATATTACCAGTTTAGAACTGATTGGATTAATAAGGGGCTCCTTTTCGCATTAGCTCAAACTCTTGAGTATGTGGGATATGGGTATGCGGATGCTATGGTGTTTAAGGATGTTGGAAGTGTTTTGGGTTTAATGTTGAAAGATTTCGAGAGTAAAGGAGTGTATTAAATGTATTTTTTACATACGGAAGCGTCTTTTGATATGGCTCATAGGTTGTTGGGGTATGAGGGTAAATGCAGTAACTTGCATGGGCACACTGTCAAGATAGAGGTTACTGTTTCTAATAGGACATTGCAGCCTATTGGCTTTGTAGTTGATTTTCAGATACTTGACCGCTTGATAAAGAAATGGATTAACGATAATTGGGACCATGTTACTATTTTATCGGCATCCGATAAGTTGTGCGAGCAGCTTGTAGATACTAAGGTTTATAAAATGGAAAGCAATCCCACAGCAGAGAATTTAGCATATGAACTATATAATAAGTTGTCTGCCCTTTTCGAAGAACAGCAAGAAGGATACAAGATAGATAGTGTGACTGTCTGGGAGACTCCAAAACACGCAGCCACTTATATTAGAGAGGAGATTGGATGATGGCAGAAACTATCTGCCCCTGGGCGATATCAGAAAAAGAGCAATTAAAATGTATTATATCTTTGATGTCAGATTGTCCTTTTGCAGGAGATAATGTAAAATGTGATATCTTGCAGTTTGCTCCATATGACAAAGAAGCAGAAATGGATATAGTGGAGATATACCCTGCTATTTCAGGTGAAGGGGCTTCTACAGGTAAGGTATGTGTTATAGTTCGAACAGCCGGGTGTAATTTAAGGTGTAGTTACTGCGATACAACATATGCGTATGAGGGAGGCATTAAGAGGAAAACACAGGATGTTGTAGATGAAGTGCTTTCATATGGAATTAATACAGTGTTGTTTACAGGAGGAGAGCCCTTGTTAAACAGGCAAATAGCTTCCAACTTCTTGAGGGCTATGTTGGAGTATAATATAGATGTATATGTAGAGACTAATGGATCTGTTGATGTAAGAGGCGTTAAATTATTAGCGCATATTGTTTTAGATGTCAAAACTCCCTCATCTGGTATGCATGAGTATATGTACTGGAGAAATCTCGGAGTGATAGGTAATCAAGATGAGGTTAAATTTGTACTCTCCGATAGAGCTGATTATGAGTATGCTAAAAAGATTATAGAAGAATACCGCTTACCGAATAAAACCCCTTATATATTTTTCTCCCCTGTATGGAAGGATGATATGTCTTTTGTAAAAGAGTTAGCAGGTTGGATGATAAATGATAAGGTTGTTGCAAGGTTGATGCTGCAGCAACACAAAGTAATTTATGGTAAGGATATAAGGAGTGTCTAAAACCCCTTTTAAAAACCTTTTTTAAAGAGTTTTTTGAGAAAGGGTATGTATTATTCCGACTTTCCTTTCAACGGGGGTTTTAGGCCGGTTTTTGGCCGGTTATGGGGGGATTATTTAGTGATCACTAAACTTGCTATTACTAATTTTCAAAGCTATGAGAAGGCTGTTATATATCCGGGCAGCATAAATATAATTATAGGTAGGAACAATTCGGGTAAAACGGCTATCTTAAGGGCGTTAAGGCTTTTGTTCTTTAACGAGCCTGAGGGATCAGACTTTGTTAGGTACGGTGCGAAAGATGCTATTGTAGAGGTAGTATATGACGGGCATGTTATTAAAAGGGTAAAGGGGGCCCAGAATATATACGAGTTAGATGGCAGTGTCTTTAGCAACTTCGGCAGAGATATACCCCAGGAGATAGTATCTGTTTTAGGTTTTTCTGCTGTAAAGGTTGATAGAAAAGTTTACGAGTTAAACTATGAATCCGCCCACGAAGCTCCTTTCTTTGTTTCCGAGACGCAGGTAACAGCAGGCAAGATATTCAGTAAGTTGGGAGAAAAAGTGATTGGTGATTTGGTTGTTCTAGATTTAGCTATTAATGCAGCTAACAGCGAGCTTAGGAAGTTAAATACAGAGTTAGCTGTTCTGTCTAAGCAGAAGGAGAATGTTTTAAATGAGGTCTCTAAATACAGTAAGTTGGATGAAATTGATTTACAGGTATGTAGAGATCAACTAATCTTTTATGAGAAGTTGTCCTATCACCTTGAAACAGTTAAGAATATAAAACAAGAGCTAGATTTATGTGATAAAGACATATTGCTATACGAGCAGTTAATTGATGTAGATGTTGCAAAATTAGAAGAGGATTTTTACCTTATGTCTCGTTTGCAGGAGCAGTTAGATATGCTGATGAATGTAGAAGATGAGTTGAACTATATAGAGCGTAATATGAAAAGTGTAAATGAGCTGGTAAATGTAGATATGTCGGTTTTAGAGTCCCAAATTTTTGAGTTGCAAGGGTTGCAGGAAAGTTTGGCTTCGTTGTCTAAACTACAGCAAGATTTAAGTACTGTAGACTTTGAAATGTCTAGGGTAGAGAGCCTTATCTCCTCTAACTTGAAGGAATATGAGGCCTCTTTAGAGGATTACAAAAAGTGGCTGGTATTTCAGCAAAAATGCCCTGTTTGTTACAGAGATATTTCGGAAAGGGATATATATTATATTTTGGAGGAGCTTAGAAATGACAAAAGATCAATTGCTCCATAAGTTGTTAGAACTGAAAGAAAAGTATGAGCAGTCTGTAGGCAAGGTAACAGATATTTGGCTGCCTTTTGAGTTATTGCAGGTGATCGATGATAGAGATTTTCTTGACCGACTTATTTCTCCCGTTTTATTAGGAGAAACTTATATTACAGCGTTTTACCCAGACGAGCCTAATCAGATTAGGATAGCTTTTTTAACTAAATTAGAGGTAGATGATGAAACTACTAGCACTGACGGACTTACACCTGACATCGAATAAACCTGTAAGCAGGATAGGCGACTTTATAGCGGATGTAGATGCTAAGTTGTCTGAAGTAACTAAGATTGCAAAGGAATATAATGTTTCTGCCGTTCTGTGCGCAGGGGACGTTTTCCATAGCCCTAACGTTACATATATTACAGTTGTTCGGTTTCTTTCCTTTCTAGAGAAATTGGGGGTCAGGTTTATAACTATTACAGGCTCTCATGATTTGTTTGGTAGAAACATGGATGCGCTATATCGAACAGCTTTAGGTTTATTAGAGAGATTGAGAGTAATAGAATTGTTATATGAGGGGGTGCGACCTACCACTAGAGTAGGCAGTATTACTATAGGTATACCAGGTACTATTACAGACATAGAGATGGTACATGGTTCTGTGCTGCCCTTTAAAGATGTAGGGGAATATACGCTTCTACAGGATTATAAAACCAATGCTAAACTAGTGATAGTAGGGCATTATCATAACGGTTATCCTATAAGCACTGTAAATGGAACTACGTTTATATGCCCCGGTTCATTAGTTCGAGTTTCTGCTGCAGAGTCAGAACTTACCAGAATCCCTAGAGTAGCTATAATAGACGACGATTTTAGTGTAGAGTGGGTTTATCTTAAATCAGCTAAAGCGGGAAAATCTGTACTTTCTGCTCCTATGGTATACAAGCAACCCGATTTTAAGGGGTTGGTATCTGATTGGAGGGTAAGTAGTATAGAAAACATAGATGCTGCGTCTCTTCTTAAAGAGATAGCTGCAAAGGAAGGTGTATCGGATCAGGTTCTTGCTTTTGCATTGAACTTTTTGGCTAAACAAGGAGGCGCACATGGGTGATATATCGGTTATATCCAAAAAGATAAACAACTTGAAAGCGCAGATTGCAAAGGAGCAGGGGCAGTTAGAGGCATTTAAACAGCGAAGAGAGGTATTAATAAATCAGTTAAGGGCTTTAGGTATTACTCCTAATTCTCTGCCTGAACATATTGCTAATATAGAGAGTCAGTTAGAAGATTTGGAGAGCAGGTTAGAGAGGCAGCTTGCAGAGATAGAAGCTAAAAGGAGAAGTATAGTAGATGAACTTAAGAGATAGGTTGGAGGATTTATCGCAATCTTTAGCTGTATTGCAGGGAAAGAGGGAACAGTTAAAAGCTACATATGAGGATTATACCTACAGGGAAGCTGCCATTAAGGAAGAGATAGAGTTGCTTTCCAAAGCGAGAGAGTTATACCAGAAAGGATCTACTGCTTTAAGGTTGAAGTTATCGGAAAAGTTTGCTGATCTAGCAACTAGAGCACTTAGGTATATTTTTCAGAGAGAAGATATTACCTTTGTTGTGGATTTAGATGTTCGTACAAATTTACCGGCTGCAACTTTTTGGGTAGAGATTGGAGGCTGTAAGAGGGATCCTAAAGAGGCATTAGGAGGATCTGTATATGAGATCATAGGTTTGTGTTTGAGGTTGGTGTGTTTAGAGGTTTTTGATCTTAAAGGACCTCTTATGTTAGACGAGCCTTTAAGATCTGTAGACGGCACAAACCTCTCAAATGCTTTAGAGTTTTTATATGAATACTGCCGTGCTTCTGGAAGACAGCTGTTTATTGTAACGCACAACGATCAGATAGTCAAATCTGGAGATAAGGTTTTTACAGTGACCCAGAGAGACGGAGTTAGTTTCATAGAGGAGGAAAAATATGTCTGATTATGATTTAGATAGTCAATCTGCAGTATTGTTAGGGATGTCTTATCCAAATTGGTATAAGATTGTTATACCTGATATTGATAATGTTTTTGGGGCTTTATTGTCTGCGGATATTACTCTAGCTCCCTTTATATACGCTAAGCTGCCTCAAGGGTTTGACATTTTATCTACTGCTCCTTATTTAGAGGCAAAAGATCCGGTATTAGCGATACAACCGGCAGCAGGAGGGAGGGCTTTACAAGTTATTGCTTTAACTCAAATAGGGAAGGTATCTTTTTGTGGTGAGAACGAGCCTACATGTTATATAGCTAGAAACCAGATAACTGTTGTAATTCCTATAAATCCTAAATGCAGTACGGCTTCTTTATTAGAGGATACTATAAGGGAAGTTTCTTTAATAGCTCCGGAGCCGTCGTTATTACAGGTATGAAGGTGTTATCTCTTAAAGACATAGAGAATAGGTTGAATAAGCTGGTTGAAGGAGACTCGACTAGATTAAGAATAGAGGTAAAAGATTCTACATTAAAAGCCGAGTTATCTAGTAAAGTCTATACTTACTTCATATTTGCTAAAGAGTGGCATGGTTTAGAGGAAGAGAGTTTTACGTATTTAGGAGGTACGTGCCTTCGTAAGGATTTAGCTCCTGGAGAGGAGTGGCCTGAGGGAACAGATTTGCCGTCAGGCCCATGCGACGAGGAAACGTGGCAGGAAATAGTATACGCAATACTTTCCAACGAGTTAACGACTCCTTTGCATACTGATAGCATTGCAGAGCATGTACTTGCAGCAGCTGTAAAAACGCTTACAGATTGTTTAAGAAGTATTTATGCAATTATAGGGAGGGAAACAACTGTAGAGGACATGAGATCGTTTGTAGTGGATAGTTTGTCCTCTTTTCTCTGCAAAATACCTAAATCTTATTATACTATTCTGTTAACACACGATGACATGTTTGTAAGGGAGGCAGCAAGAAAGGCGGTAAAGGTGTAACATGAAACCAGGTAGAGGCAAAGCTAAAGGGCGTTCTTTTGAAAACGAAGTAGCTAAACTGCTTACAGAGTGGTCTGGGGTAACTTGGAAAAGGGTTCCTATGTCTGGAGGTTGGCATAAAGACATAATAACGGGAGATATATTTTGCAGTGCTGAGTATGAGAAGGGGTCTACCATAAGAGTGCCTATCTCTATAGAGATAAAGAAACAAGAATCCTTTAACATAATACACCTATTCAAAGAGACTACCGGATTGGTAGACAGTTGGTGGGAGCAAGCAACGACAGATGCCAAAAAAGCATCTAAAGTACCTGTAGTGATATTCTCAAAAAACTATTGCCCTGTATTTATAATAGCACCGACTAAATTACTCAACAGGATTTCAAATCTTTATAAAAAGAGAGGTCTTTTTGATAATCTATGTCAAATTCGGTGCTTTTTAAGGGGGGAGGCTGTTACTATTTTGTTGTTAGATGATTTTCTAGAGAAGGTTGAGTTTAAGGTTTTGTTACAGGTTTGATAGGTTTTAGTTTTAGTTGTCTTGTATTTACGCAAGACCATCCGGGCAATTTATTTCTTTTCAACTTTGCATAGTCCAAATTATGTTTTCTACAAAAATCTGCTAAATTAGTTATATACCTTTCCACTCCTTTTCTTGTTACTATCCACCTATTACTTACTTTTTTACACATTTGTTGTTTCTCGGGGGACGCGTAAAAACATCGCCAACCTTTGTAAGGTTTATAAGACAAAGCAGATTGTCTTATATTTTGATAGGGAAGGTTGTTGCGTTTACAGAATTTGAGTAGGTTTAAAGTCAATATTTTTTTGCCTTCAGGTGTAAGTATTACCCATCCCCTTTTTTTCACATGCTCCCTCATTCTTTTAGCTGCTTCTTCCCTCCTAACAGGGTCGGCATATACGCATTTCCACCCTTTGTGATGCCTCGTCTTTCCGGTTGCTACAGATCTCAGGCATTCGAAGTTTAAGCCATGCTCTATTGCAAATTTAGTTAAGCCTTTTACCTCATATTGGTTCCCCTTAGGATCCGTTACTATGAAATTATACATTGGCGTTTTTCTCCTTTCGTAATATTATTATACACAAAAGCGTAGGTTGATCTAAGCAAGCTTTATGTGTATAATTAAGAGTAGTAGGAAGGCTGCGGGTCTTGTCAAAAATAGATTTTTAAGGAGGAAATATGGGGAATACACAAACACTTCCGTCTCATGTATTACCTACAGATTCTAGGAATCGTGTTGATTCTAGTCCTGTAAGGTATGAGGTAGTAAGGATGATATCGGATGGAATGTCTTACGAGCAGATTTCTGCAAACTTGAAAAGCTTTTTTGGCGTGGATTTTGGTGTTAGTACTATTGCAGAGTTTAAAAAGGGGTGGTATCCTTACTACGAAGAGCTTATCGATAAGTGGGATAAATCTAGGTATCCTTCTTTAATAGCTAAGTTATCTACTGCTGTTAAGGAGAGGGCCCAAAATTTGGCTCAAGAGGTTGTTGAATTGCAGAAAATGATTCAGCTAATAGACGATCGCATTAAGGAGATACAAGACAATAAGGAAAGTAGTATAGGACATGAGAGGGTTTTAAATGATTATATTAAGACGAAGGCAGCCTTATTAGAAAGAGCTACAAAACTTGTAGGAGCATCTGGGTTAGAAGGTAAGCTTAAGAACGTTGTAAAACAAACTGCATTAGCTGCTCAAAGGTCCCTAATTCCTTATCTGAAAGAAGAAGACAAAGCGAAGGCGTTTGCTTTATTTGAGCAGGAAATATCTTCTATACTAAATAATATAGAGGCAGGTTTTTAGGTAAGATATGGAACTAAACAGCGAAGATATTTTAGTAGAGTTAAGACAATTTAGGAATCAATTAGAAGATCCGGAAGATAGTATATGGAGAGAGCATCCTGTACTTCTGAGAGAATTTGTAGAGTCTCCTGAGTACTGTAACTTACCCTCTTTAACCCCTATACAGTACAGGGATGCTGTTGCTGTGTTAGGGGACGATCCCAAGAAAATGTTTGATGTTAAAGAGAATAACGGTATCAATATAGCAGTACTACTTTGGGGGAAAGGATCTGGGAAGGACTACTTGACATCTATAATACAATTGTATTGTATTTATGTAATACTGTGCTTAAGAGAACCCCAGATATACTTTAATCAGGCACCGGGAGAACCTCTAGATGTTATAAATGTTGCATATAGCGGAGAACAGGCAAGAAATGTATATTTCACTAAGTTTTTGGAAAGATTAAAGAGGTGTAAGTGGTTTAGTACTCATTTTAACATTTTCCAATCTGGTAGGTTAGTTGCTAAGCGCAATCCTAATGCTTTAGGTAACATACAGATTGGAGCCTCAATGGTAACTTTTCCGCATAACGTTAGAGCTATTTCCGAGTCTTCCGAAAATGAGAGTTATGAAGGTTATAATATTATAGTATGGATCATGGATGAAGCTTCTGCATTTAAGTCATTGAAACGTATAGAGAATGCAGGAAGTATATATAACACCCTGAAAACGTCTGCTAATACCCGATTCGCGAATAGGTGGAAAGGCTTCGTATTATCGTACCCCAGAGCAGAAGAAGATTGGGATTTTACTATAAAGCTGTTTAAAGAGTCTAAGCTGCCTACCTCTACCAACATGTACAGCAGTAGACATGCATCTTGGGAGGTTGCTCCTAAGTCTCTATATCCTGGAGGCACTTTTAAATTTAGATATGAAGTCGGTGAGCAGGCAATAGAGCTAGATGTACCTACCTGTTTACGAGAGGAATTTGAGAAGTTTCCTGAGAAATCTTTAAGCACTTATTGTTGTATTCCAGTAAGAGCAGAGGGCGCGTTTATTGAGGCTCCCGGTATAATTTCAAAAGTTTTCAGCGACAGAGAACCTATTTTCCTTGTAGAGTCTATAATACTTGAGACTGACTCCTCCTCCGGAACCCCTTTTAGAAGTTTAGGCTATAGAATCGTAAAGTGGAATCAACTTTTATTCGATAAAAGTAAAAGATATGTAGCTCATATAGATTGTGGATTAAGTCAAGATAGGGCAGCTTTAGTAGTAGCACACGGGGAATACTCTTTAGTTGAAATGTTATATAGTGACGGCCATACAGAAAAACATTGGGTTCAAAAGGTGGTAGAAGATGCACATGTTGTTTATGAACCTGATCCGAAGAGTAATTTAAGAGTCTCACTTAACAATATTGCAGATTTGTTGCTTGATATAGCTGCTGTTGTTCCTTTAGCTGCAGTTACGTTCGACCACTGGCAATCAGCTTCCTTAGTAGAGACTTTGACGTTTAAGGGTTTGAGTGTAAAAGAGCATAACATAAATAGAGATGACTATGAGTTATTAAAAAGCCTTATATATACAGGTGATATAGATTTACTTAGATCTGATCTAACGGAGAAGGAATTGTATCAATTAAGAAGAGTGGGAGGTAATATAGACCATCCGCAGGGAGGGAGTAAGGACCTTGCAGACTGTTTAGCAGGTGTAGTTAGGCTGTTGGTAGGGAATACTAGAGTTACAGAACCCAAAGGGGAGATAAAATCAGTACCTGTAATCGCTCCTGCATATACACACAGCCCAACTGATTTTAAGGTAGGTCCGAGTACAGGTGTTGTAGGCAAACCTAAAACAACTAATATTTCTCCCAAACTTCCAGAGATACCTTCTCTAGACAGTTTTAGAAGGCAAGATTATCCTTCTGCCCGTACATTTACAAACCAGTCCAGTTACGCACGTAACGGAAAGATATATTCCCCTAGAATAAAGGAGTTAAGATAGAGTGACTATGATTAATATAGCATACTTTTTAAAAGACGTATCTGAAGAGCTGCAAAACTGTGAACAATACTTACGCAATTATGTGATAGATTTACAACTTCTTCGGAAAAGTATTGAAGACTTAGAGGCTTTTATATCAGAGTTAGAAAAATCTTCTGAATACAAGTTAGAATACTATGAAAGTTACGGAATTCCAGAAGATGAGGATATCGAGGATATTGAAGGAGAGGATGAGAATGGCTAAAGAGTTTGAAACCAGTACTGTAGTTAGTCATATTACAGCACCTATTAGAGAGGGAGGGGGCAGAACTCAACTAGTGTCAGGTGCTCCAGTTAAGATTGTTAAAGCGCGTCCGGGGTCTAGGGGACAGGATACAGAGGTTACTGTTGTAAACCCGCCCCCAGATGATTGGATACCTACTGATCTTTCTATACCAGAAAGAGGACGAGAGACTGGATTTGCAGAGTTTTATAGAATGTATAAGTCTGCATATGAGAGCGATACGGATACCTACCCTGTAGAAGGTATGTTAGATGAATCCGAGTATAAGAGGATCTTAGAGGCAGCTGAAAAACAAACAGATCGCTTTAGAGTCTCAAGAGATCCTGTAACTAAAGTACCAAATAATTGGGCTGCTATAGATAGGCAACCTGACTCCGATAAGTTTTTCGGCGATAATAAGGAACCCGAGACTGATGCAGCTTTAAATCGTATACAGTTTATTGAACAACCCAAAGAAAAGGTGGATTATAAGACATCTAAAGCAGTCCCTATTAAGTTTTTGGGAGGCAAGTGATGAAGCTGCAAAATATGACAGGTAGTTATATAAAGATTACAGCTTTAGGGATATCTGTTGCCCCAAAGGAAGTTATAGATTTAGGAGACATAAAGGAGAAGCAAGTTCTATACGAAATAAACAGGGCAATAGATAAGGGTTGGTTTAGTATACAAAAAGATGCTTCTAATGTAACTACCCCCAAATTAACAGGCCTTCGTAGAGCTGTTTTCGTTTCCACCTAAAACCCACTTTTCTAGATAAAAAGGAGAATTTTAATTATGTTTATAGAAGATGACTTTCAAACTGCACCTGATTCTGACCTCCCTTCTATAGGTCGGGTATATGGTGCTGTAGATTTTAACGGTATTAAAGATGCCATACCAGATTGGATGTTATTGGAGGAAGTACCTGAAGATTGGACTCCGGGGGCTATAAAGCAAGAGGACGAGGATGATGTACCTGAGTTTATTAAAAATTTACCTGAAGACGCTTTTACTGACAAAGCTACTGTTAGGGTAATCCAACTTAATCCAGATAAGAATCCTACCAAAGTAGTAGATAGGGAGTATCTTTTGTCAGACAAATCTGATCTTATAAAAGATTCTGCAGAGCTTCTAAAGCACGTACTGCATTCTTTAATGCCTACCATTTTTGCTGCACAGCCTAATTTAACTCGTATAGAGGTAGGAGATGTAGATGAAGATGGGCATGTAAATTCTGGAAGGGTAATATGGACAGTAGAGCTGTCAGCTTCAAATCAACCAGGTATCTATAGAACACAGCAGTCCACCCCTTTAAGGAAGTCTAGGGTAGAAATTCCTATAGTTGTAAAGGATGGTTTGTTAGTAAGACCTATGGTAATGGTTACGGCTTCCAATAAGCTGTTCCCGCTTACTGTAGAAGGATGTCAATTGTTGTTAGGTTGGAAAAGTAAACCTGTTGTTAAAAAAGGACCGCCAAGGGTAGAATTATCATGGCAGCCAGAAAGAGATTATAGAGCATTTTAATTTTTAGGGAGGTCAGAATAAGATGGCAGAGTCTTTGATTAAGGGAAATGTTCCTGATTGGTTTCAAGTAGAAGGTGACCTAGATGAGTCTACTACTCCTATTATTGTAAGGGAAGAGGAGAACGGTACTTGGTCTGTTGTCAGGGCACATCTAGGTAAGGATTTGGAAGTAGATGCTGGGTATCCTACAAAGGAGGCTGCATACCATGCTGCTTTGTTAGGAGATGAAGGAAGCGGTATTGTAATAGAGTCCCGCCGTCGGTCTTTAGTTAAACATGCAGATATAAGACCGGGTATGGTTGTAGAGTATGCAGAGGAGCCTGTTACTGTTATAGCTGTAGATGGCGATACTGTAGAGGTAATTACTCAAGAGGGCAAGCGCTTCTTTGTAGATCGCAGCCAAATAGATGCTAAAGAATTACCTGCTTCCGAGACTACAGAAACATCTTGTGGGCTAGAGGAAGTCAAGGAAACATCTTGTGGTCCAAAAGAGTCAGAAGAGGAGAAAAGCGAAGAGGAAATGAAGGAAGGTCCTCCAGTTACTATTGTTACGATGCCCTCTTATCCGGGAGAGCGTTTATATCCTACAGGCATTAAAGTGATACTTACTGCTCTTCGCATTCCTTATAAAGAGGCTGCAGGAACCATTTGGGTTAAAGTAGCAGATAAGTTGGAGTATAATCCACAGAATAGTACTTACAGAGTTTTCGACTCTGAGGGTAATCCTGTTTCCAATGTTATGAATAGAGACGAGGCGGAAAAATGGTTGTTGGAGAATTACCCTATAGGCAGAGAAACTGTAAGCTCCTTACTCCATAAAGCAGCTTACCCTCCAGGAACGACTGTAGAACTACCTGCAAAACAGGAAACAAGTATAAGCCCTTCTACCAAGGTTATGCCTGCTGAAAATGTAGAGTTGTATCCTGAACAGGTTGCTTCTGTATCGCCTGCAGTATCGGCAATACTTAAACAGAGGAAAGCATCTATTAACATAGTAAGGTTGGCAGAGGTATTAAAACAGTCTCAAGATGAACTAGTGCAAGATCAAGCTTTAGATGAGATGGCTGCTAAGTCACCTCCAGTTTGCAAAAAGTGTGGAAAACCCCACTGGCCTTTCCAAAAGTGCCCCACTGAGGAACCAACTACCGAAAAATCCGCTGCAGTGTATATAGGCAAGGGCAGTTTTGTTTATGTTCCTGCATACGACGAAGAGGCAGAGGTTGTAGGCAAAGAAGGGAACATGCTCCATATAAAAAGGCCTGGAGGAACTTACGATTACGTTCGTATGCAAGATGTAAAGTCAATAGACAGCCAGGAGCCTGTTAAATGGGCTGGCGGAGTACTTTCTGCCTCTCAAGTAGCAGCTTACTCTACCGCAGTAGCTGAAAAAATGCAGGAGTTGGGTATAAAGACTATAACTGCTGAAGAGCTTTCCGATATATTAGAAGCTGAAGAGCTTGAAGAGGAAGAGGCTGAAGACACAAACGAAACAGATGAAGAGACTGAAGACACAAACGAAACAGATGAAGAGGAACTCAAGCAAATAATAGAGGATATGGTTGAGGATATACAAGCAGAACTTGCTGAAAAAGAGGCTGTTAAGATAGGACAAACCGAGGAAGCACCTATAGACGAGGTAGGGCAATTTGGTACTAATGAAGAGGAACTTCAATCCTATGTAGATGAGGTAGGACGTAAAGTTGTATTTAAAGGAGATCATTGGGAATATGAGGATACAGGAGAAGAGGCTCCTGCTCCTCCAAGTAGCCCTCAATCTCCTCTATTCGGAACAGCAGGTAAGGTAACTATGAAATTCGACTGGGCAGAATTTTTCAACGACGTTTTGCCTCAGTTGTCTAACAAAGAGTTCCAAACCGTTTACGAGCATACCCTAAACAGCCCTCCTGAAGTAACTGCAAGCCAGGAGGAGCATGATTTGTATAAAGAGGAGATTCTTAAATTTACTAAAGAGGCCAGCAGAAGAGGACTTCCCGATCCTACTGAGCTAGCTTTTGGTATACAGGACATAGTTCGCTCTAAAGTTTCGCCCATTGTAGAGGGAGTAGTAACAGAGTATAAAAAGGAAGGACGTAAGGTTAAATACTTAGTAGCTAGTGGACGAAACGAGCTTTGGTTTGAAGAGAAAGAGCTTTCTCCTGTATTAGCAGCACAAGGACCTCCCCCTCCTGGAGCTAGAGGAGTAGATGTTTGTGTGTGTCCCGTTTGTGGAAAGGAATATCCGCATCAAAGAGGAGTTCCTTGTAGCTTACAAGTTTGTACAGAACACCCAAATACTAGGCTAATGGGTAAACCATCTCAACCCCCTGAACCTCCTAAAAGTCCACAGCCTCCTAAAGGACCTCAACCTCCTAGAGGCCTCCGGCCTGGAGGTCCAGGACCGGTTCCTAAAGCTGCATCAGCTGACGTAATATACGAACGTACTTCTGAGGTAGCAGGTCCAGAGAATAAGGAACAACAAAAGGAATTTAACAAAGAGTTGGAACAGAAGACGGGTTCGAGTACGGAAGACGAAAGCGAGCAGCAGGGGAGGAAGCAGCCTTCTGCTTCCTCCCTGCAAGTAGAAGCAGACATAATCAAGGAATGTACTATTCGTAAATGTAAGCCGGGAGATAAAAAAAGCTCTAAAGACGTTTGGTGTTTATATACAAAACATAAGCCGGAAAGGTTGCTAGGGAGGCATTCCACTTATGAGGAAGCATTAGCGCAAGAAAGGGCGATAAAGGCGCAGGGTATGAAGATTGCAGAGACTGTGAATACAGAGGAAGTTATATCACCTGCTTCTCCTAAAACTCCCATATCTCCTACAGTACCTAAAGTTCCAAGGACTCCTATACCAGTTCCTGTTCCTAGAGAGGCTCCGAAAAAGTTTGTATGTCCTATAGATGGAAGGGAGTATACCGAAGCACAGGTAGGGGAAGATAGAGAATGCCCTGATCATCCAGATGTAAAAGTTATAGAGAGAAAAGTAGTTGCTCCTAAACCTACTAAATCTCCCAAACAAACTGCAGCATCTTGGGAGGCAGTCTGTTTTGTAGATAAGGCGTTTAAGGACATACAAGAGGGTTGCCAACTCTCTGAAGTGTTGGCTAGTCTGCATAAATCCTCCTATACTGAAGAGGATATAGCCTTTATAAAGAGTGCTTTGTTGGAGAGGACAGCTAATGATTATTTAGAGGGAACTGTTCCTGAAGATATAAGGGAGCAAGTAACTGCTGTATATTTGAGGGAGAGCCCTGCAGATGCTTTAGTATATCTTAAACAGATGATCCCTGAATATCAAGGGGATTACAAGGAGTTATTGCAACAGATTGTAAATGAAGTTGGGTATAAACCTGAACTGATAACTGAACAAGTCCCTTCTGAGGCAACTGCAGAGACTTATAAAGAGTCGGAATTTCTTAAAACATCTGATCATACAAAAGAAATAGCTTTATGTTTTAAGGGTGATAGATACCACATATATGATTTAGATTTCGGTGACATTACTCCGGAGGGTGCAAAAGAAAAAGATATAAGGGAAAAGTTAAAGTCGTTGGGTGTTTCAGAAGATAAAATAGACGAAGCTTTGAAGCAGGTTAGGGAGTTGCAGGTAACTCTACGAGTAAAAGTGGCAGAAACAGAACCCGGAGTGTATATAAGAGATATAGATATTGCAGTTTCGACGGCTTTAACGGAACTTGGGCCTCAAGCACCTAGGGCGTCTTTGATGATGAGGGCAATGGAAAAGTTTGCAGAACTTAACTCGGAGGAGTTAGCAAGGGCATATCAATCCGAGATAAAGGAGCGACTTAATAAAGAGTTAGAGTTGTATGAGGGAGCTAGAGCAGAAATTCCTGGTACTCATAAGGAAATAGGTACCCAGCAGGGTATGAATCCTATAGCTGCAAAACAAGCAAAAACACCGGATCCGAAAAAGAAGAAGGAATTAGTGGACAAGTTTAAAGAACAAGGAGTGCCTTTAGAACAGGAAGTCAAAAAGAAGCCTAAACCGTGGGAAGTATCTGAAGACAGGCAACTTACTACAGTTGGTTTTAAGTTATACGATAGGGTACGTGATCAGGCTAATCCCAACTTGACGGGAACTGTTATAGGTTTTGAGGGTGATAACGTAGTTGTGGCTATGGACAAGTCTATTTACTGCGAGGCAGGAGCCGAGGGTTTATATCTACCAGACGCCCTTTTGAAGATAGAAGAGACTGATGCTGAGGATCTTAACTTGTGGTAGGAGGGACATACCATGTACAAATATGCAGAGAAGGAGTTCGGTTTTACAGACGTAGCTCCCGATACAGGAGTTCCTCTTAATTTATTTGAGGAGCATACTTTTCCTAAATACAGTACAGATGAAACCAGAGAGCAGTCGCTTTTAGAGCTAATTCCCCATTTAGTAGATGTTGTAAAGTCTGCAGTAGATGATTACGGTGTATTACCTCAGGATGCTTTCGATTCTATAATAAACGAGTACGAGTTAGACCAGTTTCCTGAAGTTATACACTACTTTTGGAGGCAACTGCCTAAGGAGCTTCAGATTGATATCTCTTACTAAACTACCTGATTTGTCCAATCCACCTTTGTGTGCTTGCGGTTGTGGAAAGAAGGTAAAGTGGGACTATCATAGAAGAAGATGGTCCAGATTTGTACTAGGGCACGGATCGAAAAGAGTGCCTTTTAACTTCTTACATGGGAAACCTCCAAAATGTGCTTGTGGCTGCGGCAAACCTGTAAAATGGGATGATAGCAGAGCTCAATGGTCTAAATATTTAAAAGGACACAGACCTAAAATCCCTTCCAGAAGAAGGGTATACCCCAAACCGAAAAACGCCCCTCCAAAATGCGTCTGTGGTTGTGGTAGAAGAGTACCTTGGAACTATTATACAGGTCGGTGGCGCAGATTTGCAACAACGAATTGCTTTATTAAGGTACTTGTACAAAGCAGGTTTAATCTCTCTATTCTCTTAGGTAGACTTTCTGGAGAGCCCCCAAAATGTGCTTGCGGTTGCGGTAGGAGGGTAAGGTGGAACTTTCTTGAGAACAGGTGGAATACATATGCTCGGAATCATGGGCCCATACCTGTAGATGCAGGAGAGGCTCCTTTATGTGCTTGCGGTTGTGGACAGCCTGCAAGATGGAACCATGGGGAGAAAAGATGGAATAAATACTTGCAAGGGCATTTTTCTGTAGAGAGGGCTTTAAAGCTTTTGACAAAAGCAAAAACTGCAAGGTCTTTTAATCTCTTTTTCCATTTATTTAGAACTGTTGCAAACAAAGCGGGTATTCCTATTACACATCAAAATGAGTTGTTAAGAAGTATAGGTGTTATCCCTATAGATATGTTAAGATAAAAAAGGCGGTGAGTATCTTTTGAGTGATACAATTATAGTTAGGAACTTAGAGGAAGAGTTCAGAAAGAGTAGGCGGTTTCATCAAATAAAAACTGCTGCCTCTCAAGAAGGGTCTGGGGGGGTAAACTATTCTTATCTTGCTCCAGGTTTGTTTAGGGAGCCCCCTACAGTAGACGCTCCTTATTCTAGACGGGTAGGTGTAGTATCTGGTATAGGTAGTAGATCTGTAGAGTCAGACAATCTTACAAATGTAGAAAAACGGGCTATTATGAAGAGTGCTAGTCATATACTGTATACAGATCCTGAAATGTATGGGCCCCTCTTTGATCCTATTAACTGGTATCTGCCTTATACATATAAAGTATTGAATAGATGGATTAGGTATTGGGATAGGTTTGATCCTTGGATAGGCAATGCCATTGATATGCACAGTGAAATCCCCTTATCGCGGTTTACGTTAACCGGGGTAGAGGATGAGGCTATTCAGAGGGAATATGAGGATATAGTAGATCAATTAGAGTTATATCAAAGATTATTAGAGATTACAAGAGAGTATTGGCTTTTAGGGGAGGCATTTCCTTTTGCTCATTGGAATGAGGGATGGTTAGCTTATGATCAGTTGTCTTTACTTAATCCTGATTATGTACATGTACGCTCTTCCCCGTTAGTGCATGGGAATATGATACAGTTTGAATTAGAACCTGACGACGCCACCCTTTCACTTGTTAAGAGTAGCGATCCTGCCGACTTAGAGGTAAGGGAGCTATTAGATCCTGTTGTAATACAAGCAGTAGAAACAGGAACAAATATACCTCTATCTAGTTTCAACGTTTCCCATATAGCTCGTAAAGCGTCTCCTTATGATTTGAGAGGTACAAGTATTGTATTAAGATGTTTGAAAGATATGCTTTATATGGATAAGGTAAGAGAGGCGCAGATGGCAATCGCAGATAGACTTATCGTTCCTTTGCAGATATTTAAGTTGGGAGACCCGAAGGGAGAGTGGTTGCCGTCTCAAGCTCAGCTGGATGAGTTTGCAGAACTGTTAGCATCAGGAAGAGATGACCCTAATTTTGCTATTGTAAGTCATTATGGGTTACAGGTAGAATATGTAGGTGCTACAGGCAAAATTATACCTACAACACCCGAATTTGATTTTGTCCGCGATAGAATTTTAGCTGCTCTGTTTACCAACAGAGCTATGATGGACGGTTCCGGACCTACATATGCAAATGCATCTGTTGCTTTTGAAGTACTGCAGCTGAGGTATATGTCGCTTAGAGGCCTATTAGAGATGTGGGTCAAACAGAAAATATTTAAACCTATTGCACAAGCGAGAGGTTACTACACCAAATCCTCTAAATCCCGTACTAAGCAGCTAGTAGTTCCGGACATTAAGTGGCTGGAGAAGATAAGATTGTTAGATGATGTGCAAATGAAGAGATTCCTACTACAGCTTCGTATGAGAATGGAAGTGCCTTTAAGTACCATATGTGACATTTTTGACCTTGACTATGAAACTCTTAAAAAAGACTTAGCTAACGAGCTTGGAACTGTAGCAGACCCTGTTTGGAGGCAAGCTATGAGCAAGGAAATAGCATTAAGTGCTTCCGCTCCAACTCCTCAACCCTCCTTCGCTATGCCCGGTATTGCTCCAGGTATGGGTATGCCTTTTGGGGAGATGTTTCCCGGTGCTACAGGGCCTAGTGCCAGAGAGGTTGCCCCTGAGGGAGGTGTTTCTCCTGGAGGTCCAGAGCTTCCAGGTTTACAGCCCGAGATGATAGGGCCTGGTGCAGGAGTGGAGGCTAGTAAAAAACCTTCTAATTCGGAGGAATTAGCTAATCTTATAGCATATAGGGAGGCTTTAGAGAGAAAACATGTAGAAGCTGTAAAGAAGATAGAAGAAGAGGTCAAGTCAAATGGGAAAATGTACCGTAGGGTGTTTGGTGTAGCTAGAAACGATAATAAACACGGAGTCAAAAGAATGGGGGATTCTTTTTATGTAGTAGATAGAGGTTAAAGCAGTACCTTCTACTTTTTGCCCAATCTTAAAAATACTTCAAATGTACTTTTTTAAGCAGCTGGATCAGCACACCTTTGTGGTTTTTAAAAATGAAGAGAGCAGAATTTTTCGAGCGCTTAAAGTCTTGGAAGAGAGCTGATGTTATACATCTTGTAATAGCTTTATTGTTTAACCCTAACGTGGATAAAGGTAAAATAATTTCTTTTATAGAGAGTACGTTTCAGGATTACGAAATCAATAAAGCATTAAAGGATATAGGGAGAGAGGAAAGACTTGTATAAGGAGGTAGGAAGGATGAAAAAGAAAAAGATAAAAAAGGTAGTAGTTGGAAAAATCAAATCTTCTTTCGAGGTAAAACCCAAGCCTAAAGAAGAGGCTAATCCTAAACCGGATAAGGAGGAATGACAAATGCTGTCCAATCCTGTGAAAATGCAGTGGGATTATAATGAATGGATGCAGCTTGTTAATTTTCTCAGGCCTCTTAGAAAGGCGGGAATAAGCCAGGTTTTTGATAAAGAGGATCCTTTAGTTAGCCTACTGCAAGAATATAAAAGAACTAATAAAATGAAAACTGCAGGTTCTTATGAGGACTTACTAGCTGCTGTAGAAGGAAAACTACTTATTGCGTCCATTAAAATAGACGGTGTATTGACTTGTATAGGTTACAAAGATGGAAAGGCTAAATTAGTAACATTGGAAGGTAGGATTATTACTGATTTGCCTGTTACAGATGAAATAGAACATATTTTAGAAGGAAAAGAAGAAACTATTTTTATAGGCGAGTTGTATGGGGTTGATTTGGCAGGTAAAGAACTTCCTTTTAACAAAACACTTTCGCTTGTACGAAAACCTGAGAGTGAAGCAGATGAAAAAAGAATAAGGGTGGCTGTTTTTGATGTTCTTAAATACGATGGTAAGGATGTATCCCAACTTCCCTACGCACAAAGGTGTCCTATTATAGAAGATGTGTTTGGTTCAGGTGCGTATATTACTCCTGTTTATACTAAAGAAGGGGACGAGAGTACGGTTGCAGCGTTGTGGAAGCAAAAAGTACTTAAAGAAGGAAGAGAAGGGATTGTTGTCAGAACGGACGGAACTTATAAACTTAAACCTGTACAAACAGCCGATTTAGCTGTAATAGGGATGGAAATATCAGATAGGCACCCGAATTGGGCAGGAGCTTTGTTATTAGCAGCTGTAGATAACGATGGTATCTTTTTAGATGCAGGTAAAGTAGGAACCGGCTTAACTCTAAAAGACAGAAGAGACTGGTTTAAAAAGATAATGGATAAAAAGGTAGTACAAATAGGTAACAAGGTTTTTGTAGACCCCTATGCTTTTGATACCGTAGTCGAGGTAAAATATAAAGGGGTTAACTTGGAAGGAAGGAATGCTTGGGAGTTTACAGCAGGTAAGCTTGTACCTATAGGTAAAAGGCGTTTTACGGCTTTAAGGCATCCAAGCCTGGTAAGGGTTAGAGAAGATAAGCATGTAGAGCATTCAGACGTATCCGATGAGCAGATACCTGAAGTGCGTAAGGGATCCCTTACAAGAAAAGCATACGTACCTACCAAAAAAGAGAGATTGCGTAATAGAGTATACGAGGGCTCTATAGTAGCAGAAGATTATGGCAAGCAGCTTGCTGATTTTACATTAAAGAGGATAGCTTTAGAAGAGGCGCAGTTAAATGAGGGAACTTTAGATATAATATGGAGTAAATATAACGTACCTCTTAATTATTACGTAACTACAAAGACAAGGGACAAAAACTACTTTCCTTCTACCTTAGACCAAAATACGTTCTCAGAACTTGCTCCAATAGCCAGAGACGCTTATGCAAGATATCTAAGATTCGGAACAAAGTTAACAGACTATGATAAAAAGTTAGCTAAGGAGTTAAGTAAGTATGTTAATATACCCCACCAAGACGATGTCGATGAGTCATATTATTTTGCAGTGCTCAATGCTTGGAACAAAAAGTATATAAATCCTTTAATGAGTTATACTATTTGGGAGTACTGGGATGAAGCATCCTCTATACCTGTTTCCACTTCACCTCAAGAGTATATAGAGCAAATGAAAAATAATTTGGCACTTTCAGAGAAACTAGATGATATAAATAATTCGCAGGCTTTATGGGAACAGCAATTTGCTACTGTTAAAAAAGTAGAGGATGACCGAGGGGAGTTAGTGTATGAAACTACAACTCCTAATAACGTGTCTACTGTATATGGATATCTAGCTCCTCAAAGAAGATTCAGGATTCTGTTGTACTACCTAACTAATACCCAGAGGCCAAACGCTGTCGTTATGGCGGGGTACCTACATACGTTAAAAAGTATGGGTGTTCTTATACCCGAGAACACAGAGTTGCCTGTTCCTGTAGAAGTAGCAGACAAAGAAGTAAAAACTTTTGAGGAATTAGTAGACGTGGTAGTGGATAGAGGCATACTTTCCAATCAAGAAAGAACAGATCTCCTAGCTCTATATCAAAGTTTAGACAAAAGAGAAGAAGATGCATTAGACTTTGAAAAAGCGCTTGTACCTTATGTTAGAACGGTTATTACGGAAGAAGATGAGATAGAGACTGAAATGGCATCTGTAGAACCTGTAGAAGTTACTCCTGAAACAGAAGCAAGAGATCTAGTAAGAACGTACTGGCAAATGAGTGAATTTGGTAGTCCTCTTCTTATTACTATTGGCTCGGAGTCTCCTATATTAGAATTGGATACTCCAGTTGTTTTTAATAGAAAGAAAAGAGGAAATTTTGCAGAGTTAGCTAATGCCCTCGTTTTTACAGATAGGTTGCATAGAAACATGGGCAACATTATACTTATAAACCCTCTACTAGGCAGCGATTTCAAAATAGAACCGATCACAGAGGAGGGGTTGAGGCAACTTAGCCATGTATATGAAGGAATGTGGTGGGAAACTGAAGGAAAGGAGTTAAAGGGGGTAGGGGATGTTGGAGAGTTTGCTCGTTATTATTTTGAAGAGGATTTAGGTGCTGTTAAGAACGCGTCGGATATGTTAAAGAGTATAGAGGAATATATACAAAACTCTCCTGGAACTGTATTGGTCTATTATAAGGAGTCAGGTGTGTTAGATAGGGTTGACACTTTTACAGGTGCTTTAAGTGTACTAGCTGCCGACTACCCAGGAGTTTATTTTGCAAGGACGCCTGAGTTAACTACAGAGTATGTTGTGTATGCCAATTTACCTTCTCCAATAGAAGAACAAATACTTGAAGGAAGGGGCGTTCCCAACCTTTCCGAAGTACAACAAGCTTTGAGCATTGCAACCCCTTTACAGATAGAAGAGGTACCTGAAGAGCCTGAACAACCTACTCCTGAACAACCTACTCCTGAACAACCTACTCCTGAACAACCTACTTCTGAACAACCTACTCCTGAAGAGCCTGAAGAAAAGTTGGGTATGAGGCTACCAGACAACGAGTCAGATTTTCTTAAACTTCTCTATGCTTTAGATATACCAAAGTTGTACGAAGAAGAGGAAGGCATACCCCCAGAGGAAAAACAGTTGGAAGATGTACCTGAACCTGAAATACATGAACAACCTGCTCCTGAGGTGCCTACACAACCTGAACTTGAGCCTCAGATGTTCGAGCCTAACGAATTTCCTGAAGGGGCGATACATATACCGGACTCTTTAGATAGAGAAAAGGTATTGGCGGATGAGGAGGTAGAAAATTTGGAAGGTAGTCTTCCAGGTTACCTAGATGCTTTATTCGCTCATCCGGAATACAGGTTTGAAGTTGAAGGTAAAAGGGTATGGGATCTTACTATAAAGCTCAGATCTTATAATGTAAGTAGAAAAGAATATATAAAGAGTGTAGTATACTCTATTTTAGAGGAGAGGGCTCCAGGTCAGGACTTTAATATTCGCATATTACCAAAAGACATAGACGATCAGTTAGCTTCTGATGAGAAAGCTGTTACACCTGTTTTTGTAGCAACGGTGCCTCCAAAGAAAGAAAAAGAGGAAGCGGAACCTCCTGTTTTTCCTTCAGTATCAGAATCAGAGTTTCTCAGTAATGTAACTGCCTCTACACTTACAGAGGTATTAAGTAGTATACTTACTGCTTTAAATATACCTGTAACTATTTCTCCCACTATAATTGCTCCACCAGACGAAATTGTAAGCAACCGTTTTACGGCTATTTCAAATATAATGAGAGATCTATTTGAAAAAGAGCCTGATTTGTATAGCATAGTAGTCGACCTAACTGCAGAAAAGTTTGGGTTGACAGGCGAGGAGGTAGACGAGTACATTCGCAACCTCCTTAACATAAAGGTACTTACACTAGTACCCAGAGATCTTGTACCTGAAGATGCAGATCATACAGGGGAAGAAGGTACTTTTCTTCCAAAAGTTTACCTTTCAGATACAGCCTCAGAGTTGTTAGCAACCAGGCGTAGAATAGATAATATGAAAGATGCTTTAAATGATGCGATAGGGAAGGCAGAGGGGCAGAAAATAACTATATCTTTACCTTATTACGATAGAGATATATACGAAGCAGCGCTCAAAGAGGTTCAGATACCGAAGGGCGTAACTATAGTACCTCAATGGACTAATACAGAAAATGATTGGCATTTTGAAGTGTCTTATGCAATGCCTAGAGAATTAGGTACAGCTCCTAGAAACTCGATCCCATCTCGCAGATTTTTCAAGATCATACCTGAAGTAGAGGAGGTAGAGTTTCCTATCGATGCTTTAGTAAAGACTATACAAAAAACCGACAAGCGGCCTTTACTTATTTATGTAAATCAAGCCGATTATGAAGCAGTTAGAGACATGTCGAATCAAGTAGGAGAGTTAGCGAACGATCCTGGCATATTTATAGCGATGGATAATTCAATAGATCCTATAGACAATAATAGAAGGTTTGAGGTTAAAGTGCTTCCTAAGAGTACATCTTTATACTTTCCATATAAAAATGCATGGGAACCAACAGACGTCTCTATACAGGATAAACTGGAAGAGCAATATGATCGTAATGTACAACGTTTACACGAAATAGAAGGACAGCAAACGCCCGCTCTTGTTAATATGCTGTCGACAGAAAAGGTAATGGATCTAAATAAGGCCGTAACAGGACCTATAGCGTCGTTTAAAGGTTATAGTAGACAGATTCCTTTAAACTTACAAATGACTTTTAATAACAACGGTATAGAAATCTCGCCTTTTGCTAAGCTATACCGTTTAGAGGAAAACGTTTACTATGTTACTGATCCAGCTTTAATAAGGGAAAAGGAAGGAGAGGCTTTTATAATTAAGGTAGATCCTAACTCTAAAACATCAGAAGTTTACAAAGCATCAGATGAATTTACCTCATTTACAGATGTATACAAATTTCGTCAGGGCATGCAGGAAGCATATAACTACTGTACATCTAGTACTCCATCTCCTGAACAAGTTGTACGTTATTGGTTGCAGGAAGAGGTACATAAAGCATCATATCCGGAGCAACTCGGCTGGCTAAGAATGATGCATTTATTTGGCTTTCCTGTTAAATACAGAGTTAAGGGCATTCGTCCTTCTTCAACATCTTACAAAGCGTTAGGAATATCTGATGCGGTTTCTTTTATGTCTCGATATACTGCAGGTGTGCAACCTAATGCAGAAGAAATAAAAGCTCAAATTGCAACGTTACAAGAAGACATACCTGAAGAACTTCGCAGTGTATACGAGACAGGCTGGGTAGAGGGTTTAATGCAGTATGGTTATCCTGTAGATGATCTAGGTGTAAAAGGATTCCCTATATTATCGCTTTAAAAAAGCCGGAAAGGACTTGCAGAGTAAAATGACTACAGCTGATTTTATACAACTTTTAAGACAAGCAGACGAAAGCAATCCTATACAACCCGACGAACCTAATGACGACATATGGGAGGCGATAACCGAGTTTGTTCCTCTGCCTCCTGATGTCATTGAAGGGGCAGGGGCAGACTTAGTACAGAAGGTTGTATCTGCATATAAACAATTACAAGAGTCAGATTCTCCGGAAAAAGAGAGCTATTTGCAAGAAATATTAAACGATTTCTTAAATCAATACCAAGAGTTACCCCCCGATCAACAGCAAATTGCAGAAGATGTACTAAAAGAATATCAGGGTGACTATCCTGAGATCGTCCCTGCTTTCAATCAAGCTCTTACTGATTTTATAAAGCAGATGCAGCCGATAGAGCAACCAGTACAGCCGGTGCAGCAAGTACAGCAAGTACAGCAAGAACAGCCTATACAACCTGAGATGCCTGCTGTAGTAAGAACTTACAGTACTAACATTTTAAATGCATTAAGTCAGTTAGAGGAGAAGAATCCTGAACAAATTAGAGACATTCTGGCTAACAAGCTCAACGATATCTTCAATCATGCTCTTAGAGAGGAAGAGAGGCAAGAGTACTTCCAAATCTATACAGACATAATGAACAATGTATTAGCCAACTTTCCTGATTTACAGAATCAAGTGGACGTGGGTCAAATATGGAATGGGGAGTTGGAAGTCAGAGAGAAGGGCTTGCAATTAGCAGGAGATTTGGCCGCTTCTTTAAAAGAGGGATTGAAAGCAGGAGGCACAGCGTACGACTTACAATCTATTATACTAGATAAGCTGATGCCTTTAATAGAGGAGTACAGTAAAGGCGATGAAAAGCAAAAGCGTGAGATATTATCGGCATATAATGCACTACGTTATGCCTTTCCTTCTGTTTACGGCGATGCTGTAACAGCTAAAACACTCACATCTGTTATTGAAAACATTTGGAAAGAAGGGCAAGAATGGTTATCTCCTACCCCTTGGGTGAACATTATAAAATCGCAAATAGGGGCGGAGGATCTTGTAAACTATGATAGAATAGTAAACATATTTGAACGAAATGCAACCAGATTCCTAAAAAGTAATTTACCCTTTCTACGTACCCCTGAACAGCGTAAAGCTTTTATAGACTCTTTTTTAAACAGTGTCAGTACTACTCCGTATATAAGAGATCTAGTTAAAGAGGAGTTATATGATTGGTTGGATGATTTAGAAAGAGAAAAACCTGAACCTGGAACACCTGAATACGATGCTGCTGAAGGTTTAGGAGGATTAAAGCAAGATGCTTTAGGTAGGGCCTCAGAGTACACAGCCATACCTGCTAGATTCGATAAAGCATTTATTTCATTTTTAAGTCAGTTGCCTAGGCAAGTTGATGTAGATACAGCAGCTAACGAGTACAAAGAAAGGTGGCTTTCTGCGTTAGAGGAGGCTATACCTACTGAAAACACGACAGCTGCTACCTACAATAAAGCAGTTTTGAATTGGTTACAGAAACAGATAGACAATGTTTATAATAAGCGCCTTTCAGAATACAAACAGAGGCCTGAAACAGTAACTCCTGCTTGGTATGGTGCTTTAGCTGTAGGCAGTTTCGAGAAAGATGCTTTTGGAGACGTAACTACAAAACCTGAGGTTGTTGCAGATAGGTTTGAAAAAGGATTGACTGCTTATTGGAACGAGTTTACTAGAGAGCAAAGAGATGAATACTATAATGCTTTTGTAAATCAGTTGAAAAGTGAATTAGGAGAGGCAGCACAAGGTTACGTTAAAGAGGTAGACAAAAGGTATGAAGAGTTAAAACGGAGTAAAGGTACGGGAAAAGTTATAGGTCCTACCGATCCGACTATAAGAGCGATTGAGGGTTACATAGATAAGGGAAACTTTCCCGGATTAGCAAGTTTTTGGATCCGCTATGATGCTTCTAATGCATCTCCTCAAGAGAAACAACAAGTTTGGGATACTATTGTAGGGCACTCATTAGTAGATAGTATAAATACTAATATGGAGGCTCTAATGAATCAGTTAGATGCGGGAGAAGTCCCTGACGAGATAAAAGACATTATAAACACGAATGCAGTAAAAGTAGATGATGCACAGGTTGTTGGTAAAGAGGGCAACCAGTGGAAAGTATTAGTTAAATCAGGAGACAGTGAGTATCTTTTTAATATAAGGTTTGAGCTCTACAAAGGAAACGAGCAGATAGGAATACATTATAGTGATATAGATACTGCTGATTTTGTTAGAAGGGAATATTATAGAAATAAAGTTGTAAACAAAGTATTTAGTGAATTAGCAGATAAAGACCCCGAAACTTGGCAGGGGGAAGATTGGTATGCTTTTGGTGATCAGTTAGTAGGTTTAATTAAGAAAAGCTACGAAGGTTCTAAAAAGTCAGAAGACTTTATAAACAAACTAACTGCTCAACAACTGGTCGCACTTACTAGAAACATGCCTAAAGATGCATATACAACTTTTGTAGGTTATCTACCTCCAGAGATAGCTGCTTATATGCCTTATAGATCTAGTACTTTAACATCTTTACTTTTCGAGTGGTTGGATAGGAAAGGTACAGCCGCCTCTAGAGCAGAGATAGAGAAGAGAATGAGAGCAGGTACTACGCCAACTCCGCCTCCTTCCACACAACCTCCTCCTACAGCAGGTACTCCACCTTCTACACAACCTCCTGCAACAGGTACTCCACCTTCTACACAACCTCCTGCAACAGGTACTCCACCTTCTACACAACCTCCTGTAAAAGGTACTATAGAAGTTAAGTATGATGATGAAAAAGGGTACGTTCTTGATTTAAGCAAAAAGGACGAGCTTATACTGAAAGACGGTAGGACGGTTACTCCTCTTTCTACTTATGTAGATCCTCTCGGGTTTTTATTGGTAGCAGATGAAAACGGTAATAGGGATGTTATAAATTTGAAAGATATTGAACATGTCTTGAAAAAAGGGAAGAGGTACTACTCCTTAGAGATGCCACAGACTCTTCCTGACTACGTAACATCAGCTAAAAATGTACTAAGTAATCCGGAGGAGTTCAGTAGGTTTGATCCTGACACTCAGAACCAAATAATAGATATATTAATTGATAATATCGCTTTAAAACTGTTTTCGAAGTTAAATGTTGACGAATTAAAAGGATTAAGAGACATGTATAAAAACCGAAACTGGACGGGCTTTTATGATTTCTTTGATAGTAAAATAAACGAGGTTGTTAAAAGGGATCCTGAATATGCTGAATTAGATAAGTTGCTAAAGGGGTTGCCTATATTCCCTTCAGATATCGGCGATCGAGTAGTTGAGTATATAAAGAAGATGGGTATACCTAAGAAAGGGAGTATCGTTACAGCTCAAGAGTACTACTCGTCTTATCCTGAAGGCATGGGAGCAGAGCTTTCACCTAACATATTTACTTCTAGGTCTCCTGTGTTGTTTCCTTACAAAGCAGGGGAGGAATGTACGTTAGAGGAGTTGGACTTTCCGATTGTAGCTCATTACTTAAATCAAGTTGCTTCTGATAACTATGGTATAGAAAACTTTACTCAAAAAGTTTCTGAAGGGGAGAATCGTAAAACCATTTGCTTTGTATACAATTCAACCTTTCCGCACGCTAAATGGGTAGATGATCAGCATTTACATGTTAACTTATATCGTGTTAAAGACTTAGCTGATTTATTAGGAGTATTGGTACACGAGTTTAGGCATGTACTTACTGTAATGACAAATGAACCCTCTTCCGACTTACAAGAAAGAGTAAATGCATCTCCTTCCGAGTATGTAAAGCTGCCTGAGGAAAATATTGCTTTTCCAGAGATGATATCTTTTATGCTTTATACTTTAAGACTGCCAAAAGATGTGGTAAGGGATAAGATTATATCGATTATAGGAGAGGAGAACACGTATAAAGTAGATGAGTGGTTTAAGCAATTAGGAATAGAGAAAAGTGCTGGATTTCCCAGTCACCCTAAGAATATCGTAATACCGAGAAATGAGTATTACCCTAAAGGTTTAACAGAGGAAGACGTTTGGAATTATTACAACAGTGTTAGAAATAAGATACTTCCTTATCTAAAGGGCCAGCCCGTAATGCTTGTACTAAATGCAGATGGAGAAGTTTACAAGAGGCATGATAAAGATCCCGAGTCTTTTATAGATATAAATACTGAGAAGGAGTTCGACCGATTTAATAACGGTAGGGTTTTGGAGTTTCATAAGGTATTAGAGGATACTTCAAACTATGGTTTTGTAGATGTTGATCCTAGAGAAGACGTTCCTTTTGACAAAGTAAAAGAAGTAACAGGAATGCTTTACGACTTACTTTCGTCACTACCTGAAGTCGAAGAGGTAGATTTAATATACTCAGGCGGTAGGGGTTTCCATCTGTACCCTAAATATAGGAGCTACAAAGACGTCGATGGGTTAAGGAGAGAGTTAAGAGACATACTTGAAGCTTTTGCAAACAGCGTGGACGCTAACTTAACTACCCACCGAACCACCAGTAGCGATCAAATAAGGTTGGATGTATCTACTTTAAAGAGTACAGGCTCACTTAGGGCAGTATATTCGTTAAACGGGAGAACAGGTTTGAGGTGCATACCTGTCTCCAGAAGAGATTTAGATGACTTCGAGAAAGAGGATGCTAAAATAAAGACGGGTATAAAGACAGCCCAGGATACAGGTCAAGGGGTTTTTGTACCTACTACCTCTGAGAGTTTAGGAGAATATACTTCCTCTATACAAGAGGTCTTACTTATGGCTATATCAGATGAGTGCCATGCTATAGCAACTTACAGTGCTATGATAGATGCATTACCTGAGGACGATACTAACAGGTCTATTTTAGAAGAGCTTAAGTTTGATGAACAAGTTCACGAACGAGTTCTATTAAGGATGTTAGGACGTGAGTTGCCGATAAAAGAGACTCCTATAGCAGAAGAAACTTTGCCTCCTGTTCGGTTTAGACCTGACTACAATGATTTAGAGGAAAGAGGTAAGTTCTTTGCCAAGTTTATAGACCTTGTATCTGTAGCAATAGCAGACGAGAGGCATGCTATATCATTCTACGATACTATATTGGACGGTATGAATGTAACAGATCCGAATTATAGAGTCATAGAGAAGATAATGAGGGATGAACAGGATCATGAGAGAAAACTGCTTAACATGCTAGGAGAGGAAGTTCCCACCTTGGATTAAAACCCCCTTATTCCCCTTTTTACCCAATTGTTTGACTTTGGAATATGTAATTACATACCAGAGCCCATGAAAGTGGTTTATAGGGGGTTTTAGGCTGTTTTTCAAAGGAGGTTTTAATGGCTGTAGCTAAAAAGAAGTCTAATCCGAAAAAAAGGAAACGCAAAATTCTTAAGCGTATGCAGAGAGGTTATTAGTATTATGGAGGGCGGAGTAAAAATGACTGGTTTAGCGGTTAAGATGAAGGTAGCGGTAACTGATTTTAAGAAGCAGTACCTGTTTGACTTTTATGGCACAGCCTTCCTGCCTATTACTCAGCCTCCTGGAAGAATGGGAGATATATTAGGGTGGTTGTCTGATGATCTTGTATACGACATTTTATGTACTAAGGTAGCTTCTACAGTAAAACTAGCTAAAACGTATTTAGACATTACTCCTAGTCTTATATATCAGGAGTATGAAAACAACATTGCAGCTGTGAAGCTTGAACCTCTGAAATATTTTGATAGGTTAGGAGTTAAAGGTATTACAAATTTGGAGTTCTTGCAGAACATAAAGCAGTATAAGAAACAGGCAGAAGATTATTTAAACAACCTTATAGACAGCTTTAGACCTGAAATAAGTAGTTATTTAAAAGAATTGCAACGCGTACTTGAGGAACTTGAAGACCTTCCAGAACATTCTCCTGTATCTGATCAAGTGCTTGAGTTTCTATCCAATCCTCCCAAAGTTACGTTTCCAGAGCTAGTCCGTCTGTTTAGGGAGTTTAAATGGGAACCTCTTTTTGGTGGCGAGTTATGGGCTCAGATTGCAGAAGCTACTATAAGGTTAGAAGACTATTATAAAAAGGTAGTACCTACTGACGATCCTATTGAGAGTATAGGACCGATAGTTGAGAGGTATGTTAGAGATCCTAAAGATTTGAATAACCTGGCAGTTGCCTTAGACTTATACAATTCTTTGGAGCATAATACTGGTAGTTTATTCAAGGATGTAACTCCTGAGATGCCTTACTGGTTAACGTTAGTTGCTTCTGGTACATATCAACCGGAAATCCTATCTAAAATGAGTCCGAAGGTAAGGCAAATAGTTAGTGCTTATTATAGGGAAGTAGGGCCTCCAGAGTCTAGGAAACAGTTTATTGATAGTTTTGTAACACAGGTTCTTCGCAGGCGACTTCCCAAAGGTAAGCTTCCAGGTCCTGCTATACTGCTTCATATAGATGAAAGTTTGGCAGGAGACGTATATGAGCGTTTAAAATATGAGATACAAAAAAGTGATCCGGTAAAAGATTCGGAGAAGCTTCAGGATTATATGGTTCTATTAGAGGATTTAGTATCGTCTAGTGCTTGGCAAGATTATGAGGAGAAACAGTTAAAACAATTACAACCTACTCCAGATGGTATAAAACATTTTATGCAAGAGATGGGAGTATTTTATACATTTAAACATGCGCTTCCTTCCTATTTGTTAGAAAGTGTTAATCGGGAAGTTATAGCAAAGTTCTTTCAGGGGGTTACAGAGCCTGAAATATTTCAGGCAACTTGCAAGGCAATGCCTTTAGACTTTTTAGCTACATATTTTGATACGGCACAAGGAGATAGGTTTGACACGGCAACACAGATACTTTTTGAAAGAGCAATTGCAGAGGGGGAAATAAGTTACTTGTTAAATAATTTATATGCTGAGACTGCTCCTATTCTATTAAACTTACTAACGACGCCTAAAGGGGGATTACTTATTTTAAAGTTAGAGACTACAGATGAACTCGACTCTCTTGTAGACACGATTGTAGAGAAATATAAGTCCGGTTTAATTCCGGAACAAACTGCAATGCAATTACTACAGATATTAGGCAAATTTCCAGATTCAGAGCCGTCTCTAGAACCTGCGGAGCCTCCCTTAGAACCTACAGAACCGTCTTTAGAATCTGCAGAGATGGTAGAACAACCTTCTGAACAGGAGGAAAGGAATGAGCAAATTGTTTAAATTTGATCCTAATTCTACTACAAACGAGGGAAGATGGAGGCTTATAGATCCTAAAGTTTTCGCACCTAATTCTATGCGAAGTTGGTACTCTTGGCAGGGTATACAGGCACCCGGTATTAGGTTTATAGTAGGTATAGACAACAGGGACAAGAAGTGGAAACCCCAAGCAATTCGCTTTGACAAAAAGTTGTGGACGGAGGAGAAGGCAGCAGCTTGGTGGCAGAAGCATAAAGACAGGTTTGTTAAAGAGTGGCAACCTTCCGACTGGCAGACTAATATAAAAACAGCTAAAACAAGTAAATTCGTTATACAAGAACATGATGCAACTAGAGCAGGGAAGCATTTTGATTTAAGGTTTGAAAGAGGGAATGTAGCTAAATCTTTTGCTGTACCCAAGCACACGATGCCGAGTACAGGAGAAAAAGTACTTGCAATCCAAGTCCAAGATCACCCAGTTAGTTTTATGAAGTGGGAAGGTACCGTACCTGAAGGCACCTATGGAGCAGGAAATATACGTATATTTGACCAAGGAGAGTATCGTATCAATAGGTGGACAGATGATGTAATAGACGTCACTTTTGAAGGGAACAAGATAAAAGGTAGGTATGTTTTTATACATACAGGGGATGCTAAATGGTTGATTACTAAACCTAAGAAGCAGATTGTAACTGCAGCTTTTACAGATGTACGTACTAAATTATTTGATTTCTACGGAGTAGCTTTTCTACCCATCACAGAGCGGTCTGAAGGTGTGAGTATTAAAGACTGGTTATCAGATAGCCTTACTTACGATGCCGTGACTCTTAAAGTCTCTTCTGTAATAAAACTAGCTAAAACATATTTAGATGAAGTTCCTACATTTATATACGACGAACTTCTCCACTGTACCGATGCCCTGGGTTGGAGGCCTGTGTTGTATTTACAGAAAGTTGGCTACGATCCTGAAAATCCTAAGCATAGGGAGAATGTTAACGAGTTTATGGAGAAAGCAGACTATATGATAAATCGTCTTGTAAATAGTTTTAGTCCTGAAACAAGAGATCTCTTAAAGGAATTAAGGGAGTACGTTCTGCGACTAGAAGGCTCTGCTTCTGCTTTTTACTCTAGAATACGCAGCATCCCGTTGCCTGAAGCAATACGTATATTTAGGGAGTTTGTGTGGCGCCCGTACTATGGCGGCGAGTTGTGGGCTCAGATTGCAGAAGCTACTATAAGGTTAGGAGATTATTATAAAAAGGTAGTACCTACTGACGATCCTGTTGAGAGTATAGGACCGATAGTTGAGAGGTATGTTAGAGATCCTAAAGATTTGAATAACCTGGCAGTTGCCTTAGACTTATACGATTCTTTGGAGCATAATACTGGTAGTTTATTCAGGTATTCAGCCCCAGAGATGCCTTACTGGTTAACATTAGTTGCTTCTGGTACATATCAACCGGAAATCTTATCTAAAATGAGTTCGAAGGTAAGGCAAATAGTTAGTGCTTATTATAGGGAAGTAGGGCCTCCAGAGTCTAGGAAACAGTTTGTCGATAATTTTATAGGTATTGCAGCTGAGAAAGCAACTGTACTAGGAAAAGTTACAGATGCCTCTTTAGCGGGAGATTTATACAAATATTTGAAAGATAATATAAAAGGGGCAGATACTATGAAAGCTATTGTGTTTTCTAAAGGATGGAGAGATTACGAGTTGCAATACTTCAAGCAATTGGAACCTAACTCTGAGGGCATTGAGGAATTTAGTCAGGAATTACATTTCCTTAAGAAGTTAGTACCAAATGATTTTACGTCTCTATTTTCTAACCTGTTGGGTGTAGCAGAAGTACCGGTAATTGAGGCTTTGTTTGAGGAAGAGTCTACAGATACTAATCTATTTGTAGAAACGTGTTATAAACTTCCACTGGATTGTTTATTCAATCATCTTGATAAGGTCACTGGAAGCAAGTTTTACAGAGGTGTATTCGTATTGTTTCAGAGGGCGATTTCTGAAGATTACTTAAACTATATACCAAGTTACTTGAATACTGAGACTGCTCCTGTACTGTCTACAGTCATTAATTTTGTTCCTGAGTTAGGCCCAGGCAAATTGAAGTTAATGGATATTGTTCTTAAAAAGTTTCAGCAACAGGATTTAACAGCAGAAGCAGCTAATGATCTACTGCAAAGTTTAGGATACGAGGAGACAGTAGAGCAAATGTTGTCTTCAGAACAACCAGATACAAATTCTGTACAAGAAGCTCCTTTAGCTACAGATTCTGTTCAGACTGAAGAACCAATAGAAAACGAAACTAAGGTGTCTGAAGAAACGGAACTTCAGATGGAGGAGTATTAAGAAATGAGACTACCTGAGACAGAAGAAGATTTTCTTAAATATTTAAAGTTTATATACTTACCTTACAGAAAAGCAGAACTTGACGAATCGGAGCTTCCAATTACCTATGATATAACACAATGTGCTTGGTGTAAAAGGTATGTAGATAAACAGACCCGACAATATGTAGACAAACCGGAAGGAGTACAAGTAGTATCCCACGGCATATGCCCTGAATGCAAAAAGAAGTTATTAGAAGAAGCTTCTAAGCTTTTTTGAAAAAATCAAAAAAACTTTATAATGAATTAATAACCAGCTGTAAAAATTCTTTTTTAGCTTGACATTTGATATGTGTTTTATTATAATAGAATTTTGAACAAAGGAGTCTTTACTTTTAACATTTTATAGACTTATGCCCTGTGAATAGTGTATAATTATATCGTATTATTAACCAACACCGCTCCGACTTCCTTTGTATTAGGTGGAAGTTGGAGCGTTTTTTAAGTTTATAGGACTAGCCTTAAGAAACCTGCTTAGAAATACTACTCTTTTTTTAAAACACCAAAAAGAACATGAAAACTAATACTCTAAAATATACAACTCCCGACAGGTGGTTGTTGATAACGGGAGTAGTCGAGCGTCTTACTAGCGACCAACCCTCTATACCTATTCAAAAGTTAATAGAGGCTATAGATAAGAGAGTACATCCTCCTTTAACTCAAACGGAAAAGGGTAGAATATATAAATTATATAACAAGTTTCAAGCTTCAGAGAGGCAGGAGAAAGTTATGGATGAGACGAATCAGGGGTTAAGCGTACCCCTCTTTGCCCAACCAGGTTTATACATGTTTGGAAGTAGTTTACTTCAGAAGTATCCTGAGTTGAGGGGCGCTGATTATTGGAGGGCCTTTCAGCAAGCTCTCCAGCTACTTCGTAGTAATGTAGATGAGGACCGTATACTCGAGGTTATAGAATCGGAGTATCCTACAGTGGATAACTCGTTAGTTATGAAGGCAGCTAAAAGCTTTTTAAGGGAGGGGTCTATGTATATAGAAGGAAGGTTATATGGAGAAACCTTCAAGGACGATACTATACCTAAAATTGCAGCTATTTATTCGGATCTGATATGGCAAGGAGCGTCAGAGGAGTTTGTATTTGGCTTTAAAGACGGTTTGCCCAGAAAGGCAAGCCTGTTTATTTCTAATATGAGGAGTAACTAAAATGATTATACACAACTTAACTTCACAGGATCTTTCTTTTAATATAGACTCAGGTATAGGTGTAGACTTAAAAGGACAGCAGTTCAGAACAGTTATTGCTGCCGGTAGTAGTGCTACTATATCAAATGCAATGATGTTCCTTTTAATGTTGAACCCGGAATTTCAATCGGCATATGCCAACGGCAACATATCTGTAACATATGACACTGGTGATGCTACTTTCTTCGGTAGGATACAAAGCTTACTAGGCGGAACTTTATAAGGAGAGTATGAGTGTTTATCTTGCCGGAAGATATGTCTATAAAGCAGTTCCAGTCTTTCTGGACTAGAACACCTAGCAAAATAAAGAAGGTATTGCTGGACAATATAACAGAGATCTCCTATACAGATGATCAGGATTCTAGACTTCAGGGTAAAAGGGCAATTTTGGAAGGAACTAACCTTTTTTTAGTAAAGGGTTGCGACTTAGAAGAGATATGGCATGAAGCGGCCCATTTACTTTTAGATGCACTACCTCAAAAGCAGGAGATATTGGACTCTTACAAAAAGGATGAGGAAGCTTTAGCCGATGAGCTTTACTTTTTGCTATACAAGGGCATCCCTTCTGATTTCTGGATTAAATACTTAACCGCTTCAATAAAGACTGCAAGTGTATCATCTATAGATATAATAGATGCTGCTTTAGATACATTAGCAACCTTAGTTTTATCCAGTGACGACGAGTCATATATCTGGGCATTAGAGATTGCTAAAGAGGCCGTAAAGGACTTACGGAAGGAGGATATGCTTTCTTATGAAAGTAGGGAAGCACCTAGACAATATTATTATCGTGAAGATTTAGCTTTATCTCCTCTTAAAACACATCAAAACAATCCTTTAGAAGTTAGTAGGGTAGATGTTACTCCTCGAGGCAATAGTGCAGACGGTCTAGGTTTAGTATAAGGAGTATAGAAAGTGGGCAGAATTATAAGATACGGTACTAGTGTTTCTATTGTAGAAACGTACGAGAAAATATCGGATGTCAAGTTAGGCCCTAAAACTTTGGAGCGAGTTGCTGCAGTAACTCCTGTAGCCCAGTACTCCGATAAGTACTTGTATGTTGTAGCTAGGGCGGTATCTGGCTATGAAAAGTGGGGTCCTAACGATAACGGGGATTCCTTTGAGTGGGAGGAGCTTTTAAAAGCATACCCTACATTTATACGAGGGGGAGTGTATAGAGATCATAACAATCAGGATAGAAAGCAAGCGATAGGTATTATCTTGGATGCATGGCCTGATATGGAAGGTCAATACATAGATGTTTTGATGGCAATTAATAAGAAAAAGGCCCCCAGGGAAGTTGCATGGATAAAAGAAGGTACATTAGACTCTGTAAGTATGGGATGCGTGGTAGATGAGGCTATTTGTTCTATTTGCGGCAATGTTGCAAGAGATGAGTCAGAGTATTGCGAGCATGTAAGAAATGGTATGAAGGGAAGGATTATCGGGGGCAAATTATGCCACGAGTTCAATAGAGGAGTTAGATTTTTTGAGGTTAGTTTAATTAGTCCTTACTCAGAAGCTGCTGATCCTGAAGCTAAAATCAAGCAAACCTTGGCTTCGAAAGATACAGATGAGTTCGAGGAATGGATTGTAGAAACCAGTTTTTCTGATGTAAAAGAATCTGATTTGCTGGATAGTTTTTCTTATCAGATTGGGGATCAGGTATATACCCAAGATGGGTCTAAAGGTGTTATAGTGGGGACTGAGGGTATGTATCCGAAAGTGGCGATAGGTAAGTCACGAGTTCAACTGTTTGATCCCAAAACTTTAACTATTGTTAAGGGGGTTAATGAAATGGCTTCTGATGTTATCAAACAAGCTCAGGGTACTGAGAAAGAAGAATTTGGTAGGGATCATCCTAATAAGGCTAACCCTACTACAGGTAGATGGGGAGGGGACTATGGGTCTCCTGCAGAGAAATACGAACAGGACTTTAATCGCACAGAGGTTGAATCTGAAAGTGTAGATTTAAGAGGTTCTCAGGTTTCTAGTCAAATAGAAAGGCCTGATTATCTGCATAAAGGTAAAACGTCTGGAGAAGTAGAAGGTCCTATGCCTAAGAAGGCGTCGGTAGATGAATTAGAGAAACAATTGGAAGAGCATTTAAAGAGTACTGCAGAAAAAGTACTTGAATTAGAGCAGGTTAAGAAGGGAGAGGCTGTTAAAAAGAGCTTTATGTCTAGACTTAGACAGGCATTAGGTATAGAAAGAGAAGCAGCTGAAGATTATGGACGCGATGCTCCTGCTAGAGGCAATCCTAGTACCATGAGGGATGCGGGGGATTATCAAGAATCTGAAAAATACTATGCAGCTCAAAAGGAAGAAGGAGATACTAAAGCTGTCGAAACTAAAAAAGATATAGATGCTCAAAGGCCTTATACCTATTCTAATACTCTAGAAAACATCTATACCAAGCTTCCTAAGGTAGCTATGTCGGTTAAAGAGATAACCGATAAACTGAAAGAGATATTTGGAGATGAACAAAAAGCTGCTACTTTTGCAAAAACTTTATCAGAGTTAAACGATAAAGAAGTAGAAGATGTTTTAAAAATGATTGCAGAATTGGAAGCAGAAGAAAAAGAGGAGACTGAAGGCAAACCGGCTCCTTTGGGTATGCCAAGCGGTTCTAAAGTTGCAGCTATCTACCACATCAGGTTGGCTTTGGCACATAAAAAATTAGCTGCATTAGGTGACTGGGGTAATGAGGATCCTGTTGCGCATGCTAAGAGGATGATTTTGCAGCAGATAACTAGAGATCCTACTACAAATATACAGTCTATGTTTATGCTTGCTTCCAGCATAAGGAACCTAAATGAAGAGCAAAAAGCAAAATTGTCTAAAGAATTGGGCCTTGCAAAGGAGGCTGCGTTGGATTACAAAAATATGACTAAGGAAGAATTAATCGGTGCCCTCAAATACGCTAAAGCAATGGGTGATCTTAAAGCAGAGAATAGTATACTTAATGCTTTATTGTCCAAGAAGGAAGACGCTCCTGTAAGGAAAACAGCTGCATCTTGGGATGAGATAATTCCTTATATAGTAGAGCAGATGAAAAAAGGTAGAAGCTATCAAGATATAAAGGCCGAAATAGATGAGAAGTTTGATATTACACCCGGTTCAAAGAAAGGCCCCGAACCTAAGAAAGCTCCTTCTAAGGAACCTGCTATGGGGCCAGGCGGCAGTTTTATGCCTGAACCAGGAAATGCATCTGAGCTAACTAAAAGTCCAAGTGAGGGAGGATACCTAAGCTCAGGTTCGCCTTCTCAAACAGGTCTGTGGGGAGGAGAAACTCCCGGTGCTATGAATGAAAGAGAAATTGGAAGAAGCTCTTCTGTGAAAACGGCAGGTAGATCCCTTAAAGAGTGGGTAGCTGAGTTGGAGAAAAAAGGCGCCCCTGCTAAAGTTATAAGACAGTTTCAACATATATGGAATTCTGCTATAGAAGATGGTAAAAGTGAGGAATACGCTGCTAGAGCTGCTATAGATAAGCTTCCTAAAGAATACCTAGAAGAACCTACAGAAGCACATGGTCCAGGTAAGAGCGGTTCTAAGAAAACAGCTGCAGAGCTTTTAAATGACTACGACATTACTAAAGGAACTGGTGCTAGATGGAATGCTACTACTAAAGAGTTAGCAGATGAGTCTAATCAGGAGCAAAAAAAGGACTTTATTGCAGAGCTTAAAGAGGCTAGAAAGAAAGAGCTTCTTGCAAGACAGCTGGAAGTAACAGCCGGTAGATCCCTCAAAGAGTGGGTAGCTGAGTTGAAGAAAAAGGGCGCTCCTGCTAAAGTTATAAGGCAGTTTCAACATATATGGAATTCTGCTATAGAGGATGGTAAAAGTGAGGCATATGCTGCTAGAGCTGCTATAGACAAGCTTCCTAAAGAATATCTAGAAAAGCCTACAAAAGTACATGGTCCAGGTAAGAGCGGTCCTAAGAAGACAGCTGCAGCAGATGAGCACTTTTATGATATCTCTACTAGCTCTGAACCAAAAGCTCCTAGCTCTGAGTTGGCTGCTGAAGAGAATAAAAAGCAGGATGCGGACTTTAAGAATGAGCTAAAACAGGCTACCGGTGTTAGGATAGGCCAACCTATCAAAGTAGTAGTAGGTACAGGTGAAGAGCATCTCGGGAATGTAGCCGAAGTATATACGGATGAAAATGTTATAGTAGTTGATTATGACGATATACGTAATAGAGACGCTATAAACTTAACAGCAGGTAAATCTAAAGTTTACGGAGAGGCACATGTATTTACTAGACCTGAAATAGTTACCGTAAAGAAGGGTAATTGGATAGCCTATGGCGATGGAAAGTCTTGGAACTTGTATAACTTCAAGAGATCGGCTTCTAAGTTAGCAGAAGTTAAGTTAGCAGATGTGGATATTGAAGAGGTAGCAAATACTTTCAATTTAAAGGATAAGTCTCAAGTACCCGCTTTCTTTGCAGGCAAAGAGTATGGAGAAGCAGTATTAGACAAGACAATAGAAGCGGAGGCTCAAGGAGCGTTTAATACTGAAGCAGGAACTGGTTTGAGTGTAGATTCTACAGAATCGGATATAAATGTAGGAGATGAGGTAGTTATTGCTCCAGATTGGCTGCCCACAGGCGAGGAAACAGAAGAGTTAGTAAATGATGTAGTCAATCTAAAGAACGAAAACGTTCCAGGGATAGTAGAGCAGATTACTGCAGAGGGTTCATATGTAGTTGACTTTGGTGGAGAGGTGCCTATTGTACTTACTGCAGCTGAGATCAGAAAGGCAAAAGATGATAGTTTAACATATGGAACTGATGTAAGGTGGTCGGAAGAAACTAAGGAACTTGCAGATGAAGCAAATAGTGAACAAGAGAAAGAATACCAAAAGGAACAAGTGTTATCTTCCTTCGGACCTGATTCCAGGCACCATACTGTTATGGCAGCAGTTAATGTTTCGGAAGCAATTCAGTTTATGAAAAAACTAGTAGAAGATGCTGGACTGAAAATTAAGGATGCTTTGACAGCTGCTGCAGAAGCGTTTGAGATGACAGAAGAAGAGGTAAATAAGTTGGTAAACAGTGATGAGTATATAAAGGAGTTTGAGACGCCCAAGCCGGAAGAATCCGAAAAACAAGAGCCTGAAAAACAAGAATCAGAGAAACTAGAACAGTTGAAAGCTAAAATGGCAGGGCTGAAAAAGAGACTTTGCATCCGAATTGCGGAAGATATGGCAGATAAAGGACTAATAGAAGGACTGGACATAAATGCCGATCCTACTACTAGGGAACAAGCTATTGAGCGTCAAGTATCTCTTCTAATGAGACTAGATCAAGATGGTTTGTATGAGTTTGAGAAAGCAGTCAAATCTGCTTCAGATCCTAGTGGAGTAGAAGCGATGAAACAGATAAAGGTAGGTCCTGAGGAAGGAACTTTAAAGCAAGCACTTGCAATGAGAGGCGTACCAGGAATACGTAAAGACGGACTAGACGATCCTAACTTCTTTATGTAATATGGAGGTTCCTATAAAATGGAGTTGTCTGAGTTAGCTAGACAATTATCTCAGGATATTATATACAATACCCACATAGAACGAACAGGTATCGGGAAGTATGTAGTGTCCGGCGTACCTACTAACTACTTAGAGTACGTACTATCTGAGTTTCCTGAGATCTCTGAAAAGGCTGCTGTAGCAATAGCTGCAGCCGTTGAAAGAGATGTAGAAGCTTACATTGATGGTTTTCTGAGAGTAGGCGCCAAACCTATACGGTTTGGGCAATCTGTACAAGATATATACAATCTTGCTTTACAGTTAAAAAATACAGCCGCTTCTCCGGATGACCTTTTTGATAAAGTAAGCGATCAAATGGGTACGACTTTAGACCAAACGTACCTACCTTTGATAACAGCTGTCTTCAATTGGCAGCCCGGACAGGATGATACGGATATATCTAACGCACTGCAAGCTATTGGAATACCTCCCGGTACTTTTGCTCCGGCTTCTACAGCTACTGCCCCTGAGCTAGGTACTCCGACTCCTGAATTGGGTACAATACCTGCTATGCCCGGATATACATATGGGCCTGAAGGAGGAGGACCTGGAGTACCTAGCGTAACTGCTTTATTGAAAAAGGCACAAGATGATTTTGACGATGAAGATTTTGAAGATTCAGATGAGACTGAGGTACCTACAGAAATTCCGGGATACTGGGAAGAGTACCACGAACCTTCACCTGAAATATTTGAAGAAGTTAGAAAGCAGTTTCCTGAAGAGAAAAAGGTAGAGGAAGGGGAAGGGGAGGACGAGTTACTTGAACTACAAGAACAGTCTCTAGAAGATATAGAGACTACAACACGTCCTCTTTTAGGTTTAGACGATGTAGATATAGTTCTTAGAGGTATAGAACGTACACTTGCAGGTTCATATAGACACTTAATGTTTGAAGCTGTTGATTACATTAACAAGTTAATGAATGTTACACCTTCAGAAGAATATACTAGTAGGTATGTTCAAGCAAGTTCTGTCTTATATACAGCATTACTTTATGGAGATGAAGCACCTGATATCCTCTTAGAATATTTCCCAGCAGCTTTTACAAAAGCATCCGATATAATAGATTATGTGCAAAAGCTTGCCCCTTATAAGGAAGGGCTAAAGAAGGGGTTGCTAGATTATATATATAACGAGTTTACCGGTGAGAATCGACTTTACTACACTCCAGAAGATATTGAGGAAAGACTAAATGAATATAAAAATCGATTAGAGTTGTCTATATATGAGGCCCCTGAAAGTATAGACGAGAAGGTAGCAAATTTACGAGAGCGTTTAGAGAGGACAAACGAACGTACTTTAGACTTTGTAGATAAGAAGGTAAATCAGTTTTTAGAGAACCGTATAGTTTTACCTTCTAGTAGGGAAGAAGAGTTACTTTCAGCTGCCCCATTACATATACCCGATGTCTCTTTCTCAGAAGACTTGCCTTTATGGCTTACATCCATAAAACGACTATTGGGTTATATGCCTCTTAATAGTATAAACGATTTAATACACTTACTAGGAGAGGATGCGTTTGAAAACTTAGAAAAAGAGTTAGAAGCTCTGCCTAGTAATGTGAAAACAGTAGAACAAACTCCTTTGGGAGAGAAAGAAAAAATCGAGGATTTATACAGAGAAGTAGAGGAAAGAAAACAAGAGTGGTTAAAAGCTACCGGGACTGCAAAGCAAATAGCAGAAGCTGCTTATGATGCGGCTCGTGAAAAACTACGTACATACCTTATAGGCATATACGAAGACTTTTACCATAATGTAGTTTTAACCGTAGCAGGTCTTCCAGGTATGCCCGACGTACATCGACATTTTAGGAATTGGGTAAACTATTTTAGGGGGGCAGAGTCTTTCACTAGTTGGGGACCGGCATTTGATTTACTTTGGCAGTGGGCTTCTTACGGCAAAAAAAGCAACAACAATATAGACATACTTCCTGAAGAGCTGCAAGAGATAGATTTACAGATACGGAAGCATTTAGCTGAGCACCCTTCAAAACCTTTTGATGTAAGTCTTATTTCTAAATACATCGAAGTGCATATACCTGAGGGAGAAGAGTACAGAAAGATCAAGATGTATAACCCCCTCTACGTTAAATACGTAATGACTCCTTATAAGGAGGAAGATATAAATGCTCCTTTAGAAGGAACTACAAGGTATTATGACGTATGGGGACAGTATATAGAGGGAGTTGTACCTAATGTCTCTCTAAATGTAAAAGAGACCCCTAGTATTATAGAAGTTACCCCCGAGATGTTAAAAGGGGAACCTACTGAAAGGGCTACTACAGAAGTAGAGCATGTGCCTGCAATAGCCGAATTTCAGGAGGTCAAAGAAGATATTAGGCGGAAGTTATCAGAAATCAAGAGAGCACTTACATACGAGTATTCCGACCCGACAGCTAGTCCTTACGGCGAGATATCTCCTTTAGAATTTTATAGGAATTCATTAGAAACTGTAATAGATTTACAGGATGACCTTAATTCAGCTTGGAAGGAATTGGCTGTAGATAACATAGAACAACTTCCGGGATTTGAGTATTTAGCTAAATCTTTACAAGAGGCTTACGACAAAACATCTACTGAATTACAATCTTTAATTACTGCACTTCAAGGAACTGATGTAGGTGAAGGGGAAGACAGAAGACATATTCCAGGATTAATTGATAAAGCGCAAGAAGCGCAGCAACCTAGAGAGGAGCAGCCTGGAATCGAAATATCTATAGAGGATCTAGTATCTGTAATAGAAGAAGGGAGAAAAGTTTATCAGGAGCTTGTACAAAGGGCGGATGATTTAACAGATGATTCTGATGCCAGAGAATTACTCTCTATGATAGAAAGTGAGCTTTCTTCTTTTACAGGTAAGGCCAATGCCTTAGCCCCCCAATTGTTTGGTATGTTCTCTGATAGAGCTCAGGAGATAAAAGATGCTGTTTCTCAGGCTCGTGTTTTACGAGAGAGTTATCAATTTTTAGAGGATAAGGTAAGAAGTTATATTTCAGAAGGTTCAGATGAGTTAGTTGCAAAACGGTTTGAAGGCGTTTTTTCTGATCTCTACAACCTAGTAGAGAAGTACAAAGACTATGCAAACGATGTAAACGCCAATCTAGACTCCTTATTGGAAGAGAGGCCCGTGGAGTTATTATCTGAAATAGAGTCTCGAATGAAAGAGTTAGGTGCTGCAATGCAGGCAGCAAAAGAGCAAAATGTCGACCCTGTAAAAGTAGAAGACAACAACAGGCTATTAGCAGACGCTATTAATACATACTATAGATTAAGGGGTTTAAGAGAGGAAGTTATAAATGCAACAACACCTACATCCCTTTTAGACAGATTTGAAAGTGTAGCAGCTGGTTTAGAGAGATATGTAGATAGGACACAGGAAGAGATCACTGCAGATCTTAACAGGCAGCAGGTAAGGAATCTGATAAAAGGCATACAAGCTACTACAAACTCCTATGCATCTAGCGTAAACTCTTTAATAGAGCAGTTGAAAGATGTTTCTGGTACTGAGAAGGACAAAGTTCTAAGTATATACCACAGAGCTAAGGAAGCCTACAATCGGTTGAATGGTATACGCAAAGAGCTATCCGAGCGTTTAGTAGGAAGTCCTCTGAGTAATTTAGAGCAAGAGGTGGACAAATTAGATAGCTTTTTAAACGATATCAAGGAGAAGGCGAGAGAGGCTGAAACCAGAGAGGATAAAGTTTCTTTAATAAAAGAGATAAACGATCGCATGCCTGAATTCGTGATTGCCTTAAACAATCTAAAGAATCAATTACTTCCTATACTTAAAGGGGAAGACTTAATATACTGTAAAGATCTTTATGGTGATGCTAGGACGCTTGTTGTAGCAATCTCTTCAATAGGTAGAGATTTAAAGGGGCAGCTTTAATGGACACTAGGGAATGGGTACAGCAATACAAGAAAAATCTAAAATGTGAAGAGTGTGGAGAATCCGATCCCATATGCCTTGTATTTCATCATCCTATTAGAGATCTTAAAGTTGCTTCTATACACAAATTAGTAGAACGAAAAGCTAGTATAGAAGAAATAAAAAAAGAGATAGAAAAATGTATAGTTTTGTGCTTCAATTGTCATTTGAAGCATCATAGAGACCTCAGAGAACAATCTAAACTTAATCAATTCTTTGAGGAATATGTTTTTGAGTAGCTTTTTAGTTTTGGCTGTTTTTCATAGAAAAGCTGCTTTTCAATTGAGGTAAAAAACAGCTGCTCTACCGGTCTTAGGGCGCAAGCTGACTATGTACAAGGGGGGATCGGTTGGAGCTAAAGATAACCTTGTAGGAGGATTTATATAATGGGTGTTCAAGTTAGGTTTTTAGGTGGTTATCAGGATGGTACATTAGATGTCAATCCTTTGACTGCTGCTTATGTAGCAGGTCAACCATTAAAAGTCAATACTAGCGGTCAATTGGAGTTGTGTACATGTTACAGGCAAGGATACGACGATGGATATGTAGGTCTTGCTAAAGGATATTCAGGTTCTACAACGGATAAGAACTCTGATATTTATAACGGCAAGGCGACATATTTTGCAGGATTCAATCAGCTTAAACTGGATAATCAAGGCACAGCAAGAAATGCAAACGATGATTATCCTTTCGACACATCATTAACTTACAATGAGGGCGATGATATATACATCGACGAGAACGGTAAACTAACCAACAACGGCCCAGGTGCACATCCGGGTTACGCAACAGTGTGTAGCAATGCAACTCCAATAGCATACGTGGTAGAGGTAGGTACTGGGGTGGCAGCTGACGGGACGAGTACTTACAGCTATCTAGTAATAAACCAAGTAAGATAATTTTTCACCTTTCTCCTTCTAACATCACCCCTATTTACTAACCAAAAACTCCCCTGTTAGAAGGAGATTTTAACAACACTGCCGAGGCTTTTTTTAGCAATCATACTTATATTTTATAAAGTTCTAGCTTTCGGCAGTTAACTAGAACTAAGACAGGAGGTTAATAAAATGGCTACATATGGAGAACAAACACAGGGAGGTCTTTCACAGGCAGCTGTTAACCAAATTAGCACTGCTATTGCTAATGCACTTAAATTGTCCCAAAGAAATACACCTGTAAACTCAAGTGAGAAAAGGAGACAGGAGTATTTATCCGGCATTCAAAAAGAGGCCACATTAGCGAGGGCGTTAACAACAGAAGCAGGTCTTAGAAAGATAGCTGCTAATATGGCAAACCCAGTTCGTTTCTATCTAGATTACAAAGGCATATTCCGCAAATTTGCAGTAGTAGAACAAATTCCAGACGGTGTGCCGATGATCTACGACAGAGACCAACCGGATGTCCCAGCAGTAAAGGTAGCAGCTGGCGGTGCTGGTGCAATGATTGAAATGGTCGCTCAAAGAATAGAGCTAGAACCTTTCGAAATTGTTGCAAGGCCAAAAGTTCCTTATCGCGAACTATTTAACCGCAGATTCAGAGCATTGGATCGTGCGAAAGACAAATTAATTTGGGGTATGGAACTACGTGAAGACCTTATAGGTTTCAGCTTACTAGCTTCTGCATGGGCAGCAGGTCCAAACGCAGGTGTAAATGTTGCAGGTGCTTTAACAAAAGCAGCATTAGCAGATGCATTTGCTCAAATTGAAAGATGGAGGTTACCAGTAGCTGCTGTTCTAATGAGTGCATATGGAACAAGAGATATTCGTTCTTGGGAATGGACAGTATTAGACCAGTTAGCTTTGCAGGAAATCCGCGAAACAGGTTACTTGGGTAATTTGTGGGGCGCCGACTTTTACGTCTCAGACCAAGTCTCTTACGGAACAATGTATATAATGACATCTCCTAAGTTCTTGGCCTGGATGCCTTTCAGACGTGATACCCAAGTTATTCCAGCAGATGATCCCGACAACCTCTGGTTAGGCTTTGTAGGTTATGAACTCTTAGGAATGACTGTATTTAACAGCCGAGGAGTAACCAGGTTAACATTTACCGTATAACCCACTGCCTTCCCCCCAAGATAGCCCTAGGAAACTAGGGCTATTTTTTTGCCTATTTATACGAGAAGGGATGAAATGTGTAAATTAAGAATAGAGGTAGATCTTTTTTACTTATTTTAAGGAGGAAATTATGGAAACAAAAGAATCGTACATTTTTGGCAACATAACAGATCAGGATATCGTTTTCCCAGATTTAATTGTAGGTACAGGGAATACAGGACCTGCATTTAAACTACAGCCGGGGGAGGTTGTAAATTTCGAGGAGTTCTTCTCACCTCAAAGGTTAAAGAGGGCACGCTCTATAGCTATAGCAAAGGAAAGGGGGCTTATAAAGGAATGCGCTCCTGGAGAAGTTATAGAGGTTAAAAAGCGAATATATACATCAGGACCTGCTCCTAAAAACGAGTTTGATATACTTTTAGAGGAAGAACTCAAAAAAGAGCAAGAGGAGCAGGAAAGATTAAGAGCCAGTTCTATAGATGTTCTAGGTTCGAGGAATAGGTAGAATTGCGTATTATAAATAATACATCAGGTCCTGTTTATATAACAGATCTAGCTTTGCGGGTAGGCAGCTCTCCTGTTTCAATAGACGCTACTAAAATTGCCTATTCCAGTAATTTGATAGAAGCGGTAGTTAAGGGTTTTGTTTCCTTAGAGATACTAGGCAGTGAGAAGGATGACTCGGCTGTTCGGCAATATTTGGAACGCTTGGATGATGCAACTGCTTTAAGTAAAGGGAAACAACTAGCTGAACAACTTATAGAGGATATGAAAAAGCGTACCAGTAACTGCCTATCTGTTAAACCCGCAAGATTGTTAGAGCAGTAAAACCTTCGGAGGTACCTTTAATGAGATTAGGTATTATCGCCCCCCTAATATTCGGCAGCTCTGGATACGCTAGAGCAGGTAGGCAGATAATGTTCGGATTATCTGATTTGGGGATAGATATTCAGTTATACGGTATAAACCCTCGAGTATCAGATACCACTATATCAAAGGAAGAGCTAGATAGAGTGCGTTCTTTCACCTCCTTTACACAACCTCCCGATATATGGTTCAACTTAGCCCCCCAATGTTTATTTTCTTATACAAAAGAGCATACAGGATACAAAATAGGGATGTCTATGTTCGAAACCCTTCATAACCCTCCTTCTTTCACAGAAAAGTGTGCTATGTGCGATGAGATATGGGTACCTTCGCACTTTAATTTCTACACCTTTAACGAGTCAAGCAAAGTGCCGAAAGAGAAATTAGCTTATATGCCGTTGGGGGTAGATACCAATATTTACTCACCTAGGGAGTCCAAATATAAGATAACAGATAACCTAAATACCGAGTTTGACTTTGTATATGGTATTATTTGTGGATATTCTGCTAGAAAAGGGGTAGATTTAGTTCTTACGGCACACCATGAGCTTTTTAGTACAGACAGTAGGGTAGCTTTATTTGTTAAGGGAGACGGGTATGGGGCTAGGTTATTCCCTAAAGATATTGCATCTCTCTATGCAGGGCAAACTATTATAAGGGACAGCAATGTATGTGATAGAAGTAAAATACTAAAGAATAAGCCTCCTGTATTATACAGCTTTGAATCGTATCCTGATTCTGAGATAGTTGAGATTCTATTGTCTTTAGATGCTTTTGTTTTTCCTAGCAGGGGGGAGGGGTTTGGATTACCACCGTTAGAAGCTATGAGTTGTGCTTTACCTGTGATAGGAACTGCCGCTACGGGTATGAAGGAATTTATGCTGCCCAGTATTTCTTATCCTGTAAAATCTAACGGTTTCAAGCCTGAGCCTAGATGCGACTGGATAACTACTCAATACAAAGGCAACTTATTTGCAGATCCTGATTATATATCATACAGAGATGCTGTTTGGGATGTATATACAAACCGAAAGAAAGCTAAAGCTAAGGGAGTTAAGGCTAGAGAGTTTGTAGTAAAGCATTATGATTATAAAATAGTAACTACCAGAATGAAGAGAAGGTTAGAGGAGATTTTATCTGGTAAAACTAGTACAGAAGGTTTTTGGCCGGATGGAGGAGGTGGAATATGAAGATTTACAACATAACCCCTAGCGGCACAAAAGTTGTAATTCCGGACCTTAATATCACACTGTTGCCTGGGGATGCAGTAGAAATATCCCTTGAAGATCTTGGGTCACCTGCACTACAAAGAGCTATAAAAGCTAAAGTAGTAGCGGTAAAAGACTTTGGACTTAGTACTATTAAAACTGTCCCCAGTAACCGTATTACGTTACAAAGCATAGAACCTGTATTGTCTAACGTAAGAGCGGCTGTTTTAGTTAGGAGGGAAGTATGAAGATAGGTATATATTCACCTTATGTGTTTAGTCAAGTTACAGGTAGAGCTAAAGTTAGTAGGTTACTAGCTTTAACTTTAGAGAAAGTGGGGATGGAGGTCAGGTTGCTAAATGCAAAACCCTCTACTTCTGACAATACTTTAAGTGGGGAGGATTATAACCTTTTAGTGGACTTTACTAAAAGAGATTTCACTCCGGATGTTATTATAAGTTTTGTGCCTCTGGAGGAGGAGTATACTTGTAAAAAGGTAGGTATCTTATGCGATTTGTTCAATTCTGTTCCCCCTTCTTTTAATGCAGATCTGTGGGATGAGATATGGATACCTTCTAAAGCAACGTATACAATGTTAACCAAGTCTAAAAAGCAATTAGCTGATAAAGCCCACTGGGTACCTTTTGGAATAGATACTGATGTTTTCAAACCGGGTGAAAAGATTATAAGTATTAGCGATGAACTGAGCACCAAATTTGACTTTATATATGGATTTATAGGGGAGTATAATCCGAGAAAAGGCATAGATGTTTTGCTTCAAGCTCATTACGACATGTTTGACTCTAACAGCTCTGTAGCCCTCTTTATAAAAGGAGATATGCGAGGAGCGAAGTATTTGCTGAAAGATACCCAACTTATTGAAAGTAACATGCAAAAGAAAGAGTTCCCAATTATAGTTTACAGCTTTAACGCTTTTAAAGATACAGAGCTTGCTGCTATTTACAGAGCTATAGACTTATTTGTTACTCTTACTAGAGGGGAGTGGTTTGGGCTGTCTGTTTTAGAGGCTATGAGTTGTGGGGTGCCTGTTGTAGCTACTTTAACCTCTGCTTTAAAAGATTTCAAGGAGCACATTTTTCCTGTTAAAACTGTTACTAACAGCAAATTACTAGACTCCCTTGATGGTCGATATGAAGGCTCTTTATTCTCGGAGCCGGATATAGAACACTACAAAAGGCTGGTTTTAGACATATATAACAAGGAGATAGATACAAGTGGCAAGGTTCAGAGTGCTAGAGAGTTTGTAGTAGATAACTACAGCTTATCTGCTTTCTCTAAAAACATCGAAAATAGATTAGAAACTCTACTAGGGGCATAAAATGCACTTTCTATATATATCCGAGAGCCCCCATCCTTCTTTTGGGGGAGCATCTAAATGTATATACACTTTATTCTCCTACTTAACTAAATACAACCATCGTTGTACTACTATAGGCCCTGGAGGCGACAGTACCTTTGTATATAAAGACGTCAAAGTAATACACTCTTCTAATATTTACAATACCCTCTTATCTGTATTACAGGAAGACCCCCCAGATATAGTTATTACCCAACTTACAGGTGCTGATACAGTACAAAGAACTTTACCTTCCCACATTCCCTTAATTTTAAGAATTCCTTCCTTTGAATTTATATGCAACGATCCTATCAAAATGGGAGACTGCTCCTTTCCCTGTTTACAGGGCAGTCCTTGTGCAGTTAAGGGAGCACATTTTGACCTATTCAAAAAGACTGCAGTAATAGGTTGCAGCGATTTCGTCAGTAACATAGTACAGAAAATATATAATGTTCCCTGTACTACTGTATATCCTTTCATAGACATACAGGAACATTTAGTAGAAAGTACAGGCAATTGCATAACAATGGTACAGGGGACTCCGTTAAAAGGGGTAGAACTGTTTTTAGATATTGCTACTAAATGCCCCGAATATCACTACTTGATAGTGGGTTTTACTAGTGTTTCTAAATTTCCTACCAATGTAGAACATGTTCCTCCTACAGAGAACATGAAACAGGTATGGCAGAGAACAAAAGTACTACTGATTCCTTCTTTAGTTCAAGAGGCTTTTGGTAGGGTAGCTGTAGAGGCAGCTATTAACGGCATACCTGTAATAGCTTCAAATAAAGGCGGTTTGCCGGAAGCAGTTTCTCGTCCCTTCTGTTTACCAGCTCGTCAATCTGAGTTATGGATATCAGAGTTGAAGCAATTGATGGAAAACGACGTATATTACGGTATAAGGTCTACTCAAGCTAAGGAATACGCTTCTAGATTTAGCCTTGTAAGTCAAGTCTCTAAATTTTTGCAAATAGCTTATACTTTTAAATATCCAGATTTACCTCCTACAAACACGAGCACTAAAGTAAGCATCATAACATCTGTATATAAAGCTGGAGATTTTCTAGAGAAATATTTCAATTGGATATGCTCTCAAACATATAAAAATCTAGAGATCGTTTTAATATTGAATGATCCTAGTGAACGAGAGTTATCTATTGTAGGTAAATATGTAGATAAATTAGAGATGCAGGTGGTTCAAGTGCCTTTAGAGCCTGTAACTGAGTCCTACAATAGAGCATATAAGATAGCATCTGGAGATATACTGCTAGTAGCCAGCGTAGATGATACTTTGAGAGAAGATGCAATACATAGGTATGTCTATACTTTTGAAACTACAGCTGCAGATGTAGTATACTGCGATCATGTTAGGGTAACTAGTGAAGGTAGTATACCGGCCCCAAAAGTGGATTTTAACATAAACACTCTTAAGCAATTCTTTTATTTAGGCCCACATGTTGCAATACATCGCCGTATAGTAGAAAGTGGGGAATTTTTAAATACAGAATTTTTGTATGCTGCAGATTATGAATACTATCTTAGGTTGGCTGTAAAAGGATATAAATTTGCAAGGATACCTATAGAGTTATCTACATATCTAGAACGGCCAGAGGCAATAACATATAGTTACAGACAAGAACAAATAGATACTACTGAGAAAATAAAGAGGTTGTATGCTTAGCTGTATTATATTAGCAGGTGGTTTAGGTACTAGACTCTCTGCTCCTGTACCTAAATGCGTAGTGCCTGTAAATAACAAACCTTTTCTTTTTTGGGTAATAAAAGGGTTACAGTACCAAGGAGTTGAAGATATTATTCTTTCTTTAGGGTATAAGGCTGACTCTGTAATTTCTACAATGAAACCTATATTTGATGTAAGATATGTAGTAGAAAAAGAGCCTTTAGGTACTGGAGGAGCTATAAGGTATTGTTTAGAGTCTACTGCTACGGCAGATTCTGTCCTTATAGTAAACGGAGATTCCTTTGTCAGATTCAATTTAAAAGAACTGAAGAGAATATTCTCGGAGAATACAGGTGCTGTAGTAGCTTCTTATATGAATGATTGTAGTAGCTATGGGCGTATATCTATAGATGAGGATGGCCGTATTGTAGGCTTTATAGCAGGGGGAGGGAAAGAAGCGGGTATAATCAATGCAGGTATATGGCTGTTTGACAAACAGAAATTATTAGATTACATCCCTAAAGGTAAAGCATCTTTAGAATATGACGTACTTCCCAATTTAATATCAAAAGAATCTTGTTTTGCATATACGGTAAAAGATCCTCTATTTGATATAGGCACTCCTGATAGGTTGAAAACGGCAGAATCTTTTTTTAAGAGTTTAGGAGGAGAGGATGGATTTCTCGAGTATATACGAGAAGTTATTTTATGACGCATATAGGATAAGGTTGGTAGAGGAAGAGATAATAAAATTGTTTCCTTACGATAAAATACAAAGCCCTGTGCATCTATCTATAGGACAAGAGCCTATAGCTGTAGGCCTTTGTAACAATTTGCAAAAAGAGGATCTCCTATTCTGTACTTACAGGTCCCATGCTTATTACCTAGCTAAGGGAGGAGACCTCAAAGAAATGTTTGCAGAGTTGTATGGAAAAACTACGGGTACTTGTTGTGGAAAAGCGGGATCTATGCACCTAGCAGATCCTAAAGTAAATATAATGGGAACTTCTGCTTTGGTAGCAAGTACTATACCTCATGCAGTAGGAGCGGGTTTAGCAGCTAAACTACTAGGTAAGGAGCATATAATAGTTTCTGTATTTGGAGATGGAGCTACAGAGGAGGGAGTATATCATGAGTCTTTAAACTTTGCTAGTTTACATAAGGTTCCTGTTTTATTTGTTTGCGAGGACAATGGATTTGCATGTTACACTCCTAAAAAATACAGACAAAGTTATAGTATATCAGCTCAAGCAGGGTTATACGGTATAACAACCTGGGAGATATATGAAGGATACGACTTATCAAAAGTTTACTCAATTTTTAGATCTGCTGTTTCAAGTGTAAAAGAAAATAGGCAACCTTGTTTTGTATGGTGTCGTACATATAGGTACAAAGAGCATGTAGGTATAAACGAAGACCACCACTTGCCTCCCAGAGACCCAACTGAGTACAATATTTGGAAAAGTAGAGATTTTACAAACGATACAGAGTTGTGTTCAAAGTACAAAAGCAGTATATTACGAGAGATAGAGGGAGCTGTTTCTTTTGCAGAGCAAAGCCCCTACCCTACAAAAGCTGATTTATTTATACATGTAGGTGTCTAAAAATGAAAGTATTTACTGTAACATTAATAACAACATTACTTGTGGTATATATAGTAATATGTTTTATAACTGCTTTTATTGCGTTCCTGTTTATAATTATAAGTCTTATTGTAAAAGGTATCCGTTACTTAAGGAGACGATTGTGGTAGTTACATATAGAGATGCTTTGCTGCAGGTAATGAATGACAGCTTAGAGAGGCCTAATACTATTATAATAGGCCAAGGAGTTTCAGATCCCAAAGGTATATTTGGAACTACTTTAGGTTTGGCAGATAAATATGGATACGATAGGGTTATAGATGTTCCTTTATCAGAGGAATGTATAACAGGCGTTTGTATTGGAGCAGCATTAAACGGTATCTATCCCATTAACACTCATATTAGAGCTGATTTTGCGTTAGTAACTTTCAATCAGATCGTTAATTTAGCTGCTAAATACAGAGATACTTATCATGGTAACTTTGAACTACCTATGATGATAAGGATGGTAGTAGGGAGAAGCTGGGGACAGGGGGCACAACATTCTCAAAGCCCCCAAGCTCTCTTTGCTCATATACCCGGTCTAACTGTTTTCATGCCCTCAAATGCTCAAGCAGTACTAGATTGGTATACTTGGGCATTAGATTACAGAGATCCCGTCATCTTTATAGAGCATAGGCTTTTATACGATATACGGTTTGAAGTAAACAAACAACGTACTTCAAAGACCATACTAATGAGAGAGGGCAGAGATGTTACTATAGTAGCTACAAGTATTATGGTTTTAGAGACTATAAGGGCAGCTAAATATTTAGAACAATTTGGCATACATTGTGAAGTAATAGACTTAAATTGTATTTCTCACCCTGATTGGGAGTGTATTATAAGTAGCGTAGAGAAGACAGGCAGGTTATTGATTGCAGATACTAGTTGGAGGCCTTTTGGGGTATCTGCTGAAGTAGCTAGGGTTATAGGGGAAACGGATCCCGGTATACTAAAAGCTCCTATCAAAAGTGTAGGAATGCAGTTTGTTACATGTCCTACTGCTAAAGTACTAGAAGACGTTTTCTATCCTAGCCAGCATACACTTATAGATGACATTGCAACTTTAGTAATGGGAAGACACTCTATTCCTTTACCCACTGAGAGTTCTATGTCAGATACTTATAAAAAATTCAAAGGTCCTTTTTGAGGAGGCAAAATTATGCGGGTTTTAATTACAGGTATTGCAGGTATGGTAGGATCCCATTTAGCGGATTATATACTAGAAAATCATCCAGATGTAGAGGTTCATGGTATAATAACATGGGGTTCGTCTATCGAGAATATTAAGCATATTGCAGATAAAGTGGTGCTACATATAGGGGATTTAACTGATTTAGGTTCTGCTATTTCTACCGTTAAAGCTTCATTGCCAGACAGGATATTCCACCTAGCAGCACAATCGTATGTAATGAGTAGTTTTCAGATGCCTGCTGCTACTATAACGGCAAACGTTATAGGTACTTCAAATCTGCTAGAAGCTGTTAGGGTTACAGGTATACGACCTCGAATACACGTCTGTTCTAGCTCTGAAGTTTACGGGCAGGTTTCTATAAATGAGGTGCCTATAAAGGAAACTGCTCCTTTTAGACCTGCTTCTCCGTATGCGGTCTCTAAAGCAGCTGCAGATATGCTTGCATATCAATACTTTTTATCTTATAACATGGATATAATTAGGACGAGGATGTTTACGCATACAGGACCTAGAAGAGGAGATGTATTTGCGGAATCTGCCTTTGCCAAACAAATTGCGCTTGTAGAAGCAGGGAAACAGCCTAACCCGGTAAAAGTAGGCAATCTTAACAGCGTCAGAACTTTTCAGGATGTAAGGGACGCGGTTAAAGCATACTGGATTTTACTAGAGAAATGTCCTGCAGGAGAGGTCTATAACATCGGAGGAAATACTACTGTTACTATAGGAGAGATGTTAGAAATGTTAAAGTCTATGGCAAGATGTCCTATAGAGCATACAGTAGATCCTTCCTTACTTAGGCCTTCTGATGTTACAATGCAAATACCGGATTCTAGTAAATTCAAACAGGCTACCGGGTGGGAGCCTGAAATTCCTCTAGAGGTTACTTTAAGGGATCTTTTAAATTACCATAGAGATAAAGTTGCTAGACAGTTATAGGAGAATAGGCGATGATTATATCTAAAACTCCTTACAGAGTATCATTTATAGGCGGAGGAACAGACTACCCTACATGGTATAGGGAGCATAAAGGCGCAGTGATATCTACTACAATAGATAAGTATTGTTATGTTATTTGCAGGTATTTACCCTGTACTTTTCACAGCAGGCATGTAGTTGTTTGGTCTTATATAGAGGCAGTGCAATCGATATCTGAAATTTTACATCCTGCAGTGAGGGCAGCCTTACAATATCTAGATTTTGACGATAGTAAGAGCATATCCATATATTACCAAGGGGATCTACCAGCTAGGGCAGGAATGGGATCAAGTTCTACTTTTACGGTAGGTTTACTACATGCATTAACTAGACTAAAAGGGCAGTTCTTATCAAAAAGGGACCTAGCGCAAAAAGCAATATTTTTGGAACAAGATATTTTAAAAGAGAGTGTAGGATCCCAAGATCAGATAGCTGCTGCCTATGGGGGACTAAATTTAATAGAACTTGCAGGCAACGATTTCTCTGTAATACCTCTAAACCTACCTTCTGATATCTACATTCAATTACAGAAAAATCTACTACTTTTTTATATAGGTTCGGGGCGTTTTGCTAATGTTATTGCTGCAGACATTGTAGCTAACATACCTAAGTCGTCGGACTTCTTACAAGAGCTTTATGGTTTAGTATATCAGGGAATAGACTTGTTAGAACAAGGTAACTTGGACGATTTTGGATACCTGTTACACCGAGGTTGGGAACTTAAAAAGGAGTTAAGTAAAAAAACCAGTAGTAGTTATATAGATAACATATACGAAACTGCTATAGGGGCAGGGGCATTGGGAGGCAAGTTGTTGGGTGCAGGAGGTACAGGGTTTATGCTTTTCTATGTTCCTGAGAAAAAGCAATCTAATGTTTTAAACGCTTTGCATTATTTTAACCATGTAAACTTCTCATTTGAGAAAGCGGGTACTCAGGTTATATTAGATACCTACAACAATCCGCTATATGTTGATATGTAGGTGAAAGGATGAATATACTATTTAAAACTGATTGGTTTACTATAGAGTCCGTTCCAATGCCTGACGGTCAACCTTTCTTCTGCCTTAAATGTAAGGATGCCGTAATAGTTCTTGCAATTACTACAGATGATAAAATAGTTATGGTAAAGCAATACAGGCCTACCTTAAACAGATATGCGCTGGAGTTACCTGCCGGAAGTATAGAGGAGGGGGAATCTCCTTTAGCAGCAGCTAAGAGGGAATTATATGAGGAAACAGGATTTATATGTAACCGATATACCCTCTTGTATAAGGGTCTTACCTGGCAAAGTAGAACAAATATGACTTTCTCCTTATATTTAGGATTAGATACCCAGTTCGATCACAATTACAAAGCATCTGAAGATATACAAGTTGTACTAATAGATGTTACTGATGCCAAAAGATTGTTTTATGAAGGTATAGTAGATAACTTTATCTACTACACAGCTTTAAAACTAGCAGAAGAAAAATGTGGGATACGTTTTTAGAAAGGAGGGATTGTTTTGAGGGTAGCAGATTATATAACAGATTTTATCTATAAGTTAGGAGTAGATACCGTCTTTACATTGGTCGGCGGCGGGTCTATATACCTAGACGATAGTTTAGAGTTGCATCCTAACATGAAATATATATGTGTTTGCAATGAGGCTACCGCTCCTATGATGGCAGAAGCCTATGCTAGGATAAAGGGGGGAATGGGAGCAACATATGTTACAACAGGTCCTGGAGGTACTAATGCTGTAACTGGGTTAGCAGAAGCCTATGTAGATTCTGCACCTATAATAATCATATCGGGTCAAGTTCCTCTTAAACATACTACGCATTTACTAAACAAATCGGGGGAAAGGCTTAGGACGTTCGGTACGCAGGAATTAGACATTATCAGTGTAGTTAAGCCTTTAACAAAGTATGCAGAAATGATAACAGATCCTAAAAGTATAAGGTATCACTTAGAGAAAGCTGCTTATTTAGCGGCTAAAGACAGAAAGGGGCCTGTTTGGTTAGATATTCCTTTAGATATACAAGCTGCAGAAATAACTCCCTCTGCATTAGAAGGCTTCACTCCAGAGGATGAAAAGGAAGAGATACTGTATGCGGATTTATGTAAAGTAATAGACTATTTACAGAGAGCAGAGAGGCCTCTAATAATAGCGGGTCAAGGTATAAGGGCTTCTAAATCGATACCTATATTCAGGAAGCTAGTACAGATGTTAAACATACCTATAGTATTCTCTAGATTGGGACAGGATCTATTGCCCCACAATCATCCTAATGTTATAGGACATGGGGGTACAAAAGGTATTAGAGCAGCTGCTACTATTATGAGAGAGGCGGATGTGATTTTATGCCTAGGTTCTCGACTCTCTATACCTTTCGTCGGTGATAATTTAGAAATGATATCTGAGGATGCAGAAATAATAGTGGTAGATATAGACTTTGCAGAGCTTAGAAAACCCGGAGTACTTATATCTTTAGCAATACAAGCAGATGTAAGTGATTTCATAAAGCAGCTTATTAACCTTTTATCTGAGATAGGTATAAAGGATCACAGCAACTGGATGTCTTACTGTAGAGATGTTAAGGAAAGGGAGGCTGTTAAACTTACGCAATTTACTGGTAATCCTATAAACCTATACTGGTTTTTATACAAACTAGATCTATTCTCAGAAGACTATCATATCTTTATAAGTGATGCAGGCTCTAGTTACTTTGTATCCGGCCAGATGCTAAAATTTGAGAGAGGGCAGAGAGAGATTACATCAGGAGCATTTGCATCTATGGGACTTACAATCCCGCTAGCTATAGGAACTGCTGTTGCTTGTCCTAATAAACAAATATTAGCTGTAACAGGAGACGGCTCTCTAGAACTTAATATGCAAGAGTTAAAAACGATGGCGTGTAATAGACTTAACATAAAGCTTTTTGTTATTAATAACGGAGGATATGCATCTATTAGAAATACGCAAGATGCTTTACTTGACAGCAGATATGTAGGATCTAATCAATACGAAGCAGGTACCTTAAATCTAAAGGCACTAGCTGATACTTTCGGATTAGATTACTATAAAATAGACGATTGGAAGACCATTGACAAACAATTAAACGTAATTACCAAAGAAGACACCCCTGCCTTTATAGAAGTAATCTGTACCCCAAAACAAATCATACTAGAAAAAAAGAATAATTGGGGAGAGGTATAGTAATTACATACCCCTACAACAGAAAGGCCTTTATAGGGGGTTTTAGGCCGTTTTAGCCGTATTTTAAGGAGAGATTTAAATTTGAAAGATATATCGTTTTTAAAGCGCAAGGCTAATCAATTTAGGGTAGATGTTTTAAGGAAAACGTATGAGACAAAAAAAGGTCACATAGGAGGAACTTTCTCCTGTATAGATATTTTAGTATATCTATATTACAATCTACTGCATATCCCATCGCCCACAGATAGTAATAGGGATAGGGTTGTAATAGGTAAGGGACATATATGTTATGCTTTATATTGTATATTTGCAGATTTGGGTTGGATAGATAATGAGTTACTAGATGAGTGGGGTAAAAACGGTAGCTTTTTAGGGGGACAATTACACATAGATACTCCTGGGGTAGAGTATAGTTCTGGTTCTTTAGGGCATGCAGTAGGAGTTGGGGCGGGAATGGCTTGGGTAGCAAAGCATGATGGTAGAAAGTTTAAGGTATATGCTTTAATAGGAGATGGGGAGTGTGCTGAGGGGTCTATATGGGAGGCAATATCTTTTGCTGTAGCTGCTAAATTAGACAATCTAATAGTGATTGTAGATAGTAATAAGTTATCTGCTACAGATGTATCAGATGACCCTTTGCTTCCTAAAAAGTTTGAGTCTTTTGGTTGTACTGTTTATAGGGTAGACGGTCATGATTTTCAGGCATTAGATAACTGTTTTTCCAATATCTCTGGTCTGGGCCCCTCTGTTGTTATAGCCGATACTATAAAAGGCAAAGGTATATCTTTTGCAGAGCATGTTGCTAGGTGGCATAATGGTATCCCGAGTGAGCAGGAGTACTTTTCAGCTTTAACAGAGTTAAGCGCCTTGGGAGTATAAAATGGATATAAGAGATGTATTATTTGATACCGTATACGAGTTAGCAGCTGCGGATGACAGATTAATCTTTATAACTGCAGATGCCGACGCATTTAGTTTGCATAAGTTTAAGAAAGATTTCCCGGATAGATTTATAAATATAGGGGTTGCCGAGCAGGCTTTAATAGATGTAGCTGCTGGTATAGCATTGACAGGTAAGAAGGTTTTTGTATATGCTATTACTCCTTTTATTACGATGAGGGTGTTTGAGCATATCAAAACTACCATGTGCGCTATGAATTTACCTGTAGTTATTATAGGGTTAGGTGTAGGCTTATCTTTTGGAAATGACGGCCCTACTCATCATGCTACCCAAGACATCTCAATAATGAGAGCATTGCCTGAATTGTCTATATACAATCCCTTTGACGCTTTTACCGCTAAAGAAAGTATAATAGAAGCGTATGAGGGGGGTGCTCCTAGCTACATACGGCTGGATAAAGGGGAGTATCCTAACAGGGAATATGAGTATAAGAGTGGAGTAGCCGTTAGAAGGGTTTTTACTGCAGACAGATTGATAATAAGTACGGGTACTATAGTACATACTATATTAGAGGTAGACTCTTACAGCGATGTATGGAGCATAGTTAAATTGAAGCCTCTTTGCATAAAGGAACCTTTTGGATATAAAGAGGTATTTGTAATTGAGGAGCATTCGAAGACTGGAGGGTTGGGATCTGCTTTGAAGGAAAGTTTTCCTAGTTTAGAGTTCAGGCATTACTGTCTACCTGATGAGCAGATATTTAAATATGGAAGTAGAGAGTATTTATTAGAGCTTTTCGGTTTAGGTAAAAAATCTTTATCAAAAATTTTAGGAGGAAAGATGTGAGGATAACTATAGAGGATCTAGTTGAATCTTTTGGGGCAACGGCGGAAGATATACCGACAGAAGTAAAAGACTTACTTATCTCAAATCCTTTAGAGTACGAGATATTAGAAGGAAAGGATAAGGAGGAGGTTATACTAAAAGTACTTAAAAAGATTTATTCCGATCAACAAAAGGTAGGAACAGAGGAGCGTAAGGAGGTTTGGTTTAGGGGGTGGAAGGAGAATTTGGACGCTTATAGAGAGAGCAGAGACTTAAAAGACCTAACTCCTAAATTTATAAGGCCCAACTCCCCTATTAGATTTAAAGGCAACTTTATACAGCCCACAGTGCATAATTTTGAGTTAGACTTTTTCCACTTATTTAGAATTTACCTGTTTAAGAAGTATTTTAAGGGCTTTAAGTATATATACGACTTCGGGTGCGGCTCTTGTTTTAACACAGTAATCCTTGCTGCTTTATTTCCGGACTCAACCATTACAGCATTAGACTTCGTTTCTAGTTCTATGGAAATAGTAGACGAATTGAAAAAAGACTTCAGCAATATACAAGGCCATTTATTCGACTTAACCCTTCCCAATTATAACGTAAAACTGGAAGAAGAGAGTCTAGTATTTACGTCAGGTACTATAGAACAAGTAGCTTCCAAGTTTTACCCTTTCTTAAATTACCTACTATATTATAAACCTAAACTCTGTGTCCACATAGAACCTGTTATAGAGCTATATGACGAGAACAATTTGTTAGATTACTTGGCTATCTTGTTTCATAGAAAAAGAGGCTATAGTACCGGATTTCTACCAGCGTTATATGCACTGGTAGAGCTGCGTAAAGTGGAAATATTAAAGGTAAAAAGGCTTCATTTTGGAAGCATGATGATGGAAGGTTTTACTAATATAATCTGGAGGCCGCTATGAATCTAGGTTTAAAAGATAAGGTTGCTATAGTAACTGGGGGCAGTCATGGTATAGGTCTAGCTATTGCCCAAGCACTTGCAACAGAAGGCTGTAAAGTGGTAGTATGTTCTAGAGATCCTATCAAACTTAAGGCTGCTTACGAAGCTGCAAGTAAGGCAATTCTTACTATACAAGCAGACATGACGAAGGATGAGGATATACACAAGTTAGTAGATACTACTATAACTAGTTTTGGAACAGTACATATACTTGTAAACAATGTAGGAGGAGGGGGAAGATGGGGCAAGGAGGATGTATTAGAGACTCCTTTGCAGGTTTGGCAAGAAGTATACGATAAGAATGTAGGTGCTGCGGTTAAATGTACTTTAGCTGTATTACCTTATATGGTAAAACAGAAATGGGGTAGGGTAGTAACTGTAACATCTACATTAGGTAAGGAAGGTGGGGGGAGGCCTTGGTTTAATGTAGCTAAGACGGCAGAAACCGCCTTGATGAAAAACTTTGCTTTGAATAAACAATTTGCACGGTGTAATATAACTTTCAACAGTGTTGCCCCTGGCTGTATTATGATTCCTGATACAGGTTGGGATTTGGAGCAGAAAAGGGATCCGGAGGCATTCAGCAAAATGGTAGATGAGAAATTCCCTTTAGGCAGATTAGGTACTCCGGAAGAGGTTGCATCTGTAGTAGCATTTATATGCTCAGAGCAAGCCAGCTTAGTAAACGGGGCATCTATTTTAGTAGACGGGGGAGAGAGCAGGTGTTTCTAACAGACTGTACTTTGATTATCACAACCTACAACAGACCTAACTATTTAGATTACTACAGTTTATATACTCCTTTGACGTTAATATGCCTATATTAGTTGCAGATGCTAGTATGTTGGAGATACACAAGCGGAATATTGACTTGCTAAAGAAATACAACGTCAAATATATATATTTGCCTGATGAATTCTTTATGGAGGCTATATCACGATCGTTAATGCTAGTTAATAGTAATTTTGTAGCATTTTGCCAGGACGACGATTTTATATTCCCCGATTTTATAGCAAGTGCGGTAGACTTTTTAACAGACAATCCTGATTATATAATATGTAATGGAAGGTATGCGATAGGTGGTGAAGGCAGCTAACTTTTACAATCTAACAAAGAAGCTGAGCATGAGGATCCTCTTGAAAGGTTAACAGATTATATGGGAAGTATGTCCCCTACTTTATTTACTGTGTGACAGACAAAAGGGATTTTAGAGCTACTCCCTTATTTTAATTTGTATCCTTATTACCACCCACTACAGGAAATAACATGGACTTGTTTTCCTATGTTACTAGGAAAAATGAAGGTAATAGATAGCTTAAGTAGCATACATGTTATACACGGCACCAACCTTGCACAGAGGAACCCAAATATGCCGTATTTAGGTAGTTGGGTAGCTAGTGATAAGCTTACAACGGAAATATTATTAACAACAAATGCAATAAACAACTTACTACGTACAAACATTCCTCTATATGAGATAAAAAGCGCTTTTATACTGGGACTTTTACGATATTTCTCTAGTTTCGCTTTTATATTCAAACCAGTTCTCCCGCCCCCTTTAATCAGGTACGGCGAATCTATACCAAGGTATGCTCCTTTTGTAAAAGAGTTTATTAAAAGTTTATGTCCTATAGAAAGGACAGATAGTTTTGACTCAGGAATTTATTTCAGTACAGCTTTCATTACGTCAACAGGGGTAGAGCCTAACCAAGAGTATGTCTCTCAGAGGGCTAAACAGATAGAATCGAGTAAGGAAAGGTTAAAGTGTCGGCAAGAGGTATTTGATGGCAACCTTTCAGAAAAGCTATATACTTTCAAGTATATAGAAGCTGAAAGTAAGGGATTTACGGATACAACTCTTTTAGAATTATTGTTTGCACAAGAGTTCTTTCACAGTATAGAGGGGTGCTATATACCGGATTTCGAACCTGCTGCACTGTTGTATAAAAGAGCAAATTTACCCCACCCTCAACTTTCACATGCTTTATCGTTAATATCCAGGTATTCAAAAGCTATTTAAACTTTGGAGGCGAAGAGATGTCTTTAAAAGACTGTACCTTAGTAATACTAACATACAATAGGCCTAACTTTCTAAACAGGCTACTGCAGTTTTTACACTCATACGGTATAGATATTCCCATACTTGTTGCAGATGCTAGTAATCAGAAGATACACCGTCGAAATATAGAGTTACTGCAAAAATACCCCAACACTGACTGTATCTATATACCAGATAGGCAACCTATAGATTCTACCGTTTTAGCTGCATCTGTATGTAGCAGTTCTTATATAGCGTTTTGCCATGACGACGATTTTACATTTCCAGATTTTCTAACAGAGGCAATAGATTTTCTAAAAAGAAACCCTGATTATGTTTTATGTACTGGGCGGTACGGTATATACGATGGAGAGATGACGATACAATCTAACACAAGCTGCGAGTTAGACGATCCTTTAGAGAGATTGTCTTTTTACCTTTCTAATATGTCTCTTACCCTATTCTCTGTATGGCGCAAGGAAGCAGTTTTAAAACTATCAGCATACAGTGCATTATATCCTTATTTTCACTATATGCAAGAGATAGTATATACTAGTTTTTGTGTGCTGTTAGGAAAAATAAAGGTATTAGATAAACTTTCTGTAGTTAGGGTACACCATAGTACCAACCTAGGAAAGAAGGTTCCGGGTTCTTATTGTATAGGAAATGAGATAGTCAACGGCTTCGATGCAGATACAGCACTAGCGGTAAAAGCAATAAAGGAGATTCTACCTAATAAGTCTGAGCAGGAGATACGTACTGCATTTATCAGCGGGCTTCTGAAACATTTCTCCAGTTTTGCTTTTCTACATCTACCTCACTTCCGAAGTAAATTATCAGATTACAATGTTGTTGATATAGATAGCTACTCCCCTCTTATACAAGAGTTTGTATCTGAGATATGCCCCGTATCTAAAACTACCCCCTTTAGCATGGGGGAGTATTTTGAGAAAGTATTTAAAGCTAAATCAGAAGTACAGATTAACTATCAGCCTTATTTGCTTGAAAGAGAAAGGCAGATGGAATTAAACAAACCTCGACTTGAATATTGGAAGCAAGCCTTCCTTAGTGACCTGCATAAAAGGTTACACAACTTCAAATTTATAGAAGTAGAGGAGAAGGGGTTTACAGACACTGAGTTAATAGACCTTTTATTTTTGAGAGAATTTTTTTGTAGTATAGAAGGTTGTTATATACCAGAGTTTGAACCTGCCTGCATAATATGTAAGAAGATAGGACTTGAGAGTTCAGAAGTAAGGGAGACTTTAGAGTGTTTGAAGTCTTTAGTTGACCGATATCCTATAGGAGTTTAAAAACATGATATCTATCGTTTCTTCCACAGCTAGACCGTTACTATGGTTAGATTTTTACAAGCATCTAGGTACGAATAAAGTAGATTTTGAGGTGATTTTTGTAGGCCCCAATGAGCCGGATTTCCAACTACCTTCAAATATGCGTTTTATAAAATCACCTGTAAAACCGGCTCAGTGTGTCGAAATAGGTACTAGAGCTGCAAATGGAGACTATTTACTGGTAACAGCAGACGATCTATTTTTCCAAGATCCTCATCCCTTAGATACCTTATTAGAGGACTTCCTAAGCTATGAAAATGATAAATTGATGCTTTCTTCTGGATATGCTTGGTACTCACCGACAGCACCGGAAGGTTATGTTAAACTGGGACCAGACTTTCACAAAAGTCCTGAAATAGATGGTAAGCATTATATACTCCCTGTAGGGTTTACGATAAGAAGGGATTACTATAGATATCTGGGAGGTGTAGATAGAAGGTTTATTGCTTTATATTGGGATTTAGATTTATGCTATAGAGTAATAAGGGACGGAGGTATTACAGCCTTAAGTAGAGTTACGGCAGTAGAAGTTGTAGTTGCGGGTGTTCTATGCTTGGAGTATCAGGGTATAGATATGAATCAAACACTTCACGGTTTATGGGGGGATGACTTTATAAGAAAATCTCCGGTAGAGCCTTTTGATGATTATAACATATTAACAGAGTCTCAAGGGCCGAAAGGAAGATGGGTATGAAGAAGATAGCCGAATTCTTTAAAGGTAAAAACATTCTTATAACAGGGGGTACAGGTATGATAGGTAGGGCGATTATAAGACAACTATATCAAATCCCCTGTACCCTTGTAAGTGTTTCACTGGACGATATAACCCTTCCTGGAGTAACTTGTATAAAAGGGGATTTGGCAGACTTTAACTTCTGTAAGGAGATAACAAAAGGAATAGATTATTGCTTTCACGTTGCCGGTATAAAAGGATCGGCTAGTGTAACAACTACCAAACCTGCCAGTTTTTTTGTCCCTCTGCTCCAGATGAATACTAATATTCTAGAAGCTTGTAGACTTAACAACGTAGAAAAAATAGTATATACTAGTTCCATAGGAGCTTATAGTAGCAAAGATGTATTTAAAGAGACAACCGACATCGAGACGGATCTACCCATGGACGTGTATCCTGGATTTGCTAAGAGAATGGCAGAGTTACAGATAAGAGCGTATAACATACAATACAAGCTGTCCAACTTTGCAATAGTTCGTTTATGTAGTGTATATGGGCCGGGAGATAGTTTTGACCCTAACTCGGCAATGGTGATACCTGCCCTCATATATAGAGTATACCACAAGGTAGAAGATCCTGTTGTTATATGGGGAGACGGATCTGCTATAAGGGATTTCGCTTACTGCGATGATATAGCGGTTGGTATAATAAAAGCATTGCATTTTGGAACTAAGTCGAGATATTACAACTTGGGTTCGGGCAAAGGGGTTAGTATTAAACAATTAGTAGAAACTTTGAGGAAGATAGTTGATTTTAATTATGTTTTTGACACTTCCGTACAGGTGGGTTATTCTAAAAGGGTTATGGACATCACATTAGCTAGAAAGTATTTAGACTACAAACCTACTACATCTCTGGAAGCGGGTTTAAAGAAAACATATGATTGGTTTTCTCTCAATGCTAAAGCTTATAAACTAAAAAAGAACTATTTCCAAGAGTAGCAAAGAAACTTACTAATACATCTATTTAGATGTATTACGAACCTGTTTTTTAAAGTCTTTTGACTACCGACTTTGTAACCGAGTACGTTTTACTCTCAAACTGATTCAAAACCACGGTTGTTCTAAAAAGCAGGTTGAAAAATAATTTTTAGCACTGACAAGCTCTATACGAATTATAAAAACCGAACTGCTCCGATATCCTACAGGAGTTTAAAAAAAACATGATATCTATCGTTTCTTCCACAGTTAGACCGTCACTATGGTTAGATTTTTACAAACATTTAGGCACGAATAAAGTAGATTTTGAGGTGATTTTTGTAGGCCCCAATGAGCCGGATTTCCAATTACCTTCAAATATGTATTTTATAAAATCACCTGTAAAACCGGTTCAGTGTGTCGAGATAGGTACTAGAGCTGCAAATGGAGACTATCTACTGGTAACAGCAGACGATCTATTTTTCCAAGATCCTCATCCTCTAGATACCTTATTAGAGGACTTCCTAAGCTATGAAAATGATAAATTGATGCTTTCTTGTAGGTACGCTAGGTACTCACCAACAGGGACGGGAGCTATTGAGAAACTGGGACCAGACTTTCACAAAAGTCCTGAAATAGATGGTAAGTATTATATACTCCCTATAGGGTTTATGATAAGAAGGGATTACTATAGATATCTGGGAGGTGTAGATAGAAGGTTTATTGCTTTATATTGGGAGTTAGATTTATGTTATAGAGTAATAAAGGATGGAGGTATTACAGCCTTAAGTAGAGTTACTGCATTAGAAGTTGTAACGGTGAGCGTTCTATGCAGAGAGTATCAGGGTATAGATAGGGATCAAACACTTCACGGTTTATGGGGGGATGACTTTATAAGAAAATCTCCGGTAGAGCCTTTTGATGATTATAACATATTAACAGAGTCTCAAGGGCCGAAAGGAAGATGGGTTTAGATTTAATAGTTAGGAGGTAATATAATGCTAGTAAACATAGACAGAGACGGAGTTATAAATCATAATAATAGGTCTATCTCAGGAGGACCTTATTATGTACTCAGTCTCAAACAGTTTGAGTGGATACCTGGAAGTAAAGAAGCTATAGTAAGGCTGCAAAAAGCAGGTTTTACTATACACATAGTAACTAGTCAAAAATGTATAACTAAAAACTTAACTACTATTGAGGATATTGATAAAATACACGATTACATGATGCAAAGTATTATAGAAGAGGGGGGTAAAGACATAGATGTATCTGTGGTAGTCTCCGAGGATGTTGCTACTTCAAAAGCAGAAGCTATTATGGATCACCCGGAATACAAGGCAGGGGATATTTGTTGGATGATAGGAGATTCCAAGGAAGATATAATAGCAGGTAAGTTGGCAGGATGCCGGACTATATTTATAGTCCCAGAGAACGTACCTGATTCTGAGAGGCATTTAAACCTTGCAGATTACTATGCAGACAGTTTGTTAGCTGCTACTTCTATAGTGTTAAAAGAAAGTACTCCTACTGAAAACATCGATATTCAAGACCTCATATGCAAGGCTTGTCTGGAACATATAGGGGTAATTAACCTTATACTAGATGGAGGTACATCCGATATAGTGAAACTGTGCTGTTTAGCTGCATCTGTAATAAAAGCAGGAGGTAAGATAATACTGTTCGGTAATGGGGGGTCTGCAGCAGATGCACAACATATAGCAGCAGAGTTTGTAAACGTATTAGAAAAACACAATAAAAGACCTGCGCTTAATGCAATTGCCCTTACTACCAACACCTCTATTATTACTTCTATAGCTAACGACTTTAGTTACAATGATATCTTTAGTAGGCAAATAGAGGCTATAGGCGTAAAAGGAGATTTAGCTATAGGTATAAGTACTAGCGGAACATCTGAAAACGTGATTAGGGGGTTATTAAAAGCCAAGGAGATGGGTTTGTATACTACCATTTTAACAGGCGATAGTAAAACAGTAAGCACGGACTTAGCAGTATGTGTTTCTTCTAAAAATACTCCTAGAATACAAGAAGCGCATGTTTTAATAGGCCATATTCTTTGTTCTGTTATAGAAAAGATGGGGGTGTGTTGATGTTTAAAGATAAACGTATTTTGGTAACCGGTGGAAGGACTGGTTTTCTGGGTGTTAATTTTACAAGGGAATTGCTTAAGAGGGGGGCCTTTGTATACGCTACTTCGCTTTCGTCAAAGAAAAATAGTTTACTAGAACCTTGTCCAAACTTAGTAGAGTATATATCTGACTTGAGATACGATAAAATACCTGAAGGTATAGATTACATTATTCATTGTGCTGCTCATACTGCAGGTGCCAAAGAGATTGTAGGCAATCCTGCTATTCAAGTGACTCCCAACATTCAAATGAATGCCAACTTACTTCATAATGCTGCAGAAAGCGGAGTAGAGAAATTTGTATTTATAAGCAGCACTGCCATCTACCCCGAGACAGATAAGCCTGTAGTAGAGAGCATGGGATTTGAAAGAGATCCTGCTAACGTATATTTTGGAGTAGGTTGGATGAAGAGATGCACAGAAAAGTTAGCGGAGTTCTTTTACAGGCATTACGGCATGCAAGTTCTTATTATTAGACCTTCTAACGTCTACGGTCCTTACTGTAGTTTCGATTTAGATAGGTCGCATGTTATACCTGCATTAATTAAAAAGTTTATGGAGCAGAATTCTGTAACTGTTTGGGGATTACCTACTGTAGGAAGGGATTTCATATATGTAGATGACTTAGTTACAGGTACTTTACTTGCCTTAGAGGAGCTTTCAGGATTTGAGGTATACAACCTAGCTTCAGGCAAGATATGTACTATACAGGAACTGGTAGATTTACTTGTAAAACTAACAGGTTTTAAGGGACAGATAACATACGATGACTCTAAACCTATGACTATTTTCAAGAGAGAAATAAATACAGATAAAGTATACCTTAGATTGGGCTTTAAAGCTGATACTCCCTTAGAAGAGGGACTAAAACGTACTATAGCTTGGTACAAGGAGCAACTATGAAGATACATAAAACGCCTTTAGCCAAGGTCCTTTTAATAGAGCCTCCTACCATTTTCGAAGATTTCAGGGGTACTTATGTAGAATTATACAACGAGTTTCTTTATCAAGAATTGGGTGTAAAGTTTATACAAGATGATATCTCTACTTCATACAAAAACGTACTTAGGGGGATACATGGAGATGCTACTACCTACAAATTAGTGTCCTGTTTATTGGGGAGCTTTTATTTGGTGGTCGTAAACAACGATCCAGAATCTCCTGAGTATAGAAAATGGACCTCTTTTACCCTTAGCGACCACAATCATTTACAGGTATTTATACCTCCTAAGTTCGGGAACGGTCATTTAGTTCTGACGGAAAAAGCTATCTTTCATTATAAGCAATCTACTTACTATGACAGAAGTTCCCAATTTACAATAGCTTGGAATGATCCTAGTTTAAATATTTATTGGCCTACAACTGCACCTATACTCTCTGTTAGAGATAGTTGCGTAAAGATGGAGACATAAAAAATGCCGGAGCTTAATACAAACGGTTGGGGGGAGTGGGGGAAGCATGTACTACTGGAACTTGATCGTTTGGATGGACAAACACAAGAGATTCTGAAAATGTATAGGGAGATACTAATAGAAGTAACTACTCTAAAGGTAAAAGTTACACTGTTTAGTGTGGTTGCTTCTATAGTAGTTACTTCTATTATATCTGCTTTAATAGGGTACTTCTTAAAAAGGGGATGAGTTAGGTGTTAAGAGAGTTGATAGAAAAGTTTATTGTGGGTAGCCTATACAGTACCTACCTATATAAACCTGGAAAGCTTGAAGATCTGAAAAAACTAACAGATAACTTAGTTAAAATAGAAAAGGAGAGAGAGGTACTATATACCAAACTAGTATTAGAGAGGGAGCAGCTACTCGCTTTATTTAACAGTATAAATGAGCCTTTGCATGTCTCTAATTTAGAAACAAATGAAATACTTTTTGCCAATGATAGTTTTAAAAGTTTGATAGGTATTGATCCTATAGGTAAGAAATGTTATGAATTGATTTGCAACAACCCTTGTAACAAGCAAGTAAGGAACGTGTTTTATAGCGAAAAATTTAACAAATGGTTTAAATGTGTAAATAAGGTTATAGACTGGCCACAAGAGTCGGATAGTATTAAAGCAATGTTTGAACTGCTTATAGATATAACAGATGCTCATACATTACAGTTACAACTGGCGGAAAGGGAAGCAAAATTCAAGTCGTTAGTATCATTATTAGGTGATTACGTGTGGCAGATAGATGAAAAGGGTTATTTTAACTATGTAAGTGGTAATTCAAACGACATTTGGGGATACTGTCCTGCAGAGATAACAGGTAGGCATATAGAAGACTTTTTGCAGGATACTCATAGAGATAGAAGCTTTTCAGAACTTTTAAAAACGTATGAGCCTATAAAAGAGTATAAAGGTATTGGAGCGCGTAAGGACGGCTCTGTTACAATAGTAGAAACTAGTGCCGTTCCTATTTACGATACTTCAGGTGTATTTAAAGGGTATTTGGGAGTAGATAAGGATATAACAGAAAAAGAGCAACTGAAGAAGGCTATTGAGACACTGCACGATCTAGCATGGCGTATAAATAGAACGAACTCGCTTCATGAAGCTTTAACATATGCAGTAGATAGCGCTCAAGAGTTATTGAAAGCAGATATAGGAGAGTATTACCTTATAGACAAGGATACGGATACTTTAAACTTAATATATTGTAGGGGAGCTACAGATGATGAAGTAACTAATACTCGTAGTTATAGTACAGGTAATATTAAACATTCTATTGTAAAACAAGGGAAGCTTGTATATATTGCAGATACAGACCACGTTTTAGATACATACATGCGTACTTTAGTAATTGTTCCAATTAACAATGGGGATATAGTTGGTTGTTTCTGTTTGGGCTACAGAGAACCCCGAAACGTGCCTTCCTATCTACTACAGACTTTAGAGAGTTTAGGCAAGCTACTTAGTATAGTAATAAACCGACTCCATAAGGAGACCGATAGCGATTATAAATGTTTAGGAGGCAGTGAATGTTAGAGATTAAAAAAAGTGATTCAATACAATCGTCAGTATATATAACAGGTCTTAACGTTAAGATTCCCACTGACGGCTCTTGGGCTCCCCTTACAGGATATACCAAAGAGCAAATAGCTTCTTTAGACTGTCTACGACAGGCTTATGAGAAGGAGCTGATAGAGATAAGGGCAGATGACTATTCAGGCATGCCCTCTTGGTTTTATGAAGCGTATAGAAGTCAAGTAAAGGTTCCTACTTACGTATTGGAATATGAAGAAGAAAAAGTTGTAGATTATCTTTCTAACTTAAAGGAAAAAGCGAACATTATTGTTTGGTATCTTGTAAGAACAGAGTTATTAAAACTCGAACGTAAGGGATTAGCCAGAGAGAAGGTACTTTCTATTCTTATGGAGGAATAAGTTGTGAGTGTTGCTTTTATGGGGCCTTGGATAGGTGAATTCGGATGGGAATTGTTAACATGGCAAGGTTTTTGTAGAGCTAAATCGGCATCATATGACAAAACATATGTATGCAGTTTTCCGGAAACAGAATACTTATATAAAGACTTTGCTACCTTTATTGCACATAACCATCCTAGAAGAGTGTTAGATTGGCAGGATATTAGTAAGGTAGAGTATACTATCCCTGAAGATGTAACAGATCATATTACGCCGTTTAAACGTTATAGAGTACCAGAACAGAAGTTTATAAAGTTTGGAAGCTCTCCTATACATGAATTTGATTATCTAATACATGCAAGAGGTACAAACAAGAACCCAAGTAAAAACTACCCTAAAGACTACTGGCAGGTTATAGTAAATGGACTGGAAGGCAAAGGAGCTTGTATAGGGACTACTTCTGATATGTTTATAGAAGGTACTACAGACTTAAGAGGTATTCCTTTAGAGCAGTTGACTAATTATATTGCAGGTAGTAAGGTTGTAATAGGTCCCAGTTCCGGTGTGATGCATTTAGCAACTCTGTGTGGTACTCCTATTATAGTTTGGGGGGATAAAGCTACGTACTTTGGGGAGACGTTGGAACAGAGATATAAAGTTACCTGGAATCCTTTTAATACTACTGTAGAGTTTCTATTTGACGATTTTTGGAAGCCAGAGCCTTTTCTTGTAGTTAAGAAAGTATACAACTTGCTAGGTACTCCTTCTATCTCAAAACCTAAAGCTGCTGTAGTTCCTTTAAAAGCTCCAGATGTAGAGGTAACTATTAAAGTAGGGGAAGGTACTGCTAAACTTTTACAAGATGCAATGTCATCTGGTAGGTGGTTTTTATCTGTAACATACGTCTCTCAAGATAAGACTTTACAGCAAGGATGGGAAACTCGTAACTTTCCCATCGGCGACTTAATTCCTAGTATTGAACATCTTAAGTTAGATATGGCAGAAAAACAAATAAACCCAACTAAACTAAACCCTAAAGAGTGGAGGTAGGCATGGCGAATTTGAAACTTGAAATTCATAACCACCAAGCTGCCGGTGATACTTTATGTATGACTTGTGCTATAAGAGATTTGAAGAACTCCTTTCCTGACAGATACGATATTAAGCCTGTAACAAATTATATGCATATATGGGACAACAATCCTTATATATCTGATTTTGACAGTGCCGATATCGTAATAAAAGTAGGTACAGGAATAGGCGTAAACAGATCACAGTCAACTCATTTACATATGTGTGAGGCTTACAGACTTTCTATAGAGGACAAGCTAAACATATCTATAAAACAAGGCCCAATAAGGCCGGATGTACATCTTAGTTCAGAAGAAATAGAGGAACCTCCTTTAGTAGAGGGACACTACTGGTTAATAGCTCCAGGTACTAGAAACCAGTTTACTAGTAAGATATGGCCTTATGATAGATGGCAACAAGTTGTAGAAGCCTTTCCTAACATCACCTTTGTTCAGATAGGGTTAAGGGAGCACCCTACTCCTCTACTTCAAGGAAAAAACGTTATAAACTTTACAGGTAAGACAGAAGATCCTAATACCGGTATCAGAGATTTGTTTAAGCTTTGCTATCACGCACAGGGAGGATTATCATTAGTTTCCTTTTTAATGCACTTGATGGCTGCCTTTCAAAAACCTTGTGTAGTTGTAGCAGGAGCTAGAGAGCCTGCCTCTTTTGAAGCATACAACTTCCACAGATACTTACATAACCAAGGATCTTTATACTGTCCCAAGTTTACGGATATAACTAAATCATGTTGGAGAACTAGTGTCGAAGGATGTTCCAACAGAACATCTGATGGGTATCCTAAATGCTTAGATATGATTACTGTAGATGATGTTGTAAAAGCTGTAGAAAGTTATTATATAGGAGGTAGGCTTGTATTAGGAGATACATATGTATATAGAGAGGAAGAGGAAAAACAAGAAGCGCCTATTTTTGTACAGGAACCTCTAGAGCCAACAGAAGAAGAGTTACGAAACGTTATGATGGGGGTAGTAGAACCTACAAAACCTGCTTTGGAAGTACCAGAACCGACAGAGAATGAAATAAAGAGACTTATAAAAGAGGTAATACAAAAGACAAAAACACAAGGGCCTATAGAAGGCACAACAGAACTTGTAAAAGAGGTAATACAAACACAAGAACCTGTAGAAGGCACAGCAGAGCCTACAAAAGAAGCGATACAAGGAACTGGAGAGAATGAGACATCTGTTACTAACGCTTCTACGCCAAAGTTACATAAAGAAGGCAAAATATTCAAGATGGTCTGTAACGCAAGTTCTTTGGGAGGAGGAGAGAAATCTGCTATTTGGATTATGAATAGGATGGTACAAGAGGGCTATAAAGTATTTCTAGTACCTACTTCAAATGTAAGCAGTACATTTACAACCCACATCCCTAATGTAGAAGTAACTAACCAACTTACAGCACCTTGCGATATTCTTATGTTTTATACAAACGACTCTGTATTCTCTTTCCATGAAGAAAAGTACCAGATTTTCGCTAAAGTACAAGCAGTTAAAAAGGTGATGGTGCTTAATTACAAAATAGGTAAAACGGTTGAAGTAAGTTGGTCTAAAAACTGGGATAGATATGTATTTTTAAATACTACTATGGAAAAGTCGTTCTTAGAAAAACTGCCTACCGCAAAAACTACTGTGTTGCCTCCCCCTGTAGACCTATCACCTTTTCTAAGTATAGACCTGGGGTCTCTAAACAAAACGTTGCATATCGTAAGACATTCTAGCCAAGGGGATCGTAAATATCCTAAGTTTATAAACGAACTTATCCGTAAAATAAGAGAAAAGGATTCTAAATGCAAATTCAGTTTTATGCCTCCTCCTACTTTCCTAGATACTAGTATACCCAATATAAGCTGTTTTAGATACGATGAAGTGCCGGTACCCGATTTCTTAAAAAGAGGAAACCTGTTCTGGTACCCACTACCCGAAAACTATACAGACCAAGGCCCTAGAGTAATTATAGAAGCTATGGCTATAGGCTTGCCCGTTATAGCCGATAATAGAGATGGAGCTAAGGATAGAGTAACTCCGGAAACAGGGTGGCTTTGTAATAATAAAGATGAGTACGTAGATATTATAACAAACATAAAGGGAAAGGAGTTGTCTAAAAAAGGAGAGGCAGCTAAAGAAAGAGCGGCAAAAGAATTTAACCCTGAGAAGTGGATCAATATGCTTTTGGAGTTATAATTTAACATACCCAAAATCGCCTCTAAAACCCCCTATAAGCCTCTTTTATAAATTTTATATGTAATTACTACTAAAAAATTAAAAAGGCCTTTATAGGGGGGAATAGGCCTTTTTAAGGGAGGTTTAGAATGATATTTAGATTAATTGGGAAGGCAGATAGATATAAAACAGATTTTGGGGGTCAAAAAGCATTAATAGACATACTTAACGGTATGCATAATGCGGGGTATCAGACAGAGTGGGTTTCTTATTTCGGCAACTTTATAACTAACGAATTGTTTAGGGCAAGTATTCCTAATACAAAGGTACTTACAACAGTGCAAGAGATGTTACAGCCTTGTGATATTTTTATGTTGTTTGTAGGTTCTCAGGCTAAATCTTTTGGTAAGGAGGCTTGCAAGGTATTTAATGATATACCTAAAGGGGCTAAAAAAGTTATCAGCTTGAATACTGTTTTGGGGCAGGTTGCTGATTACACAACTGAGGAGGGTAGAGCTGCTGCATGGGCTAGAGAGTTTGATCTTTATATATTTGAGAATACGGCTTACATGAAAAAGTTTCTTTCTGTAGTTCCTAATAGGAAAGCTATAGTACTACATCCTTGTGTAGATATATCTCCTTTTTTGAAAATCTCTCCTACCTTCCAAGAGCCAATACATGTAGTAAGGTTAGTGTCTAGACCTAAAACAAAAATCCCTAGAAACACTAACGATTTAATACTAAAGATTAGAGAATACCAACCTAACTGTATTTTTAGCTTTATGGAGTACACTGACTATATAATGGATGCCCCTTATATATATAAATACCATAGAGACCAAATACCTCCTCCAGAATTTTTGGCCAGAGGTAATTGTTTCTGGCATCCGTTACCTCCAGGGGTGGGGGAACCAGGTCCCAGAGTTATTGTAGAGGCTATGGCAGCAGGGCTACCTGTAATTGCTAACGGAGGAGATGGTCCTAAAGACAGGGTAACGCCTGAAACAGGTTGGCATGTAAACTCCTTAGACGAGATACCTGAAATCTTTAAAGGGTTAACTGTTGCAGAGTTAGAGAGAAAAGGGAAAGCGGCTAGGGAACGGGCTATTAGCGAATTCGGAGTTACTCCTTGGGTAAATGCAATTATTAATGAGTAGGAGAAAGGAATATGAAGCTTTGTTTCTTTACTATGGCTAATAATAAACGATATGATTGGGCGTATAGGTTAATTTTGTCCGGAGAAGCAGTGAAGAGGCCTATTTGGTTTTTCAGAATACCAGACGGACACCCAGATCCCAAGAGGTATAAAATAGAGCTGCTAATGGGCGATCTATTGCCAGAAGCAGATAAATATATCTACCTAGATAGCGATGTTCTTATGTTACAACATGGAGATTGGGAGTCAGAAGAAGCATATGGAGCTGTTAGCGAGGAAAAATTCCATATAAGTTCTAAAAATGCATTCTCAGATGAAAAAGGCTACAAAGCTTACTGCGATTTATTTGCTAAATACAATTATCCTACTAGAGTTAACACAGGAGTTGTAGTATTGCCTGGTAGTATTAGAAAGCAAGTAGGTGAAAGGTGGAAGTATTGGTGCGAGTATATAGAGTCCTTATGTGAACTACCGATGAAACTAAGAGACCAGCCTCAATTTCCTTTTGTTATGTGTGAATTTAAAATACCTGTACTTCCCGACAGGTTTTGTGCTATAATAAAGAGAGAAAGTGTACGTTCTGACCATATCGCTTTACATGCTTCCGGCCATCCTAGAGGAGATGATTTAAACCAATATATTAGTGCCGCTAATAAGCTACTAGGGGAACAGGTAGTAGGTGGTGGCGGTAAAAGGTGGCATGTACTTACCAAACTTATTATTCAATATGCTCCAAATCCTACATATCCTGTGGGTGCAGAGGTAGGGGTTTACAGAGGAGAAAATGCTTTCCATTTACTTGATATATTTCCCGGCTTAAAACTTCACTGTATTGACAATAGAAAGCTTACAAATCCTGAAAAGCACCTAGCTAGGGCCTTTGAGGATTGGGAAAGAAATAAACGGCCTTACATGGACCGTATTATAGAACATACAGTAGATTCAGATAAGGCTGATTTACCTGCAGAATCTTTAGACTACGTCTTTATAGATGCAGATCACAGAACCGATGCTGTTGTTAAGGACATAAAGCACTATCTCCCCCTTGTAAAAAAAGGAGGGTTTATAGCAGGACACGATATAGATTACAGAGGAACTTATTACGGTAGAGATAGTGTTAGAAATGCTGTAACGGCAGTATTTGGGAACGACTTTCAAACCGGTGCCGATCATACATGGTGGCATATAAAGAAATAGGTTAATAGAAATGCCTACCCCCTTTGTTTGTACTATAGGAAGAAAAAATAGAGACTATACCCATCTCTCTACTTGGGAGAATGCTATTAAGTGTAATTTAACTGCTTCTACTACTAAAGTATACAGCTGTACTAAATCTACAGGTAATACTTATCCACTTAGAGATAGCAGTACAGTATACCTTTATAGCGGTAATGTTAAACTAGATTGCACTGCTAAACTACACCATGCTACCGAGTCCCAAGCACTTTTATCTAATATAAAAGGTTCCGTCGCTCCTCAAATAGGGCACAGTTTCAGGGAAAGCTTGAAACACGATTATATTACTTTAACAGATAACGGAGATTCTGTTATTGCTGTAGCAGAGTGTTACAACGACACTCTAGAGGATTTGTGGGATAATGTGACTTTTAAAGGTTGGAAGACAAGTAGCGATAACTACATAAAAATATATACCCCCACGGAAGAAAGGCATACAGGAGTAGAAGGTACCGGCTTTAGTATATACAATCCAGGAATCAACGATATAATAACTTTATACGACGTTGATGTAGTAATAGAAGGCATTGAATTTAAAGGAGGAGCTAAACAGATTGCATGTATATATACTTCTCCAAAAACTATTACTATAAACTCCTGTATTTTACATGATAACTACTACGGACCTCTTATAGCCCCTCCAAAGATTGCAGGGGCGGTTATAAAGATATACAATTGTATAATGTATGACAGTAGGCAGTCTGTTATCTCCTCTTGTTCTCCTAGTACGTTATATGTCGAAAACTGTACTATATACAATCCCGGTTTTGGATATGGAGTAGTAGATGGGCAATGTTATAACGTAGTAGTATTTAGAAGCAACAACAGTATAGCATGTTTTGGTAGTAATACTACAGGAGATTACAACTGCGACGGTACTAGTTCTGGTTTAGACGGCACTGCTCCTGGCGGACATTCACTTCATAATACATCACTTAGAGACATTAACTGGTACAATGTTGTAGATTATAGAACTGCTATGAACTTTTTTACATGCGAGGGAAGCGTACTTATAAACAGAGGCATTACTAGAAAAGAAGGAGATATAGGTTTTAACACCGATATTTTAGGGGTAACTAGGGAGGGATATTACTGGGATATCGGTGCTTTTCAGGCAGGGGGCTCTTCTGCATATAGCTCATCAAGTTCTTCATTTTCAAGTGAAAGCAGTAGTTCTTCTAGTTTTAGTAGTTTCAGTTCCAGTTACTCTTCCTCGTCTTCATCAAGTGAGTCTGTAGCAGAATACCTTCTACTAAGAACACAGGCCGATCTTTTGCGTTTAAGGGATTGGCAACAGCGAGGAAGGATACGTTAGGAGGTATAAGGTGACTTGGACACAGAGAGTGTTGTCTATACTAGAGTCGGATAAGAAGGCTACATTTAACACATTATATAAACTGTGCCCCGGTATAAAGAGAAAATATTTAAGTAACTTATTGTATAGGTTGCAAAACAGACAGATAATAAAGAAAGAAGGGGATTTCTTTCTACTAGTAGCTCCCTATGATTCTCATTTTCCTGGAGTTCAACTGCCCATAATTAGGCATAGAGTTACAGATTATAGTTTTACGGGGGAAGTAATAAAATTTGGGGTAGTGTCAGACAGTCATTTAGGATCGGTGTATGATAATGTCCCTTTATTGAAAGCTGCATATGATGTATTTGATAGAGAAGGTATTACTAAAGTATTTCATGCAGGAGATATATGCGATGGAGAGCATATGAGACAAGGACATGAGTATGAGCTTAGAGTAGTAGGTTTTGACAAGCAGTGTGAATATGTAGTCAACGAATACCCCCATAGAGAAGGTATAGAGACTATTTTCTTATGCGGCAACCATGACATGTCTTTTTGGAAATACAGTGGGGTAGATATTGGAGTACATATTGCAAGACAGAGGCCTGATCTAAAATACATAGGTACCCTAGAAGCAGATATTACCCTTACTACTACTACCGGTAGTACTACAGTAAGGTTATGGCATCCTTTGTTGGGGTCTGCATATGCTATTTCCTATCACCCACAAAGATATATAGAGTCATTATCTGGAGGGAGCAAACCAGGTATATTAATAATAGGGAATTTCCATAAAGCAGAGTGGCTTTTTTATAGAAACATACATACCCTTCAACCAGGGTGTTTACAATTTCAAACCAGGTGGATGAAAGGCAAACGTATATCAGCACATTTGGGTTTCTCTATTGTAGAAGCTCATCTATGCGATAAAGGCGTTGCCAGACTAAAGTTTGAATTCTTTCCTGACTATGATTCATAATCCTAAATTAGTAGGTTCTAACGTAATAGATTGTATACCTGTTGCAGGTAGGTGTCCCAACAACTGCAACCCTTGCTTCTATAATGAAGGGGAATTTTTTCATGATATAAACGAGCCTTTGATTCCTACATTAGAGGAGGTAGGAGATAAGATAGTAAGGGTTAATTCAGGTAGAGACTCTACTATAGATTTTGAGGAAGTCATACAAAAAACCAAACAGTATCCAAAAAAATTTTACAATACTAGCTTAAGTGATAAGATTACAGAATTTCCTGCTCCTGTAGTATTTACATGTAACAGGAAGAACCACTTAGTTACTCTTTTGCTTAAAAATACGAACCTTATGTTTGTAAGAGTTAGAACTGCTTATTGGAATACAGACATTGTAAATATTGCAGTAGAGCATTATACTAGCATGGGGATACCGGTAGTATTAACTTTTTTATACTTTAGCGATAGGCATATAGGCAACTCATTTCCAATAGAGCACTTAGATAAATATGAGAAAGTAAAACACGTAGTAAACGATAGGTATTTTATCAAACCGGAGTATTGGAAGCAGATAGTAAGTAGATACAAAAACAAGTCAGATGTTTATACTTGCGGTACGTTAAAAGACCACACATGTAAAAGTTGCAGAAACTGCGAACGACTATACTACAGATATACAGGGGGGTGATCACTTTTGGAGTTTATATACGTAAACGATAATTGGCCTTTTAGAGTTCAAACATATGAACCTGATGGCACTGCTATTACGGTAGACTCTGCTACTGTAACTATCACTAAACTAGAGACTATGGAAAAGGTAGTAGACGGAGCTGCTGCAACAATACATTCGGGGTATGTAGAGTATATAGTAACGAATACGATTACTTCGGAAACGGGCAACTATATAATAGACTGGAATATAACTTTAGGAGACGTAACAAAAAGCTATAGAGAAGTCTTTCAAGTTATAGAGGTGCCTCAATATTCCTTAAAAGAGATGTCCCTTATAAATGCTTTAGCAATACGATTGAAAGATAACAGGCCTGTTTTATACAGAGTAGACGAACAAGAGAGAAAATGGCATGATGAGGAGTTATATAGTTTCTTGTATTATGCAATAGCAGATTTCAATGGTACACCTCCAGCATGGACCAATTATGGGTTTGAGGATCTGCCCCCCCAAGTATACGGAATTATATTACTAGGAGCACAAATAGCAGCAATTATAGCAGAAGCAACCTTACAAGCTGCAAACGATTTTAGCTATAATGATAATGGATTAACCGTCACACTTTCTAGATCAGGACATTATATGCAAGTAGCAAATGCTTTATGGAACATGTGGCTACAACAAGTACCCAAGATAAAGAGATATTTAGGATTCGAGCTGACGCATTTTGTAGGAGTAAAAACACAAAGAATGCCGGTAAGTGTAAGAAGACCTCTAAGTATGCTACCCCATTTAGAGTCCGTTTTCTCTATGAGTTAAAGAAAAACGGCCTATTCCCCCCTATAAAGGCCTTATTACGAATTTGTAGGTAAATATATACCCACCTACAAGAAAGTAAGTTATAGGGGGGAATAGGTGGGTTATAGGGGGGATTAAAAGACAACCCCTCCCCGTTTTAAGGTTAAAAGGTAAAAATTTGAGATTTACTGTTATTTTAGAAAACACTTTTTAACACGGAAAGCATGTAAAGCAACCGGAACTGACCTATGCAAACAGGAAGCTTAGGTTGAGCAGACAGTTGAAAGCACCTACAGTCAATCTTAAGGTTCAAACGTAGCAGCAAAGGGGGGTAGACAATTTTTTGTTGAAATTTTGGCAGACGCTGCCCCGTTAAGCCCTTATAAATAAAGGGCTGCCCCCCCGATTTTCGGTACCTATAAGCCTATAAGCCTATAAGAAAATTCCTTTTTTCTTTTTTTTCTTTTTTTGTTTATTTTTTTTATTTTTTTAATAATATATAAAAAATATATATAAATATATATAAAAAATTTAAAAAATAACTTATATACCTATGTAAACAGTAGAAAAAAAAGATCTAATTTTTTCACAAAAATTTTTTAAAAAAAATTTTTATAAAAAAACTATCTCTTTTTTTTCTCCTATTTACATCTGTTGCTTCGCAACAGGACACGCAGGGAGAAGCTCTTTATTTATAAGGGTTTTGTCAATCAATTTTAGTCGTATTTTTCGATTTGGTATAAACCCTCAAACCTTTTATTTATGTAGTATTTAACAGGCAGACAGTAAGTGGTAAGATTTATAGGTGGTAGACATTTCTCGATTTGGCATAAAACTTCTGTGAGTCCTTTATTTACGTAGTATTTAGCAGGCAGACATTTTTCTGGTAGACATTTGTGGGCATTCTTGGTTTTCGGTATAAAAACTCTTGTAAGCCTTTTATTTACATAGTATTTGTCAAATGTTGGAATAGGACACGCAACTGGATAGACATTTTCCGGTAGACATTTCTCGATTTCGGTATAAACTTTTGTAAGCTTTTTATTTACGTAGTATTTAGCAGGCAGACATTTTGGTAAGACATTCTTTGGTCTGCGGAGGTAGAGGTATATGAGTGTACCTGTAGCAGCAAATGCTGTTGTATCTCCTAGTTCATTTCAGATAGGAGACACTGTTACAGCTTCTTATACATACTCAGGAGATCCAGAATCAGGTACTTTAATTAGGTGGTATAAGAACAATATACATCAGAGGTCTCTAGACAATAAACGTTCTTTTGTTGTTTCTGGTGTTAGAGGGGATGTTTTCTACTTTACTGTTACTCCTTGCGATGGAACCCAGTATGGGAGTACTGTTGTCTCTGCAGTAGGTATAATGAAAAACAATCCTCCTCCGGATGTGTCTTGGGTAGAAATAATACCTCATACTCCAGTAGCAGGTGTTGACGATTTGAAGGTATTTCATGAAGAGGTAGAAGATCCTGATGGAGATAAGGTGATATACCATTATAAGTGGTATAAAAACGGTATAGAGTTGACTGATTATGAAGATAAAACGACTATTCCCTATACCGAGGTCTCCGAGGGAGATGTGTTTACAGTAGAGGTAGCTACTACAGATAACTACGAGGGGTGATTTTAATGCCTATCTGGTTGCAGGACAATATGCTATCTACTATTAGATACTTTAATAGGTTTATAAGCATGCAATCAGCAGAATGCTGCTACCTACTTTTTAGACGTTGGTCTGGAGACATGGTCTCAAATACGGTTACCTCTTATAGGTATAATACCTACTATAAATGCTATGAATTCGATTTGTATACTCCTACAAACCCACCTTCCGGTGGAAAGCCTAGACTTCCTTCTATTCGCATTTTTTTAGATGGAGAAGAAATGGTACCTGTTCCATCTTTTAATGATGTTACCTCCGAAAATCAGTTTTGGTGCGAGGTAGGAAAAGGCACTCCTAAAAGCAAAGAAGGGGAGGGGAATATTATCATAGGCTTTAAACCTGGTTTCGATCCTAGAAGTCATATTGTTACTTATATTTACGAAGAGGTGTGTCATTGTATAGAAGCAGAAGAACAGAACTTTCACCCTCTTTCTACCTGTACTACTTGTTATGGTACAGGTTATGTAGGTGGTTATACGCAATATACATGCCCCCCTTTAATAGAAGGAGGTAGGGTTATACGCCCTGCAAACACTATACTAGTAAGGTTTCCACTTGCAAGTGAGACTGCTAGAGTGGGTAAGTATGGAATAGAGGTAAGAACTCAAAGAAAGAGTTGGGCAGTAGTATCTCCTTTGTTACATGATTGGGATGTTATAGTTAGGCCTAGAGCATTCGGAGCTCCTTATAACATTGATCCTACTACTCTAGCTATTCCAGATGAGAGGTATGCTGTAGTAGAGTGGGAGCATTCAAGTACAAGAGCATCTTATAGCCTACCTCTAAAAGAGCAACCTGGAGCATATGCTGTAGATAAAGGGGTTACATTACATCAAAAGTTTATACTTAATGAATATCAACCTGCACATATTATCTATCAGGTACCAATAACTACATAGGGGATGTTAAGATGGGTGCTGCTGGTTTTTTAGGTTCGATTGCTAGAGCTGTTGTAGGAGAAGCTGCTGCAGAGGAAGCAACTCTCGGTGGGCTACTTGGAAGAGTGTTGGGTAGTGACGGTAGTATAAAGGATGCAGGTAATATAGTAAATCAGTTTATTGGGGAAGGAAAGGTTCCGCCCATTTCCTTTAGTGTCGAAGAGTACCCCAAAGAGCTTGAGAATCTAGGTGATCCTGTTAAGATAGATGAAGGACTTAACCTTTGGAAGGAGCAGCTGATTCAAGAAATATATTCACAATTTTCGGAAGGTACGAATAAGAGATCTATACCTTTTTCAGTTAACGCCGATGTGTCTGGAAATAAAATAAATATATATATATCCAAGTCTCCTGCTGTCAGACAAAGTTTGGATATAAGCAGCATATTACTTGCAGTCTTAAAGGCTCGTAAAATTACTATAGGTGATATTTTTGTCGCTATTGCTACTTCGGGTCTTTTTTAAGTAGTTATAAGAGGAATGATAAGATGGCTTTTTATAGATTTACAAGAGCTTGTAGAAATATTATAGTAGAGTATCTTCGTTCTCAGTTGCAGGAAGGCGGAGAGCATTTTGATGGCAGTGAATATGTAACATTGCCGGAAGTAACTGTATCAGATGTATATAGGTACGATCCTAGAAAGTTACCTGCAGTTGTTACAGATATTGCAACAGGAGGTACCAGAACATTAGCGTTTAATCAACAGGTCGGACAATACGTAGATACCTATGGAATTTACGGAGAAAGAGGGCAGTCTTATATAGCATATGGAGGTAGGGGAGATTTTGATATAAATTTGCATTGCATAGCTAACGATAGAGAGACTATGGAAAAGCTAACAGATCTCGTAGCTTTTACATTAGTTATAGGGATGGGTTGGATTTATTATAATAAGCATATACTTTTAAGGGAGGTGAGATTTGGAGGGGACGGGGTAGATGATAAGGTGGGGCAAGAGCCTGTATACTTTGGTAATCTAGTTGTCCCTGCAACAGCAGATTGGCGGTTAATAATGCCTAGAGATACAATATCTAAAGTAGATATAGATGTTGATCTAGTTACACCTGATGATCCCTTTACAGATCCAAATAATGTAGTTCCTGGATCCATAACCCCTATAGACCTTACGTCTAATATAGGGAAGATAACAGAGGATCAGAGTTTAAATAGTAAAAATCCGCCGTTAAGACCTATGCGGCGTAGATAATGTTAGGAGGTTATAAGAATGGCTTCGTTTTATCGTCCACCAGGTGTGTATCCGGAATTAGTTCCTTCTCCTCAAGCAGTACAACTAGGATTATTTGCTAGAGTACCTGTCTTTATAGGAAGGGGACAGAATTCTATTACTACAACAGAAAGAATAACTAAAGCAGCAGCAGGATATGGACCAGATGTCCTTTCATATGAAGTTGCTTCTGTTGATGGCGAGTATCAAATAACAAGTGTAGGAGATTACCCAAATCAAATAAGATATGTACAAGGAACTGATTTCGAGGTAGTAGATGTAGATGGTTCCCCTAAAGGCATATCTTGGCTTGGTGCTAAGGCTCCAGATGACGGTGACTACTACTATATTACATACAAAAGGCCTGTAGATAGCTCTCAGTATGAATATAAATTGTATACGGATGCAAATGAGCTTGTAGCAGTACATGGAGAAGAGACTACAGACAATGAAGTTTCTGTAGCAGGTGTGTTAGCTCTAAGGAATGGAGCTCCTGCAGTAGGTATCATACAGTTAAATACTACCAGTACAGATCCTGATGATTTATATGCTGCATATGAAGATACTATTCCTATACTAGAGCAGCTAGATACTTCTTATTGTAGATTTATAGTTCCCACTACCTGCATAGGAGATGGTACAACTCCCAGTGATCCTGATATCTTCAGTTTATTTTATGATCATATTAGTGATATGAGTAATACTTATAATAGAAGATGGAGGGCACTTATTAGAGGTATAAGAGCTCAGACAGATGCTACTAATTCTACAGTAAGGCAGGATCTCGTAACTTTAGGTACCAGCTATTCGGGAACGCAGCATGCTAGAAGAGTAATAGTAGTAGCTCCAGGTGAAATATATAGAGTACTTAGGGATCCTACTACGGGTGTATATTCTAGCACTCTCTTAGGTGGTTGGGCTTTAGCTGCTGCTGCTGCGGGTAGAATATGCAGTGATTACAATCCTTCCACTCCATTGACACGGAAGCAGGTAGTAGGTATATCTACTGACAGGGTATTTTCTGAGAGCGATATGAATATACTAGCAGGTACAGGAAGTGTGACCGTGTTTTCTTATAAGGGAGCTAATCTTATATGCAGGCATGGCATAACTACCGATAAGACTAATGCAAACACTCAAGAAATATCCGTAGTAGAGGTGGAGGACTTTATAAAAATACAGACAATATATGTATTGGAAGACTCTTTTATTGGTACTCCTATAATAGAAGGGTTAACTGATACAGTTAGAGTAGTTATAGCAAGTCTTTTAGAGCAGCTTATTTTACAAGCTATTATAGCGGATTATGACTCGGGATCCATAACAGTAACGCAAGATGACAATGATCCAAGAATAATAAATGTGTTTTTCAGGGTTAAACCCGCTTATCCACTTAACTGGATAGATATAAGGTTCCAGTTCTATACAAAGTGAGTTGTATGCTCCTTGTATAGTTTAGAGTTATTTGTGTATTTTTTTTATAAAGGTGAGCCGTACTTTAGGTTGTCCTGACCTAAAGTACTTATATTTTTAAGGAGGTTATATAAAATGCCTTTTCCAAGTACTTTTACAGGTTGGAGACCGATGCCTCCTCCTCCAACAGCTTCTAGAGTATATTATGCCTACAGTATTTTAGCTAGAGGGGTTACAGGTAACTATAAAACTGTAGGTACTTTCCAGCAGTTCAGTCCTTCAAGTACTAGGCAAGTTGTTAGGGTTAGGGGTATAGCTACTTATGGAGGTTATCCTTTTGAACTTGCTCCAGGTCCTGCAGATACTAGTATTACAGTTAATTATTTAATGTTGTATCTGTTGCCTTTAAACGAGGCATTGGGTTACCAAGTAGGGTCTGTAACGGATCTTAACAGACAGCGCGTTCCTTTTGCAATTATGGAAAGGTGTAGGCTTCCTGTAGAAAGTGAGATGACGACCCCTATTTCTGGAGGCTTGCCTTCAAAAATGACTGGAAATCAAACATGGGAGGTAAATCTGTACCTAGATTGTTACTTGTCTAATGTAGGTAGAACTATTACTCAGGGAACCGTTACTGTTGCAGAAACAGCTACTATTCAAGTAGGTTATGCAGTTGATTCTAAGCATTTTCAGTATGGTCTTACAGGAGAACAGTTTGAAGAGCTAGCCCCCCCTCAAACGGTCAGTTAGTAACCTGGAGGTTTTATGTTAAGTGAGTTATTTTACTCAGAAGAAGAGCAAAATTCTGTAGGTGCTAGGCTCATAGATCTGTACGTACTTCCTTCTAGGGTGTTCAAGATAACAGTTCCTTCTGCAGTGGGAGGTACTACAGAGATATCTGTTAAGATGCGGCTTTTATGTGATAAAGAGAATCAAGAAGTAGCAAGTATTACAGATAACTTTGGTCCTCTATCTAGGATACTTGCTCACAGGAAGCATATCTTAGCAAGAGCAGTAGAGTCTATAGAGGGAGTTCCTATAGAGATGCCTTCTAAATTAAAGCAGAGGTACAGGGAAACTATGGGTAGAGATCCTACTCCTGTAGAGGAAAAGTTGTGGGTATTTGATGCCTGCCAAAGTCCCATATTGGAGCAGTTAATTGAGTGTTATGATGAGTTAAGGAAAGAGCAGCAGAGGTATATAGAGGATCTTAAAAAAAAATCACAAGAGCCCTCGGTAGATCAGTTTCAAGAGATGAAGTAATTTTTACTGTTTTAGGTAGGTTTCCTTTTTTGTTAAATGATGTAGGTAGGATGCATGAAAGTCTTTGGTGGTTTTTGTATATTACACTTCTAAACGAGGAATCACGTCGCAAGAAAGAAATACTTGATATTATTAATTCTTTACTTCCTTGGTTTAATTTCGATCTATGGAAAGCTGCCAAGGATGCAGAAGCAAGTAATCAGAATGCAGCTTTTTCGCAGCAGTTTAAAGCTGCTATGCAGGGTAAATATGACATGCCTCTAGATGAATTATTTGTAGGAGAGTCTGATATACCCGATGATTATTTTAAACAACTTTTTGAACAGCCTGGAAGTTCAGGACAACCTACTAGTACTATAAAAGATTATCTAGGTAAAAATAAGGAGTAGTTATGGGTGGAGGTCGCTCCCCTTTCGATGTGCCAGGAGCAGATGAGGTATTATCTCGGTTGCGTATTACATTTGATGTTGATACCCGTGATCTGCAACAGGGATTAGCACAAGCAAAAGGTATAATAGATCAGTTTGCTGGCGGTAGAACTGCCCAAGCCTCTGCTGGTCTTATTGCTCTTAAGACCTTAGTGAATGATACTACTACAATGATGTCAATGTTGGGTATTCCTGTAAGTGTTACTGCAGCTTTTGGGGAGTTCTTAAAACAGCAGCAAAGCTTCTTAGATCTACAAAGAGCTATGTATGATGTAGCTAGAGAGGCTACTAGAGGAGGAATTGCGATTGAGTGGTCTCAGGGACAAGGAGAGGCTATCAGAGGCGTTCTAACTCAAACTGCTACTTGGGCTAGAGATGAGTTAAGAAGAACTGACCAAGAGATAGCTCAAACGTTTCAGGCAATAGCTAAAGCAGGTATGTTTACAGTCCAGGAGCAGGGTAGAAGTGCTTTAGCAAGTTTAGAAGAAGTTAGAAGGGCAGCTACAACAGCGTTTACTATGGAAGGTGTTTTAGGTTTCAGTCCTCAACAAGTACAAACAGTTTTACAAGCTATGCATGTTAACTTAAGACAAAGCGTAGACGAGATTTATGAGGCTATAGCTAGGTATGGACAAAGAGCCCGACAAATTAGTACTGAGGTTAATTTGCCTTTGCAGGAACAAGCTATTATAGTGTCCAATATTATGCAACAATATAGTAAGTTTGGAGTAACCCTAGATGAAGTTTCTGAAACGATGAGGTCCTTAACTGCAGATACTAAAGAGCAGGCAGGAGCTTTACAAAACCTAGGACTCACATATGATATTATGCAGACAAGGATGAGGGCAAGAGTAGAGACTACTCCAGAGCAAGTAGTTGCTATGATGCATCAACTTAGCTCTGAAGAAATACGGCGTGTCTTTACTTCTGGTTTGCAAGCACAAGAGATTACAAACAGGCAGAAGGAGATATCTAGACGTTTACAGGAGACTGGAGTAGGAAGGATATTAGGGTTTACAGAAGAAGAGATGGGAAGTGGAAGAGCAGGTGCATTATTAATGGAAGGGCGGAGAGGTACAGGGGAGCGAATAAGAGATATAGAATGGCCTATGTTGCAAAGGACCTTCTCTGATCTTATGAACTTGGGGGTAGCAGTAAGTCTTGCAATGCAGAAATTGGTAGGTACAGGAGGAATGCCTGAAGAGGTTATGGCTCCCTGGCTTATACCTATAGCAAGGAATGTATTTGGACCTGCTGCTGCAGAAGCTTATTCGCATTTACTGGACGTCGCTTCTAGAGATGTTGCCCGTCCTATTACAGCTACATTAGAGAGTACAAGTGCAGAACGCAGGGGAGATGCAGCAAAGCAACTAACTGCTCTAGAGGAAGGTTCAAGAGTGCAGAAAGATCATTTTGTTAGCACTCAAGAATATTACCGAAATTCTCTAGAATATTTAAAACAAATAGTTGAGAACACTATGGGATGGCAGCAACGGATAGGATGGGGAATACGGACTGCATATCGAGAGTTTGCAAGTGAGGATGTTAGAGCAGCAGCTGCTCAACGGCAAGCCGAAGCTGTAGGTCAGGAAATTGCCTCTGCTGCTGCAAAGATTCCAGAGGGACAGGAAAGAGCGGGTCTTTGGGAAAGGGCTGCGGACCTTCTTGGAAGGGTGTTTCGCATGCAGGTGTTAGGTAGGACGGCGACTGGTGTGCCGACACCTGATTCTGAGAGGTTATGGAATGAAGCGCTTGCTGAAGATGTATTAAGTACTTTAGGTTACTATACTGAAAGCCGGACTGAAGTTGCAAAACGCTTGAGAGAGGCATATCGAGCGTTACAGAATCAGATAGGGGATATAGATAAAGGGGATATAGATATTCTGAGGGGTAGGATTATGTACAGAAACGAACCTATTCCTGTTCCCGCTCTTTTAGGTTTAGTTCAGCAATTTTCTAAGTTACAGGGGTACAGCGGGCAGTTTCCTAATCTGGAGCAACTACTACAGTTTGCTCAGCAGCAAGGAATTACTATTCCTGAAGTAAAGCCTCCTCCTTCGCCAACTATTTCTCCACCTGCTGGAGCTCCACCTCAAACGACTCCATCTCCACCGACTCCTACCACCGGTCCTTCAAGGGAAGGACAACCAACAAGTATGCTTCCCAAGGAGTTAAATTTGAAGATAGATCATTTAACTATCAGAACAAACGATTCTATTTCTACTGTTAGGGCAGATGATGTAGAAGATGTAATGGGCGTATGGTTTTTTGAAAATAGTCAGTACAAAAGTTATGATTAAGGTAGGGGTGTTTAATGGGGACGATTAGGCAGACGATAGAACGCATTAAAATAGAGCGTATTTCTGATTCAAACGATTTTGTGGAAATGTACGTAAATCCTCAGAGGATATCAATTAGACAGAGTAAAGTAATGCAGCAAGTGCAGACGAATACAGGTTGGATTTTTCAGCACTGGGGATACGAGCCTATTGTTATAAGCTATTCAGGTGTAACAGGTTATATAGATCATCATAGTAAGGATCCTTATACCACTAATGCCTACCAGGCATTACTTAAGTTGAAGCATTTTTATGAAGCTCCCCAGAAGCAGCTACAAGGTATGGCAGCAGACCTTAATAAGATATCTGCAGAAGTAAATACTGAGCTTAGTAAGCTTGCTTTAAGGCTTCATTACAGAGCCGACACTTATGATGGGTATTTGACTAGATTTGAGTTTACAGAAGAAGAAAGCTCTCCTTGGTTATGGTCATACAGTATGGAGTTCAAGGCTTATTCATCTACCTATTCAACTTCAGCTTTGTCAGAAAGCAGTTCTTTAAGTGCATTTGAAAGTGAAGCTAAAAGCAGAGGGTTGTCACAGGATTCTGATCTTACAGGAGCAGTAAATCTATAGTAAGGGGTTAAACTATGTCTAAGCCGGTAGAAGAGCAGTTAAAAGAAAGCATAGAGAAGCAGACTGAGCTAGATTTAAAGAAGTATCTTGAAGATAAACTAGCTCAGTATGTTAGAGCAGAAGAACTGCGTATGTGGATTACAAATAGAAAGAGGACAGGTTATACTGCTAAAGTACCCCTACCCAGCGAATATTCTGTTTCTTTACCTAAAGAGCAGTGGGTTATTGCCTGGATAGATGTGTATACAGGTAGGAGTTTAGATAAGAGTTTTCGCGAGCTTTTAGGAGCAGATGTAGATCTTTCTAAGTTACCTACTGCGGGTTCCTCTTTTAAAGGGGGTATTGCACAGTCTTATGGTGCAGTCGCTGAGGACTCTAATGTTTTTAAAACAGAAGATTTTATAAGATTGAGTAACATACAAAGCATTCGCACTAGGATGTCTACTGACAGTACTGCCCCCGGCTCATGCACTATAACTTTGCAGAATCCGTTAGTTTTGAAAACTGCGGGCGGAACACAGTATTGGGAAAGGTTTTACTATAAGACAGGTAGGTATATAGACGGTACAAGGGTTTGGTATCTGTCTAAAAAGCCTTCTAAGTGGTATTGCGGTAAATTGAAGAAGGTTAACTCACCTGAAGAAGCTACTATAGTTTTAGACGAGATACCTTTTAAAGTAATGTGGGAGGGAGGTACTCCTGAAGAGCAAATTCTTCCATCAGATACAGAGAGGTTTTTTGCCGAAGAAATGGGGGAGCCTATTTTAGAGCCTATGCAGAAATTTAAAGTATATGCTGTGAATAGGTTTCCTTACGATCTTTTAAGTAAATATGACTACAAGAGTGTTTTTGAAAAGTCTATGTCTTCCACTGCCGCTATGTTACTTTTTGGAGCTTCTCCTACTAGAAGCCAAACACCTGAAACTTCTGAAAGTGAAGGTTCTGGTTTATATGCTAGTCCTATATTTACTGGTTATATATGTGATGTATCCCATAGACAAGAAGGAGCTAATTGGTATATAAATATTGTAGGCAAGGATGTTACCTGTTGGTTGGACTATAGTAGACTTAATGTTAATCCTAGTTTAAACGTCTGGGGGCAAGACGTAGCTGCAGAGGCTTTTCGCAGTGAAATGCCTATTTATACTATAAAATATGCAGGTATGTCTGCAAGAGATATAATAACATCCCTGTTTTTAGGAGGCTCTGCTGCTGATGTAAGTACTTCCGCTAAATTATATACATCCTCAGCGGGAACGGAGGAAGTTACTGGCATAGCAGGTATTTCTGTACCGGTTTCCGGTCGAGTTACTTTGCACAATACGACTCCTGTAAATAACAGGTATAGAGTTACGACTTCTGATGGTTACACGGGTTGGATAGATAAATCTGCCATATCTAGGACGTATTCCGTTTATACGGGTGTAGGTAACTTTGTTTTGGATAGTAGTGTTGTATTACCTGTATATGAGGTAGGTGCTCCTATTGAACAGCTTTATAAGAAAATGCTTCCTGATAAACTTGCAGTAGATCCTATCTTTGAGAGGGAGAAAGACGATGCCGTTTATCAGTCTTACAGGTATTACTTTCGTCAAAATTGGCCTACGTATCAATCAGATTATATTACTAGGAGAGATGTAGTAAATACTGTATGTAAAACGACTAATACGGAATGTTATGCCGATGGCGATGGTAAGGTATGGTTTCATCCTATTTGGGCATACCACTCAGTTACATCTCCAGTTTATGTGCTGCATAAAGAAGATGTAATATCTTGGTCTTTTACTTTTTCTGACAGGGAGGTCGTTACTTGGGTTCAAGCAACAGGTGAGTTTGATTTTAACGCGTTACCTACAGGTATGTTGTTTTCTCAGGTTTTCGAGACTCCTGAAATGGTAGGTAGGTTTGGTATAAGAGGTGCTGTATTTAGGAATCCTAACTTGAGAAATATAGCAGCATGTAGGGCTTTTGCCGAAGCCATGATGAGAAGGTTAAATACTAATATAGTTACGGGTACTGTTACTATGGTGTTGAGGCCAGAACTTCATTTGGCAAGAAATGTATATATTCCTTGGTTGAATGCAATAGGTTACATTGCTGCTATAGAGCATCAGATACAATACGGAAGCAGAGCTACTACTACTTTAGATTTGAGGTATGTGAGAAGGCCCTGGGAACCTTGGACGGTAATAAATTATGAAGGAGACTCGGATGTTGATTATGTAGGACCTACCTCCAAAGAAACTACTTTTCCTAATTACGGTACAACTCTACAAGGAGCCAATCTATCTATGCAAAAGCCTGTCACATCTACTGAGAGAAGTGACGTATCTGCCACTTCTCCTACAAAAAAGGAAACAAAGTAATGTTTTCTAAAACTTTTATGGATGATCTTCCGGCCAAACCTTCTCCTTACTTGAGGTGGGGTATAATAGAGGATGTTAGTTTAGTAGATATCTCTTATAAAGGGTATTCTCCTTTTGGGTATAGGAGTAAAGATATTGTTTTTACTTATGCCAGAACTGCAAGTATAAGGTGGTTAGATGGTCCGGGGGGTAGAGATTCTGTAAAGTTCATAGAGCCTATAGGTGTAACTTCTGTTCCTATGAAAGGATCGGTAGTAGCTGTCCTTTTTACAGGCCCTACTGGAGATCCTGTAATTATAGGTTCATGGACTCAAGCATATAAATCTAGGACACGCTCGGAGTTGGGTAACCTGAATCCAGGCCAGGAAATTTGGCGTAAGTCCGGTTTGGCATTTAGGATAATTCCTTATTATGACGATTTACGTTCCTACTCGGAACAGTATGCTGCCTCTCCTTGGTCTTTAGATTTGATAATGGGAGAGCAGCACGATAAAGCATGTTTTTGTCCTACTTGTCAAACTAGATATCCTGCGCACGTATCTTATTCTAATGGCAAGCCTGTATACTCTTGCCCTTTGTATTGCGAGGTTTGTGCTGCAGAGAATACCCACAGTAAATTAATATTAGTTCACGGATCTGTCTCTCCTGGTGAGGGAGATGCTTGGGCAGAGACGCAAGCAGATTTACTTGTTAGTTCTATATTGAGGGGTTTATATACGTTAGCCGATGAACGCATATTGGGAGAGTATATTACTGATAAAAGTGCTCAGCAGTCTATTAGGCAGTATTTTCGTACATATATATACGATCAACTGGGGCCTACTTATACTCCCACGGTAAGAGATTATTATGTTAATTACGGAATGCAGTTGTGGAGGCAGTTGCTGGTTACTTATATAAGTGAGGGAGATATACATGCTAATATAAGTTCTGATATACCAGGAGGTATAGGAGATCTTTTAATAGTTCCGTTATCCCAGTTACTTATAAATTGGATACAATCTGATCTAAAATATTTTGTAGTTAATACTCTTTCTGGAGCTGTGTCAGAAGAAGAAGCAAATAAGTTAATTACTGCTTTAAGAGACAATTTAGAGACCTATATAAAAAATTATATACCTGCAGTTATTTCTCAATCTTTTCAACGATTTATATACAACAAATCTCGTACTTATATAAGTGAGAACATAGCTCTTTTGAGGAGGAAGGCAAGCAGTTGGGTATATAATTTAGCTCTTAGAGATATAGAAAGCAGTTTTAGACGTTCAATGAGGGGTTGGTTAGATAAGAATCTCTCAGGTTTTAGAAAAGTTTATTTTGACATTCAAAAAGTTACCTTAGAGGCTGCTGCTGAAGCAGCTCAAAGTGACTTTATAAAACAGTTAGATAAATCTTTAGAAAAGTTGCAAGATCCCGAAGAACTTCCTATTATGGAGTTACGCGTAAACCAAGATCTTGCCTCTGTGGTAGATACTAGGTTAGGTAGAGAAGAAGGTAAAGGAGATAAAGCAGCTAGATTAAGAGTTAAGATATATAGAGATGGGGCTATTAAGATGCAGGTGCAGGAGTCTGTTTTTATAGATATAGATCCCTCAGGTACAGTAGATATACAGTGCTCAGAGTTAAATATAGATACCTCTCTTTTGCATGCTAACTTAGCTAATACTTCTAGAATATTACCGCAAGAGAAATTGCAAATAGGTTTACCCGATAAAGAGTATAAACCTGTAACTTTAGATAAAGATGATGTAATGGAAAGTAAAGACTTTCGGGGTTTTATAGAGAAGATAGCTTGGGCACATATATCAAACCAATTAAATGATATATTCTCTGGAAGCTCTTTAGAAGGCTATGCACCAGATGTTGTTAATAAAATTAGAACTGAAGCTACCACTTCTCCTTTCAGTGTGCCTGTCCAGAATCAAGTTATAGGTAATACAAAAGCCTCCTCCGAGCATTTAGACGGAAATTAAAATACGGCTAAAACGGCCTAAAGTTGGGGATAAAGGCCGTTTTAAGAGGGAGTACAGTAGATATATTGGTTCTCTAAAAAAGGAGAAAATATAATATGTCTTACGATTTAGGGCAAAGAGTCTTATGTAATCATTTAGATAGATACGGGAATGATTATAAATCTAATCCGGGAGCTTGTCCTAAGTGTTTAGGTTTAGGTTATTATTATGATATGCTGTGGGATAATGTTACAGGCAATATTTCGAAGGTGGAAGATTTACATTTATTGCAAGAACTCTGTCTTAAATCTATTTTGACAGAGGTAGGTGATAATCCTTTTCATCCTGAGTTTGGTACTCATATTGCAAGCGCTGTTGCATCCCCCACTTTGGAGTCTACTAAAAGGGTCGTTGAGAAGGAAGTAGGAGTTGCTATGGCAGGTTTAAAAGGGAGACAGGATCTGCAAGCTGCTATAGGGCAGTCTCTATCTAAAGATGAGCGTATATATCAGCTAAAAAAAATAGATGTAAGTTTATCTGCTTCAGATTCGAGGAACTTAAAAGTAAATATATATATAGTAACTGAATCAGGTAAAGATTTAGTATATTATATTGAGAGGTAGTAGTAAATGGGTAGTACAGGTATTAAGAGTTTTAGCGACATTGTTCGTAGTTTGATATCGTCCGTCTTAAGTAAGCAACCCAATGCAAACGTTTCTATTGGTACTTTTATTCGTGATTTGCTTATAGATGTGCCTGCAGGCGAGATTGCAGATTTATATGGACAGGTTTATGAAGCTCAGAAGGCTCAGTCTATTGCAGAAGCTACAGGAGATCATTTAGATAGATTGTTGGCCAATTATGCCCTTTATAGAAGATTAGGAACTAAAGCATCTGGTACTGTTTGGTTTCGTACTCCCGTAGCACCTACTTCCGATATTCTTATACCCGCAGGTACGTTAGTAAGAACTGGTGCTTCCTTAACTCAAGACAGCGTAGAGTTTGTTACTACAGAGTCTGTTACCATGTTTTCTGCTTTAGCAAGTAGTTATTATAACAGCTTAGAAGATGTATATGAGGTACCTGTACCCGTTACTGCAGTTATGGCAGGTACAGCGGGTAATGTAGGAGCTTACACTATTTTAGATGTTGTATCCTCTATGCTAAATATGGGTATAGTTAATAAAACTCCTATGGTAGGTGGTACTGACGAGGAGTCAGATGACGAGTTTAGAGAGAGAGGTTTAGCTGTATTAAGAGGACTAAATGTTGGTACTAAAGGTGGTTACGAGGTCTTAATTGGGGCTATGGAGGGAGTAGGTTCTGTTTGTGTAGTGACTCCTAATGACGAGGAAATGGAAAGGATAAAAGATGGCGGAGGGGCAGACGTTTGGATATATACTACATCTAATGAGGAGGTAATAGATTCTTATACATACAAATCTGGAGAAGTTTTCCATGTTATGTCTCGTCAACCTGTAAAATATGTTGCTTCTGTTTCGGAAAACGGTCATCTACTTGTCCCAGACTTAGATTACAAGTTTCTATATGATACCAGTGTCTATAGTAGGTCTGTATATGGTAATGATAAGATAGTTTGGATTACAAATAGAAGTGTGGGTTCTACTATAGAAATTACTTACGGCTATTCTAATACGATACGTCAGGCGCAGAATATAATAGATTCTCCTGAAAATCATATAGTGGGAGTAGATGTTTTAGCTAAATTATGCTATGAAGCTACTGTCGATATAGTAATGACTATAGAGGTATTACCTAACTACGATCCTTCTATAGTGTCTAATTCTGTAGTAAATGACTTAACTGCCTTTATTGACGCTTTACCTTTAGGCAGTGAAGTACAACAATCAGATATTATAGCTGCAGCAGAAGCCGTAACCGGGGTAGACTCTGTAGTGTTGCCTCTTACGACTTTTACGGTTACCAGAGAAGTATCTGGAGTTACTGATGGTACAGATGAGGTAGAAGGTAAGAGTACTGCACCTCCTGTTACAGGTAACTTAAAGATTAGAAAGTTTGAATTTGCTAAACCTGGTAGTATTATAGTTAACTATTATTCTAGTGTTTAGAGGTGCTTTGATGACATCTTTTACTACAAACCCCGCAGTTGCCTCTTCTGAGATTCGAGAGCAAATGTTACAACGGCTTTCGTCTTATTATCCAAAAGGGGCTCTCGATACAAACGCTTACTACTTAATCTCTATGTTTGCAGACATTTTAACAGATGTCTATAACGAAACAGAGGCTACTATAGAAGATACAGGATTAGATGAAGCTAGAGAAGGAGCTTTGTATCGGAATTTCGGTGCGTATTTTTCTTTGAAAAAAAATACTACTTGGGAAGTGTATAGGTTTTTACTTAAGGTCCTTTTTGAAGCTTTTACTCTTTACGGATCTACAATATACGGTATATGTAAAGCGGTTCAGGCTGTTACAGGTGTTTCCCCTTATATCTTAGAGCATTATAAATATGGGGGTTGGGTTTTAGGAGTACATGTTTTAGGTGCCTCTGCGATAGTATTAGACAGTGATTATATATGGAATTCTATAACTGCTAATATTTTAAGTGGCGTTCATTTAAGAGGAATAGCGGTCCCTCAAGCATCTGATGTTTGGGTTTGCGGTGGGTCAACTACTGCTAAAGTTTTTAGAAGTGCCTCTTATAAGCAGTGGGAGGATTATACTCCCGAGTTTTCGGCTACATCTTTAAATGGAATACATGTGGGTAGTAATCAAAGTATTTGGGTTTGCGGTGAGAACGCTAGTTCTCTAGATGGGGTCGTATTTAAATATCAAAATGGGTGGGGAGAGGTTTATAGAAGCGGAGGAACAGGTAGTACTTATAGAGATATTTGGGTATACAATGATAATTTTGTTTTTGTAGTAGGAGATTCTGGTGAAATATTGCATTGGAACGGTAGTATTTGGATGCCCCACGCATCTCCGGTTTTGGCAGATTTACATGCAGTACATGGATATGATACCGAGCATGTTTATGTTGTAGGTGATAGTAATACAGTACTTTACTATAATGGAACTAGTTGGACAGATATTAGCACCCCAGGTGCCTACAACTGGGAAAGTTTACACGTAGTATCTGAAGAAGAGTTATGGATTTGCGGAGAGGGAGGATATGTAGGTTATAGTAATAATGCAGGAAGTTCTTGGGATATACAACAAGTTGCTACTTCAGATTTATACGATATTACAGTTAGTAATAACGGTATAAGGGTATGCGGAGATGGTACAGCTTTAGTATCTACAGATGGAAGTACATGGAAGTCAGAAACAATACAAGGATCAGGAATATCTTTACTGAGTTTGGGGGTAAGCAATTCAGGTCATTTGTATACTTGTGGTACTTCAGGAACTGTATTGCATAATTCTGGTGGGGGTTATCTTACTCATATAAAAGCTTTTACATTACCTACTAACCTTCAGGCAGATTTGAATGAATCAGGTATTTATGTAAGCGAGTCTATAAGAGATTGGTTTTCGAGTGCGGGCTACCCTTTAACCCAAAATGCAACCCGTATAGTAGTTGATGCTACTACCTGGTATATTATAGATACTGTTATATTTAGAATATTGTTAGAGGCAGAGAGCTTAAATGTATACACAACGGACGATATATTCTATAAGGCTGGTAGTATTATTTGGGGGGCTATATTAGAGTCTAGGGTAGGCAGATGCAATTCTGTTGATTTTGTAGTATGGAATGTACAAGACTCCGAGTTACTACAAAGGATACTCTCTTATATAAAACCTGCTCATGTAAAGGCGTTTATTATGCATGAGCTGCCGTTTGTAGATACTACAGATGAAGATGCTTTTATATCTGCTGTAAAGGTTAATCAAAGATCTTTTGGTGTTATAGATAGGGCAGTTTACTCTGAAACTGAATCACACATCCCCTCTTTATAGGAGTTTAAGGTTATGCCATCTGAGGATGAAAGACAACCTGCTGTAGCTACATCCTTAAACAATGTAGTTTTAATATATGTTATCGATGGTACTCTTTATAAGAGGATTTTTACGTATGGTAGTAACTCTTGGAGCGAAGTATCTGCAGTTTCTTTAGGAAGCCATCCTGATTTGGTAGACCGATCCGGTACGTTATGGGTAGTATGGGAATCAGGTGGAGATATAAAGGTTGCATATTCCTACGATGGGGGAGAAACTTTAACAGATGCCGCTACTTTAATTTCTAATGCTACTTTACCTAGTATAGTGATTTTGTCTACAGGTTTGGTAGGAGTAGCTTGCGCTGTTAGTTAGGAGAAGTACGTTGAATATTGTTTTTACTACAGAGGCATCCGGCTTTACTTCTCAAGTTTTAGTTGCAACTACCGAGAACACTCCTACTCATATAGTTACTTGCAATCATTTGGGTAGGATTCTTGTAGGATGGGTAGAGGGGGATGCAGCTAAATATGCTTACTCTGATGATAACGGTGCTACCTGGTCTAGTCCTATAGAATTAGGTAACTATACCGGTTTATCTTTTTTAGCCTTGCCTACAGAGCATTTATTAGCTGTTGGGGAGTATGGTCAGCAACTTTGGGGTATGGTATCTAGGGATAAGGGCATAACTTTTGACGACTCTTATAATATATATATACCTACTGCTGCTGTAGACCCTGATCTTCTATTGGATGCATATAATGATGTTTTAGTGTTTACAGCTAATAGAGATACTAGTGTTTTTAATGCACATAGGTACGTTGTTTCGTTTACAGATTTACCTTTTTATGCACAGGCTGAAGAGATAGATACTATAGGTGTTGCCTTTATATCGAGTATTAGTTCTAGTAGTTCAAGTGAGTCTTTTAGTTCCAGTTCCTCTTCCAGTAGTAGTAGTTTCAGTAGTTCTAGTAGCAGTTTCAGTTCTTCTTCCAGCAGTAGTTTCAGCAGCTCTTCTAGTAGTTCAAGTAGTTCCTCAACAAGCTTTAGTTCTATATCTAGTTCAAGTTCTAGTTTCAGCTCCAGTTCCAGCAGCAGTTCCTCAACAAGCTTTAGTTCCTCTTCTAGCAGCAGTTCTTCTACAAGCTTTAGCTCTATATCTAGCAGCAGTTCCTCAACAAGCTTTAGTTCCTCTTCTAGCAGCAGTTCCTCAACAAGCTTTAGCTCCAGTTCTAGCTCCAGCGCTTCTAGCAGTTCTTCCTTTTCTATGTCTCCTGGTTATATTTATATAGCTGATTCTTTTAATCATAGAGTACAGATGTTTGACGAAAACGGTACTTATTTAGGGCATTTTGGTTCAGAAGGTACAGGTAACGGTCTTTTTAATTTTCCAGGTGATGTTGCTGTAGATAGTTATGGTTATGTATATGTATGTGATACAGGTAACCATAGAATACAAAAGTTTGATAGTATGGGTCATTATATCTCTAAATGGGGTTCTGCAGGTTCAGGTAATGGAGAGTTTTTACATCCAGAGCGTATCTATATAGATAGTGAAGATTATGTCTATGTTGTAGATAGTGCTAATAACAGAGTTCAGGTGTTTACTACTACAGGCACTTTTGTAAGGAAGTGGGGTACATTAGGAAGTGGAGAAGGAGAAATGAATGTTCCTGTAGGTATTGCAGTAAGAGTTTCATCTAGCTCCTCCAGTTCTAGCTTCTCTAGTTTTTCTTTTGCACCGCTTCTGTATGTTGCAGATAGTTATAATCATAGAATACAGATATATACATATGAGGGTGTATATATAGATAGCTTTGGTACATTTGGTACAGGAGATGGTCAGTTCCAATATCCGGGTGGTATATATGTACTTGAAGACGAGGTTTTTGTAGCAGATACTGGTAATCATAGGATTCAGGTCTTTGATCTGGAAGGTAATTATAAGCGGAAGTGGGGTTCTTATGGAGATGGAAATGGCCAGTTTCAGCATCCAGAAAGAATTAGTGCAGATGCTAGTGGCTTGATATATGTTACAGATCAGGATGGAGATAGAGTTCAAGTATTTACTAAGGCAGGTACCTTTGTAAGGAAGTGGGGTACTACAGGTAGAGGAACTGCAGGTGAGTTTGATACTGTTAAAGGTATTGCAGTAAGGTATTCTAAGAAGAAACCGGGTGGCTGATTTTAAGGAGGGTATTGTATGAACTATGAACAGTTGAAAGAGGCAATGGTTAATAGAAGTGTTGTTTATGGTATTAGAGGAGATGATAATATAATCTCAGGTACTATTGTATCTGTTAGAAATTATCAACAGACGTCCATAAAGAAGTTGCCTACTGGTAATATTAATGTAGTAGAGTCTACTAACTTGTATGCAGTACTTGAACAGGAAAATGGTATTACTTGTAATGTTAAAGAGGTTTTTTTAACTTTGGATGATTTGAAAGCTCATTTAAGTAGTAAAATCGAGAAGGAAGTTAATAAGTTGCTTGAGAAATCTTCCCGATTGAAACTCTCTGTTAATATTCCTAAACTGAAGGAGTAACACATGAGTAGACTAGGCTGTATAGTTTTAATATTAATAGAAACTATGAGAATGTACAGTATAGCCAACTTTGTATAAATATCGAAGTATGCAGCTTTTGCATGACGAGTTGTCGAATTGTTACAATAAGAAGCTTTTTAGAGATTTTGTCATATTAGACAAGGAAACGTTTGATAGCATGCATGGGTTGATATTTGACTACCTGACGAAAAAGTTTTATGAGAGCGGTGAAGAAGTGTTTCATGACTATAATAAGGCTGAAAAAGTCATGGAATTTGTTGAAGAGGAAGGCCAGTTAAAAAGTATTGTAGTTGATGGTGGTAAGTGTAAAATAGATTTTATTTTAGATAAGATTACCAGCGTCGACGATAGAATTAAAAATTTGTTTAATTCATTGGAGAGAGATTAATTGAGTTCTTCAAGCAGTAGTTCTTCTACAAGTTTTAGCTCTAGCAGTAGTAGTAGTTCTTCTACAAGTTTTAGCTCTAGCAGTAGTAGTAGTAGTTCTTCTACAAGTTTTAGCTCTAGCAGTAGTAGTAGTAGTTCTTCTACAAGTTTTAGCTCTAGCAGTAGTAGTAGTTCCTCAACAAGCTTTAGCTCTATGTCTAGCAGCAGTTCCTCAACAAGCTTTAGCTCTATATCTAGCAGCAGTTCCTCAACAAGTTTTAGCTCTATATCTAGCAGCAGTTCCTCAACAAGCTTTAGCTCTATATCTAGCAGCAGTTCTTCTACAAGTTTTAGCTCTATATCTAGCAGCAGTTCCTCAACAAGCTTTAGCTCTATGTCTAGCAGCAGTTCTGCATTTATTGATAACTTTATATACATAGCAGACACATATAATTATAGGGTGCAAAAGTTTGATGAGGATGGTGATTTTTTATTAGAATGGGGGAAATACGGGTCTGGTAATGGCCAATTTAATAGGCCTTTAGGGATTGCAGTCGATTATGATGGTTATGTTTATGTTGCAGATACTTATAATAATAGGGTACAGAAGTTTGATAGTGATGGTAACTTTATCCTAAAATGGGGTACAAGCGGTACAGGTAATGGACAGTTTAATTTACCTAGAGGAGTGGCTGTTGATAGAGATAACAATGTCTATGTATGCGATGTAAATAACTATAGAGTGCAGAAATTCTCTAATACAGGTGCCTTTCTGATGAAATTCGGTAGCTATGGTACAGGTAATGGTCAATTTCAGCTGCCTGTAGGTATCGTGGTAGAGTATTTCTCAGGTAATATATTCGTTGCAGATGGTGTAAATTGTAATATACAAGTATTCGATAATCAAGGTAATTATTTATATAAATGGGGATCTATAGGAGATGGAGTAGGTCAGTTTAGAAGTATAAACGGTATACACATGAATATACATGGGGAAGTTTATGTATGTGATTACGGTACCCATGACATGATCCAAGTATTCGATTTGCAAGGTAATTTTATACGAAGATGGGGTTCAGGCGGTACAGGCAATGGACAATTTACCTCCGTCTTTGATGTTACTGTAGATAATGACGGTAGAGTTTATACCGTTGAAGTAGGTAATAATAGGGTTCAAAAATTTGATCTTGTAGGTAACTTTATACATAAGTGGGGAGCTTTCGGTAGTAATCCAGGGTATTTTAAATACCCCTTTGCAATTAATGTATATCCTACAAGACCTGGTTCTTCTGCATCTAGTTCCAGTTCTTCTAGTTCATCCTCTAGTAGCTCTAGTGGCGTATATCAAGGGTACGTATATGTAGTAGATATGATAAATCATAGAGTACAAGTTTTCGATATAGAAGGTAATTTTGTATTTGAGTGGGGTACGTACGGATCTGAAGATGGACAGTTTAAGTTTCCTACAGATCTTGCTGTCGATTCTCAGGGATATGTATATGTATGTGATACAGGTAATGATAGAATACAGAAATTCGATGGTGACGGTAATTTTATTTTGAAGTTTGGTAGTTTTGGTACAGGTGATGGTCAGTTTAATGGGGCTACAGGTATCAGAGTTGACGCTTACGGGTATTTATATATATCCGATACATATAACCATAGAGTTCAGAAGTTTGACAGTGAAGGGCATTTTATAAGTAAGTGGGGTCGGCCGGGAGAGGAAACAGGTAAATACTTTAACTCTCCTGATGGTATAGGAGTTGTGCTTAGAAAGGATTGAGAAAAAATGCCTAATATTGATATACAAGATGTATTAGTACTTTTACAGCAATTAACATCTCCTAAAAATGCTTTAGTTAACTCTGTTTCTTTATACATGGATGACGTTAATGATGTATATCTTAAAGTCCATACTCAAGGAGACCCTGGAACTGACGAACTTTTTAAGTTATTAGTATATTCAGGCTATAGACAGATACCTTCCGGAAACCAGTCAATCGATTTAACTGCAGCAAATTTCTTTAAAGCTACTCCCGATCAAAATGCTACATGGACAACTACCTCCTCTCGACAAGGATGGTTAGTTTGGATACAGATAGAGAATACAGGTGGCTATACTATAACTTTTGGGGACGGATTTGACGTTTCTCCTGTATCTGAAGCAGGTACTCATTCAAAGCTTTTGTATTGCGATGGTACTGTTTGGAAAGAGTTCCAGTTAGGCACATTATATGCTAAGACAGTTCCTGACGGCATACAGAATATAGATATAAGCGGCTGTAGCCTTGTGTACTGTAAGCTAGGACAAGACACAACCTTCAGTACTACAACTGGTGGGCGCAATGGCCAGATAGTTATGTTCATACTAGAGCAAGACAGCATAGGTTACCACTATATAAGATTTGGCAATGGCTTTCAGCCGTCAATGCCTGAACGCACATCAGGTCCAGGTAGGGTATTTAACCTGTTGTTTGTATGTCTGAATGACTGCTGGTACGAGATAACAATGTATAGGACTGGTATACCATATGGTGTTGCATATACCTGGCAGTTTAAGATGGTTGATTCAGTAAACTTTGCCACGCCAAAGACTGGCAGGTTAGTAGCAGTAGAAATATCTAAAGAAGGATCATCATTTACCACTGTTACAGGCACGCCACCAGTAACTGAAATAGGCTACGGTTGGTATGCGGTTACTATACCGGCAGTTGATATGGCACATAAGTATATAATACTTAAGGCTACAGCCAGCGACTGCGCGCAAACAGATGCAGCTATATATACTACGGTTTGGTAGACAAGGAGGTAATTATGTCGATTAACAACATAACCCAAATAGACTATAACCTGCTTAAAAGTGAGCTGTTTGACCGTAAGAATCTTGACCCTGATGATGAGGAACGCTACTATAAAAGGCTGCAAGAACTAGCATCCGACATCAAATGCCCAGTGCCTTGTATGAAGCTAGCGACGCAAGTAGTAGACGGCAAGAGCAGAATTGTCAGCAGCAGGGAGCAGAGGTCACATACGTGGGTCAGAAACTTCTACAACTTCATAACATCGCAATTTAGCAGTACACTCTGTGCTGATAGCACGTTTGGAGATGGTAAGTTATCATTTAAGACCACCAGTGGATCAATTGAGTATAATACATCGAGGGGATATTACAATGGTACGGGACCTGACGCATCTGCCGGTGGTACAAGTTATGGTATACTTGTAGGTCGCGGCAGTGGCGCATTTAGCTTTGATAACTACGCAATGTCAACACTAATAACTCACGGTACTGGTACTAACCAGCTGTCTTATTCTGCTAACCTGGATATAACAGGGTCATTTATAACTAATACACTATTCAGGCGTGTGTTCAGAAGGTTTTTCAACAACAACTCTGGCGCTAGCATAAATGTAACAGAAATAGGGTTGGTATATTGTTTAGATTACCTCTATACTGGCGGCGATGTATATGTTCTAATTTGCAGAGATGTACTACCAAGTGCGGACGCTGTACCTGATGGCGGTCAGTATAAGGTAGAGTATACACTTGAAGTAACGTTGCCAGAGTAGCTAGAGGAGGTGTGTAGAGTGAGTGTTAACGATATTACGGATGGCATGCATTGTACGATGTGCGATGATGTAACCAGAGATGATGTTGTAAATAAAGATCTTTATATCAAATACAACAACCGCAACACAGGTGACGGCATTACAGGTAATGAAATTACAGATGAAGAATACGCAGCTAAAGTACAGGAGCTAGCATTGCTTGGTATGAAGCTAGGTGTGCCAGTACCATACGCAACTTACAGCGTTGATGTAATAAAGGACGGTAATGTTATTGATCATAGGGAAGGGTATAGCAGAAGCTGGAACAGGAACTTCTATAACTGGCTTATAGCAGGGGTGTGTCACAAAACTCCGGATTCAACAGTGTTTGGTGCAGGCTACTTGTCAATGAAGGGTATAGATGGTAATATGTTTAGTACTGGATACATAGTTAGATTTTACGTATCAGCGAGTGTTTATAACCCTGAAACAAATACAGGGTACTACGGCCCTATAAACACTAGTGCAAGAGGAATAGTTGTAGGTACTGGTACAGGTCCTGAGATATTCAATGACTATGCTCTCGGCACACTTATCGCCAGCGGCACGGGTAGCGGTCAGCTATCCTATCAGGAATCACGCAACCCAACTAAGACATGGAACTCAGGTAGCAGTCAGTTTGTTGTCTCATGGAAGCGGTATTTCAACAACAACAGCGGCGCATCAATAACTGTAAATGAAATGGGGATATATGGTTACTTTGATAGATCTCCATACTCCTATATGGTTTGCAGAGACAAGCTAAGCAGTGGTATAGAGCTGCCTGATGCAGCGCAGCTACTTGCCACGTATAATATAATTACTCAATTTCCAACAGATAGGTCATAGCAACAATATAGAGGTATATGCAATGGCGCAGGAACTATATGAAGATTACTTTAAGGCGTGTATAGAGCTCGGCTATCCTACAGTAGAGACGTATCTTACCAGGAAGATCATAGCACCTGACGGTAGCATATTAAAGTCAGTAACGGATAGGGCACATAGTTGGTGTAGATGTGCATTTAACATATTATTAAGCAATCTCGGCTCAGTCAACATAGATGATACTAGCTTCGGTGCGGGATACCTCTCAATAAGAGAGCCAGATGGCGACATATTCTACCACAACAATACTGTCACTACATACTCATACTCAGCGCCAGCTGGCGATACATCGTATGGTATAGTTGTTGGCACAAGTAACACCGGTTACAGTTTTGATGATTACAAGCTCTGGAACCAGATTTCACATGGCATCAGTAGTGGATCGTTGTGCTATTGGGACACGGTAAGGACAAGCAGTTTTATAGATAGCAATAGTAAGTACAGGAGTATTATCGGCAGGTACTTCAATAACAACTCTGGAGGCGATGTTACAGTTAATGAGGTAGGACTAGTAGCTGCTATATACTACTATGATGACAGTTCAGTACGTGCACTTATGTCCCGTGATGTACTAGAGACTAGTGACGTATTACAGAACGCATTCAAGTACTATGTAGAGTATACAATGATAACATCATACCCAAGCTAGGAGACAACATATGATCAGCAAATACGATATGTCAGATGAAGAGTATACGCTGAGAGTTAATAAACTCAAGGACATGGCGCGTGACCTGCATCAGATATTGCCTGTACTTGATTATAAGCTGTGTGTTATAAAGGGCAACAACGTCATAAACACAATAGAGCGCATCAGTAGGTCATGGAATAGGAACGCGTATAACATGGCTGTATGTATAATACACTCATCCGGTCTAACTACAGGTACATTTGGGCCTGGTGTGTTAAACCTCAAGAATACGGCAGGTACTACTGTTACTAGTGGGTATGGCAGCATGCGTCTTTATGGCAGTCTTGAGAGTGTATATGGGTACTACGGCGCTATCAGTACACTAAGGGGCATAGTTGTAGGATCAAGTGATGCTAGTGAAAACTTTGAAGGTTGGAGTTTAGGGTCAATAATAAGCAGCGGCACGGGTAGCGGTCAGCTATCCTATCAAGAATCACGCAACCCAACTATAGCATACAATTCAGGTACTAGGGAATACACTGTTACATGGAGCAGATATTTTAATAACAACTCTAGTGGTAACGTGACAGTAAAAGAGATAGGTTTGTACGCATATGTGCATGCAACAACAACAGCTGTTATGGTAGCAAGAGACACGATTGTCCCTAGTATAGTCCTTGAGCCATCAGGGCAGCTATATACTGAGTACAATATAAGACTAGTGTTTCCTGGCTAGGCGTTGATAGGTGGTGGGTTGACAGGTGGCAGATAAGATATTAGAGCTATCTATACCAGAGCCTACAATTGAACTTGGCGTACCTGTATCAGAGCATGTAACACCGTCGGCTAAAGCACTAGCACTTAACATACCAACAACAGATATTGATGCGCCAAGTACGGTAGTTACTTCTGGGACGTCATTTACACCAACGCAAACTTTGTATGTATATGTACCAAATAGTCCAACGTATACCATAAGTATAGAATCTGGTGCTAGTGGCGCAACACATGATTACTACGTAGATGCTCCGCCTATCACGTATGATGTTCAGTCAGTTTACAGTGGTCAGTTATATGGGGATACAGACGAAGATGTACCTATACCTAACATTGAATACTTTATTACTAACACGTTTACAGGTAAGAGCGCATCATCGTATGACTATAGGGTGCCAATAGCTACTGTCTCTTATGTTAATGAGCAAGAAACAATATTTGATTTTGATTGTGTATTGTCATATGTAGGTACAAACTATGCAGATCAGACAGAAGCAGCTAAGAACCCTACTACTAACGATGTAGACCTTATAAGGAGCGGTGCTGGTATTGGTGACGGCATAATGTTTGGCACCTACGACCCTGACTGGTATGGTGTTACTGTAGTAGTATCAACAGCTGGTGTTGGTAACTACACAATGGTTTGGGAATACTGGAATGGAAGCAGCTGGAGTGCGGTTACTACAGTTAATGAATATGAGTATAATAGAGTAGAAAACTTTAAGGCTACTGGCTACTACAGAGTGAAGTTTAACCCGCCCCCCTATTGGGACTTGCTGTCAATAGACCTCGGTAGCGGCAACGTTACTGATGAGTTGTATTGGATAAGGTGTAGGGTAGCTACTACCGGTGTTACCACACGTCCACTAGGCAAGCGTGTATGGGGCCGAAGGTTCAGAAGAAGGTTACTGAATACAAGGCAGACAATGAATGACGAGCCTGGCGTGCTTTGTATGACAGAAAAGCTACCAAATGGCATTATTTATGAAGTACACAAACGCGTGTATTGGCAGTTTAAGGTAGTAGATTATGTAGACTATGCGTCGCAGCGTGCATATATAAACCCAAGAGTATACCTTGGATACAAGGGCACTAAGTTCAGGAGGGTGAACAACCCTGTTGTTGAGGTAGGTAATGGATGGTACGTAGTTGAGATACCAAGACCGTATATTAAAGAGACGATAATATTAAGAGCTGTAGGCCCTGGCATAGCGCAGTGTGACCTGCGCGTTGATATGAGGAACATCATCTCATTCCACAGGTTAGTTGATGACTGGGAAGAACTCAAGCTGCTGACCTGGGGTGAGGTAAAAGAATATAAATGGGGTGAGATACTAAATGGGTATTACTTATAGTGTTATAGTAAATGGAGGTGCCACTTAATGCTATATACTGACACACTATCACTTAAACTACCGCAGTATACTGATCCAGCAGATATTGCGGATATAAACTACAACATGCTGATACTTGACAAGGCTGCAATAATAGATAACAATATAAACATTACTGGTAGGTGGGCATTCTCATCCATAACTAACACAGGCCTGAACATACTGGACACTGACGGTAGCAACACGCTAGGCATAGTACCTGGTGAGAACCTTACTACGAATAGAACACTGTCTATTATTGTCGGTGATAGTAATAGGACGCTGACGCTAAACGGCAACCTTACAGTAGGTGGTAACGTATCATTTACCAACGGCGTACTACAGATGTCTAATGGAGGCACATCCGCTAACCTAACTGCAAGTAATGGTGGTATAGTGTATTCTACTGATACGTCTCTGTCAGTTCTAGCAGGTACTAACACAGCTAACAAAGTGCTGATGTCAGGAGCAAGTGCAGCACCTAGCTGGTCAACACCTACATACCCTAACACAGCTACGGCAGGAAAGATACTAATAGGTAATGGAACAGATATCGTTTTGACTACAGCAGGCTACCCAAGTCAGGCAGGTACTTCAGGTAACGTTTTAATGTCTGATGGCACTAATATAGTAAGCCAGCCACAGAGCAACATAAGTCATAGTTCACTTAGTAACCTTAGTAACAATGATCACACTCAATATGTAAATGCTGTAGGTGGAGCCCCACTTACACTTACAAGTCAATCTATAACATTTAACTATGATACAGCAGATTTCCAGTTATCAGGTAATAACCTCCAGGTTAAAGACTCTGGTATTGACCATAACAGCCTTTATAACTATAGCTCTAACAGACATATAGACCATACTGCAGTTAGCATAAGTGCAGGTACCGGATTGTCGGGTGGAGGCACTATTGACGTTGATAGAACGATAAGTTTAAGTCATCTAGGTATAGAAAGCCTATCAGATCCAAATGCTGACAGAATTATGTTTTGGGATGATAGTGAGTCTGCAGTCAAGTGGTTGACGGTAGGTACCGGTCTCACCATAATCGATACTACTATTACTGCTACTGGTGCAACAGACCACTCTGCATTGAGCAATTTAGATTATGCTCATGCAGGTCATACAGGATTTGAGCCTACAATATCAGTCTTAGAGTTAAGCAGAGGTGGAACAGGTAAAGGCTTAACAGCAGCTAATGGAGGTATCGTGTATACTGATGCAGATAGTATGGAGATATTATCTCCTACTACAACTGCAAATAAGGTATTGATGTCAGGAGCAAGTGCAGCACCCAGCTGGTCAACTGCTACATATCCTAATACTGCTGGATCAAGTGGGAACGTGATAGTATCTAATGGCACGAATTTTGAAAGCGTAGCACAAAGTAACATAGATCACGGTTCTGTTGGTGGATTAAGCGATGATGATCATACACAATATTTATTAGCGAATGGGACAAGATCATTAACAGGGAATTGGGATGTTGGTGATGGTCGGACAATATCCACAGAGAAAATATCGGCGAGAGATAGTGACGGTTTGACTTTAACTGAAGATGGTGGTAAAGGGATATTAATTCAAGACAATACTGGATACGTTGGGATCAATAAGAGTAATCCATCATACCAATTAGATGTTAACGGTGATATTTATACAACAGGTAAGGTTTATTTAGGTGCAGATTGGAAAAAGGCATTAACTGCTTCAGAAGGAACAAAAGAGATATATGTAGCTACTACTGGTAGTGATGAGACAGGTGATGGGTCGGCAAGCAAGCCATACAAGACAATATCAAAAGCAGTATCAGTATTGCCAAGATGTATAACAGAGCATACTTATATTAATATATCCCCAGGGACTTACAATTTAGGTACTGATGGATATGTAGACACAATAGGTATAGATGTTTGGGCGTCATTGACATTCAGAGCTAAAAATACTGATGGATATGAATTATATCCAAGTAGTCCACTGCAAGCTAACATATATAGCTCTAATACAATAGGAAATTCAAGCTTAAGTTTGCAACCGAATTCTCTTGTTGATGGTAAAGTTTGGATTATGAATGGGACGGGTGCAGGGCAATACAGGACAATAGTAAGTAATACTGCTACAACAATAACGGTTGGCACAGCTTGGGATACTACTCCTGATAGCACATCTTATTTTCTATATTGTGGTGGAGTGAACATACAAGGAAGCTCAGACTTAATGCGATTAATAAGTGGTGAAATTTCTTTATTTGGTGTTATCCTCAAATCAACGGGAGGTTATGCAGTTTGTGCTTATAGCGCACCAGCTTGCCACATTTGGTTTTGCTTCTTCAATGAGTGTAGACGATCCATCATTACCGCACGCTATAATATACTTGATTTTAGATACAATTATTTATTACAGCCAAATGATAGTTTGAGTGGCTTGATAGTGCAATCATTCGCTAACGTCTACATCTATGGCAGTATTTTCAATGGGCAATCAACGAGTTATAATACAGCTGGTATTTACTGCTCGTTACCAGGTATGCTGGTCTTTCCACCCTCTGGGACATCAATCAAGGCAACGTTTACAAACCTAAGGTATGGAGTATATGCTCCTGACTTTGATGTAATAATCAACAAGGATGTAAATGTCACCTTTACAAATGTAACAACTCCATATTATATGGGCAAAGGTGATTTCAGAACAGCCCTTATAAGTGATGATAGCAGTAATGCTATACTTGAAATAAAGAACAACTCATCTACTTCTGATTATGACCAGCAGATTAAGTTTACTAAGGCAAGCACTACCTCTTTTTCTATTGGAGTAGATGACAGTGATTCTGATAAGTTTAAGATTTCAGCTGGCAGTGCGTTAGGGACAAATGATAGGTTAGTGATAGACACTGCAGGTAATGTTGGTATAGGGACAACAACACCTGGGTATACCATTGATGTTAGTGGTAGTGCAAGAATTACTGGAACGTTGGTACTGGGTTCAGGCACAGGAGTACTCAAGGTGTCGTCTGGTACTGTATCAGTATCAAGTAGTATTGATATAGATAACATAGGTATTACAATAGATGGAGCAGGTAGCGTTATAACAACTGGGTCTAAAGGGTACAGAACTGTTGATTATAACTGTACTATATTAGGGTGGACAATATTAGCAGACCAAGTAGGGTCATGTGTAATTGATGTTAGGAAATGCACATATGATGCGTTTCCTTCAACCACATCAATATCAGGATCAGAGAAACCAACATTATCATCGGCGCAGAAGAATAGAGATATGGAGCTGAACACATGGACAACGTCTATAAGCGCCGGTGATATACTTGAGTTTGTAGTCAATAGTGCTTCAACAGTTACGAGAGTAACAGTATTATTGAAAGTGAGGGTAAGTTAGTTATGGCACAAACATGGACAGCATATTACCAAGGTATTGCGTTTGCTGCTGGTAAGAATATGGCAGCTATACTTAATTCACATGCAACTGAAGTCCTTAAGATAAGGAGAATAGGGTTACTAAACAACCAGACTGCATCAGTCACTGGTGTTACATGCTTACTTGAGTTAAGACTATATACAAGTGCGGGACTTAGCGGTCATACAGCAATTACTCCAGTCCCGCATGATAGTACAAATACAGCGCCATCATCAGCAGTATATGGTTATGCAGGCACGCCAAGTGGTACGTCATATGTACTTAGACGTGTATACTGGAGCTCAGATGAGCCTGCTATATCAACAATGACATCAGATGAACTAGAAACATACGTGCCTCTAAACATTATATGGGATGCCGGTTATGGCGATAGTAACATTCAGCCGCTTACACTTAGGCAGAATGAGATGGTATGTGTATACAACACAACTGGCGCTGCAGGTTTAGTTGATATATGGATAGAATTTACTAAGGAGTAGTTAAATGGGTGATACATATTTCGTGTCAGTAGATACTGATGTCACTTCATTTAGAAATGAGACTAATGCGACAGGCACTAGCACCGCGGCCATGCAAAGCAATGCAATGTTTTGTATATACAATCGTGTTGATAGTGAGTATATAGTTAAGCTGGTAAATTTGTTTATAGATGATCACTCCAGTACCGATACTACAGTTCCTACAGCGTTATCGTTCATCAAAATATCTGGGTGTTTTGGCGGTGTTGATGTGGGTATAACTAAACACGACAGCAACAGCAATAACCTACCAAGTCAGGTAGTAATAAGGAAATATGCGGGTGTAAACAGTAGTAGTACTATTAGAAGGGTTAACATACCAAATGGCATTATAGTATCTGACACCCGTGGTATTAATGCTCTAGTAGGAGCAACACATAATATTGGTGGTAGGGTCTCACTTAACTACCACTACAACGCTTTATCATCTGAATGTCAGAGGGTAGTGATAAGAGAGGGTGAGGGAATAGCGCTTACATGCGACTCAGCTCCCGCTAACTTCCCATTAGATATAAATATAACTATGTCCATTAGCGGCAGCACGTATACAGTAAGTGATGTAGTAACATTTAACAGCTCAGCGCCACTTATTGCTATATATAATGGGTCCGGTAGTGGTGTAACAATAAATATTGACAGCATTTGTGTTCACCAGGTTATGAGGGCATTATCCATCAGGAACATGTACTTACAGTATGTATCGCATGTCTATAGTGGTAACAGTGTAGCTCCAATTAAAATGGACAGCACTCTCAGTGATATTAGTAATGGCGTTCAGATACTCACTAATTGTACTACAATACAAAGTGGGTCAGACTCTGTGTATGGACGTTTACCATTGTTTACACCTGACGCTACACCAGTAATAGGCGCAGTCCTACCAACTGTCGGTGTTGGCCCAAACTTAGCAACTACTAGAATGTTGATGCCATCATGTCATTACATATTTAGATCTAGATGTACAGAAGATGCGTTGGTTATAAGGCAAGGTGAGGGTATTGCTCTGTACCAGCAGGGTAGCAGCGCAGGATGGGGCAGATACACAGTAGCTGCTGTACTTGATATAACGTTTGTAGGTGGTGGCGGTGGCAGCGGTGGCGGTGAAACTAGCCATGTACTGTAACTTTATGTAGGTCATATAGGGTTGAGCTATTATTAGCATGGTGGAGAGGTGTGTTATGAGTATTGATATGTACAACAATCTTAAGGGTATGGTTGATGGTAAGACAACCGTTTACATAATACTTGGTGATACAGATATTGTCGGCCGTAGGATAAGGCGCGTGGCTTTACTACAGGAGAAGGTAGCATATGGTATAGACATTGAAGGTAGTATAGGCGCAGGTGTTGAGGGTATAGGTAGTGACATTATAGTATCTGAGAGTGAGCGTATTACTATAGAGCTGGATGGTGATACTATAAGGACCTACTCACCAAGTGATATTTATTTATCATACGATGACGCTAAGGCTGAGCTAGCTAGGCGTATATCAGCTACGATTGACAGCTTACTGGCGTCTGGGGCTAATGCTGGTGTTAGTATAACATTGAGTGAGAGGGCACTATCCCTATTTACAGCCCAGGCCAGTGGGAAGCAGCTTATTTATAAGTAGTTCTGTGTAATTATATGTAGAGGATATTTCAACAAAAGTAGAGGAGGATATTCGATGAGTATAAACGTCAATTTTACTCAGAATGAATTAGTAGCTATTTTTCAATTATGTCGTAATTATAAGGTAGGATTGTATACGGATGAGTATTACCTTATTAAGGGTATAATGGATAAAATTATAGCATCGGGTGTATTAAATAGTGCAGGTGCAAGTGGAACAGCCAATCCTCAAACCGTTACACCTGATACGCCAGCTGATATTACTGGAGTATAAAGGAAGCTATGTAGAGGTGCAAGGGGTTTTGCAAATTTTCTGTAAGTTTGCAGACTCCTTTTAGGAGAAAAGAACGATGCAAATAAAGAATTCTTTTGATAAAGAAACAAAGCAGAAAATATTGAAGTCTTTAGGTCTTACGGTTTTATCGGGTGTTGCTGCCTTCCTTACTTCTCTGTCTACAGGTAGTGATCCTAAATCGGCAGCTTTAATAGGTGCTTCCACAATGGTAACTTTTATAGTTAATACTGTTAAAGAATATACTGCTGGAGAACCTGCCTCAAAGCAAACAGATGATTAAACTTTCAATTTCCTTTTCTAACTAGGAACCAATCATGCTCGCTTTAAGTGTTGTAGGTACTATCAGGGGTTCTAGTAACTATCTTTCTGGCGCTTATGGACTTACTGTGCAAGAAATAGGTGGTAGAGAGTATGTTTTAGTTACTGGCTTTTCTTGTAATAGTCTTGCTATTATAGATGTTTCCAATCCCTCTGCTCCCACCTTGTCTGGCTATATATTGGGTTCATCTGGTTATATACCAGGTAGCGGTTCTCCTATGTATTTAGAGAACCCTGTTAGTGTAAAATGTTTTACATCTGGTTCTAATGTTTATGCAGTTGTTACATCTTATACAAACGGTAGGCTTACTATAGTAGATGTCTCTGATCCTACAGATCCAAGTATTGTAAGTAGTATTACTAGCCCCGATCCTCCGAATTATTTAGACGGGGCGTATGGATTAGCTATACAGGAAATAGGTGGTACAAGGTATTGTTTTGTAACTTCTGTTTTAAACGACTCTTTTGCTATTTTTAACATACAAGATCCAGAATCGCCTACTGTTGTTTCTTACGTAGAAGGAGAGGGCAGCCCTAATTATTTAGGGGGAGCGCATGATATAGCTGTAACTCAAATCTCTGGTACTTGGTATGTATTTGTAATTTCTCAGAGAGACAACAGTTTATCTGTATTTAACATAAACAATATTAATTCCCCTTCTTTAGTTACTGTCGTTAGAGGCAGCGGAAGTCCTAATTATTTAGGAGGAGCGCACACCCTTTCTATTTCAGGTAACTTTTTATACATTACAGCAAGTGCAGACAATAGTTTATCTATATTTAACATAAGCAATCCTAGCTCCCCTAGTAGGGTAGGCGGGGCACGTGGAATTGGGTATCCTAACTATTTATATGGCGTTTTTGGTAATACTGTGGCGACTTGGGATAAAAAGTATGTTATAACTGCAGGTTTTATAGAAGATACTTTAACGGTTTTTGATGCATCTACTCCGAGTAACATTCAAGCATCTACTTATATAGCAGGAGGTGGATATCCTTTTTATTTAGGGGGAGTTCACTCAGTTACTACCAGCGGAGGATATGTATACTGCACCTCTTATGAGGATGATGCTTTAGTTATTCTCGGGACTACTATATTTAGCTCTTCTTCTAGCAGTAGTTCCTCAACAAGTTCTTCAAGCAGTAGTTCTAGTAGTAGTAGTTCTTCTACAAGCTTTAGTTCTAGCTCCAGTTCTTCCAGCAGTTCCTCAACAAGCTTTAGTTCTAGTTCCAGCAGCAGTTCCTCAACAAGCTTTAGTTCCAGTTCCAGCAGCAGTTCCTCAACAAGCTTTAGTTCTAGTTCCAGCAGCAGTTCCTCAACAAGCTTTAGTTCTAGTTCCAGCAGCAGTTCTTCTACAAGCTTTAGTTCTAGTAGCAGCAGTAGTTCTTCTTCTAGTAGTTCTTATAGTTTCACACCGTCAGAGAATACCGTGTATATAGCAGACACATATAATTATAGGGTACAAAAGTTTGATGAGTTTGGGAATTTCTTATTAGAGTGGGGAGAATACGGAATAGGTAACGGGCAGTTTAATAGGCCTTTAGGGATTGCAGTCGATTATGATGGTTATGTTTATGTTGCAGATACTTATAATAATAGGATGCAAAAGTTTGATAGTGACGGTAACTTTATCCTAAAATGGGGTACAGGTGGTACAGATGATGGACAGTTTAATTTACCTAGAGGAGTTGCTGTTGATAGGGATAATAATGTCTATGTATGTGATGTAGGCAATTATAGGGTACAAAAGTTTTCTAATACGGGTACCTTCCTGATGAAATTCGGTAGTTTTGGTACAGATAATGGTCAATTTCAATTGCCTGTAGGTATCGTAGTAGAGTATTATTCAGGTAATATATTCGTTGCAGATGGTGTAAATTGTAATATACAAGTATTCGATGATCAAGGTAATTATTTATATAAGTGGGGATCTATAGGAGATGGAGTAGGTCAGTTTAGAAGTATAAACGGTATACACATGAATATACATGGTGAAGTTTATGTATGTGATTACGGCATGCATGACATGATCCAAGTATTCGATTTGCAAGGTAATTTTATACGAAGATGGGGTTCAGGTGGTACAGGTAATGGACAGTTTGCTTCCGTCTTTGATGTTACTGTAGATAATGACGGTAGAGTTTATACCGTTGAAGTAGGTAATAATAGGGTTCAAAAATTTGATCTTGTAGGTAATTTCTTGCGTAAGTGGGGAGCTTTCGGTAGTGATCCAGGATATTTTAAATACCCCTTTGCGATTGATGTATATCCTACAAGACCTGGTTCTTCTGCATCTAGCTCTAGTTCCTCTAGTTCATCCTCTAGTAGCTCTAGTTCCTCTAGTTCCAGTTCCTCTAGTTCATCCTCTAGTAGATATCCAGGATATGTATATGTAGTAGATATGGAAAACCATAGAGTACAAGTTTTCGGTTTGGGGGGCGATTTTATCTTTCAGTGGGGCACTTTCGGAATTGGGAATGGACAGTTTAAGTTTCCTACAGATCTTGCTATTGATTCTCAGGGATATGTGTATGTATGTGATACAGGTAATGATAGAATACAGAAATTTGACGGAGACGGAAACTTTATCCTAAAATGGGGGTCAGAAGGGTTGAATACAGGTCAATTTAATGGGCCTACAGGTATTAGCATAGATGCTGAAGATTATGTATATGTAGTAGATACTTTTGGCCATAGAGTACAGGTTTTTGACTCTAATGGTAACTTTATCAGGCAATGGGGAGATCCAGGTACTGCAGGTAAAGGCAAGTATCTATTTAACGCTCCCGATGGAGTTTTTGCTAGACGTAAGAAGTAGGGGTGACTAAATATGGAGAAGCGTGTATATATAGTAGATCAATATAATCATAGAGTGCAGGTTTTTGATGCAGAAGGTAACTTTCTCTTTCAATGGGGATCGTTTGGTACGGGTAATGGGCAGTTTGAGTTTCCTACTGATATAGCTGTAAACCCTCATGGCGATGTGTTTGTATGTGACACAGAAAACGACAGAATACAGAAGTTTGATGGTGATGGTAATTTCCTTCTTAAATGGGGGTCGTATTCAGAAACAGAACCGGGCAAATTTAATTCTCCTAGAGGCATCTCTTGTGACGATTCTTATGTTTATGTTAGCGATACTATGAACCACCGTATTCAGAAATTCGATTTTAACGGTAATTATGTAAGTTGTTGGGGAGCAATGGGAACTGAACAAGGTAAATTTAACAGTCCTCAAGGTAGTACAACAAAGGAGGATTAAAAAATGCCTGATTTACCGCCTATTACACGTAGACAATATAGTTACACCTTCTACCCTATACCCGATTGGTTCTATTGGGGCCCTAGAGTTATAGCAAAATATGATCTTAGGTCTGGGGATGTTTCTACTCCGGATAACTCTTGGACCGATTGGGAGGAAGCGACTCATAACAACGTATTTGAAGGTACTTTGCATAGATATGTACAACACAGATTTTATGTTTGGATACCTCAAGATGTTAGAGTTAGTAGGCAAGAAGCTGTCCAGTTTATGTATAAACATTTTGTTCTTAAGTGGTGGGGTAATAGGTTTAGATACCAGTATACGTTACATTCTACCTATTATATAGTGGGATCTGAAATGTATCAAGGGTATACGTACGCCGGGGAAGGATTGTATCAATTTGCAAACTGGAATGCAACTACTCCTACTTTAGGAGACGAGTTGCCTGTTTTTGAAGTAGTATGAGGAGATTGCTTTTTTGAGGTTAGGTATTGTTTGCAGTATGGTTGGTTTGACCGGTTATGCCGAATTGGGCAGGGAATGTGTTCTAGGTTTGCATAAGTTAGGTGTAGATATAGAGCTTAAGGTGTTAGATAAAGATCTTTTAAAATACTCTCTTTTGCCTGAGAACATATTAAAGTTTGTTAAAAAGCATACCGTTAAGAATTTTACTAAAGGTATACCTGTATTTACTATAGGCCCTCCCACTCAATACGATAGGTCTTCAGGGGGAAAGCAGATAGGTATAGCTTTATGGGAAGCATATGTTTTGCCTACTTCTTGGTTACTTGTTATGAATTCTGCAGATTTATTGATAACGTTTTCTGATTTTAATAAAGAGTTATTTGTAAGACAAGGGCTGGCTAGGGATAAAATAGAGGTAGTCCCTCCAGCTGTAGACTGCGTCAAATTTAATCCTAGTATACCCCCTCTTTATATACAAGCAGTAAGACCGTTTACTGTTTTATTTATAGGCCAGATGATTTTGCGTAAGGGGTATAATAAACTGATAATAGCTGCCTTGAGAACGTTTAAGAAACACGAGGATGTTTGTGTTATTCTTAAGCTTCCTCCTTCAAGTGCAAGGGACACTGCGCTTATTATGGAAAAACTTCAATTTATAAAAAGGGAAGCTGGTCCTAGCAAAGCTGCTTTGTACTTTAATAACTCTGCAGTACCGATAGAGAAAATTCCTATGTTATATCAAATTGTTAACAAAAAAGTAATAGATAAGTTGTATCCCTACCTTCCAGGAAGCTTGAGTCCTGCAGGAGTTTTCTGTTTACCTAGTTTAGGAGAAGGAATAGGTTTACCTTATCTAGAAGCAATGGCCTCTGGTGTATTAACTATAGGAACAAATGTTACAGGAAGTTATTTTCTAAATAATAATAACTCTATTTTAATACAAACAGAAGGTGTTAAAAGAAGTGAAGCAGATCAATCTTTGTATGGTAATTCCTTTTTCCCCGGAATTAGCAGCTCTGCAGTGTCAGAAGCACTTCTGAAAGCGTATAATATATCTTCTGTAGATAAACAAGCTATTATTAAGCAAGCTAGGTTGGATGCAGAGGGTTTTACATATGAGAAAACTTGCAAGGCTATTCTTGCTGCAATACAACAACGGATATAAGGAGATGAGAATAAGTGAAAGGTGCTAGGTATTCACATGGAATGATTGTTACTTCCGATGATCTTAATTTTACAGAGTCTAGTAAATCGGCTGCTATCTCCCAGTTAGGAGATAACTTACTGGAAGATCAAACTGTTACTCAGGGAGGGGCCAGCATAACAACTAAAGGAATTATTAGAGGTTCTGGAGAAACTCCCTCCTTTGAAGATCAGCCCCTTAAAGTATACATTACAGGAGGTACTACGGTAAATATTTATAGCGGCACTGCATATAGCTGTTCAGAGGGGAAGGTTTATAGAATTTGGGTTCCTAATTCCCCCACAGATGTTCCTAAGACAGATTCTGCTGCTATTACAAATCACGACAATATTGATGCTATAACAGAAGTACAGTCTAGAGATTTCTTTACTAGTGCTCGGCCGTCTCGTACTGATATAAAGACTTTTACTACTTCTGATGCATCAGGTACTTGGTATGTCTGTATTAGGTATGCAGAAGGAACGTATGATCCTATAGTGATACCTAATGACGGGAGTATAGTAGATTCTAAGACATATGAAAGTTATGTAATTAGTGTTTCAAGGAGCCATGCAGCAGCATTATCTGCGGAAGATGGATACAACTGGATACCTTTAGCTACTTTGAATTGGGATGGCAGTACTTTATCTATTGAAAGCGATGATAGAGTATATGCGTCTTGTACTACTACAACACAAGATAAATTGATTGTAGATCATCAGAATATAATGCATGAAAACTGTATTATTTCTACCGATCATACCGTTTTAAGTCTTACTGTAGATAATACATTGCATCGGATCTATTTTAGTCCTCCCTCTTTTTCCGGGGATTCAGGCTTGCTAATTAACGGCTATTTTGTACAAAATATAGCAAACAACTCCGTTTCCTTTGATCCTACTATGTCTTCTGGTTTATACTACCTGTATATAGATGTAAATGGTGTCTTTAGAGCGACTACTAACTATACTGTAGCTAACAATGGATGCCTTTTAGGTTCCTGTTATTATAGTAGTACTTCCAACCTTATAACTATGTATTCCGGTACTACTGCAGAAATGGTTAGGGATAGGAGACAGTTTGGTTCTATTGGAAAGTATCAGTTAGCATCCGACATATTGGGTGAGGATTACTCTGCTTTTGATGACTTAAAAATAAAGGATCTGAGTGATGAGCTTATATCTCATAGAGATAACAGTCATGGCAATGGTTTATATTTGGGAGGAGGCTCTGCTCCTTATCCTGCAGGGTCAGGTTCTTTGGCAGCTAATATTTCAGGTACCCGTGTACTTGTTACAGGTATAGCTTCTACAGATAAACTCTATTTAGATGGTTGGGAGTGTACTCAAACATGGGGGAATAGTTATGTAGATTTTACGGGCTATGGGACAGATACGTATATTGTGTATGCTGTTAGAAGTTCTTTAGCTCCAAATCCCCGATATATAGAACTAAAGATATGTTCTAGATCTACAAGTATATCAGATAACTGGTATCCTATATGTAAAGTTACTTGGAACGGAGTTTCTTTGTCTAATTTGATAGATTTGCGTGTGTATAATACTATAGGGTATAATCATATTCAGAAAAACAGAAACGCATATGGCAGGAATTCTTTACCCCAACTTTTAACTTGCATGTGGGGAGTAACTCCAAAAATCAATGCAGAGTCAAGTTCCGATTATATATATCTTTCATCCGATTGGTCGGGCACTCATTCGGCTACTAACTATGCAGGAGGGGGAACGAGTTCCGGAAGTAGAGTATTTGCTACAACACCTATGATTATGGTATATCGTGTAGGTACTTTAGTAGTAACCGATAATAGAGGTTGGGGAGGTGCCGGCAGTGGAGAGACGTTAGGGTATTATGTGAATTTTGTCTCCGAGACGTCTTTTAAGATATACAATCTAGATGATGATGCTTATGCTTTTTATTGGATTGCTATAGGGCCCAGTTATGAGGACACAATTACTAATATACTTATGGGCGGAGACAATCCGCATTATTATTGGTAAATAAGGAGGTAATTTAATGAAGTCAATTTTGATCGATGCAGGTCATGGGGGAAAAGATCCAGGTGCCGTTTATAAGAAGAGGGTAGAAAAGGTTTTTAATTTAGATAATGCTCTTACTTTAGGGGGTATGTTATCTAAAATAGATCCTAACGTTTCTGTTAAATATATAAGGACAGATGATACTTTTGTGCCTTTAAGTACTAGAGTTTCTATTGCTAATAAATCTGATGCTATTTTTGTTTCTTTGCATTGTAATTCCTGTTATACAGCTGGTTCGGCAAGCGGCTTTGAAGTGTGTTTTTCTGATAAAAGGAAGTTAGGCTTCCCTATAGCACAGAAATTAGTAGAGCAAGTAGCCCCTATTTTTCCTCTGCATGGAACCGGGATACTACCGCGCCCTGACTTATACGTGTTAAAGTTGATAAGTAAACCAGCAGTTTTACTCGAGATGTTCTTCCTGAATAATGAGAAGGATGTAGAACTTTTCCAACAAGTTAAGGGCGAGCTTTTCCGAGTTATAGCAGAAACTATATACTCCTTCTGCTAAAAACTTTCAGGCTTTTAAGTTATCTGCTTTTGCTCTAATACTTTCCTATAATTGACGGCCTATTCCCCCAAATTCCCGACTTTCTATAACCAGGATATGTAATTACATATAAAATTTATAAAAGGCCTTTATAGGGGGGAATAGGCCGGTTTAAAGGGAGATTAAAAAGAGATCCTCACTCCCTTTTAAATATAAAATTTTTAGCACTGTGGAAGTTGCAGGGCAAGTTCTTTTTGTAGGAGGTAGAGAAAAGTTGGACAGGTTGAATATATTATATGATAGGTTTATAGATGTATATGGAGATGATGTGGCAGGTGTTAAAGATCTTTTAGGAGAGATATTGTTCTTCTATGAAGATGCTTCAGATGATGAGATCTTGGAATATATTGTAAATTGTGTAGAAGAGAATGGGGAAGAAATAGAAGATATAGATCAACTTGTTTCCTTGTTCTCGGATATAAAAAGTTAAACTTTTTTATATAGGAGTGAGCTGATAATGTCGGTAAGGGTAACTAGTTTAAGTAGTGAGGTGAGTCTTTATACTGAGCGGTATTCTGATTGTAAGAAACTTGCATGGAGTTGGACGTCAGATGCAAGCGGCTCTTATGCAGAGAAAACTACCCTCGAAGGTCAAGATTATACAATAGTAGGAGTAATAGAGTTAATTAGTATTATTCCAGATCAAACCTCTCCTCCTACTAATGGGTATAATGTAGAAATTTCTACAGATAGTGGCATAGATGTACTTAGAGGCTATGGCTCTAATATGCCTAATAACGATACAATGGTTTTTTATAATATTAATATGCCTGTGTTGTCTCCGTTGACTTTAACTGTATCAGGTGCTGGTAATACTACAAAAGGTTCAGTAGAAGTATATTATAGGTGAGGTGGGTAAGTATGCCAATTTATGTGGATGCAGGATTGTTGTTTCCAAGTAATGTAGCTAGTAATTCAGCAAGAGGTATTGCATTTAGTGCTACTGCTTATGAGAATCTGTTCTTCGGGGATGTATGTATAATAACGAGTAACGGTGTAGCTAAAGCAGATGCAGATAGTACTGATACTGCTGATGTATTAGGGATAGCTCTACATGATGCTGCTGCAGATGAGAATGTAAATCTGTTAGTATGGGGAATGATAGATTTGAGCTCCTTGTCCCCTAGCTTTACTGTTGGCGGTAAGGTTTATTTATCAACTACTGCAGGGGCCATAACGCAGACTGCTCCATCTGGAGCTCTTGATGCTATTGTAGTTTTAGGTATTGCGTTATCTGCTAATTTGTTACTGTTTAACCCTTCATTGGTAGTTATAGAACATGTGTAGAATTCAGTAGTTTTAACTGTAAAGCTGTTGGGGAAGCTGGTTAAGGAGACTAAAATGTATATATACAACATAAGTCAAATTCCAACTAAGTTGGTAATTCCTAGTTTAAATATAGTATTAAATCCAGGAGATTGCTTTGACTTGACTACGGAGCAGTTGCAGTTGCCTGATGTACAGTCTTTAATAAGCCAAGGTTTGCTTTTAGTTAGTAGTAAGGTTCCAGACTCTGCAAGGGCCGAGTCTGACGGCGGCTATCTGTTAGTAGGGGAGCCCGGATCAGCGGAGAATATCGCATTCGATATAACATCGTACGGAGCTGTTGGTGATGGTTCTACTGATGACACAGCTGCTATAAATTCAGCTATTAGTGCAGCAAGTAATAAAAGTTTATTAATACCACCAGGGACTTATAGGATAGCGAGTTCTATAACTGTTCCAAGTAATGTCAAAATATGGTTTTCTAATGGTGCTAAGATAAGTGTTGATAGTGGGAAGACATTAACTATCAATGGGCAGTTAGTTGCTGAGAGATACCAGATATTTACTGGTGATGGAACGGTTAATATCAGTCAGGGTGCTTGTGATGAGGTTTATCCTGAGTGGTGGGGTGCTGTTGGTGATGGCTCTACTGATG
>Ga0078972_1000526_pt1 | contig 159217 bp, 147 predicted proteins | sample YelNatPaOPGAMG01_FD_67568 | JGI IMG/M metagenome (GOLD analysis project Ga0078972, IMG submission 67568) | Hot spring thermophilic microbial communities from Obsidian Pool, Yellowstone National Park, USA - OP-RAMG-01 (SPADES assembly) (version 2) | ecosystem: Environmental > Aquatic > Thermal...
CAAGCCTTTGACTAAAACTTTCTTTGGTTTCGGACCTACTGGTGACAGTTCTATAAACTCAGGTTTATCGACCTCTTCAACTGGCAATAGAGTTAAAGAACGCGTCTTGTAACCGCTAGCTCTGACAGTAAGATGAAATGTCTTTTGAGGAAGATCGGAAAATGTAAAGCGTCCCTCTGTGTCTGTACGCTCAAAATATTGTTCATTATCACGACGCTGAAGAACTACAACAGCCCCAAGAATTGGATCCTGCGTCTCAGCATCTAGCACTACGCCTCTAATAACAAATTTTGCTTCTCCTTCTGGCTCTTCAGGTTTCGGTTCTGGAATTTTCTCCCAATCATCAAAAAGCCTTGTTGCGCCGATGTAATCAATAATGCGGAAGAAATTTTTATTAGTAAGGGGGTCAAGGCGTGAACCTCGCCCGATAATTTGCTTAAAAACTATTTTTGAGCTTATTGGTTTTACGATAACAATATTTCGTACGCTCGGCACATCCACCCCGGTAGTAAGTAAGTCAACAGTTGTAGCAACAACTGGTGTTGGTTTTTCCGGATCACGGAAACGCTCGTATTCTGCCTCGTTGATATCATTATTTCTAGCAATAATAGATGCGGCAAAATTAGAATAACCAAGATCAGAAAACTCGTTTTGTAATTCCCTTGCCATAAGGTCAGCATGATCAGAATCTACACAAAAGACCATAGTTTTTTGGTTTGGGCCAAAAGTACGTAAAAGTTTGGCAAGATGTTTTGCTATTTCTCGAGTTCTATCAGGTATTGTTATTTTTCTCTCAAATTCTTTCTGTTTATACTCGTCTTGTAATTCCGCATCGGGACCAGCAACAACTTGCGCGCCTAGATACTTTGCTTCCTCAAGCTCAATCTTTCCTTTTTTATCCCAATCAGTAAGAATTCTGTGGACAACAAACGGCGCTAGATAACCATCTTGCACGCCCTGCCCATAGCTATAGATATAAACCGGATCACCAAAGTATTTATAATCATCAATATTATCGGCTCTTTTCGGAGTCGCAGTCATTCCTAAATGAACGGCGCTAGAAAAATGTTTAAGAATGCCATGCCAGTCACCAAATGCAGAACGATGACATTCATCAATAATAATCAAATCAAAAAAGTCAGGCGGGTATTCTTCATACAATTTTTTACCAGATTCACCAACTGGATCAAGCGCTTGATAGATGCTAAAGAAAACCTGTTGTTGTTTTGGCGCTCTACCGTTTTCTATAAAAGCACGGGCATCACCAAAAGGTTCAAACACATTGTAAGCCTGATTGCGTAAGAAGTTTCTGTCAGCTAAAAACAGTATACGCTTGAAATAACCAGACTTAATAAGCCGCCACACAATATTAAAGGCAATGACAGTTTTCCCTGTACCGGTGGCTAAAGTAAGCAAAACCCTTTTGTCGCCTTTTGTAATCTTTTGAATAGCTGATTTGACTGCCGCTTCCTGATAGTAGCGAAGTGAAAAAGAAGAGGCATAATAATATGGTTGATTGATTATTCTCTCGACCTTTTCTTTCTGGACAGAACCGCTTAAAATTGCTTCGATATAACGCTTCCTCAATTCTTCAGGTGAAGGGAAATTTTCTATAGTAGTTTGCTTGTTGGTGATAAAATTAAATTCTTCAATTTCATGGCCATTGGTAGCATAAGCAAATAGTACTCCGAGCTTTTGCGCATATTCTTTAGCTTGCGCCATGCCTTGACTAACTTCGGCGGTTTCTTCTTTTGCCTCAATCACTGCAATCGCTTCACCGTGCTGGTTAAGACGCAACACGTAGTCAGCTTTTTTAGGAGCGGCGCGGCGATAATTTTCGCCAATAATCTCAATACGGCCGACTGAAATTGAAAATTCGCGAGAAATTAAATCATTACTCCATCCAGCTGAATAAAGTTTTGGATCAATCAAATTTACTCTTGTATCAGATTCGTTATATGCCATTTTATTCCATTAGCAATGCACGGCACCTTTTCAATCTTCGGCAAAACCCCTATAGTCAGTTTTGTATTTACTCCGCTTTTAGTTTTAACAACAGTATTGAACAACAAGTCGGCAAGGTAATCAACCTTTTCGAGAAATAGTTCTAAGCCGCAGTTTTTTAAATTTTCAAGATTTTCAGCAATTTTATTTTAATATATCTTTTCTGTATAAAATATAAAGGGATTTTGGGTTTTTGACAGCGTGTTTTGCTTTCCCAAAAAAATCCGGCGGCGGAAGCAATAGCGGGGTGGGAAATCAAAATTTTACAAATTGGCTCCCGGGTTTGGATTCGAACCAAAATTAATGGCTCCAAAGGCCACTGTCCTGCCATTAGACGACCCGGGAACGCAAATTTATCTTACCCTAAAAAAGTAATTTCCTCAAGATTAAAAGATAAATATTGCCTAAAATAAAATTGCAGAGTAAACTACTAGTATGAATTATAATCCGCCGAGGTCTCAAACATACAATTTTGACCCGAAATCAAAAACCCCTTATCGGATGTCAAGGTCTGGGCTTGAATTATTTGTCCGCTGTCCGCGATGTTTTTATTTGGACAAACGACTTGGTATAAGCCAGCCTCCGACACCCTCTTTCACCCTTAACAAAACAATTGATTATCTATTAAAAAAAGAATTTGACGTTCATCGGGCAAAAAATACTATCCACCCCCTCCTTAAGCATTACGGGCTCAAAGTCAAGCCAGTTAATCACGACAAGCTTAACGACTGGCGCGATACTTTTAAAGGCGTAAGTTTTTTGCACAAGCCAACCAATATTGAGCTTTATGGCGCAATTGATGATCTTTGGATTGATGATAAAGGCAACTACATTGTTGTTGATTACAAAGCAACCAGCAAAGATGGAAAAATTGATCTTGAATCAGTTTGGCAGCAGTCCTACTATCGCCAGCTTGAAATTTATCAATGGCTTCTGCGGCAAAATAATTTGAAGGTTTCTGATACTGGATATCTTGTTTATTGCAACGCCCGCCGCGACCGCGTAGCTTTTGATGGAAAATTAGAATTTTCAGTTGAGCTAGTCCCCCACCACGGCGACGATAGCTGGGTGGAAAAAACTCTCATTGAAAGCTATAAATGTTTGAAGAGTAATGAAATTCCCAAGCCAGCTGAAGACTGCGATTATTGTAAATACCGCCAAGCCGCCCAAAAATTTGAAGCAGCCGGATCCAATAAAAAAAATGATAAAATGGGAACAGAATTTAAAAACGGCAAACTTTTTTAAGGGAGGTCAAAATGGCTAAAGTACTCTTTGTCATCTCACCGCAGAATTTCCGCGATGAGGAATATTTTACGCCCAAAAAATCGCTTGAAGATGCAGGGCACACCATTGAGACCACTTCTAAAACCACCGGCGAAATCAGGGGAGCTGGTGGAGGAGTTGCCCAAGTCATTACACCAATTGCGCAAATCAACATAGATAATTTTGACGGCATTGTTTTTGTTGGAGGTCCCGGGATGATTGATTTCCAAAACGATCCGGACTTCACCCAAATTGCAAAAAAATTCTTTGATGCAAAAAAACTTGTCGGCGCCATTTGTGTCGCTCCGGCAATTCTCGCTAATGCCGGTATCCTAAACGGCAAAAAAGCAACCTCTTGGTCTGGAGCCAAAGAAACCTTAGACGCAAATGGGGCTGTTTACACCGGACAGCCTGTCCAAATAGACGGCAATATTATTACAGCCGATGGTCCAACTTCAGCTCTAGAGTTTGGAGAAACCCTCGCCCGCGCCCTAAAAAGCTAACTAATTTTTTCTTTATGATGGGTCGGGCTTGACAAGAGGGTATTTTTACTTTCAATATTTTTGTGTATATTATTAAGGCACAATAAGTAAATAATTTTAATTTTGACGAGAGGAGGTGATAAGAAATGAACGATTGGCAAGATGAAGAAAAGAAAGAGGAAGGCGAAGGTGAAGAAACCGACGAAGAAAAAGAAGAAGATGAAGGTGAAGAATGGGATAAAGACGAAGAAACCGACGAAGAAAAAGAAGAAGATGAAGGTGAAGAATGGGATAAAGACGAAGAAACCGATGAAGAAAACGAAGAAGAGGATGAAGACGAAGAAAACGACGAGGACGACACTAACGAATAAATAACTTATTAGTATGCAGAAAGGGCCGAAAATCGGCCCTTTCTTGAAACAACAGCAAAATAAATGAAATATCTTATTTATTTAATTTGGGCTATTTCTTTTTTGGTTTACCTTAGAGCATCATTTCTCGCTCAAGGTAAAGTTAAAAAGAAATTATTTGTTGGCGAAACCTTTCAGCTTGGACAGGCAGCTGCTGCAACTTCATTTTTAGGATTGATTATTTTAAGTTTCGCCGCGCACATCCGACTCTTTTTCTATCTAAATATTTTGAATTTGTTTTATACTTTTCTTTTTTATCTTCAGCCAACTCCCAGAACCACCAGAACTACTCTCAAAATTTTTGTTTTAACTAATATTATCTTTGCCGCTCTTTATGTTTTTTAATTCCTTGCCAAGAAAAATTGCACTTGTCTTTAATCCCCTTGCCTAATATGCTAAAATTAATTTAAAGGAGGTTAAAAATGAAAAAACTATTATTAGGAGGAAGCATTTTATTGCTTGTTTTCGCACTTGGCGGCTGCCAGCTTTCAAATAGCAAAAGCACCAACAATACTGACAATGCTGATAGCGCTACAATCCAAGAAGGAAATTCAGCTAATTTAGATATTAGCGCTCCGCCAGTACCGCCTGAGCCAACCAGACCGCAATAAAACGAAGTGGAAAAAAGAATAAACCTACCGACTTTAGAAGTAGAAGAAAAAATCTGGAAAGAAGGATTTAAGTTTATTTGTGGAATTGATGAGGCCGGCAGGGGTGCCCTAGCCGGTCCTCTTGTTGTTGGCGCAGTGATTTTACCGCGAAAAAAAATTCGGGGAATTAATGATTCTAAAAAACTTAACTGCAAACAACGCAAACAAATTTTTGAAAAAATTACCAAAGAAGCTGTTTGTTGGGGAGTAGGAATTGCAGAAACAGATGAAATTAATCTTTACGGTATTCAAACCGCTACTTATCTTGCCTGCCATCGCGCCATCAATTCTCTTAAAAATAAACCTGATTTTCTCATAATTGACCATTACCGCTTGCCGGCAACTACCCTACCCCAGATTTCTCTCACACATGGAGATCGCCGTTCGCTTTCTGTTGCCGCCGCTTCAATTATTGCCAAAGTCACTAGAGATCGTATAATGGAAAAAATTGCAAAAAGACGCGAATTTAAAAAATACGGTTTTGACAAAAATTTTGGCTACGGCACCAAATTCCACCAAATCAAAATCCAAAAAACAGGCATCAGCCGCATTCACCGAATCAAATTCGTTTCAAATACTATTGAGAAACAAATAACCCTAAATCTTTTTGGCAACTAAAAAAGGAGAGAAAATGGAAACCAAAACAATGCTCAAGTCGGCTTTATATGGTTTTATCGTTTGGTTCATCGTCTTTGTGCTGGGAGAAATTCTCATCTCTGGAGGCAGGTCCGAAAAAAATATCTTTTTGCTGATTCTTGAACTAATTGCCATTATTGTTTCAGTAATTTACATTAATTCAAAAAATCAAAACCAATCAATTATCGTCCAACTTTTGCGCGGCGGTATTATGGCGGCAGTATTTGCCCTGCTTGATTTTTTGGTTATTAATCTTTTGCTTGAAAGCAACATCAAAACTATTTATCATTTCTGGCCGACCTATCTTAAATACGGATTGCTACTCACAGCGCCTCTTATCCAAAGCCAAATAACAGGTTTAATTTCAAGAAAAAAATCGCCCTCCCCTTGACAAACCAGTCAACCACCTTATAATCAGATTGAAGCGAAAAATAAAACTCAATAAGGAAGGAGGTGGAAAAAATGGCATATAGCACCAAGTCAAAGAAAACTGGTGAGACCTATTATCTGCACACCAAAACCGTTACTCTTCGCGGTGGTCGAAAACAGCCAATCTATTACTTTGCTAAAGAAGAAAAAGAGGGTGCCTGTGATCTGCCAGAAGGATACGTGGTGATGGAAAATCCTAGAACAGGTCTTCCAATGCTCAAAAAAGGCTAAACTCAGCTACCTGTATCAAAGTGAAAAACTCGGCGGCTTAAGCCGCCGAGTTTTTCATAAAGCCAACAAATCGTCTTGTCATAACCTCCTTTTTCTGATACATTTTAAGGCGCAGCATTATAAAAATATGAGAGATACAAAACAGATTTTCACTTTACTTTTATTGCCTGTTGATGCTCTTATGATTTTGGCGGCATTTATTGCCGCTTATCATATACGTTCTGGCGCAATTGGTTTCCCCGTAATTTATATTTGGCCTTTTGACCAGTATTTTAAATTCTCGCTGGAAATGCTGCCAATTTGGCTTGTCGCCTTTGCCTTTGCTGGACTTTACCAAACAAATCGGCGCAGAGCTATAGAATTTACCCAGATTATAACTGGAGCAAGCTTGGGCGCGATGGCAGTAGTTTTGTGGGTTTTTGTCTTTAGAAGCGACTTTTTCTCTAGGCTTATAGTATTTTATATTTGGGTTTTGGCAATTATTTTTGTTGAAATCGGACGAGCAATTCTAGAGCTGATTGAATCAAATATGTATCTTTTGGGAGCAAGAAAAAGAAATCTTGTTTTAATTGGTAAAGAAAACCCCACAACCCTACACATTATAAACCAAGTTAAAAGCCGCCCTGCTCTTGGATACCAATTATATGGATTTGTCTCAGAAAAAAAACCAGAGAAAATTGGAATAAAATATCTTGGCCGTCCTGAAGAACTTGAAAAGTTATTGAAAAAGAATGTAGACGAGGTAATAGTCACTGATACAACTATTGATAACGAAAAACTTTTTTCTTATATGAGAACCTGCCAGGAAAAAAATATCGTTTTCAAGGCAGTCCCGGCGCACGCTCAAGTCGGAGTAAGGTCTCTTCAATTTGACGCATTTGAAGGAATTCCAATTATTGAATTCAAAGGCACTCCGCTTGATAGCTGGGGAATTATTTTCAAACGGGTGTTTGACATCATCGGCTCAATTATTGCCCTGATTATCTTGTCGCCGCTTATTGCCATCATTTCAATTTTGATTAAACTAACCTCAAAAGGCCCAGTCATTTACCGCAACATCAGAATCGGAAACAAAGGAGAATTTGAAACTTTAAAATTTAGAACTATGTATATTGAATACTGCACTGGCCCGCAATACGGCGGAAGCAGAGCAGAAAAATTTGAAAATCATTTAATTGAAAAACAAAACATCAAAAAAGGCAGCGCTGTCTATAAAATCGCCAATGACCCTCGTGTCACTCCGATAGGAAGATTTTTGCGCAAAACTTCGCTTGATGAACTTCCTCAATTTATTAATGTCATCATCGGCAATATGTCTTTGGTTGGTCCTCGTCCCCACCAACCCAAAGAAGTAAAAAACTATACCAACGAGCAAAGAAAATTACTCCTAATCAAACCGGGAATCACTGGACTGGCACAAATTTCCGGCAGAAGCGACCTCACCTTTGACGAAGAAGCGCGCCTTGATATCTTCTACCTTGAAAATTGGTCAATTTGGCTTGATTTTTACATTATATTAAAAACTTTTTCCGCAGTATTTCGGGGTAAAGGAACCTACTAATTATGAAACCAAAAAAAGTAGCCATTGTCGCCGAATGGCTAACTAGCCGAGGTGGAGCAGAAAGGGTTGTCAAAACCCTTCTTGAAATTTTTCCCAAAGCCGATCTTTATACCACCGTCTTTAACCAAAATGTTTTTCCAGAACTTAAAAATCGCCACCCCAAAACATCATTTCTGCAAAAAATCCCCTTTTGCAGAAAAAGGCACCAATCTCTACCGCCTCTTCTCCTCTCTGCCATTAAAAGTCTTGACCTTAAAAACCACGATTTAATTATCACTAGCTCTTCATCAATTGGAAAAGGAATCAAAAAGCCAAAAGGAGCAATTCATATTTGCTATTGTCACACCCCGATGAGATATGTTTGGCAGCCTGAAATTGACAACCGGCTAATTAAATTTCCTTTTGGCAAATATTTTATTAACTATCTGAAGAAATGGGACCTGAATACAAACAGTTCGGTTGACTTTTTTCTTTGCAATTCAAAATATACTCAAGAAAGAATTAAAAAATTTTATCAGCGCGATGCCGAAGTAATATATCCTCCGGTTGAAATTAAAAAAAATCCGCAGCGCCAAATCAAAAAAGATTATTACCTCTGCATCAGCCGGTTAGTGCCTTACAAAAGAATTGATTTGGCAATTAGGGCAGCCAATCGCCTTAAAAAGAAATTGATAATTTGCGGCAACGGGCCTGAAAGAAAAAAGCTCCAAAGTATTGCCGGAAAAACGATTAAATTTGCGGGAGAAGTCAGCGAATCACAAAAAAATAAATATCTTTCCGAGGCGAGAGCTTTGATATTCCCAACCGAAGAAGATTTTGGTATTGTTCCAATTGAGGCAATGTCTTTTGGAACGCCGGTAATTGCCTATAACAAGGGCGGCGCTCAAGAGAGCGTTATTAATTACAAAACGGGCATTCTTTTTAAGAAACAAAGTGTTTCAGCTTTAACTGAAGCAATCAAAGAATTTGAAAAACTTACCTTTGACCCAAAAGCAATTCGACGACATTCCCTGAAATTTTCAAAGGACATTTTCATTAAAAAAATAAAAAAATTCATTGAAAAAATTTAATTCGCCCTGTCAAATAACTTTTAGCCGCTTTGCAATTAAAGCTGTCGCAAAACGGCATTTAGCAGGGTAAAGGAGAAAAAATGGAAATCAAAGAATATTTCCAAATCTTGAAAAGAAATTGGATTTTAATAGTTGCGACAATAACTATTTTCTGTTTAGTTGCTTTCCTTGTAACAGAGAAACAGCCCTACAATTACCAATCGTCAAGCGCAATTGAGATTATTCGTTATCAAACACAAAGACAAGCCGATGTCCCCTACTTCCAATACAACAACTACTATGCCAACCAAGCTGCTGCCGCTGTTTCAGATAACATAATTAGCTGGCTTTCTTCCGCTTCAACTGTCGCAGAAATATATCAGAGAGCAGGATATCCCCTGCCTACCGCTAGCATACGCGCTTTAAGCAAAACATTCACAGTTCAAAAGAAAATCACCACTTCTGCGGTAATTGATATCTCTTATTCATCAAAAGATAGAGAAAAGGCGATAAAATTAATAAAAACTGCCAGTGAACTAGTTAAAGAAAGAGTGGAACAACAAAACAGTAGCGATACTTCATCAATCCTATCAGTTAGAGTCAATGAACCAGTCAGCATTGCCGAACCCAAACCAATTGGTTTGAACACCGGTATTGCAGGCTTTGCAGGACTGCTTGTTGCTTTGGGAATTGTTTCAATCAGAGAAGCCCTCAGAAAATAAACAATGTCTCTAGAATGGGAAAGACCACAAGATAAATCAACTGCTCCGGACAATCAAAAAAAAGAAGGGGGTAAACATAAAGGTATAATTGATACTTTTATTCTCAAAAAGGTTAAGCGACCAAAGCTCAGCTACTATAAAAACAGCTCTAGAATTAAAATAAAAATAAATAAAAAACGACGACTTTTAAAATTTGCTATCCGTTTTCTGGTTCCTTTGACTTTAGCTTGTTTTGCTGTGTTGTTTCTCTGGCAGTCAACCCCAGCAAGAATTTATTGGCTTATATCCTCATTGAAAAATGAAAATATCCTAATTGGTTTCCAAAACAGCGCCGAGCTTAGGCCAACTGGAGGTTTTTGGGGTAGCTTTGCCCTCCTTGAAGTAAGAAAAAATATTGGCGATAGCAATTTACTTTTTGAAACAAATCCCTATAAAAGAGACAATCCGTTGCTTAATGAATTAAAAGTTGAACTCCCCAAACCAATGAAAGAAACTTGGGAAGACCGCCCCCAAAGTTTTGTCAACGCTAACTGGGATATTGATTTCCCTGAAGCAGCCAAAACTTTAGAGTGGTATTTTGGGCAGGGTTGGGATAAACCTGTCAGCGGCACAGTGGCAATTTCATCACTAGCAATGATTGACCTTCTTAAGCTAATTGGCCCTATTGAAGCTCCAGACGGGACTGAAATCAGCGCCGATAATTTTACCCAAATTATGTCGCAAAAAATAGATACAGATTATTGGCAAAATCCGGAGAATATTAAAATAAACGAGCCAAAAACAATCATCAAAGAGATTGCACCTCAAGTTATTGAAAAAACCAAGAAGCTCCCGCTTACCACCCTTTATAGCTATCTTAAAGACCAAATGAGATACGGAAGAATTTTGGCTTATTTTAACGACACTCCCCGCCAAAACCAAATTCAGAAATTGGGTATATCCGGAAAATTAAGCCCCTACAAAGTTGATTATCTATCAATAAATAATGCCAATCTCAATGGTGGAAAGTCATCTTTAAATATCATACAGTCAATCAATTATCACGTTTTTGTCCAGGACGAAAAAGCGGTGGCGCAAGTTCAAATTACCCGTTTTCAAAAACCTCTTTGGCCAAATATTGTTAATAGAAATTACACTCGCGTTGTTGTGCCACTTGGAAGTCGTTTAATTTCAGCCGTCCAAGATAACAGCAACATCTTGCCACAAGTTGAAACTAACGACGAATTTGGCAAAACGAGTTTCGGTTTTTGGTTTTCAGTTGGTCCCAACGAAAGCAAAACAACAATCTTAACTTATGAATTGCCTTTTGACCAAAAACTGCTCAAAAATTACAATCTGGTTTTGCAAAAACAGCCCGGCACTAACCCCGACCACCTTGAAATAACCGTAAATCAAGATACAATTTTTTATGGTGAAAACCGCCTAAATGAATTAATACTTACCAAAACTTAATTTTGGCAAGAGTGGATTTTTAAGCTTTTTTCTGGTACTATAATAATGAAAAACCCAAGTGGGGAACTTTTATTCTAATTGTCAAAATGTCATCAGAAGAAAAATCACAATCATATACAGCCAAAGATATTTCTGTCTTGGAAGGTTTAGAAGCGGTTAGGAAAAGGCCGGCAATGTATATTGGCGGCACAGGGCAAGATGGACTTCACCATCTTGTTTGGGAAATACTTGATAATGCAATTGATGAGGCATTGGGCAAATTTGCCAATAGAATTACAATTGAGCTGCTTCCTCAAAATAAAATCAAGATTGCCGACAATGGCCGCGGAATCCCAGTTGATATCCACGCTCAAACTAAAAAGTCAGCTTTAGAGACAGTCCTTACTACTTTGCATGCCGGAGGAAAGTTTGGCAGCAGCACCTACAAAGTTTCCGGAGGACTTCATGGCGTCGGGGTTTCGGTAGTCAATGCTCTTTCTGATTTTATGGAGGCAGAAGTTCACCGCGAAGGAAAAATTTATCGCCAAAGGTATTCTAAAGGAAAAGTGCAAGGAGAAGTTGAAGAAGTCGGACAAGCCTCCGACACTGGTACCATTATTACTTTTTCTCCTGACCCAGAAATTTTTAAAGAGAGAGAATTTAATATTAAATTAATCAATGAGCGGGCTCGACAACAGGCATACCTCACACGCGGCGTTAAAATTTCAGTAATTGACCGCCGCACCGAAAACATTTCAAAAACTACTTTTTACTTTGAAGGCGGAATAAATGCTTTTGTCAAACATTTAAATAAAAACAAAACTTCGCTGGTTGATCCTCCGATATACATTGGAAAAGAAGAAAATGGTGTTTCGGTTGAGGTATCACTCTCTTATACCAATGATTTCAACGAACACACTTATACTTTTGCCAACAATATTGCCACTACTGAAGGAGGAACTCATTTAACTGGTTTCAAATCTGCTCTTACTCGTGTTATCAACGACTATGCCAAAAAGAACGACCTTCTCAAGGGTATTGCCAGTTTAACAGGAGATGATATCAGAGAAGGATTGACAGCTGTCTTATCGGTTAAATTGAGTAACCCTCAATTTGAAGGCCAGACCAAAGCAAAACTCGGAAATCCCGAAATAAAGGGGATTGTTGAATCAATAGTTACTAACCAACTTTCCCAATATTTTGAAGAACATCCCAACGATGCCAAATTAATTACCGAGAAAGTTCTAGTTTCAGCCAGAGCAAGAATTGCCGCCCGAGCCGCGAGAGAAACAGTAATTCGCAAAGGGGCACTGGAGGGAATGACCTTGCCCGGCAAATTGGCTGATTGTTCAGAAAGAGACCCCGCCAAAAGCGAACTTTTCATAGTTGAAGGAGATTCAGCCGGCGGTTCAGCTAAACAAGGAAGAGATAGAAAATTTCAAGCTATCCTCCCCTTAAAAGGTAAAATTTTAAATGTGGAAAGAGCGCGCTTAGATAAAATTTTATCTTCCGACGAAATTAAAGCTTTGATTGTCGCCATTGGCGCTGGAATTGGCGAAGAATTCAATATTGAAAAAACACGTTATCATCGCATCATCATTATGACTGATGCAGACGTTGACGGCTCTCACATTAGAACCCTACTTCTTACTTTCTTTTTCCGTCATTTCAAAGAAATAATTGAAAAGGGATATGTTTACATTGCTCAACCGCCTTTGTATTTAATTCAAGCAGGCAAAGAAAAATATTATGCTTATACCGATGAGGAAAAAGATAAAATCCTAGATAAAATTAAAGACCGGGCAATAAAAGCCAATATCCAAAGATACAAAGGTCTTGGAGAAATGAATCCCACTCAGCTTTGGGAGACAACAATGGATCCGGAAAGACGCAAACTGCTAAAAGTTAGCATTGAAGATGCCGAAGCGGCAGATGAAGTTTTTTCTGTACTTATGGGTGATGAGGTCCCGCCGCGAAAAAGATTTATCCAAGCAAGAGCAAAAACGGTCATTAACCTTGATATTTAGCCTTTTGGAAATAATTTAAAATTATATTATGCAAATTATCCCAAAAACCGATATATCAGCTTGCAAAAATCACAAAAATACATATTACTTTATCTAACTGGTTAAATTAAAAAATTATGGAAGACAAAGAATCAAAACAACAAATCCCAGAAACCAAACACTCGCGCGAAGTGACAGACCGCTCAATTGTAGATGAAATTGAGCAATCATATCTTGATTATGCGATGAGCGTTATTATTGCCCGCGCTCTTCCAGATGCCAGAGACGGCCTCAAGCCAGTTCATCGCCGAGTGCTTTATGCAATGTGGGATACAGGGTTAAAATCAGGGTCTAAATACCGCAAATCCGCTGCAGTTGTCGGAGAAGTTTTAAAAAGCTATCACCCTCATGGAGATATGGCTGTTTACGACACTATGGTTGGTATGGCGCAATGGTTCAAAATGAACCATCCTTTGATTGACGGTCAGGGAAACTTTGGCTCAATGGATGGTGACCCAGCCGCAGCTCAACGCTATACTGAGGCTCGCCTTACGCCAATTGCCGAAGAAATGCTGGTTGATATTGAGAAAAACACGGTTGAATTCACTCCAAACTACGACAATACTTTGCAAGAGCCAACTGTCCTTCCGGCAAAAGTCCCAAATCTCCTTTTAAATGGCACGGTGGGAATTGCTGTAGGAATGGCAACCAACATCCCTCCTCATAATCTTGGCGAACTTTGCGAAGCAATAATTTATCTTATTGACAATCCACAAGCAACTGTTGAAGAATTAATGCAGTTTATCAAAGGACCAGACTTTCCAACCGGCGGAACTATTTATGGAATAGAGGGAATTAAAAACGCTTTTGCTACCGGACACGGAAAAATAATTGTCCGGGGCGACGCAGAAATTATTGAGGAGGGACGCGGTTTCAAAATCATCATTTCCTCTATCCCCTTCCAAGTCAACAAGGCAGACCTTATTTCTAGAATTGCTCAACTAGTTAAGGAAAAGAAAATTGAAGGAATTGTTGATATCAGAGATGAATCAGACCGCATCAAAAGCATCAGGATTGTAATTGAACTTAAATCTTCCGCTTATCCCAAAAAAGTTTTGAACCGCCTTTATGATTTGACACAGCTTCAAACTGCTTTTCATATTAATATGCTTGCTTTAGTTGAAAGAATCCAGCCGAGAGTCTTAAATCTACGGGCGGCTCTTCATGAGTTTATCAATCACCGCCAAGATGTAATTAAACGCCGAGTCCAATTTGACCTCAATAGAGCCAAAGAACGCGCCCATATTCTTGAAGGGCTTAAAAAAGCTCTTGACCATATTGACGCTATCATTGAGCTAATTAAAAAATCAAAAGACCGTGAAACTGCCGCAGCGCAACTAATTGAAACTTACAAGTTTTCTGATATTCAAGCAAACGCTATCCTTGAAATGCGCTTGGCTACACTATCGTCTCTTGAAAGGCAAAAAATTGAAGACGAGTTAAAAGAAAAAATGAAGCTAATTGAAGAACTCACGGCGATTTTAGAAAAAGAAGAAAAAATTCTTGAAATCATTAAAAACGAACTTAAAGAAATTAAAGATAAATATGCCGTCCCCAGACGCACAAAAATTGTTGCAACAGAAATTGGCTCATTCCGCGCTGAAGACCTTATCCCAAACGAGAGCGTCATTATTACTCTAACGCAAGGGAACTATATAAAAAGAGTCCCAGCTGATTCTTACAAAAAGCAAAGACGCGGAGGCAAGGGTATTATCGGTATTGTGCCAAAAGAAGAAGACAGAGTTATGCAAATGGAGACAGCCAATACCCACGACACTATTTACTTCTTTACCAATATGGGCCGGGTTTTTACCAACAAAGTCTATGACATTCCCACCTCAACACGACAGGCGCGAGGACATGCTCTTGTTAATTTTATTCAAATTGACCCCGAAGAACGAGTTACAGCTATGCTGGTAATTCCCCAAGACCAACCAATCAAAGATAAATACTTCCTAATGGGAACAAAAGACGGCATAGTCAAAAAAACAGCTGTTGAGGCTTACTCAAACATTAGGAAAACAGGATTAATTGCAATAAAACTAAAAGATAAAGACGAACTGCGTTTTATTAAAATCACATCAGGCCATGATTTCGTTATTATGGTAACAAAAGAAGGTAAAGGGATTCTTTTCAAAGGAGATGAAATCCGCCCGATGGGAAGAAGCGCAACAGGAGTAATTGGAATCAGGCTTAAAGAAAACGACGAAGTTATCTCAATGGATACTCTTGAAGCTGACTCTGAAGAAGCGAAAAACTCCTTCTTAATTACAACTTTAGAAAACGGCTTTGGCAAGAGAACGCTAATCCTTAAAAACTTCCCGCAGCAAAAACGGGGAGGATATGGCGTAATTGCCTCGCGCAATTCTGAGAAAACTGGCCGGGTTGTTGAGGCTCTAGTTACCTCCAACGCCAATCAAGACATCATCCTTGCTTCAAAAAGCGGCCAGATTATTAGAATTCCAATAAAATCAGTTAAGCTTTTAGGCCGTGATACTCAAGGAGTCAGATTAATGCGGCTTGAAAAAGACGATAAGGTTGCCTCAGTTACCATTATCGCGCAAGCTCCTACACAAGCTCCATCATCATCAGAGCCTGAACCTCCTAAAACTACAGAACTTGATATAAATTATTACAATGGACGAAAATAAACACAAAAAAATCTTTTTACCATCAGTTGTCCCGGTAAAGCTTTTAGCAAAGGAAATTTCGGTTTCCCCTGCTGAAGTTGTAAAAAAACTTCTTGAAAGCGGAGTTCTAGCGACGATTAACGAGAGTATTGATTTTGATACGGCAGCAATTATTGCAGATGAGTTTGGGTATGAAGTAGCTGAACAAAAAGAGACAGAACCAGAAATTAATTTGAATGTTGAAGGCGGCAAAAAAATTATTACTCGCCCGCCGGTGGTAACAGTTATGGGACATGTTGACCATGGTAAAACAAAACTACTTGATGCTATCCGAAACACACACATTACCGAAACTGAATCAGGTGGCATTACTCAGCACATTGGAGCCTATAAAGCATCAGTAGAAATTGAGGAAAAAGGCAAGAAAAAAGAAAAAATCATTACCTTTCTTGACACTCCCGGACATGAAGCTTTCTCGGCAATGCGCGCTCATGGAGCTAATGTTACCGACCTAGTTGTTCTGGTGGTGGCTGCTGATGAAGGAGTTAAGCCGCAAACAGTTGAAGCAATCTCCCACGCTAAAGCGGCTAAAGTGCCAATTGTGGTAGCCATCAACAAAATTGATAAACCGGAAGCCAATCCAGATAGAGTTAAAAGAGAGCTGTCAGAATACAATTTAGTTCCTGAAGAATGGGGCGGTAAGACCCCTATGGTTCCCATTTCGGCTAAAACCGGGCAAAACATTGACGAGCTTCTGGAGGTTATCATTTTGTCCGCAGAGCTTGAGGATCTCAAAGCGGCAATTGACGTCCCAGCTTCCGGCATGGTAATTGAATCAAAAGTCCAACCAGGTAAAGGCGCACTCGGAAGTATAATTATTCGCCAAGGAATCTTAAAAAATTCCGATGTTTTTGTTTACGATTCAGATTACGCCAAGGTTCGTTTCATGGAAGACTGGACAGGCAAAAGAATTAAAGAAGCTTTTCCATCCGACCCGGTATTGGTAGCTGGTTTCAAAAAAGCCCCCAAAGTAGGGTCAACAATTACCGTTGTAGAAAATGAAAAAATAGCTCGTGAAATTTCAGAAAAACGCGCCAAAGAAATGTCGGTCAAAACCATTAAAAAAACCTCAGGGTTAATTGGATTTTCACAAGAAGCCGGCAAGGAAAAAATTAATGAACTAAAAATCATCCTCAAAGCTGATGTTAAAGGCTCGCTTGAGGCAATTCAAGGAAGCTTGGAAGAAATTTCAGGCGAAGGAATAAAATTGACGATTGCTTCAAGCGGCGTTGGAGCTGTTACAGAATCAGATATAAATTTAGCCATTGCAAGCGGCGCAACTATAATTGCTTTCCGCGTTCCCATTCCCCCATCAGTCCTAAAACTAGCCCAAGCCAACAAAGTAAAAATTTCTAAATACGAAATTATTTATGAGCTGATTAATGATGTTACTGCTGCCCTTGAAGAAATATTAGAACCAGAGATTATTGAAACAGAAATTGGAAGCTTTGAAGTTATTAAAGTTTTTTACCGTGATAAGGAGCGAGGAATTGTTGGAGGAAAAGTAATTTCCGGCAAAGTAACGCCCGGGACAAAAATTAAAGTTTATCGCAACGAAGAAGAGGTTGGCGAACTTAAAACCGAAGCAGTTAAAATCGGCCAAGAAGCCGTTAATCAGGCAGTCAAGGGCTTTGAAGCTGGCATAAGCTACAAGGGAAATATTAAAATCAAACCCAAAGATATTTTAAAGTTCATTCTGGTTGAGGAAAAAGTCAGGTCTCTCAAGAAAAAAAGCTAAATTTTACTTTTTACTTATTTTTATGTTAGTTGACGAAGCAGAAATCACAGTTCGCGCAGGAAAAGGCGGAGACGGAATCGTCTCTTTTCGTCATGAAAAATATGTGCCCAAAGGAGGTCCTGACGGCGGAGACGGAGGCGACGGAGGAAATGTTGTAATGCAGGCAGCCAACAACATCCATACCCTCTCTGATTACGCAAGAATTAAAAAATTTGCGGCTGAAGATGGAGTAAATGGCGGCAAACAGAAACGCCGCGGCAAAAGCGGCCAAGATTTAATTTTAAAGGTCCCTGTCGGCACAGTTATCTTTGACCTTGAAACAAAACGCAAAATTGCTGACTTAAATTCGGAGGGCAAAAAAATTGTCATAGCCCATGGAGGCAAGGGCGGATTAGGAAATGTCCATTTTGCAAGTCCCACTCATCAAACCCCAACAGAATTCAAGCCGGGCGAGGAAGGAGAAGAAAGGAAACTTCGACTGGTTCTTGAGTTGATTGCAGATGTTGGAATTATTGGGCTTCCTAACGCCGGCAAATCAACTCTACTTTCTGTTATTTCAAGCGCCCGCCCCAAAATCGCTGATTATCCTTTCACTACTTTAGAACCGGTCTTGGGCGCTGTCCAATATCATGATAAAAAATTTATCGCCTGTGATATTCCCGGATTAATTGAGGGTGCTTCAGAGGGAAAAGGTCTAGGGCATAAATTCCTCAAACATATTTTACGAACTCGCATTTTGGTCCATCTAATTGATGCTACCAGCCCCGACCCCCAAAAAGACTATCAGACCGTAAGAAAAGAGCTGGAAAAATTTGCACCATCGCTAGCTCTTAAAAAAGAAATTGTAGTTTTAACCAAAATTGATTTAGTCAACTTGGCAAAAGACTATAATCATCACCCGATTTCAAAAGATTCCAATAAAGATAAAACTGCACACAAACAGAAAGAGACACCAACAACACCTGATAAAGTTGGAGAATTACCCAAAAGATTCAAGTATGATTTGGCTATTTCAGCAGCAACCAATAAAAATATTAAAGCATTACTCGACAAAATTGTTCAAAATTTATGATAGCGCGGGTTTATCTCAAGCAAAAAGTAAAAACTGACAAACCCTTTGATTATTTTGTTCCCGAAGGCCTCAAACTCAAAAAATATTCTCTAGTTGAAGTTCCCATACAAAAAAGAAAAACCACAGGTGTAATTTTTGATTTTTTGCAAACATCAAAATTCGCAAGCAAAAAAATTATTCGCCCTTTAACGGCTAACCAAATTTTCACACCTCATCAGATTAAACTTGCCCATCTCATTTCTGAACAATTCCTATCTCCGCTTGGCGAAACTATTTTTGCTTTTCTCCCTCCGCTAAACAAAAGAAATCTAATGACATTGGGAGCAAATCCTATTATAAGCAAGTCAACAAAGCGCGAGAAAATCTTATTTCTCGGCGGGAAAAACGAGCGACTTCAATTTTTCTGCCAAAAAATAGACGCACAAAACCACCAAAATCTTTTAGTCCTGCCTCAAGTCAGCCAAATCAATAAAGCAATTCAAATTTTAAAGAAAATTAACCCTGCGCTCAAAATTTATCCTTGGCACAGCAAATTAGAAAAAAACACCAAAGCACAAATCTGGCAGAAACTTTTAACAGGCGAAAATATAACTGTGGTCTCAAGCCGCCATGGTCTCCTGCTACCTTTTACCCATCTTCAGACAATTTTTATTGACGACCCAACTAATTTCGCCTACCACGAAGACCAGCTCCCCTACTACAATGCTTTTACAGTTTCAAGACTTCTCCATCAAATTACCGGCGCAAACTTGCTAATTGGCGATGTAATCCCTGACCTTATCAGCTACATCGCTTTCAAAAATAAAAAAATTAAAATAATCAGCTTAAAGCAGCAAATAGAATTAAACCTTGGAGGCAGTTGGAATAAGGCTGACTCTAACTTAAAGTTCTTAAACGAAATTAATCAAGCTCTCAAAAACCAAAAACGAATCTTAGTAATCGGGCCATGGAAAAACCAATCAAGAATTTTTTGCCTTGATTGCAAAAATTATCAAAAATGCAGATTTTGCCAATCAGAATATTTTGACTCTTACACTAACCGATGTGTCTCCTGCGGCAAACCTTCACTTGAAACCTGCTCTGTCTGCCAAAGTCCTAAACTTAAAAAAATTGGCTTTACTTATAGCCAAATTATTGAAGAACTCAAAAAAATTTTCCCCAAATTTAGCTCTTTGATTACCACTGACCCAAACTCAATTGAAAATTATACCTCATCTAAGTCGGACCTGAAGTCAAAGACAGGAAAAATTGTTGTCGCAAGCGGCGAGGTTGCCACTTCGCTTGAACCCAAATTTGATTTAGCTATTTTCCCATATTTTGAAGAGATGATGAACTTTCCGTATGCCGATTTTCACGAAAGACTATATCGGCTAGTTTTATCTTTAAAGTCAAACCGTATCAAAAAAATATTTCTCTTTGGAGAAAACTTACAAGATAGCCAGTTTGTCAAATTCCTCAAAAATCAAGATTGGGAAAATTTTTTAAATCAAAAATTATCAGAAAGAAAAAAACTTCATTTGCCTCCATTTAGCCGGGTGGTCTTAGTTGTTGCCAAAGACCAGAATTTCAAGAAAAGCTCAGTTGCGCTTGAAAATTTTTTGAGAAGTATTAATTTGCTTGAATCAGCCATTTTGCTTGACCCAAAACCAAATGCTATAGCGGCAAAAGCAATGATTATAATTTCACATCAATCTTGGCCCAATTTTAGAAAAATAGCTTTAGCCGCTCTTAAAAAATCGACTGCTGTCCATCTTGAAATTGACCCTATTGACTTTGGAGCATAAAAGCAACATAAAGCTAAATCTGCTATAGTATTCTTGTATGAGAATTGCTTTTGTCACTGACGCATATATTCCCGTACCTTCGGGAACAGCTGTTTCAATCGAAATTCTAAAAGTGGCTCTTGAAAAGTTGGGGCACAAAGTTTTTATTTTTGCTCCAGAATATCCGGGGTTAAGGCATAAAGAAAAAAGAGTTGCGCGACTCCCCTCAATCTTTTCTCTGACCAACCCTTACGCTCCAATTGTATTCCCTGTTTTCAGCCCTAATAAAAAACTAATTAAAAAACTAGGGCTTGATATTGTGCATAGCCATTATTTTTTCCGTCCGTTTAATTTTGCAAAAAGTTTAGCTGATACTGCCGGAGTACCACTGGTTAGCACTTTTTATAAAATTTTCCCTGAATATGCACGGCAGAACAAAAGTATTTTTTCAGGCTTTGATAAAATTCTCAATCAAACAATTCGCTTTGCTAATTCCTGCGACCACATTATTGCCTTAAGCCAGACCTCAAGAAATTATCTTGCCGACCTTAATATCACCGCTCCTATGACAGTGCTGCCAGTTGGTATTTTTCTAAAAGATTACACCAGCTTTCCGCCCCAAGCAGTAAAAGAAAGATTCAATATTCCGCCATCACGCAAACTTCTGCTTTATGTTGCAAGATGCGAAGATGATGCCAATATGATATTACTGCTTAAAGCATTTAAGCGTGTTTGGAAAGCTCTTGATGACGTCCATCTTTTGATAGTTGGAGGCGGCAGGAAATTCAATGACTACCGACGGCTAGCTCATCTTCAATTATTTAACCAATATGTTACCTTTACCGGATTTTTGCCTAAAAACCTAGTCAATAAAATTTATGGTGCCGCTGATGTCTTTGTTTATCCTAAAACTCTTGACCCGGAACCTTTAGCTGTAATTGAGTCACTAGCCGCCGGGACTCCAGTTGTCGCAGTCAAAGGCCTTGGCGCACAGGATTTCGTTAGTGACAACCAAGACGGACTAATAAGCAGCGTCTCAGTCGAGGAATTTGCAGACAAGATTATTGAGTTGACACGGCGAGACAAAATGCGACTTGAATTTTCTTTGCGGGCAAGAGCCAATGCAAAGCGTTTCAGGGCTTCAAATTTGACCTGTGATTTGGTAGAATTATACGAATCAGCAATTTCAAGAAATAAAGACAAGTTTTTCTAAATTATTATGATTACTCAATTCCCAGATCCAATTTTAAGCCAAAAAACCCAAGACATAAAAAAGATAGATAAAGCCACACGCGATTTAATCGCCCGTCTTTGGGAAGAACTTGAAAAAGAACCAATAGGCATAGGGCTTGCCGCTCCCCAAATTGGTGAGCCATATAGCGTTGCCGTAATTCACTTTGAGCCAAGCAAGGAGCAGCTCAAAAAAAACCAAGAAATAAAACCAATCCCCAAAACAGTCCTAATTAACCCTAAAATTGTCTGGAAATCAAAAGATATAGCCGTTGAAAAAGAAGGTTGTCTTTCAATTCCAGATATAGAGGTCGAAGTTCCGAGATACAAAAAAGTACATGTTGAATATCTTGACGAAAACGGAAAAAAACAAAAAATTAAAGCCCGAGGTCTTCTTGCTCGCCTCCTCCAACATGAAATAGACCATCTCTATGGCAGAAAAATTATTGATTACCAATGATTATCGCTTTTTCTTCAGATGAAAAATTTTCCTCAATCTATCGCGCCCTTGAAAAAAGCGAATTTAAAGTTGGCTTATTGGTCAGCGAACCCCCAAAACCCAAAGGCCGCGGTCTGATGATAGGGAAAAACCCGGCTCATCTTTTTGCCACTGAGCATTCGCTTTTAACTTTCACACCCAAGAAGCTAGATAAAATCTTTGAAAGCCGCCTAAAAAAGTTTATTCAAAAAAATAACATAAAGCTCGGATTTGTTTTTTCATTCGGCAAAATTATCCCAAAAGACATTATTGAGCTTTTCCCTGCCGGTATTTTAAACCTTCATCCTTCACTTTTACCTAAATACCGCGGTCCGACTCCAATTGAAACTGCTATTTTAAACCAAGACCAAGAAACCGGCTATTCAATCATTAAAATCAATGAAAAAGTAGACGGAGGGCCAATTATCGCCTGCGAAAAAATCAAAATCAAGCCTGACGACAACTTTGAAACGCTTAAAGAAAAAATAATAAATCAAGCTTCCGAGAATCTTGCTAAAACTTTTAAAATGTATTTATCAGGTAAAATAATCCCCAAAATTCAAAACGAAACTCAGGCAAGCTACACTAAAAAACTAGAAAAATCAGACGGGCGAATAACTTCTCAAGATAATGCCAAGTCTGCTTTAGCCAAAATACTTGCTTTTAGTAATTGGCCTAAAGCATATTTTGAAATTGAGGGGCAAAAAATCATTATCCATCGCGCTCACCTTGAAGAAAAATACCTAATTATTGATGAAATCCAAATGGAAAACCGCCAAAAAATAAAATTCTCTGATTTTAAAAATGGATACCCTAAACTGTTGACAAAGTTCCCCCACTTTGTTAGGATTTAAAATGTATAAAACAGGGAAACCGATATGCTTGCAATCAGATTTTTGCGGTCCGGTAGAAGAAATGCTCCATTCTTCCGAATCGTTTTAACCGAAAGTTCAAAACCACCTAAATCAGGATTTATAAAAGTTTTAGGTTGGTATAATCCAAAAACAAAGGATTCCTCCTTAAAAAGAGAGGAAATTTTAGATTGGCTAAATAAAGGCGCTAAACCTTCAAATTCATTAAGCAAATTGCTTGAACAAAACAAAATTTCCCACAAGCTAGTCAAATTTGTTCCTGCAAAACCAAAAGCAAAGAAAGCAAAAAATGAAGCGGCACAAGACAAAGTAGACACTCAAAAGACGCAAGCTACAGAAGAAGAGAGCGCACCGGCTGAAGATCAAAATCAAGCCCAAACTAAGCCGCAGTCATCAGAATCAGAATCAGAAACAGAATCAAAAGATGAAAAAAACCAAGAAAAAGATACAGATATTTCAGCTGAAGGAAACGAAGAAAATAAAGAAGATAACAAGAAAGTTGAAAATTAATATAAACTAATACGCCTCTCGCTTTGGAAAAGTTTACAAAGCGAGAAGGTTTCCTAAATAAACGGAGGAAATATGGAAAAAGATCAAGAGTTTGTAGAAATGGTAGTCAAAGCCATTGTAGACAACCCCGACAAGGTCAAAACCGAAAGAAAGGTCGATGAAATGGGGGTCCTCATTGAGCTGACAGTTGCTCCAGAGGACATGGGAAAAATTATCGGCAAAGAAGGGAAAACCGCTAAAAGTATTAGAACCCTCCTTAGAGTTCTTGGCGCAAAAGAACGCGCCCGAGTTAATCTTAAAATTATTGAGCCAGGGACAGGACGTGAAATCAGAGAATCTTCAAAAGAAGAAAGTGCTTTAGATAAAGATAGTGACGAGGAAGAAGTGAAGCCGCTTGAAGAAAAGTCAACCGGAGTAATATAAAACAAGCCGACAGTTCTACTGAAGTTCGTCTAAAAATTTAAATTATCATTAAGCCGCCCGTCTGCCAGCTAGCAGGTTTATAAACCGTTCCCTTGTGGATAATTAGCATTTTTGCTAAAAACCAGCTAGTGATTGTTAACTACAAGTAGCTTCTGGTAAGATAATTTTGTTATGAAATTTAAAGTTATTACCTTATTTCCTGATTTTGTTGAACAACTTCGGAATTATTCAGTCATTGGAAGAGCAATTAGAGCTGGCAAAATTGAGATTGAAACAATAAACTTACGCGATTTTGGACTTGGTTCTTACAAACAAGTTGACGACAAACCATACGGCGGCGGCGTAGGAATGCTCTTGCGGGTCGATGTTTTATATCAAGCTATCCAAAAAGCAACTGCTCTCTGGGGAACGAAATCTAAAAATCGGCGAATTATTTTGATGTCCCCTGATGGAAAAACATTTGACCAGACCAAAGCTGAAAAACTAGCCAGCTTAGATGAAATTGTTTTGGTCTGTGGGCATTATGAAGGTTTTGACAAGAGAGTTGAGAAATTTGTTGATGAAAAAATTTCAGTTGGTAGCTATATTGTCTCTGGCGGCGAACTTCCCGCTATGATAATTATTGATGCAATATCCCGGCTAATTCCCGGCGTCTTGGGGAAAAATGAGTCAAACAAAGACGAATCCTTTAGCAAAAAAAACGGTAAAAGATATTTAGAATATCCTCAATATACAAGACCTGAAGAATTTATGGGCGAAAGAGTTCCTGAAGTTTTAATATCTGGCAATCATAAAAAAATTGATGATTGGCGAAAACAGAATCGCAAATCTATTGACTCATAGTTTTTTCCCTTGTAAAATTTAATTAGATGGCGTTTCTCAAGGAGGAATTTTGGCTAAAATTGGGAAAAAATTTAAAATATCACGTCTCTCTGTAATTTTAGGTGTTGTAGCTTTGGTTCTAATTCTTGGATTAGGCGCCTATTTTGCTTATAAAAACGGGATTTTTGCGAGCCCTTCAAGCACAAATCAATGTACGATCAAGCTTGCTAGTTTAAACAGGACACCCAATTCTTTCACTGTCTATGTTCTGGATCAGCAAAACTACAATAAAATCCGACAAAATCCCAGCGCAACTGGAATAAGCACTCTCGCGCGTTTCTCTAAAGTTGGAGACTCATATACACTTACTGGTCCAGACCCTGTATATTTTGTAGGACACAAACAAAACGGAGAATTAATTTTCTCAACACCTTTTGTATGCAATCAAAGCCAAAATATAGCTGTTAATGCCGATTTAAGCGGCGGTTCAATTACCTGGACATCAGCATCTACCTCCCAAAGGCAAGAAGGAAATGGCACTTCTGCCAGTACTTCTGCCAGTAGTACTGGCAGTATTTCTACCAGTACTACTGGAGGAAAAACCAAAATACATGTTGCATTCAACAATGCTTCTTCTGATCCGGCAATTGATAACTTATATATAAATGTTACCGGAGCAAAATTTAGCTGTTCAGAAGTAGATATTTATGTTGATGGCAAAGATATGGGGTCTAACGCAGACAATATCAAGCAATATGTTCATACTGGAGCGGTAGCTCAAGATATCGCAAACGCCAGTGGCAAATCTTACTATGCAACTGCAACTGACTTTAAAGCTGCAATAACTAAATGTAAAACTGCACTTAATTCAAATCAAAACGATCCTTGTAAACACGCACTGACACAGTCTATTATTGCCTTTAGTTCTAAATCAAGCTGTGACCGCTCATATTCCCAAGATTATTCACCAAGCCTTATAATTCCAGCAAAATATCAGGCTGCCACAAGCTCAACAGAAACAAATAAAAACGATTCAACAAACACAACTCAAACGACAACTCAAACAACAGCTCAAACAAGCTCAACTGAATGTGTCAAATGGAAAGGAATGGAAGTACAACTCATAAAAAAGGGTGACCTATGGGTGCCTGTTGATAGCAAAAATGCACCTTCAGGATTAGAAAGAGGTTTAAGCGATACTGAACTTAAACTTGCGCAATCAAGCAGTGAAGGGAAATGTACGACGACTACAAGTCAAACCAGTTCAACAGATACAAATGAAAAAGTGGCGCCTATTAATCCCAATTTGCGCGTACCTACTATTGGCATCAACACTGACAGAGGTTTCCCAATTGGAAGAGGCTCTATCACTTTACAAGCAGCACGTCCTTCGCAAGCCGGCCCATTACAATATCGCGGCCAAAGCATTGCTCCGATAGGAGGAGTCAGCTTCACCATCAATATCACCACCACCTATACACCACAGACCCAAACGGGCAAAAGCAGCTTCCCCAACAACATCCCCATCGCCTATGCTCAAACTAATTCTACATCTAGCACAGCCGGAAATGCTAATTCAACATCAAATACATCCGGAAACAGCAATTCTACATTTAGCACAGCAGGAAATACTAATTCAACATCAAGCACAAATGAAAACACTAATTCGACATTAAACACAACTGGAAAAACTAACTCAAAATCAAATACAACTGAAAACACTAATTCAACATTAAACACAACTGGAAAGACCAACTCAAAATCAAACAAATCTGGATTAGGATTTACCTACAAAAGTAATGCAGTGCAGCGAACAAAAGATATAGCAATAGATTTCTTCAGACGCCTATTCGGAAAAACTTACAGGGTATCAACCAGCGGCACTATTCCCGACAACGGCATTAATAGCCAAATTGTAATTACAAACCTTCCACCCGGCGACTACTCAATTACTCTTAGTAAAAATGGTTACGAAACCGCTACTGTTAATTTTCAGCTTCAAGACGGCGAACAAAAACTCATCTCGCCAGTAATGATGGTTCCTAAAATCGGAGCCGAACCTCCATCAATCAACTCTAACGCAACTATGATGGAAGCAAACAAAGAAGGAGTTTTTTGGGCAAATACCACAAGTGGAAAATATCTATATAATTCCAGATTCCCTTGGTGGGGCTGGCAGTTCCCAGCAAGCTATAATACCAAGGAGCCTTATTACGACGAAGATGGTATGCCTTATCCAACTAATCCCTACTACTCTCCAACTTGGGGAGAAGATTATTGGGCATATATGAGAAATTGCCAAAACATAAGTTTGACAGTAGGACCGGGAATTAACCCAAACAAAGCAGGTTTAGCTGCTATGATTTTCGGTCTTATGAAGCCGCACACGGGCAAAACATTTCTTGAAGATTCCCTCCTTCCGGGACTCGGGACCTATTTTGCTGCCGGGGCAATTCAAAACTCTGGAGTAAGTATCAGCGTCAGCCAGATTAACCAAAACTGTTTCTCGCCTCAACAAATACAATATGCCAGCAACCAAGGAACACTGCCGTCACTTATGTCATTATTACATCTTCCCTTCTAGCTATAAAATAAGCTAAAATTATAAACAAATGAAACAAATTAAAAAAAATATAATTGCCTTAGCTCTAGGTCTTGTGGTAGTTTTTGGATTCTCGCTGCCAGTGATTGCCCAGACCAGCAGCAATAACTCTGGCAACACTAACTCTAGCAATACTAACTCTAGCAATAGTGCCAGTAGCAATGAAAGAGCTGCAGGCGAACCAAGCCCGCTTAAAGTGCCCGCTGTTGGCGTCAATGAAAAAAGAAGAGAAGTTTCCTTAATTGTCATAGCCACCAATAAAAAAACGGGGCGATTTTTGGGTGATGTTTCTCTTAGCTTTACCGATCTCACTACTCAAACTACCGACCAAGCCGCTTCTCAAAACAATTCATATAAAACTCCGGATCCACCAACGCCTGATGGATATATCATTTCACCAATTTTATCAGGTCAATATGAACTAATTGCTAAACGAACTGGCTATGAGATAAGTGATGAAAAAATTACTATTCCTGCTGACAAACAATACTACCAGCTCAAAATAGAATTAACTCCCTTAGTCGGCACACCACAACCAGACGAACAAAATTATAATTATCTGGGAAACAATAATACAGTTTACAATCCCGTTTATAATAATCCAAACTATCAAAACTATCCTCTTAACTATCTCAATAATTATCCAAATAATTTAAATAATAACCCGATAAACTATCCTTATTCCAACACTTATTATCAAACAGCTAATCAGAATTATACTGTCCCTCTCCAAATAACGGTCCTTACCCAGCTCTCCGATTACCAAACGCCCGCAACTCCTCAAATTCAAATTATTGACCTGAATAATAATAACAACCAGATTATCCTAAGTAGCCCTCAATTTCAAACATTAAATGGCACTACTTTTACGGGAGGAACAGGATCTTCTAACCAATTCGGCTGTCTTGAGCCGTATCACCAATATATTGTCCATGTAATTTCCAACAATTTTGGAATGGGTACGAGCCCCCAAAATAGACCTTTCCAAACTGGTCCCCAAGGGCAACCTATTCAAATCACAATTGATATTAGATACCTTAGTAATTATCCTTCAATAAATATAAGTTTTCCTACTATAAACCAACAGCTGCCATTTATCTGTCCAAACTTCGGGAACCCAAATATAAATTATAATAATTATAATGGTATAAATTATAACGGCCCAAGCATTTGGACAGACCCAAATATTAATCTCAATAATTTCAACAATTACACTGTTTTCCACAGCCCTGTTGATGGTAAGTATTATCTTATCAACAGACAAAATCAGTTTGACGTGCGACCTATTACATTTGTTGACAGAGGTGACGGCCTTGGCGGGCTTGCTTTTATCCCAGCCCAGTCGGGAACTTACCAAAATAACATCTATCCCTATATCGGTAGCGGAGACAGATGGTATGTTACTATCTATACCCGAAGCAATAATAGTGATAATCTCAATTTATCAATTCAGTACCTTTCAGCAGTTAAATTCTCCCCGCAAGATTATGCCAATGCTGTACATAGTCAAGTAATTAACAGTTTTGCCAAATAAAACAAGCCCGTGTGTAAAGAACACTTGACATTACTCTGAAACATTATAAAATAGACTATCGAAAGGACTAAGATGAATTTAATTGACCAAATTTTAAAACAAGCCAGAAATATTTTAACTTGCCCTGTTTGCAATAATCATTATGAAATTAATGAGATAAAGCTTCGTGGTTTTATAGACAACACTTATATATTTCAGGCATTCTGCGCTAAGGGTCATGAACCGCTAGCTGTCACCTACCTTGCCTCGCTACAAAAACTTGAAAAGCCAATCAGCACCTATTTCCATTCTCTAACTGGCGAAAAGATAACACCTAAAATTGTTCAAGAAGCTGAGGAATTTATTGAATCTTTTGACGGAGATTTCAAATACGTCTTCAATTAAGTCAAAGCTCTTGTATTTTTTCTTGTTTTAAGGTAATATTTTCTTTGTGAAAGAATTTCATCTAAAGACAAAAATTAGAGACATTACTGGGAAAAAGGTCAAGCAGTTAAGAAGCCAAGGCCTTATTCCGGCAGTTTTATACGGACATGGAATTAAACCCGAAAATTTGTCAGTGGCGAAAAATGATTTTAAAAAAATCTTTGCTGAAGCAGGAACTTCATCTCTTATAACACTTGAAATAGAGGGGAGAGCGCCAATTAAAGTTCTCGTGCATGAGCCGCAGGTTGATCCAGTTTCTGATGAGCCAATTCATATTGATTTCTACAAAGTCAGAATGGACGAGAAAATAAAAACTGAAATTCCAATTGAATTTGTAGGCGAATCAGAAGCAGTCAAACAATTAGATGGTTCCCTTGTGACCAACCGCGACAATATTGAAGTTGAGTGTCTGCCAAACGACCTTATTCCAAATGTTGAAGTTGACATTTCTGCTTTGAAAACTTTTGAAGACCAAATTTGCGTTAAGGATATTAAGGTTCCTGAAAAAATTGAAGTTTTAACTGATAAAGATGAGGTGATTGCTTTTGTTGAACCGCCTCGAAGCGAAGAAGAATTAGCTGAACTTGAGACACCAACTGCCGCCGAAGAAGAAAAAGAAGCAATTGAGCAAATGGAAGCCAAGACAGAAGAACAAGAGGGTGAGAAGGGCGAGAAAGAGCCTACCCAAGAGAATACACCTCAAACTTCTGCTGAGTGATAAAAAGCAAATAGAACTGTTTTAGGGTCTACAGCTGGAGCATCTGAATAAATCAAATTCATTAATTTACCAAAATAAACTGAGACTTTTTATGAAGTTTTATGTTGAGACAATTGGTTGCCAATATAATGAATACGACGCTTCGCGATTGGCAATATTTTTAAAGTCAAATGGACTAACTAAAGTTGATAACCCCAAAAATGCTGACGCTATTTTTATTTTAGCTTGTTCTGTTCGCCAGACTGCCGTAGATAGAATTTTTGGAAGAGTCAGAAACTGGCAGAAAGAAAACAAAAAAATATTTATCACTGCCTGTGTCACAGATGAAGACAAGAAAAAACTTGCAAAAAAAGGCGTTGTTTATTTTTCTGACTTTGACCATCTTAAGTCATTGCTAGCCTTACAAAAAACTAATAATGATACCTTGTCAAAATCAGATACTAATTTTGTACCAATAATGTCTGGCTGCAATAATTTTTGCTCTTACTGTGTTGTGCCATATTTGCGCGGGCGGGAAAAATCACGCTCAATGGAGGAGATTATTAAAGAAGTAGAAGAATTAATCAAATCAGGCAAAAAAGAAATTGTCTTATTAGGGCAAAATGTCAATTCATACAAAATAAACCAAAACAAAAAAGTTATACTAAAAGTTCGTAGGAACGAAAAATATAAGTCGGATTTTGCTATATTGCTAGAAAAATTGAACAAAATACCGGGAGACTTCACAATTTCATTTACCTCCAATCACCCAAAAGATATGACAGAAGATATTATTGAGGCAGTTGCTACTTTGCCAAAAGTCAAAAAGGAAATTCATTTACCCTTGCAGTCCGGGTCAGATAAAATCCTAAAAGCAATGAATCGTCCATACACGTCCGAACAATACTTGAAATTAATTGAAAATTGTAAATCAAAAATCAAAAATTTAGTACTAACAACTGATATTATTGTCGGCTTTCCCGGAGAAACAGAGGAAGATTTTCAGAAAACCATAGAGGTTTGCAAAAAAGCTAATTTTAATCTAGCGTACATTAATAAATATTCACCACGCAAAGGTACTGCCGCCTACAAACTCGGCGATCCAATTCCCTGGAAAGAAAAAAAGCGACGCTGGAGTATTCTAGACAAAATGATAAACAAAAAATAAGAACCAAACCCCAAAAATCAGCACGCACGATCGTTAATTTTCTTAATTAATTCCGCAATTTCTATTTGACCTTTATCCCCTTCTCCATATTTTCTCAACGAAACTTTTTGGGATTCTTTTTCTTTATCACCGACGACCAGCATATAAGGAATTTTTTGTAATTCAGCATCACGAATCTTCCGACTGATTGATTCGTTCCGGTTATCAATTTCAACGCGGATATTTTTTGCCCTTAAATCGTCAGCGATTTTCTCGGCATAAGCATTATGTCCTTCTGAAATTGGCAAAACAATCGCCTGTACAGGCGCTAGCCAAACCGGAAAAGCTCCGCCATAATGTTCAATGAGAACTCCTATAAACCTTTCAAGAGACCCGACTAAGGCACGATGAATCATAATCGGCCTTTCTTTTTCACCTTTTTCATTAACATATTCAAGGTCAAATCTTTCTGGTAGATTAAAATCTACTTGTACGGTCGTACATTGCCAAGGCCGTCCCAAAATATCTTTTACTTTAATATCAATTTTTGGCCCATAAAAAACACCTTCACCCGGATCAATTTCATATTTAAGATTTTCATCTTTAAGAGCTTTCTCCAGCGATTTTGTCGCAAGTTCCCATTTATCTTCGTCACCTACGGCTTTTTCCGGCTTAGTTGAAAGATAAATGTCAAAATTATTGAAACCGAAATGCCTTAAAACTTTAATCGCAAACGATACTGTCTTTTTGATTTCTTCCCCAGCTTGGTCTGCTCTGCAAAAAATATGAGCGTCATCTTGAGTAAATCCACGAACACGCAGCAACCCATGAAGCACGCCACTCTTTTCATAACGATAAACTGTACCGAACTCGGCATAACGAATCGGCAAATCGCGATAAGAACGCACTTTATTCTTATAAATCGTCAAATGAAATGGGCAATTCATTGGTTTAACTAGAAATTCTTGCTCATCAGCCTTAAATGATGAATACATATTTTCTTTATAAAATTCAAGATGCCCGGATACTTTCCAAACTTCGCTGCGTGCTATATGCGGAGTTTCAACCATTTGATAACCGGCATTAAGCAATTCTTCCTTGATATAATTCCTTATTAAATCACGTAAAATTGCTCCCTTTGGCAGCCACAAAGGAAGACCAGCCCCAACCATTTCGTCTATCGTGAATAGTCCTAGAGCCTCACCAAGTTTCCTATGGTCTCTCATTTCTGCTTCTTCTCGATTCTTCAAATATTTATCAAGCTCTGCTTTGTCCTTAAATGCCAAGCCATAAATTCGCTGCAACATTTTATTTTTCTCATCACCCTTCCAATAAGCACCTGCGATACGATCAAGCTTGAAAGCAACATCTTTTAAATCTGCTGTTGATTCAACATGTGGACCTTGACACAAATCAACAAAATCACCGCATTTATATAAAATTACTTTTTGCTCGCCTGCTTTCTTCAAATCCTCAACCAATTCTGCCTTATAAATCTCATCGCTTTTTTTAAGTTTTTCTTCAGCTTCTTTAACTGGAAGTTCTTGTTTTTCAAATCTCAAATTTTTGGCAATAAGTTTGCGCATCTTTTCTTCTAAAAGCGGCAAATCCTCAGGAATCAATGTTCGCGGCAAGTCAAAATCATAGTAAAAGCCGGTTTCTATTGCCGGTCCAACTCCAAGCTTGGCATCCGGAAACATTTCAGTCACAGCCGCTGCTAGAATATGCGAGAGCGAATGCCTAATTGTCTCAATATCTAATTTTTCTTTCTCCATAGGTATGATTATATCGCAAATAATCTTTCATTAAAAGAGGGTCCCAGTTTTTATATTACGCAAAACATCTTTGTCTTCAATTAGCGCAAAAATCCTCTTACTTATTTCCTCTGGAGGCATCATTTTATCGCCAACAGTGCACACAATTGTTCTCCATTCCGGCTTCGTTCTGGCTAGAAAAATATACTCTTTTTCAACTTGAGCCAAAAACTTGCGATTACGTTCGTGAATATCTCTCTTTTTATCAGTGTAATTTCTTTTTCCCTTTTGATCAACCATTTTCTGACTAATTTTATACGGCGCATAAAGATAGATAACTATGTCCGGTTTGGGAATATTGAAAATACCAAATTCAAGTTCTTCAAGCCACTCAAGAAATTTCTTTTTTTCTTCTTTGTTTTTTATTTTGGCACTTTGAAATCCCATATTAGATTGTGTGTAGCGGTTGGCAATTACAATTTTCCCTTGTCTCAAGTCACTTCTTATATGGTCAGCCGCTTCAAAACGATCGCCAGCATACAAAAGTGAAATTAAATATGGGCTAACATGGTCTATATCACCAAATTCGCCATTAAGATATTTAGCTACCATTTGTCCGAAAAAGCTTCTTTCATATTGAGGAAAATCATAAAAAACAACTTTCTTACCGACCCGGCGAAAAAGCTTGGTAATCAAATCAGTTTGCGTTTTCTTTCCTACGCCGTCTGAACCTTCAATGACAATAAGCTTTCCCCTTTTGGGCATCTTATTCTCCTTTAAAATCTACTTTTATATGTTTAGCAAAATAAGGATGCACCTTGTTGACTTCTTTCCACATATCCCAAACAACGCGACGATAAGAAATATGTCCTTGCGGACGAGAGCGAAGTTCAATCAGATAAAGCAACTCCCGCAAATTCAGATTAAAAAGAAATCTCCTTTTATAAGCCATTGGCACTAAATATTGAGCCTCAAGCGGATATTGTTTGGCAATTTTTCGATAGGCTTCATCGGCTTTTCTCATTGCTTGATGATAAATATCAGACAAACCAGTTTTTTCTAAATCTATTGGCTCCTCATACCCTAAAAAAGTAGTTAGAGGCTGAGCAGTTTGGGTTAGCATTCGGTGCCTCTGTAAGTCCCGATAAGCTCCAAAATCACAAACAATATCAAAAGTATAATAAGTATTTTCAAGTTCTCTCAACGGCTTATCGTGGCGCATCTTTCTTTTGCCAATAACCTTGTCAAAAATTTGTTCTTTTTCCTTTTGTGGCATTTTTTTAAGACTTTCTAATATTGTTCTGTATGATTTGGTTGAAAATCGCTCAAGCGAAGCAGCCAATACTCTATCAAGCGCATTTCTGTCATATTGAACAAGATCAACTCGCTTATTGTTAAATTTTTCTTCTTTAGTCTTTAAAAAAATATTGTTTGCTAATTTGCTTAATTTTCTTTCTTGTGTCTGCAAGTATTCAGCTGGACTAGTAAATTTTACTAGAATTGGCAATTTCTTTTTTGCCACTTTCTTGATTTCTCTCCCCAACTCTCTAGCTTCCGACAATGGACTGGAAAGCAATTTCACGATCGTATATTCAATTGACCTTCCAGACATCGTCACTCCTACATTACCCATCACCGCTGCTGGCAAAATCAAACGGCACCTGTCAATAACAGGTATTCTAATTCTATTTTCATATGCCCCCTCGGATTCATTTGGCTTTTTAGGATTTTCCTCTTTTGCTTGTTCTAGCAATTTTTTTACAAATTCTTCATAAACATCAAAAAGATTGGTTATAGTCTTTTGGTATAGCTCATGATATTTTGATTTTCTAATTTCTTTTGGTTCAACGCTATGCCATCTATCCATTATTTGATATCTAGTAGATTTTTCCTGATAAGCCGCCAGCCGAGTATTTTCCAGTGCTTTAATAGCAATCTGTGAAACATTTTCAATTGCAATATGAATAAAAGCTGTATCCGCAATTGAACCGTGCCCATAATTGATATAGAACTTCTCTAAAAAGCTCGACGATTTTTTCTCATCAATTTGAGAAAGAATTTTATCAAACGGCAAGGGAGAACGACTAGTCACTGCCATTGCCATAGCGATATCTTCTTCCCTCTTGCCGTCAAGAACATAGACTCTGCGTCTAATTTCTTTTTCCTTCATTTTTTAATTTTATTTGGTTTTTGACACCGATTTATCCACCCTAAAATAATTATGAAGGATAAACAGGGAACCTCTTAGCCATAGCCGAGACTTCTTTTTTTATCCTACTTAATTCACGATCGTTGTCTAAATTTTCTAAAACCAAATTAAATATCTCCGCAATTCTTTGCATTTCTGCTGGTCCCATCCCTCTGGATGTCAACGCTGCGCTACCAACCCTTATTCCAGAGGTGATTTGTGGCGGTTGTGGATCACCGGGAACTGAATTTTTATTGACCGTAATACCTGCTTTACCAAGAGCAACTTCAAATTCCTTTCCTGTAACTTTTTTGTTCCGCAAATCAACCAATATAAGATGGTTATCAGTCCCACCAGTGACCAAATCAAAATCATAAGCCATAAGCGTCTTGGCAAAAACTTTCATATTATTTAAAACATTGCCAATATATTCTTTAAAACTTGGCTTAAGAGCCTCACCAAAAGCAACTGCTTTCGCCGCAATAATATGTTCTAATGGCCCGCCCTGAAGCATTGGGAAAATCACTTTATTAATTTTCTTAGCTATCTCTTCATTATTAGTCATAATTATTCCAGAACGTGGACCGCGCAGAGTTTTATGAGTCGTTGAAGTAACGATATCAGCAATTCCGACCGGCGATTGATGGTATCCTGCCGCAACTAATCCGGCGATATGGGCAATATCAGCCACTAAATACGCACCAACTTTATCGGCAATCTGGCGAAATCTTTTAAAATCAATTGCTCGCGGATAAGCCGAGTAACCACAAACAATCAAATGAGGCTTAACTTTTTCAGCAATTTTTTGAACTTCATCATAGTCAATAAGCCCTGTTTTAGAATCAACCCCATATGAAAAAGATTCAAAAAGCTGTCCCGAAAACGAAACTTTAGCACCATGAGTTAAATGACCACCGGCATCAAGCGCTTGGCCTAAGATTCTATCGCCCGGCCTGATTAAAGCAAAATAGGCCGCCATATTGGCTGATGAACCGCAATGCGGCTGCACGTTCGCGAATTTGCATTTGAATAATTTTTTAAGCCGCTCTATTGCTAAATTTTCAACTTCATCAATAACTTCACAGCCGCCATAATACCGATTATCAGGATAACCTTCAGCATATTTATTAGTAAGAACTGAACCTGCAGCTTTTAAAACCGCCTCGGATACATAGTTCTCCGAAGCAATCATTTCTAAACCATCGCGCTGCCGTATCTCTTCTTTTTTTATCAGCTCAAAAACTTTATCTCCATATATACTTGGCTTTGAAACAAATTTACCACTTACCAATTTCCCATTTTTTGGGCGCTTTGAATTACCACCGACTTTTGATTTCATCTTTCTCCTTTTTATTTGCCTGAAAAGATGGAGAGGATTCATCTAAGATTTCGTCTTCTAAAATTGGTTCTTCCTCAATAATTTCCTCAGGTATTTCGCCCTCAAAAGAATCGCTGCTACCGTATCCCTGATCACCTCTTTCGGTTTCTGATAACTCATCTGCCTCTAAAATCTCAACTTTCTCAATTTTTTGAATTAGCATTTGAGCAATTCTTTCGCCCTTTAAAATTTCAGCAGGCTCCCGCGAGACATTAGCCAGAGTAACAAAAACCTCACCGCGATAATTTGAATCAACTACCCCACCCAAAACCTTAAGCCCCTTTTTCGCAGAAAGTCCGCTTCTATCCCAAATCAAGCCAACATAACCATCGGGAATTTCAAATGACAATCCTGTCCCGATTTTAGCCCGGCTGCCAGCTGGGATTTCAATTGATTCTATCGCGGCTAAATCAAGACCTGCGTCATTTATCCTTGCATAGGAAGGTATTTTTGCCTCCGGTAAAAATCTTTTGACTTTAACCTTTAAATCGGAGCTATTTTCTTTGATTGATTCCTTTTCGCCAGCTTCTTTAAACGAGTAATTCTCCTCTGAAAAAAGTTTAATCGTATCGTCTGGTCTGTAACCTCTCAAAAATTCAAGCTTAATTCCTGCCTGAGACGCTAAAGTTAAAACTTTTTCACTCGCGCCGTAACGACTCCCATAATACGAACCGCAAACAACTCGTTTTATTCCTGCATTAATTATCATTTTAAAACAATCATAACATGGAGATGCTGTAGTATAGAGATCGGCGCCATCAACTGAAACTCCGCTTTTCGCCGCCTGCACTAAAGCGTTAGCCTCAGCATGAACCGTTCTGATACAATGCCCCTCAACAATCTCATGGCCAACATCATCACAGTGGTCAAGACTTCGAGGAGAACCGTTATATCCCGTTGAGAGAATCACCTTGTCTTTAACAATAACTGCTCCGACTCCCTTAAAGCCCGGCATATATTTTAAATCAACTCCCCGATTGCAAGTCGACCGAGTAGCAACCATTTGGGCAATATCCATAAAATATTCATCCCAACTAGGTCGCTTTTTAATTTTTTCCTCAGGCATATTTTATTTCCCTCCCTTTTTCTTTTTAATTTCATCTAAAATTGCATCAACTTTTTTATTCAACTGCTCGAAAGTGCCATCATTAATAATTTTGTAATCTGCCATCATCATGCATTCATGTATCTTTTGAGCATTTTTACTCTTGCTTTCCATTTCTTTTCTCTCTTTTTCAATCATTGCATCAATAGTTTTGGGATCCCCGGGGCGAGCCCTCTTCCTCATCCGCTTGAAACGCAATTCAACCGGTGCATCAACAGCAATTAAATAAAAGTCTGGAAATTTTTGTAAATATTTTATCTCTCCTGGCTGCCGCAGCCCGGCAACAACCACTTTATCAGTTTTAACTTTATTTTCCATTATTCGTCTTGAAAGATATTCAGGGCCATATTTATCGCGAAGTTTGTTCGCAAGCTCCCGTAAATTATCGCGGGTGGGCTCAATTCCTTTTTCCTGAGCAATCGCAAAAACCTCATCACCTGTTGAGTAATGCTCAAAGCCCTTTTTCTCTAAATACTCACCGACCGCGTCTTTTCCGGAAGCAAATGTACCAGTTATTCCTAAAATCATAATTCCTCCTTTTAATCCAAATTTACACTAGCACTTGCAAAAATCAAAATCAAATAAAATGAAATATTATTTTAATTAGAGTAAAATAATAGTATGGAAAAAACAATACAAAACAAAGAAGCAAGATTCAATTACGAAATTTTAGATGAACTTGAGGCAGGACTTCAACTAAAAGGCGACGAAATTAAATCAATCCGCTCTGGCCGCGTGAATCTTAAGGGTTCTTATGGAAAAATTTTTTACAGCAATGGCAAGCCCGAAGTTTTTTTAGTTGGAGCTCACTTTTTCACTACTACCCTAGATCCCTATCGCACTAAAAAATTGCTCCTTAAAAAAGAAGAAATTAAAAAACTAGTAGGCAAAACTCAAGAGAAAGGATTAACTATTGTGCCGCTTTCAATTTATTTCAAGAGAGGTCTTGCAAAAATAAAAATTGGTGTCGGGCGCGGCAAAAAAACCTTTGACAAAAGAGAGCTAATTAGAAAAAGAGAAATAGATAGGAAAATCGCTAGAGTAGTTAAAAATTTAAAATAAAACTCTCCAATTTTTAACAAAAATCTGAACTGTATGATACTAGTCGTATGAAGTTTTATGACTGCAAGCTTTTTTATCAGCTTGGGCCAAAGCAGCTTGACAAGATCATGCTATATGATTAAATGAGGTAAATTTTCTATGTTTGGTCGGCTAATTGTTGCAACTATAACAAATTGATGCATAATAGAATTTGTTAAAGATAGAGATATTAAATATTAGATAAAAATCAAATAAGGAGGAATTTTGCACAAGTACGTTTTTGTCATAGGTGGAGTAATGTCTTCCGTCGGTAAAGGCGTCGTCTCATCATCACTCGGCGCCATTTTTAAAAGCAAAGGATTTGCTGTTACAGCCATTAAAGCCGACCCCTATATCAATATTGACGCAGGCACAATGAATCCTACTGAACATGGTGAAGTTTTTGTGACTGAAGACGGAGACGAAACTGATCAGGACCTTGGCAATTATGAAAGATTTTTAGACCAAAATATTTTGAGCACTAATTATATGACAACCGGAAGGGTTTATCTCTCTGTAATAAATCGCGAGAGAAATCTCGAGTATGGCGGCAAGTGCGTTGAAGTAGTTCCCCACATCCCACAAGAAATTATTAACCGAATAAAAAATGCGACCCAAAAAACAAAGTCAGAAATAACGATTGTTGAAATTGGTGGTACAGTCGGAGAATACCAAAATATTCTCTTTTTGGAAGCTGCAAGAATGATGAAAATGGAAAACCCGGATGATGTTGTCTTTGTTTTAGTATCTTATCTTCCAATTCCAAAAAATGTTGGAGAAATGAAAACAAAGCCGACACAATACGCCGCAAGAACTCTAAACTCGGCTGGTATCCAAGCGGATTTTATTGTTTGCAGAGGAGAAAAAGAAATTGATGGACCAAGAAGAGAAAAGTTGGCGACTTTCTGTATGATTGAGAAAGAAAACGCTATTTCTTCGCCAGATGCCGAATCAATTTACGAGGTGCCTCTGATATTTGAAAGACAAGATTTTGGAAACAAAATTTTAAAGAAATTAAAAATTGGCAAAAGAAAATCGGATTTGAAAACGTGGAAAAAAATTTTTGACCAATCAAAAGCAGCACAAAAAGAAGTGAAAATTGCCGTCGTAGGAAAGTACTTTGGGACAGGTAATTTTACCCTCTCCGATTCCTATATTTCAGTAATTGAATCTGTAAAGATTGCATGCTGGCACGAAGGAGTTAGAGTAAAATTCAGCTGGATAAACAGCGAGGGGTTTGAAAAAAAGCCAGAAAGCATTGACAGTTTAAGAGACTATAACGGAATTATCGTTCCCGGAGGATTCGGCTCTCGCGGTATTGAAGGAATTATAATGACCGCGCGTTTCGCAAGAGAAAACAAGATACCATATTTAGGACTTTGTTATGGTATGCAAATAGCAACAATAGAGTTTGCCCGCAATGTCGCCGGTCTAAAAAATGCCAATACTCAAGAAATTAACCCGAAAACCCCTCACCCGGTTGTGCATATAATGGATGACCAAAAAGCTAAAATCAAACAGAAAAATTACGGCGGATCAATGCGCCTTGGGGCCTATAATTGTCGCCTCAAGAAGGGAACAGTCGCTTATTCCGCATACAAAAAAGTGAACATTACCGAGAGACATAGACATCGATATGAGTTTAACAATAAATATCGCAAGCAGTTTGAAAAATTAGGGCTGGTAGTGTCAGGAATAAACCCGGAAAGAAATTTAGTGGAAATAATTGAGATAAAAGATCATCCGTTCTTTGTTGGCGTACAGTTTCATCCTGAATTTAAATCTAGATTTCTCCATCCCCATCCTCTATTTCAGTCTTTTATTAAAGCTTCCAAAAAAAATTAGCCCCTTTTGATATGGTGGTCGCTACTGGATTTGAACCAGTGACCTTCTCGATGTCAACGAGACGCTCTACCGCTGAGCTAAGCGACCGACTATTAAATGGGGCGGAAATCAACGATGTGCTCCCTGCCTTGATTTAGCAAGATAAGCAAAAATATACAGGGACTACAAATAAAATTCTATCACTTTCAAGGATAAAAAACAATTCTTGTGATATGATAAAAATGTGAAAAAATTTTTATTTTATTTATTTTGCCTTACAATAGTTGCGCTACCGATTAAAACAGTTGCCAGAACCAATGTTGATTATTGGTATATCAAGAACTTTGATACAACTATTAATGTCAATACCGATTCGTCAATTGATGTAACTGAAAATATTACAGCAGATTGCGGTATTGCTCAAAAGCACGGAATATTCAGGATTCTGCCGACATTTCAGCAATTATCCCCATCAGAAAAAATAAATTCTCCTGTCAATCTAATTTCAATAACTGATTTTAACAATAATCCACTGCCATACTCGACCTCAATTGATAGAATAAACCACACAATTACATGGAAAATCGGCGACCCCAATAGATTTGTCAGCGGAGTAAATTATTATCGCATAAAATATCATGTAAAAAACGCTGTCCGCCATAACAGCAATGATTTTGACGAGTTCTATTGGAATTTAAGCGGAAACTATTGGGACATTCCAATTGATGCCTTTTCGGCGCAAATAAATTTTCCGCCTCAAATTACAAAAGATAATACAAAAATCAATGTTTATTCAGGAGACTTGGGCGAAAAGAATTCTCTTGGTACTGAAGCAACCTTTAGCGGCATAAACCAAATCTCACTCAACTATAACAAAACAATAAACCCCGGCGAAGGAATAACGCTATCGGCAATATTTCCCAAAAATATTATAGCTCCATACGTCCCGACTTTTTGGGAAAAAAATGGGCAGTATTTTGCTTTTTTAATTCCTCTTTTTGTTTTTTACTTTTGTTATTTGGCTTGGAAAAAATTTGGCAAAGATCCGAAAATTAACAAAAGCATTGCTCCTGAATTTGAGATACCAGAGAAACTTTCCCCTATTGATATGGGCATGGTTTATACCGATGGAATTTTGAAGAATGATTTTTTATCGGCTTCAATTATTAATCTCGCGGTCAAGGGCTATTTGAAAATTAAAAAAATTGACAAGAAAGGAATTTTTGGTTCAGACGATTATGAACTATTAAAAATTAACGGCAAAGAAAATATTTCAGAATCAGAAAAAGTACTTTATGAGGAGCTTTTTGGCTCGCGCGACAAAGTAAATCTAAATGAATTAAAAAACGAATTTTATAGAAGAATTCCAGCCATCAAATCTACATCAAAGAATTATCTTGTTAGCAAATCTTGGCTGGTACGATATAGCCGCCTTATGCAAGCCATTTTTCTTGTTTTAGGAAGTGGGACATTCATCTTATCGGCTTACTGCATTATAATAAATATTTTTTTGGCCATTAGTTTAAATATCTCGGCCGTCATAATAATAATTTTTTCATTCTTAATGACGAGGCGAACGAAAGAAGGCGCTGAACTCTTAAGAAGAATTAAGGGCTTCAAGCTCTATATGGATACAGCCGAAAAATATCGGCAAAAATTCAATGAGAAGGAAAATATATTTGAAAGATTCCTGCCCTATGCCATAATGTTTGGAATAACAAAAGAATGGATCAGAAAAATGCGCGACATTTATGGCGAAGAATATTTCAACACTTATTATCCAATTTGGTTTGTAGGAAGCTTTGGCTCGTTTAATGTTGACAATCTTTCAAACGAGATTTCTAAAATGTCATCCAGTATGGCTCAAACAATCACATCTACTCCGTCAGGCTCTGGTTTCGGAGGCGGTGGATTTTCAGGCGGCGGAGGAGGTGGTGGAGGGGGAGGTGGTTGGTAATGCACTCGCCCGGTGAATTTTTAATCAGTGGATCGTTTTTTTCAATTCGTTGGTACGGATTGCTTATTTCTCTTGGAATTCTAGCTGCTTATTTTCTTTCATTGGCCGAATTAAAACAAGAAAAAATTCCAGAGAATAAATTTGACTCTGTTTTTCTGTCCACTTTGCTGTCTGGAATAATTGGAGCAAGAATTGGTTTTGTCATACAAAACACTGCTTATTTTGGGCAACATTTTGCTGAAATTTTTAAAATTTGGGATGGCGGCCTTTCAATCCACGGCGCCATTATTATGGGAACAGTCGCACTGTATTTATCAGTCAAAGCGACAAAATTAGATTTTAGAAAAATTGCTAACATTATTGCGCCAAATGTATTATTAGCCGGCTCGATTGGCAGATGGGGAAATTTTTTCAACCAAGAAATAATTGGAAAACCAACTAACTATTTTTTAAAAATTTTTATTGACCCGGCGCATCGCCCAATTGGGTTAGAAAATGTTTCATATTATCATCCTGTATTTTTGTATGAATCAGTCTCACTGCTTCTTGCTTTCATTTTTTATCGGATTCTAAAAAATCGGCTTAAAAACTATGCATTAGTTTATACCTTAACAATTTACTCAGTGATAAGAATTATTGTTGAATTTTGGCGTATTGATTACAAGCCAATTTTTTGGAAATTTGATTTAGCACAATTAGTCAGTTTTGGTATAATATTATTTGCTCTAACTTTTTTAGCTGTTACATTGACAAAAAGGCAAAAATAGGATAAAATAATCGCTTTGGGACAGTAAGGATTCGACGGAAAGACCTTTGAGATAAGTGGCAAGCCGAGCGTGTATCGCAAGCTCGTTAATCCCCGATACAAAAAATCAAGTGCCAAAACACTTGCAGAAAAAGTAAAGACTGCTTTTGCAGGACTTGCTTTTTCACCCGCTGTTGCCTAAATAGCGCGACAGCTGTCCTGACTATTCTTAGACCTGGAGAATTATCAGGGCACAACCAAACAGGTCTACACTCCACAAGGTCACCCTAGTAGTGGAACGAAGCAAACGAGGGTATTTCCTTAAGCTTGTTTATCCACTTTCGATTTGGCTTTTCGGACGGGGGTTCGATTCCCCCCTGTTCCACCAATGACAGATCGCCACCGACTGGTGGTGATTTTTAGTTGGCGTTGGAATTGGGGAAGGATCGAACCGACCGCAGGCGCGACGGCGCAGAGGCCCGCCCTGAAGAAATTTCAGCAGAAATTTACTGAAGGGTTCGATCCCCCCCTGTTCCACCAATAATAAATCGCCTCTAAAAGGCGATTTTGTTGTTGATGAGAAGAAATTAAAAGCTAGAAAATTTATATTATCTCTTCTTTATAAGCGGCATATATTCATTTGTAAAGACCTGAATACCAGCAGCAACCGGAATAGCTAAAACTGCTCCTCCCAGCCCCAACAGCTTATCTCCCACTAGTAGCGCAATTATAACAATAATTGGTGAAAGACCTGTAGCTTTCTGCATAATTTTGGGAACTAATATTTGATTCTCAATTTGCTGCACCACTATATAAGCGACAAGAACTACTAGAATTTTCCAAAGCGCTGCACCAGAAACAAAAGCAACAAAGACAGCCGTTAAAGCAGAAATAGTCGGTCCGATAATCGGTATCACTTCCAAAAGGCCAGCAAGCAAACCCAAAACTAAAGCATATTGAATCCCCAAAACAGCTAGAATTGAACCGTCAACCACACCGATAATAAGCATCAAAAGCAATTGTCCTCTAAGCCAATCACCTAACTTCAAACTGACTTTATTTATTGTTGCTAAGAGCCGTTCTTTTTGGTCAATTGGAATCAAAGCAACCAATGTTTTTCTCAATCCTTCTTTATCTACTAAAGCATAAAAAGTTAAAGCAAAAACAGTAATAGCATGAACCACTCCCCCAAAGACCGAAATTAATCCGGCAAGAATACTTCCTGCCGAATCAGTAAGGTTTGATGAAAGATTGTTAAGGATTTTTGTAATTGGAGAAGTATCGCCAAAGTTAAAACCACTAAGACGACTGGTATAATAAGGCAAATCTAATGTCAATTCTTTAATTTGTAATGCTACTGGCGGAATAACAAAATAAACAAAAGCTCCTAGAACAGCCAAAAATGCAATGTAAAGAACAATCACACTTAAAGATCGCGGAATCCGATCTTTTTCAAGTTTTTCAACAAATGGTTCAAGAGCAATAGTAATAACCATTGCAACAAGAAGAACAACCAAAATTGATCTTACCTGATATAAAACCCAAACACTGAGCAAAAGAAGAATTACCTTCAAAACTGAGGTTATTGAAATTTCAAAAACAACTTTTTCTTTTTTGTCTAACATCCTAAAAATAATTTTACACTATCATTGATATTTGGGCAAGATAATATTATCTGATTTCTCTGCCGCACCATTAATAATCAATTCAAAAATACCCCCCGGCCTAGTCAAGCTATCATACAAAACTTCTTTGTTGCCGATAACTTTAATCTGATAGCTTGGCTGGTCTGCAAATGGCTCCATCGCAGAAGTAGTAATAATTCTCTTGCCATTAATCGCAATTGCTTCCGCTCCACTGTTGCGCAAAGCATTAATAAAATCCACCAATTGAGTCAACACCATAGTATGACCAATATTGACTACTACACCCTCGCCTTGTACACCTGTCTGACCTGCAATAATTTCATATTTTTCCTTTTCAGCTTTAAGCACTTTCTGGACCTCAACATTGTTTGAAGCAGATTCTTCAAGCTCATTCTTCTGCTGAATTCGCTCGTTTAGCTGCTCGCGTAGTTTTTCATTGTCCGTATAAAGCTTTGAAACTCTAACTGCCCTCCCCTCAGGATCAGAAACTGCACGAGCCAAACCAATCCTCTTATACAAAATATATTGATTTGCAACTAAAAGCCCGAGCAATAGAAAAACAAACAGAGAAAATAACCTTAAAATTACTGCTTTTGTAACTCTAGTAAATTTTAGCATTTTGAATAATTAAATTACCTGTAAACTTTGGAAGATTAACACTTTGGACACTGTCAATAACATGAAACTGCAATTCTCCTCTTTCTACACGATCGTAAATTGACTTAAGAGCTTTCCTGTCATTTATTGCTGAAATCATTTTTTCCCTATCACCTAGAACTTTAATTGTAAATGGCGGAACCATTTTTGTATTGTTAACCAAAACCGTATTGACAATACAGTCAATTGAAGTCGTGGGGCCAATTCTCTCTTCTATTCCGCCAGCACCTTCAATACTGATAGCCTGAGCACCATTAAACCAAAGATAATTTACCAAATCCCTCATATCAGAAGCATGAGCAATTGCGTTGGGATTGTCACGATACTGGTCGGAATCATTTAAAAAAACTTCAATGCCCTTTCCGGAAACAGCAGTTAAACCAACTTGGCTTTTTAAAGATTCAACTTCATCAACTAATCCTTTTAGGTCTGATTGTTTTTGCCTAACTTGTTCGTTTAACTTGTCAATTTGGCTGTCAGTATCGGAAATTTGTTTTTTTAGAGCCGCTTGCTCTTCTGTTAATTTTGACTCCATATCATTTAAAGCAACAAAAGAAACGGTTGGACTGATAATTCTAGGAAGATTACTGTTCAACTTAAGAGACAAAACCACACCCAACACAATCCCCACTATCGCTAAGATAAATGAAGCGTTCTTGACCAAAAATGACTTTGTTTTTTCAGAAATCTGCATCTGACAATTTTTAGCTGGCATCCTCGGCAGATAAATAGTGGTTAACTCTTTAGTTTTTAGTGTTTAGGATTTTCCTAACAACCAACCACTAACTACCATGAACTATTCTTTGGTACCCCTTGGTAAAGAGTGTTATAACCATTTTCTGTAATTCTACGGGATACATTTATATCCCTGGTTTATTGCTACAACAAGCATAGTTCTATATTATCAGGTTTTACCCCACCTCGCTACTCACTATTTTTTGCTGTCTTTGTTGCCCTTCATCTAGGACTTGCTCAACAAGAACATAAGTAAATCTTCTGGCAAATTCATCCTCTTTCTAATCCGGCTTGCCAGTGGATTCTTTTTTGTTTTAATTGTCGCCAGCACCTATAATATCGCTAATCATTCACTTATAACCCTTGAAAAAATTTCCTTACTTTGTGAATTTGAACTAGATTGGCACTTTCAGAATCCACGCTTCAACTTCGATAGTAGTTGTTGAGATTTTCTTTTGCTCTTCTACGCTACTGACAGTAACCACAGCATCACGGATGAATTATCGCTACTCTTTGCTGGTATCGGCAACATCTTTATTAAACTTGTCTATTACGTTTTAACTGTAATATTTTCTGACATTAGCCTTATTTTGGTCGGTAGTATCTTTTTTCTGCATAAAATTAACCATCTTTTGGGCAATATACTTTGGACTGTCTTCGGGTGGATTAATTATTATTAAAAGCTTTTGACAAAGTTTTAACAAAACAAGAATAGCTATAAAAAAACAAACCCAGCAATAATCAAGACAACACCCTTATTACCCCTTATTTTTATAACACACCTCCAAAATTATGATTCTAATTATTAACCGCCTTTGTGCTTTTGGTTGAACCATTATCATTTACTTCACAAGTTGACCAGAGCCCGTTATTTTTTTCTCTCGCTTCTTTCTCAAATTTTCTCATATCATCAAGTTGGGCAGTTGGATATATAGTATAAGCAAAAGCGAATCCCTGCTTCACCATTTCGGCATTTACATTAGTCCCATCTTCTAAATAAACAAATCTTAATAGTCTCCCATATTTATCCCTGTCCCCCTGCAAATTGTCTTTTTCAAGCCTGACATATTTTCCAGAAACTAATTCCTGCATTTTTTGCGAAGCTTTATCCCCAAAACACTGAACTGGCTTCCTGGGGTCTTTTGTTTCTGGGGCATCAATTGCAAGCAGTCTAACTTTCTCTTTCTTGCCATCAATATTGACGCTGATAGTATCACCATCAGTAACTGAGATAACACTATAATATTTAACATCTGAACCGTTTTGTTTTTGGAATTTCGGTTCCGAGTAACTTGGTTTTGAGGTATCTACCGTTCTTGCTGGCTGAGATGTTTTGCTGTTATCAAGTTCTTTTAAAATAAGGTCAGCAAGTAATATATCCTTGTTTCCCCCTTTATCTTTAGCAAGTTTATTGATTAATTTTGAAGTTTTAACTTTTTCTGGTGTTGGTGTAGAAGCCGGTGTCGGAGCTGAAGATTTCGGTGTTGCCTTAGTCCTAGAATTGCTTGAACCAGATGGGGTTGAACCAGAACTGGAAGGGTTACCGTTATGACAATGATATTCGCCATATTGAAGCCCGTATTTTTCACAATTGGTCCTGCAAGTATGACAACCACTTGAATCAGTTCGCCCTGGATGTGCATAAGCGATTGCGGAAAATAACAAAATAATTGTGAGCAAAAGTGTGAATAAAAATGGATATTTTATTTTCATTATTTAATCTCTAAAGCTAATTTTTCTCCTCTTAGACCATTGGGGAAATAAAACAAACTTTCATCCTTGTCGCTTTTTTCATAATCTCCTTTGCTCTTATCGCTTATTTTCTGCAGAGATTCCTTCCCAGAATCTTTTTCCAAGGACGATTCGATTTCGATTTTATCTGCTTTAGAAAAAATCAGAAGAGAAATTACTTTTGTTTTTTTATTCTCATCTTTACTGCGAAAGTCTTTTATGGCGTTACAGACCAAGTAATCCTTTATCTCGGGTTCATCAATATAAACTATTGCCGAAAATCCATTATCAATACTTTCTTTTCTTACTACCTCATAGTTTGGAGTCCTGCTTCTTTCTTTGATTTCCTCTTCATCCGCCTTTTTCTCCGCTTCCAATTTCTCTTTATAAAGTCTTCCTTCTAGATCAAAAAATATTTTAATCTCTTGGGAGGCTTGAGAAACACCGTCTTTAAATCCTTCAACCTTAACAATATTGTCACCAGGGTTTAACTTAACATACCTCGAAAACTCCCTTTTGCTTTTATTGAGAGTTGCGTCTTCATTATTTACCTTCACAGAGTCAACCCCAGCATATTTGCCCTTAATTCCTAGGTTTTCATCTATGGTTTCCGAATTGTTTTTAATGCTTTCAATTTGAACCGATGGCTTCTCGGAAATTATGAGGGCAATAACTGTAAGTAAAATAAACAACCCCACTATACTTGATATTCCGATAATCAAAAACTTTTTGAATTTCTTCAAAAAAGGCTTTTCTATTTGTTCCTTTCTATTATTTTTCATTGTAATGTCTTTTGGGAGATACAGAAAGGTCACATCTCCTTACTGATAATACCCTTTCAGATACTACCTCCTGTCATCACGGACAGGCACCACTGCGATGTGTAATAGATAGAAATGCCTCCCCTATGTTGCAGTAGGTTTGCCATACCTTATCTTTGTATATGAGTTAGGCAACTGAATTGTCAAATGTTCTACTTCCTCAATAACTTCATAATATCACTTTTTCTGTATTTCCTGTCTCTTCTCTCGCCAATTCTAACGGCACTTAAAATCCCCTTCTTGTCCCATTGCCTTAATGTATTTGGGTGGCATTTTAAAATCACACTGACTTCTTTGAGCGTTAACAGTTCAGGTATTTCTTGATTTTTACTAACAGGTTTGAGCATTTGATTTTAACCTACCATTTACTAACATTATTATACAGATAAGCATTAATAATGCAAACATTTAAATTTCAATCAATATCCAATGACTCCTGAAGAAAAAATTGAATTTGTTAAAAAAGAAATCTCTGAAAAAGTGAAAATCAGTCCAGTCAAAAGAATTTCTGTTCGGAGGGTTAAAAAAGAAAGAAATATTGTTAGATCTTGGTTATCGTGCTTACGATTGAACCTAACGAGTGGTTTGCGGGAATTAAGCGTGAATATCCAAGTTCAGAAACCGAATATAAAAGGTCAGGACTAAACCCGACGGAAACTCTAACAGGTTTAATAGGCGCGAAAAAAGAGGATTTATCCTCAATCCGTTTAAGGTGGTACCCCTTGTAGGACTCGAACCCACAACCTCCACGTCCGAAGCGTGGCGCTCTATCCAATTGAGCTAAAGGGGCTAATAAATTAATTATTTACAAGAGGAACTCTTCTGATAATACTAACAAAAAACCACAAATAAGTAAATCAAGAACTTTTACTTAATTTCAAAATATTTCTTTAAAGCCAATCTAGTATTTTTAAAAGCAAGTTTGTCCCACGGCACAGTATTCTTATCCACCCAAATTACTTCGGAAATATCATCAGCCGGCTTTGGTTTACCAGAGATAATTTTTGCTTCATAAAATACATTGAAAGTATAAATATCATCAAGTCGCTTGTCATACATATATTTGTCAATGAAGATTCCGATGATTTTCATCACCTTAATTTCAACGCCCAGCTCTTCCCTAACCTCTCTTTTCAACCCTTCAATAGGATCTTCACCGTTTTCTAAAAAGCCACCAATAATATCAATTTTGCCTTTTTGGGGCTCAATACTTCTAACCGAGAGTAAAATTTGGCCTTTATCGTTTGTAATAATTGCGCTAGCAGTCGGTTTTGAACTTTGATAAAACTTAAAATTACAAGAAGAGTTAGAACAAGTCGGAACTGGATGTCCGTTATTTTTCTTGTCTTGCAATTTTGAGCCGCAGATTGGGCAAAATTTAAAACTAGCCATAATTTTGGGGTGGTTGAGCGGGATCGAACCGCCAACCGCTTGCTCCACAGGCAAGTGCTCTACCAATTGAGCTACAACCACCACACATTAACCTTACCTAAAATTGTAACCTGAAACTGAAAACTTTGAACGATTTTTCCTGACAATTAAATACTAATCACTATGAACTACTTTTGGCAACCCCGGCGGAAAATTAAACCTGCGCTAGGGTTTATAAAAATCGCTTTCCGCCTGATAAATCTATGGTGCCCTTGGAAGGAGTTGAACCCTCAACCTTTCCCTTAGGACGGGACTGCTCTATCCATTTGAGCTACAAGGGCATTGCAGGTAGATATCATTTAAGCCACGAGGGCTTTGCGTCTATATTTTACCTTTTTTCTTTAAAAATTACCAGAGAAATGGTAGAATCTACCAAGACGCGGGGTGTGGCCCAACGGTAAGGCGCAGGATTCGGGTTCCTGAGATTCCGGGTTCGAGTCCCGGCACCCCGACCAGATGCAACCTCCATCATTTCTGGGGGAGTTTTTCATACCCTTTATTTTCTTTCATAGTAACCTAGTTTTAATCGGATCTGCTTACATAATTTGCCATTTTTGCTGAAGTTTAAATGTTATTGACAGGTTGGTGCTTTTCAAATAACCTATAAATATGGAAATGAAAAGAATGTTAATTAAAAATGCAGCAGATTTTGACCAAAAAGAGGTCTGCATTTATGGAAGAGTGTTAAATGTCAGAGAGCTTGGAGGTTTAACTTTTGTTTTAATCCAAGATTTCACAGGGCAAATTCAAGCAGTTTTTGAGAGAAAAGTTGATATTAAAAACAACGAAGCAATAAAGGTTAAAGGTATCATCAGAAAAGACAAACGAGCTAAGGGCGGATACGAGATTTTTGTAAATGATTTCGAGGTCATTTCTAAAAGCAAGGAACTACCTTTTGATTTAGGCAAAAACGAACTTAATCTTCAGCTAAACACACTTCTTGACCACAGAACAATTTCACTGCGTCACCCAAAAATTCAAGCTATCTTTAAACTTTATGATATTTTGCTTGAAAGCTATGAAACTGTTATGCGCGAAGAAGGTTTTACTGAAGTCAAGACGCCAAAACTCTTGGAAACTGCTTCAGAAGGAGGAGCAAACTTTTTCAAGGTAGATTATTTTGATAAAAAGGCCTTTCTTGCACAATCTCCCCAGCTTTACAAACAAATTATGGTGGGAGTTTTTGAGCGGGTTTTTGAAATCGGGCCAGTATTTAGAGCCGAACCTCATTTCACCACACGCCATATAAACGAATATATAAGTTTGGATGCGGAAATGGGCTTCATCAACAGTTATAAAGATGTTATTGAAACCCTGTCCTCTGTCATTAGAAAAATGATTAAAATTATAAATGAAAAAGGCAAGGATTATCTCAAAATCTACAACGCCAACCCTGTTGAGGTCCCCCAAACAATCCCCAATATAAAACTTGCTGAAGCAAAAGAGAAAATAAACAAAAAATATGGCTACAGCGTTCCAAAAGACACTGATATTGATCCTGAAGGCGAAAGATTAATTTCAAAATTCGTGAAAGAAGAATTTGGATCTGATTTTGTTTTTGTTACTCACTACCCATGGGAACATCGTCCATTTTATACAATGCCAGACAAAGAAAACCCGGGCGAAACATTTGGATTTGACCTTTTGTTTAGAGGTGTTGAGCTTGTGACTGGCAGCCAAAGAATCCACCTTTATGACGAGTTGATTGATAATATGAACAAAAAAGGCGTAAAGCCTAGAGGCCTTGAATTTTATCTAGAGACATTTAAATATGGTATGCCTCCTCATGGAGGCTGGGCAATTGGTTCTGAAAGATTTATACAATTAATTTTAGGCCTTAAAAATGTCAAAGAAGCAGCATTATTCCCAAGAGACGTCAAACGCTTGAGCCCTTAAAAATGAACCATAATAACAAAAGAATTGTGTTTATCGGAGCGGCTTGGCCTTATGCGAATCAGTCGCTACACTTAGGTCATGTAAGCGCTCTTTTAGGCTCGGATATTTTAGCTCGCTACTTCCGCGCTAAGGGTGATAGTGTTTTGTTTGTTTCAGGAAGTGATTGCCACGGCACCCCAATCACCGTCTCCGCCGAGAAACAAAAAGTCAAGCCAGAAGTCATTGCCCAAAAATATCATCAAGAATTTTTAAAGAACCTTGTTGATGGCTTAAAATTCTCTTACGATAACTACACCACAACTCTCACTGAAAATCATAAAAAAATTGTTCAAGAAATCTTTCTTAAGCTATATGAAAAAGGCGATATTTACACTAAAACACAAGAACTTCCCTACTGCCCGACGTGCAAGCGCTTTCTGCCTGACCGCTACATTGAAGGAGAATGTCCAAAGTGCCATTTCAAAGAAGCCCGCGGCGACCAATGCGATAATTGTGGAGCAATCCTCGACCCAAAAGATTTAATCAATCCGCACTGCAAAACATGCTCGAGCCAGCCAGAGTTTAGAGAATCCGAACACTTTTTCTTGAGGCTTTCACGCTATCAAAAAAAACTTGAATCTTGGGTGAGCAAAAGTAAATTCTGGAGACCAAATGCCTTGGGATTCACCAAAAAGCTCTTAAAAGAGGGATTGCACGATCGTGCAATTACTCGCGATATAGATTGGGGAGTCCCCATTCCCCTACCCGGCTATGATGAAAAGAGAATTTATGTTTGGTTTGAAGCAGTCTGTGGATATTTTTCAGCCTCGCGCGAGTGGGCCAACAAAGAAGGACAACCCGATCTCTGGCGTGAATTCTGGCAAAATAAAAATGCAATCCACTATTATGTTCACGGCAAAGATAACATTCCCTTTCATACAATTGTGTGGCCGGCAATTTTAATGGGTTATGGAGGACTTAATCTGCCGGATAGAATTATTCCGTCTGAATATCTGACATTAAAAGGAAAACAATTCTCAAAAAGCCGAGGGTGGGCAGTTACTCTCCCGCATTTCTTGCAAAATTTTGATGCCGAAACTTTAAGATATTATCTAACAATTAGCGGACCTGAAACATCAGATGCTGACTTTACATGGAAAAATTACCAAGAAAGAGTCAATAAAGAATTAATTGGAAATTTTGCCAATTTCATTCACCGCACATTTCATCTTATTTCTGAAAATTTTCCAAATGGAGTTAGACGAACAAATGTCAGAGGAAACGGCCAAAATCTGCTGGAGCAAACTATTAAATCCTACGAAACAGCAGGGCGGCTGATTGAAGAAGGAAAATTTAGAGACGCCTTGAAAAATATTTTTGCCCTGACAGAAGCCGGTAATCAATTCTTAGCCGAGACAGAACCTTGGAAAAAAATCAAACAAGACAAAGCTCAAGCAGAAAGCGACCTAGCGGTTTGCGCTGAAGTCATCTTAAATCTCGGCCAGCTGGTCAGTCCCTTTCTCCCTCAAACTGCCCAAAAAATTATTAATCCAAGCGACACAATAAAATGGGAATATAAAACTGAAAAAATTTATAAATTTTCCCGTCCAGAAATTATCTTTAAGCGAATTGAGGATAAGCAAATTGAAATCGAAGAAGAAATATTAACTTCTGCAATGCATTAGTTTACAAAAGAAAATAAATAATTTCCGCTACACCAAAAAGAACGTAGGAAAGAAGTCAGCCTGAGAATAAATCTTTCAGGGCAAATTATTTAGCTTAACTAATAATTCTGCCGGGCAGCTAAAATACGCCTCGGCAAATTTTCCTGTGCCGAAAATATTTCCCCGGTATTGGTTTAATGCTATTGCTGCTTCCAAATAATTTCTGCTTTTGAGCTGGCTTTTAAAAGCTGAAATTGCTTTCTTCTTATCGCCAACAACCCGATCAATTTTCAAAAACACATTAGCAAAGTTCGGCGACCAAATTTCATACAAAAAAACTTGAGCAGAAATTTTAGAGCGTAAAATCGCCTGTGTCAAAATCTTTGTAGTTTCATAATGGTCAGAATTAGTATCAAGAAGCGAAGGAGCATAAATAATGTCCGGCTTGTAATCTAAAAGTAATTGAGTAAAGTATTTTTCGATCAATCTATTTGAACGAAGCTGACCATCAGGATAGCGAAGAAAAACTAAATCATTAACTCCTAAAATATTGGCGGCAGTACGCGCTTCGTTCTCGCGGACAACAATCATCTTTTCCTTTTCTTTTTTAGTCAGCCGAAAAGAATCGGGAAATCCTGCCGAGCCGTCAGTTAAATAAATAATTTTAACTTGGTCTGATGAAAGACAATGAAGTTTGATGGCACCGCCGCAACCGATTACCTCATCGTCCGGATGAGGAGCAAGAACCAAAACCTTTCCGGATGGCGGCGTATCAATAACTTTATGCCCAAGTTGCGATTTAGCCGCCTCAAAAAAAACCTTAGAGCCAACAAATTTTTTCAGGCTCATTAATGAAAGAATAATGTTACTTGTTTTGTTTATCATTCCTACAGATTTTACCAAATTGTGATAATATTAAAATATGCCAAGAAAAAATAAATACGCTACCACCAAAGATATCGTTAAAGCAGTTGTAAAAAAATTAAAACTTGATGAAGCGATTGTCAAAAAAATTGCTGATTTATACATTGAAGAAATTAAAAAAAATATTCTTGAAGATAAACAAGTGCGACTAGCGGGCTTTGGAATAATTGAGCTAACTAAATGGAAACCCACAGCCATTTATGACATCAATGTCAAAGAAAAAGTCAAAAAAGAAATTAGAACCCTTTATTTTCACCCCTCATCTAGTCTCAAGAAAAAAATCCTAAATTGAATCTTTAATTTCAAAAATCCGCTCTATTTTAACTGCTTGGCCGCTATTGTTAATTTCAACAAGAACCGCATTAATCTGCACCGGACCTTCTGCCACATTAAAAGCAGTTAACATTCCAGTTTTAAATCTCTTAATGCTCTGATTTTTATCAACTCCAATAACACTATCATAAGGTCCACAAAAGCCGACGTCGGAAATATAGGCAGTACCAGAAATTATTCTTTCATCTGCTGTTTGGACATGGGTATGGGTACTTAAAACTGCTGAAACACGTCCTGCCAGATACATTGCAAATGCCATTTTTTCGCTCGTTGCTTCGGCGTGAAAATCAATAATTTTAATTTTTTCTTTTCGGTTATTTAAAAGTTCGTCTGCAAGATAAAATGGTGACTCCGATCCTTCCATCATAAAAACACGACCAACAAAAGTTGAGACAAGAACATCAATTCCTTTGACCTTAACAACAATAAAGCCTTTGCCGGGGCAGTCATCCACAAAATTATACGGACGAATTAACCTGCTGTCTTTATCTTCTAAAAGTTCAATTGACTCTTTATAATCCCAAATATGGTCGCCGGATGTCATAACATCAACGCCAGCGTTTAATAGTTCTTCGTAAGTTTTGCGCGTCGTTCCTCTGCCTGAAGCCATATTGTCAACATTGGCAATCACCAAGTCAACACCGAGCTTTTTCTTGTTTTTCTCAAGATAATTTTTAACAGCAGTCCGCCCCGGACGACCAAAAATATCACCAAAAAATAAAATCTTCATCGCGCCAACTCTTCTGCTCTAGTTTCACGAATAACATTAACTTTAATCATGCCAGGATATTGTAAGTCGCTTTCAATCTTTCTGGCAATATCTTTAGCAAGTTTGATTGCCTCAAGATCGGAAATTTCTTCCGGCTTAACAATAATTCTAACTTCACGACCGGCTTGAATCGCGTAAGATTTATCAACGCCCGGAAAACTGTTAGCAACATTTTCAAGATCCTGCAGACGCTGAACGTAGTTTTCAATTGTCTCACGCCTTGCGCCCGGACGAGAACCAGAAATTGCATCAGCTGCCTTGACCAAAATTGCTTCAACTGTCTCAGGCTCAATATCATCGTGATGAGCCAAGATAGCATGAATAACGCTTTCTGACATCCCATATTTTTTCGCAATCTCTGCAGAAAGATGATGATGGGCACCCTGAATTTCATGCGAAACAGCCTTTCCTATATCGTGCAAAATTCCAGCTTTCTTGACGATATTTACATCAGCACCAACTTCTGCCGCCAAAAGCGTAGCAATATTTGCTACTTCAATTGAGTGAGCCAGCACATTTTGTCCATACGATGTTCTAAACTTCAAATTGCCCAGAATTTTGATTAGGTCAATAGGAAATCCGTGAATGCCAAGATCAAAAACCGCTTTTTCACCGGCTTCCTTAGCTTCTTTTTTGATATCTGCCTGCACTTTAGTAACAACCTCTTCAATGCGAGATGGCTGAATCCTGCCATCAGCAATAAGTCGCTCTAGAGCAATTTTAGCAATATGCCGCCTAACCGGGTCAAACGAGGAGAGCAAAACAGTGTCCGGCGTCTCATCAATCACCAAATCAACACCAGTAATTCTCTCAAAGGCTTGGATATTGCGTCCTTCCTTACCAATAATTCTTCCTTTCATTTCCTCTGAGGGAATATGCACCGCCATAGTCGTATGCTCGGTGGTAAATTCATTAGCAATCCTATCAATTGCGGCTGAAATTACTTTTTTAGCTTCTTCTTCTTGATTTTCCTTAAGAAGTTCTTTCATCTCGCGGACCTTTTTTATGATTTCATCTTTATACTCCTTTTCAACTTCGCGTATAAGTTCATCGCGAGCATCTTTAACCTTTAACCTTGCAACTCTCTCAAGTTCGGCAAGCCGCTTTTTATTAATTTCCTCAACTTCTTTTTTTGAGGCTTCAATAAGCTTTGACTTTTCTTCTATTTCTTTTTTTTCAGCCTCAATCTTCTCGGCTTTAATTTCAAGATTTTCCTCCCTCCTTATCAAAGTTCTTTCACGATCGTGCAAATCCTTAAGCTTTTCGGCTTTTTCTTTTTCGGCCGCTTCTTTAATTTTCAAGGCCTCGTTTTTAGCATCAAGAATAAGTTCTTTTTTCTTTGTCTCTGCCTCTTTGAGTTGTTTCCCCAAGGTCAGTTGACGAATTAAAAAACCTGATCCCACACCAATAAGTAAGGCGGCTACCGCCGTAATAGCTGTCGTAATCATAGTTAATTCCTTTCCAATTTAGAGAAAATATTAAAATCATCTGTTCACGATTATATACAAATTAAGCCAAAAAAGCAACTCTTGAATCAGTTATGGTATAATTATCTAAAAAGGAAATAGAGAAAATGAAAAAATTGATATTAGTATTACTTGCCGCAATTATTTTGGTTGTTTTAAGTGGAGTTATTGTCTTCTTGCGTGGACAGGAAGATACGTGGATTAAAGATAGCCGAGGAGTTTGGGCAAAACATGGCAACCCGAAAAATACACCTCAAGACGCAATAGAACAGCAAGATTTAATTCAGAAAGCCAAGGCGCTTTTTAATGAGATAAAAAACAATGGCGCTGACTTAACAGCCGGACCATGTTTGGGAAAAATTAATAATGATTGGGTAGTAGATGTTGTGCATAACCCGCGTCAGGCAATTGACAATTTACCAGAGAATCAATGTGCCGATTACCGCGAAGGCAAAGTCAAACATTTTATTGAACTTGATTTAAATGGCGAAGTAGTAAGAGTTTATTAGCGTCTTAACTCAATTACCATTAAGTCGCAAGTAATTTTTATTTAGACCCTTTTATATCAAGCTTTCTTCCAATTTTTTATCGCCGATTTTTAGAGCTCCCTTGCCTAGATGTGTGAAAATAACTTTTTGATTTTGAAATTTTTTGAAATTCAGCCGCTTTTTGCGCTTCAGCCGTCAAATATATTTTTCTTAGTAGCTCTCGTCTTTTTTAAGTCAGATGAAATGGTCAGGACGCTAGAAATTTGAACTTCATACTTTTTGTAACAAAAAACCTACAAAATAACAGGTCTAAAAATTCGGCAGAAAATTTTTGGGGAAACTTAATTCATCTTGAAAAAATTCTAATAAAAAAAATGGCGGGCCCGACCGGATTCAAACCGGCGATCTCATGCGTGACAGGCATGCGCTTTAAATCAGCTAAGCTACGGGCCCACTGACGACAATATTTTAACACATCTTAAAATATCTATCAACCATTACACATTTGAGATTTTATTTGCAATAGAAAATAGAAATGATAAATCGGGAAAACAATAATCAATTAAATCAATATCTTAACCGGATATTTTTTCTTAAGAGATTCAAACCAGTCTGACATTTTCATATCAATTTCCCCTTGGCGATCCTCGACTTTGAGAATGTGATAGCCATACTGAGACTTGACAAGATCGCTAACTTCACCTTTTTTTAGCTTAAATAAAGCATCCTCTACTTCCGGCACTAGTCCAGAGTCACGATAAATATATTCTCCGCCAGCCAAAGATCCACCCTGATCTTTTGAGCCCTGATCTTCAGAATTATCTTTTGCCAAATCCTCAAAATTTCCCCCACTGCGAATTTTGTTCAAAATATCTTGTGCCTTTGATTGATCTTTAATAAGAATATGCTTAGCTTTAACATGAACAAACTTCTCATTCCTGACTTCTTCAGAAATAATCATCGGTGTAATCATTCGCTTGAACTGCCCCAGAGATAGTCCGTACATTTGCTTGAGAAAATCTACTGCTTGTTCACGACTGCCGATTCCCTCAATGCTCAAATTAAATTTGTCATCAATATCTTTTTGGGTAAGTTTGACATGAAGCGAATCTGCTTCTTGACCTGCTAAAGCATAATTTACAAGCTCTTCTACCACTTTACGCGATAAATCATCAGGCACCTGCATATCATTTCCACTTGCAAATTTCTTTGAGGCTGCCACCCACTGCTGGAGCTGATGGTCAAAAACAATTGCCCGACCAGCCTTAGCCACTGGGAAGGGATAAAAATAAGAAGCAGCCAAATCTAGCTTCTCAAAGCGTTTTTGTTTATACAGCCGAATTCCAAAAACAGCAGCACCAATCACATATAATATTAGAAGAGCCAGAAGAGCTGTACGCCAAATTACATTCCAACGCGGAACGATAAAGTCACGCACCCTATAATAAAATAATGTAACTTTCTTTCCGCAAGCCAAGAAAAATTTTAAAAGCACTACTTCTACTTTTCTAATAATCCTCATAATTTTATTCAACATTTTATTTAGCATTGGTACTCCTTTTAAATTTTATAAAAAACAATTGTAAGCAAAGATATGCTTATTATTAGCAAAAAGATAAATTTCCCAAGCTGAAATTTACGAGTCAAAATATCACAAACAACCGACTGGAAGTTGAAGAAAATCACTGCCGCAATTGCTCCTTTTGAAATTTGGCTGGCATTGATAAAGCTCAAGACCCAAAAAATCTCAGTGAAAATGATTGACAAAATAATTTTAAACAAAGTGCGCTCTGGCGAGATAGCAGGAGATACGGCATTAATCAAATAATTAGTTAGAACCAAGGTCAAAATAGCGAAAACAAAAATAGAAATAACCTTAGGGATCGTCTCTGTAACCACTTCAGTAAAGAAATTGAAACAGGAAGTTGCACCAAAGAAGAAAATTAAAAGACTAATTGCTTCTGTCTCGTTCTGCGTCCACATAAGATAAAGAGCAGCCAGAAGCATTACCATAGAAATGGCAACAACCACTAAAGTTCGGTTAATAGTAAAAAGAAAGGAAACCAACGAAATAACAGCAAAAAATGAAATAACTGCTTGGGAGACAATCCTCAATCCTTTTTGTGTTAGTTTAGCTTCCGACATAATCTTTTCCTAAAATAATTTTTATAATTCCTTCTTGGCCAGATTTAATTTCAGCGCCCTTGAGACATGATTTGATATATGAAGAAGCAGAAGAGTTATTTGCGCCATCATAGACAACTGATTTGGCAACAATATCTTTGTTTGTTTCAATCTTCGTAACATTAAATCCTTTTTCTTTCAAGTCCTGCGCAAATTGATTAGCAAGTCCGCTCACTCCACTGCCATTAAAAACTTCAATTTCAGCTGTTTCAACCGTTGTGGTCTCAAAGATATTTTTCACCAATTTTTGGACTTCAATAAAGCTACCGGCCTTAGGGACTAAATAATAAGAGCCGTCATTTTCTGAAACAAGCAATCCATCTTGCGGGTTATTATCAATGACTTTGTTAATAACTTGGTTCTGATCAGCCTCCTTAATCAAGTTAACCAGCTCTTTCATCTCTGCAATATTCATATTTGTTTTAATATGGCTGCCAAGAGTATTGATGATTTCTGATAGTTTAACAGGATTAGCCAAAATTCCAAGCGAGAGAGTCTTTTCTTTGATAGCAAGAAGCAATTTTTGCTGACGTTTGGCTCTATCAAAATCAGAGGTTGTTTCGCGAGAGCGTGCATATTTCAATGCTGTGCTGCCGTTTAAAACTTGCCGACCAGCCTTAAGATAAAAAGGTGAGTAGCCGGTACTTTCTTGGAAACCGCCATTTGCAGTAACAGTATCTTTGGGATAATATGGATCATTTATATCTCGGTCAACATAAACAGTTACGCCACCCAGTTCATCAACCAATTCCTTAAAACCAACAAAATCAACAGTCACATAGTAGTGTATTGATACCCCGACAACACTTTCAACTGTTTGACTAGCAAGTTTTGCTCCCGCGTCAGCTTTTTTATCTTTATTTTTTTCATCATTCCAGCCATTAGCATAGGCCTCATTAATTTTTGCTTTGCCGTCATGGGGAATTTGAACCAGCAGATCACGAGGAATTGAAATAAGAGCAATTTTTTTATCTGATTGCCTTACCCGAGCAAGCAAAATTGTATCGGTCAGCTGTCCTCCGCTGTGATTATCTCCCCCTTTGCCCAAAAGCAAAATATTAGTTACCCCGTCTGTTTGTTTTAGAGTGCTTTTATTAAAAATATCACTGATTTTGATATTGTCTGAAAGAACGTTGTTTGCCGCCGAAATTGACGAGTAGGCAACATAACTTATCATAACTAAAAAGACCAATAAAAGAACAAGCAAAATAAATTTTACTAAACTTCTTTTTGGCCGAGCCCTTTTCCCTTTTTCCAGTTGAGCAGAAGAGACAGGTTCCACCTTGTGAATACTATCTCGGTGATTGAAATGGTAATATCTTTTTCGCATACTCTTCATTTAATATATCAAATAAATCACTCAATAGGTAGGTTTAGCCAGATTTTTTTTGGAAATTTTTTGGTTATTAATATAAAGGTCACAATCCAAAAGATATCTGACTAGGTTCACCATAAGATAAACTTGGCGAGAGAAGGTGAAAGAGGAAGACTGGCCGGAAAGATAAAGTGCTTTAATCTTATTTTTGTTTTCTCTAATAAACTTCAAAAATGAGTTAATCCCCTTGCCACATCCAGCCGGAGAGTCAAAGTTAAGCTCCCTATCCTGATATGTAACTTTTATTTCCATTTTAAACTTACCTTGCGCTTATTTTGGCCAACTATTTCAATACGAATGAATGCATCAAAAACAGCTGGTGATAGTTTCAAATTTTCCGGCCACTCAACAAAAGTAATCGCTCGCTCATCATCAAGCCACTCTTTAATCTCTGACAAATCAAAAGAATTGGGTGAAAGTCGGTAAAAATCAATATGCTGAAGATATTTGCCGTTAAGAGGATAGGTTTTTTGCAAAGTAAAGGTAGGGCTGGTAACTTCATCTTTTATGCCTAGTTTCTTGGCAATATATTTTACAAGAGTTGTTTTGCCCGCGCCCAAATCCCCGCTTAGGCCACACTTAAAACCCGAACGAAGATGATTTTTAATCGCCGCAAAAATTTTTTCTCCAAGCTCCGTTTCACTCTTGACGATAAAGTTCATAACTTAAAACCTGAACAAAGATAATAATTAGACCAATAAAATATAGCAAAAACTGGTTAAATTTTGAAGGGGGCGGAGAAGTTTGGGTTGAATCGGCCAAGGTAAGCGGCGGGATATTCTGCAAGGAGTAAAATCCGGCGGGAACAATTCTAGTAGTTTTAGTAATAATGGTTTTTGTTTCAATCACAGTAAATTCCTCTTGGGGCACTTCAGAAATCGTGGCTGGCGCTGGTGCCGGTGCTGACGCTGGCGCTGGCGCTTGAGAATTGCTTTCAGAGGGGATTGGGGTAGGCGTTAAAGGAGATTCTTGTTTAATAACTATTTGATTTTGAGCCCCCGGTGTTGGAAAAATCGTCCAAGCCCAGCTACTACCATCTTTCGCCCAAGCCTGATCCTCATGAGAAGTTGAATTTACGATTTCCAAAAAATCAACTTGATTTCCTTCCGGATCAAAGAGAAACAATTTTTCACCGTCATCATTAAGCGCCAGACCAGATTCCAAATGATAAAAAACTATAAATCCGCCTGCTGGTATTAACTTATTTTTGATTTCAAAAACCTTACCCGAAGCGTCCTGAATTTTCCAACCATTTAAATTCGCCAAAGTTTCAGACAAATTCACAAGTTCAATCCATTCGTCATCTGCACTAATTTTACCATCCTCATTCCAGTCTTTATTTTTAGGATGAGGCAAAACCTCGGAAAATTTAACATTCTGTGAAAGCTGATAGCATACAAGCTCAAAAACTTCTTTGGCCCACTCTTTTTTGTCATCATTTTTGTCGTAAAAAGCTATCTCTGCTTCTTCGGGACAAGTTTGCATACCGTCAAAAGAAAAATCTTGCTGGCCAAAATCTCCGCTAGATTCAGCAAGAATTTCTCCTGCTTTTTGCAATTTGACATAAACTTTTTTGAATTCACCTTGCGGATCAAAAGCCTTATAGTCAAAGAACAAACTGATTTTGTCTCCTAAACGAAATTTATTCTTTTCTAAACTCAGCGAAGTTAATGTTTTTCCATAATCTCCGGGTGTAGCATAATCCAAAACCCCTTGGACCAAATGCTTTCTCTCCATTGATAACGCCCAAGCATCACCATGATCTCCGTAGCTATCGAAATTGATTCTCTGCATAGAGAACTTCTGTGATGGTTTTTGGGGATAAAAGGGGGCATTGCCATCACCAGCTATATCAAGAACATTGCCACTATTGTCTTTAAGTGAAATCTTAAAACGTTCATTATTGAGAATGTATCTCTTAGCTTTGATTATTCTAACTTGATTATCCCAGTCAAAAGCAAGAATGGAGTTTACATTTTTACTTTGGTAGTAAGCCACCAAAAAGAAACTTTTTGCAGGAAATATATCACTATCCAACCTTGCAATCTCGATGTTTTTAACTTCATCAAATAGAGTTAGTGGCGATCTTGATAAATCAAGGTCGTGCTCCGAATCGTTATAAAGCTCAACCCATTCGTCATCTGCAGAAGCAGACGATCCTTGCCACATTATTTCATTAAAGTAAATTTTAGGTGAATCTGCGCGGGCTTTTGAAATTAGACATAAAGAAAAGAGAACGGCTGATATTAAAAAAGAAACAAAATTTCCCCTCCCCAACATTTTTAAAAATTATTTCTTGGATACGTCTGAAGAAACTTGGCCCTGTCGCCTTGCTTCTTTTAATTTGCGGGCGCGTTCTGCTTCAAATTCATAATTCACATAAATCAATTGCTCGCCTTTCATATGTGCCCACCACCAACGATCAAATTTTTCTCTCAAAGTTTTAGGACGCTTTAAATTTTGAGAATATTCGTCACGGTGAGCCGATAGCCCCGCCCCAAAATTCATAATCGCGGGTGTTTTTGTCCCGCGCAAAACCGGCTGCGAGCCGATTAAGCCAATTATTTCAGACTCCGGCATCCGCTCATTGTCTTTCACCCCACTTCTTGCCTGACGAGCAAGATCGTGAATAATTCTAAAGACGATTTGAGGATAAGGTATCCGCCTAACATAAAAATTCCTTGCTGTTCCGGCAGTTTGAATTTCTATATCGCCAACTTCAAAAAAGGTGTTAAGAAAACCTTTAGTATGATAAGAAACATCCTCAATTTGCTCAAAAGCAAGCTCATACATTTCACGCGAGAAAAATCCTTTTTGCGCAACTTCTATAATTCTCTCATCAGTAACAATCAAAAGATTGTAATAATATCCAACCCAACTGGTCATTGCTACCACCATCAAAAGCATAAAATAGACAGCTGAAACCAGAATAAGAATATCATATGCAATTGCTCCACCAGTAGCAATTGCTTGGCCTATACCCTGATAACCGATAGCCACAATTAAAATCGGGACTAGCAAAAGCGCAAAAATTATAATGGCATATCCTATAAAATCAACAAAGTGGCGTCTCGCAATAATAAAAACTCTTTCGTCATCTTGCTGGTTTACAAAAGCAGGTTGGGGGATGTAAGCAAACCTAGGATATCGCATTTAATGATAAAATATGGTTTAAAATTAACAAAACAAAAGCCACAGCTATTATTATGGCAGATGTGCCAACATAAAAAGCAAAAACTCTTTTTGAAATATCGCCTATAAAACTATATCTGCCCACATGATAAAAAAGAACCATCGTAAAGATGGCATAGATGATAACGATAATAAAAAAAAGAATAAAAACAACTGCGGTCATTTGATCAACCTTTCTTGATGATTAACGCCAAAATATTCTCTTGAGAGATCAGTCATTACTCTTCCTTTAGGCGTTCTTTTAATAAATCCTATTTGCATTAAATAAGGTTCAATTACTTCTTCAATTGTTTCCCTGTCAATGGCAGTTGCCGCCGCTAAAGTTTCTACGCCGGCCGGACCGCCGGAAAACTTCTCAAGCAGAGTTTTTAAATAACGACGATCCGTCTCGTCAAGCCCTTTTTCATCAATCCCCAGACGTTCAAGAGAATTAATCGCCAGCTGATTATCAACTATTCCTTTATTATAGACAGTGGCAAAATCACGAACCCGTTTCAAAAGACGGTTAGCTATGCGCGGAGTACTCCGCGAGCGGCGGGCAATTTCCTTAAAACTTAATTCGTCAAGCTCAACTTTCAAAATCTTAGAGGAACGCTTGAGAATTTTTTCTATTTCTTCCTCCGTATAAAAATCAAGAGAGTGAACAATCCCAAAACGATCTCGCAGAGGAGAAGAAACTAAACTGACACGGGTAGTAGCGCCAATTAAAGTAAATTTGGGCAAATCAACACGCAATGTCTTTGCTGATGGACCTCTACCGATTACAACATCAACAGCATAATCTTCCATTGCCGGGTACAGTATCTCTTCAACCACCTTATTTAAACGGTGAATTTCATCAATAAATAAAATATCGGAATCATCAAGGTTAGTTAAAATTGAAACCAAATCGCCAGCCCGCTCAATTGCAGGCCCTGAGGTTATACGAATATTTGCCCCGGTCTCCTGCGCCAAAACATAAGCCAATGTTGTTTTTCCAAGCCCCGGCGGACCATAAATTAAAACATGCTCCAAGGGCTCTTTGCGCAATTTTGCTGCTTGGATAAAAACAGAAAGTGAGTCCTTGACTTTATCTTGACCGATATAATCAGAAAGCCGGCTTGGCCGCAATTTATTTTCAAACGGTTCATCGCCATTTTTCTGCAAATCTGAAAACTTAAAATTTTCTTCCTTCATGAGGCCATTGTAGCATAAAAATAAGAAATTATCGGCAACAAATTTACTTATAGCTAATAGATATAGGAATACGAGCCGTATTTTGCAGGATCAATTTTCCTTCTAGAAAATGATAGAGGAATCCAGTTATATTCAGAGATGGTAATAGTGCCGTCAGAATTAATGCCCTCAACTATTGCCACGTGCCCGTATGTTGTTGGTATGTATACATTATCTCCTGACCAAGATATAATTGCCCCCACTTGAGGAGATGAATGCACCCCAACACCATTTCTTGCAGCAAGATTAGGCCAGTTTTTTGCATCACCTGTACCTGTTGGACCATCACCTCTTTCCCATTTTCTGCCTAGTATAACATTCCAATACCAAGCAGCATAAGAAGTACATTGGCATGTATAAAAACCCCAAGGATCAACATTGCCACACGAATAGGAATATCCCGAACCACCGCCTAAATTTTCCCCTCTCCCCAGCGCCTCCTGCCTTTTTCTATAAATCTCATTTGATAGTTGAGCAACCTCTTGGCTAATTTTAGCTACCTGTTCTTCATAGGACTTTTGCTGCTGAACTGTCATATTTAGAAGCTGATTTTTCTGAACTTTTTGGTATTCCATCCCCTTTTTATATGCCTCTTGTTGAGCTTTAAGAGAATCTAACTTTGCTTTTTTTGATTCCTGGTCAGCTTTATCTTTTTCCAAATTTTCCTTGACTAAACGGACTTGATTGTAAAGAGACTTTACTTGAATTTCTATTGCCTCAATATATTTTTGCTGGTTTGAACTGCTTCCTAAAGTGCTTCCACCAAAAAGAAGTTCCCAATCAGAACGCGCTGAAAAACGGTATATTTCCAATAAAGAGTTGTTTAGTTTCTTTTTGAGTTTGGCAAGCTCGTCATTTTTCTGGTTAATATTTTGAGTGGTTTGGTCAATTTGTTTGCTGATTTCATCAATCTGCTGGCTGGTTGAAGCAATTTTACTTTCTGTATTTTTTATATCGCTATCAAGATTGTTAATTTGTACCGAAAGTGCTTTGGCTTGCTGGGCTTTGTTGGCGGCGGCTGCTTGGGCGTTTTGGAGATCTCTAAGCTTCTGGTCTCTTTGTTTTTGCAAATCACTTAAAGTATCTGCATAACTAAAAGAAAAACTCATAGCGACAACCATAACAATCGCCAGAGTTTCAACAATTATTTTTTTTGCCCCGCCTTTAGTCATTTGAGATTAACATTATACCACAAAATTTTTAAACTTTAACATTGCGTCTTATGCTTAAGGCGCTTGCACCCAGTCCAATAACCGCCCCAACGAAGAATTCCACCGCCACAATAAACCAGAATTCCTGATAATAAACAGGTATCATTCTAGCTACAAATTTTTCAAAAACTGTGCCGCGCGCCAAAACATCAAAAATGCTAATTCCAAAATAGATAAGGGCAGTAGAAAGTATAGCGCCAATAAATCCAAATAAAAATCCCTCTATGAGAAAAGGAACCTTTACAAATAATTCAGAAGCTCCCACAAGGCGCATTATCTCAATTTCTTTAGAGCGAAAATAGACTGCCAGTTTAACCGTATTAAAGACCACTAAAATTGCTACTATGATAAAAAAGGCTGACAGAACCAACCCCAAGCGCTCGGCAAACCGGGTTGAGTAGTTAATATTATTAATCAAATCTTTATTATCATCATAACTTGAAGAATCTATATAAGGAGCATAAGTAGGATTTTTGGATAGCTGTGACACATAATCAAATTCGGCAAAATCAACTGACTGAATCTGCAGTCCTCGCGGTAAAGGATTATCTTCCGGAGAAATTAGTTGTCTTACTTCGGGCTTAACTGATTTTCTTGATTGAAACTCTTTCAGCGCATCTTCTTTTGAAATGTAACGGACAGACTTAATTTGGGGGTGAGCCAAAAGTTCGCTCCTAAACTGCTGAATAAGATTTTCACTTGCTTCATCTTTGAAATTAACCACAATATCAACTTTATCTTTGAGGTCATGAATAATTTTATTGGTTGAAAGATAAATAACTATAAAAGTGCCAGTGGTGAGAAGGGCTAGAGTCATAACCAGAGTCGCAGTCACCGATAGCCAGCCATTCCGCCAGAAATCAATTAACGCCTCTTTGAAAATTCTTCTTATTTTAGTCATTTGTATTTTATTATTTTACCAGCCTTAATTTTAAAATTAACTCATATACTTTCCCTGATTCTGGTCGGAAACAATTCTTCCTTGCTTCATTACAATCACACGTTTTCTCATTTTATCAACTAATTCACGATCGTGTGTTGCTAAAATTACCACTGTTCCCTGACAATTGATTTTTTCAAGAATATCAGCAATGTCTTGGCTTGCCTCAGGATCCAAATTTCCTGTTGGCTCATCAGCAATCAAAATCTTTGGGTTGTGCACCAAGGCTCGAGCAATACTTACCCTTTGAGCTTCGCCGCCTGATAACTGACTAGGATAGGCTTGAATACGTTCCTCCAATCCGACTGCTTGCAAAACCTTTGGCACTTTTCTTTTTATCTCTTCATCTGAGACATCAGACACTTCCAGAGCATAGGCAACATTTTCCCAAACATTTTTAGTCGGTAAAAGTTTATAATCCTGATAAACAATCCCAACATTACGGCGGTAATAAGGCAGTTCTCCCGAAGTTAAACGCGTAATATCCCGACCAGCTACATAAATTCTTCCTTTATCAGGTTTCTCCTCACGAATAAGCTGGCGAATTAAAGTGGACTTTCCGGCACCAGAAGGACCAACCAAGATAACAAATTCTCCGGGATAAACTTTTAGATTCACATCATTCAGCGCCTCTACCTTACCGTATCTTTTTGAAAGATGCCTAATATCAATAATGGGTTGTTTTTCTTCACTCATTTGTCCATCCTTTATATCATTCTAGCAAATTATATGGCTATAACCAAACATAAAACCACTAAAAAAATAACTAACTTTTTATCCAAGAAATAAGGAGTTCGTCACTGTTTTTTAGGCAATCAAACTGGCAAAGCTAATATAATTAAACCTATGATTACCCCAATCTATATGTTCATCTTTTTTTAAACCATGTTTGAAGTTCGGGAAATGGCCTAGTACTTAAAACATCCTTGGCTTCTGCCCAGCCGCGCCGCGCTACAGAAATACCATAAATCATATTGTCCATTTGAGAGACATTATGCGCGTCAGTACAAATGACAAATTTCACGCCAAACTTTTTCGCTTCCTGAACAAGTGAATCCACTAAATCAAGCCGGTCAGGAAAAGCATTTATCTCAAGCGCGACCTTGTTTGCCACGCAAGCTTTAAAAATCTCCGGCCAGTCAACTTGATATCCCTCGCGACGATTAATAATCCTGCCACTCGGATGACCAATAATATCAACATTAGGATTTTCAATGGCTCTAATGAGCCGCTTTGTCATCATTTCTTTTGATTGGTTAAAGCTAGAATGAACAGAAGCAGTCACAATATCAAAACGACGAAGCGACTCTTCTGGCAAATCAAGCGTCCCATCTGGCTTGATGTTAACCTCGCAAGAATTCAGAATTTTCAAACTGGTAAATTTTTGGTTAACTCTTTTGAGTTCTTTTTCGCGCTTCAAAAATCCTTTAGCATCAAGCCCGCCTGCCACTGCCAGAGAAACCGTATGGTCTGAAATAGCGATATATTTATATTTCAATTCTTTTGCCTTTTGAGCCATTTCTTCAATTGAATTGCTGCCATCAGACCAATTTGAATGCATATGCAAATCGCCTTGAACATCTTTTAGCTCAACAAGCTTGGGCAACTGATGTTTCAAAGCCGCCTCAATCTCACCACGGTCCTCGCGCAATTCTGGCTCAATATAATCCATCTTTAAAGTCTTATAAACATCTTCTTCCTTGGGACATAAAATTAATTTTCCGGATTTTTCTTTTATCCCATGCTCTGAAATACTAAAACCATGTTCTTGGGCATAAGTGCGAAGAGCAATATTGTGTTCTTTGCTGCCAGTAAAATGCTGCAGCAGCGAACCAAATTCATTTTCTGGCAAAATTTCAAGGTCAACCTGAATACCTGAACTATGAATTACTGTGCTCTTCGTCTCACCGGAAGTTATGATTTTAGTAAATTCCGGATATTCAACAAAATACTTGATTGCACGCGCGGGCACAGAGGAAGTCGCCACCAAATCAATATCGCCTACTGTTTCCTTAAAGCGGCGAAAACTCCCCACAGCTGTTACTCTCTCCATCAAATTACTTTTATTAAGATAAGCAATGATGCTATCAACATAAGGTTTCGCATCTGCTAGAAGCATTCGGCCGCTTAAATGTGACTTAATCTCAATCCCTCGCAAAATATTTGCTTGGGTCTTTTCTTTAAAAAACTTCAACCCTTGTTTTTTAAGCTTCTCTTTTAGCTCATTTATATTTTTGGCTTTTAACTTCTCAAAAAGTTTTTTGGCTGTTTTTGGCCCGACACCGGGAATTTCCATAAACTCAAGTTCAGCTTTGGGAATTTTATTTTTTAGCCTCTCAAGTTCCTTAATTTTTCCAGTTTTAATATATTCCTCAATCTTTTGGGAAATGCTCTCGCCAATTCCCTCAATTTTCTGCAGCTCTTTGATACCGCCGCGTTTATAAATTTCCTCAAGCGACTCTCCTTGAGAGCGAATGGCCTCAGCAGCCCGCTGGTAAGCACTAATTTTAAAACTCAACTCGTTCTTGAGCTCCAAGATTTTTGCAAATTGTTCAAACTGTTCTGCTAGAGCTTTATTGCTAATCATCCCAACTCAATACTACCGCAGAAGACAGATAATACAAGATATCTTACCCTAAACAACCCCTAAAATTAAGCTTTTATGCAATCAATTTAAAAAGTTCAAATTTTCCGATAATCCCGGATAATTTTCTGGTAATCGCTTTCATTTGTTAGATGGACAATAGAGCCAAAATACTGGACGGCTTTAATTTTTGACATTCGGACTAATTCCGCAACAATTTCGCCGGCATTGTCTTTTTTCTCATCAGGAATTTGTTTAATAAATTTTATATCTGATTTCTTGAGAGCATAATATGGTACACCATACAGCTTTGAAAATGGGTTTGAGGGTTTTTCTTGAAATTTTGAAATAAAACCTTTATCATCAAGCATCAAACAAGAGCCGCTTTTTAGTATATTTTGGTCATTTTCTTTTTTAGCAATAGTGTAAGAGTATTGGTCAGTTGAAAATTTTTCCAAAAATTCGTCAAAATTAAAATTTTCCAAAATATAGTCTGGACAAACCGCAAAAATATCATTATTAATGCTTCCTTTTTCAATAGCAAAAAGCAAATCACCAACTGCACCAAGTCGTTTATCTTTTGACATCACGCCGTCTGAAATTATTTCAAAACCCCAGTCATTTTGATTAGCCCACTTTTTAAAAAGCGGATAAAATTTTTCGTTGGTGACCAAAACTTTCCGAGAAAAATTATCTTTTAAAGTGGCAATTGATTCTAAAAACAAATCCAAAAAAACCTTTTTGCCAATTGGCAAAAGCTGTTTTGGAACTTTTAATGTTCTTGGTTCAAGACGAGTTGAAAAACCAGCCGCTAAAATAATAAGTATCATTTATCTACCACAACATTTTTTATATTTTTTGCCAGAGCCGCATGGACAGGGATCATTACGACCGACCTTTTTACCTGAAACTGCCTGCGCCCGGACTGCTTTCTCCATTTTTTCACTGGCAGAGCGAATAGTGGTGATTACACCTTTTGATTCTTGAGCTAGTTGATTTTTACTTGGTACTTTAGCTCGGGCTTCAGCTGGTAAATTCTTTTCCGCTGGCACCACATTTTCCTCAACTGGCACCACAGCTGTTTCTTCCTGCGCAGCCGCTTCTTCAATAACTTCCTCTCCAGCACTCTGGTCGGCGCCATGGTATTCAAGCGGATTTGGCTTAGACGGCTGTGGCACAATTTGGGCTTGAATCGTACTAAAATCAATTTTCAACAAAATTTCTATAGCCTCTTCATCAATTCCCCGCATCAGCCCTTCAAATAGAGTGAGCGATTCTTCTTTGTAAGCAATTAAAGGATCAACTTGACCATAACCGCGAAGACCAATTGAATCACGCAATTCGTCCATTGTGTTTAAATGTTCCACCCATGATTGATCCATTACAGAAAGGAATACCCTTTTTTCTATTGTACGCAAAGCTACTGGATTAACGCCCTTTGTTTGTTTGCTATATTGTTCTGCTTCTTCTTGGGTTAATTTGCTCAAAATTTCGTTGTGCAATGTCTCGTCTTTTGCGGGATCTAAATACAAAATCTTGCGGCGGCGGCGATAAAAAACCTCGCGCTGTTTATTCATCACATCATCGTATTCAACAAGATGTTTTCTGATATCAAAATTATGACCCTCAACTCGGCGCTGAGCTGATTCAATGGATTTTGAAATCAACGGATGCTCAATTGGCTGGTCATCCGGCAGACCTAACCGCTCCATTAAATTGCGCAGCCGCTCCCCGCCAAAAATCCGCATTAAATCATCTTCCATTGAAACATAAAACTGGCTCACGCCCGGGTCACCTTGGCGGCCGCTTCGACCGCGAAGTTGATTATCAATGCGACGGGACTCATGCCGTTCTGTGCCTAAAACAAATAACCCGCCAGCTTTTCTTACCTTATCAGCATCAGCTTCATTAGGCGGGTTGCCGCCCAGAATAATATCCACTCCACGCCCAGCCATATTGGTTGCCACTGTCACCATACTTGAGCGGCCAGCTTGAGCAATAATTTTTGCTTCTTTCTCATGATGCTTGGCATTTAAAACCTCGTGTTTAACTCCAGCTCTTTTTAAAAGTCGCGAGAGATGCTCCGATTTCTCAATTGAAATTGTGCCAACCAAAACGGGCTGGCCTTTTTCATTTAATTCTTTGATTTTGGAAACTATTGCATTAAATTTTGCTTCTTCGGTTTTATAAATTTGGTCCTGCAAATCGCGTCTTATCATCGGCCTATGAGTAGGTATTTCAATAACATCAAGCTTGTAAATTTTATGAAACTCTTCAGCCTCGGTCGCGGCCGTACCAGTCATACCGGCAAGTTTTTCATAAAGCCGAAAGAAATTCTGAAAAGAAATTGTAGCTAAAGTATCTGATTCGCGTTTAATTTCAACACCTTCTTTTGCTTCAATTGCCTGATGCAAACCCTCCGAATAGCGCCGTCCCGGCATCAATCTTCCAGTAAATTCATCTACAATTATTACCTCGCCATCGCGGACAATATAATCTCTATCCCTCTTAAATAAAATATGGGCTTTAAGCGCTTCCTCAAGATGATGTACCAGCGAGATTGTCTGCGGCTGATAAATATTTTTAATCCCCAAAATTTTTTCAACTTCTTCAATTCCGGCATCAGTAAGCGAAACCGCCCGCATTTTCTCATCTACAGTATAATGAGTATTAGCAGTCAAACGCGGGACAATAGCGGCAAATTTAGCATAAAGGTCAACTGATCCTTCTGCCGGAGAAGAAATAATCAACGGAGTTCTAGCCTCATCAATTAAAATTGAATCAACCTCATCAACGATGGCATAATTCAAACCCCTCTGCACCACTTGAGAGATATCTTGTGCCATATTGTCACGCAGATAATCAAAACCAAATTCATTATTAGTCCCATAAGTAATATCAGCATCATACGCTTCTTTACGGCTACATGGTTTTAAATTTTCATCCCAAACTTCAGCTGCTTTTCTTTCTTCCTCAGTTTTATTTTCTTTGCTCCAACCGCGTTCAAAAATAAAACTCACACCCAAATTTTGAATCACACCAGTTTTAAGACCAAGCTTGTCATAAATTCTCCCCATCCACTCGCCCTGAAACTTGGCAAGATAATCATTAACCGTAACTAAATGAGCACCCTTGCCGCTTAAAGCATTTAAATATAAAGGCAAGGCAGCAGCTAAGGTTTTACCTTCTCCTGTTTTCATTTCCGCAATCTTGCCTTGATGCAAAACAATTCCGCCAAGCAGCTGAACATCAAAATGTCTTTGTCCAATAGCACGTTTAGATGCTTCGCGCACTGCGGCAAATGCCTCCGGCAAAAGCTGGTCTAATGTTTCACCTTTTTCAATCCGCTGTTTAAACTCTAAAGTTTTTTCTTTCAGCTGACTATCTGAAAGCTTCTCAAAATCTGCTTCAAGCTGATTAATTTTGTCAACTTGAGGCTGTAAACGGGAAATCTCTCGAGCATTTGACCCGCCAAAAATAGCACTAAGAAGTCCCTTCATTTTTCCTTCTGAGAAAATTTAACCGGGGTGGCTTAAGATGGAAACGGAAACCTTTTTCTTTTCTCTTTAAGACAATTTTTTCTAGTTTTTCTTTTGCAATATTAATCGCCTCCGCAAAACTATTGGCAAAAACTTTAACATAAATAGACTTTTTAACATTGGGGATTGTTAAGTGCAAAATTACCTCGTGGGCTTGGTTGCTTTTCTTGGTAATATGCTCTCGCACGCCTACAGTCAAGACACAATTATTAGGCAAGTGGTCCTCAAACCACAAAAATTTCTTGCGAATTAACTTTTTTTCATCCTCGCGAAGTTCGCTAGAAAGAGATTTAATTTGAAGTGTCATTTTGTTTTACAATTACTTATTTTTTGCTCTAATATACTCAAATCCACAATAGGGGACCAAAACTTCAGGGACTGTGACCGAACCATCTTTATTTTGGTAATTTTCCAAAATAGCAATCAAAATACGAGGGCTGGCAATTACCGTATCATTTAGAGCATAAACATAAACCTTTTTACCATCTTTAGTTTTGTATTTAATATTAAGACGTCTTGACTGCCAGTCTGTTAAGTCGGAGTCGGAATGGGTTTCAGAATAGCCCCGCGATGGCATATAAGTCTCAATATCATACATTTTTCTTTTGCCCGCTCCCATGTCGCCAGTTGAAATCTGCACTACCCGATGAGGCAATTTCAGCTCTTTTAGAATTTCCTGAGAATATTCTTTCATCTTTTGCAGCCATTTTTCTGATTCTTTCTCATCTGCCCGGCACAGAACCACTTGCTCAACTTTCATAAATTCATGAAGACGGTAAAGCCCCTTAGTGTCTTTGCCATAACTTCCAACTTCGTTGCGATAGCAGGACGATATTCCGCAAAATTTTATCGGCAAATCTTTTTCTTCCAATGTTTTGTTTGCAAAATACGCTAAAAGCGAAGGCTCAGAGGTTCCAGCCAAGTATAGGGTTTCGCCAATTTGTTCGCCTTTTTCGTTTTTGCCAGTATTAGCCAGTTCATAAATGTCATCCTTATTGAAAGGAAAGTGACCACTGCCCACTAAAGCAAATTCTTTTAGAATTGTCGGTGGAATCACAGGCGTAAATCCCTTTTCAACCATTTTCTTAAATGCCCAAAAGAGCAGGGCGATTTGCATCACCGCCGCTTCATTTTTAAGATAATAACCACGAAAACCAGAGGTCTCAGCACCCTGCTTCAAATCAAAAAGGTCAAGAGATAGTCCAAGTTCAATATGGTCTTTGGGTTCAAAGTCAAACTTAGGCAGCTCGCCCCATCTTTCAACTTCTTGGTTTGACTTATCATCTGGCCCAACAGGAGTATCTTTTGATGGAATATTTGGTACAAGAAGATAAAGCTTCTGCCATTTTTTCTCAACTTCGCGTAAAGTGTTTTCTAATTCCTTGAGATTATCCGAAATCTTTTTCATCTCAAGGAGGGACTTTTCTTTTTCCGCGTCTTTCATTTGCGAAATTTTTTTGCTGAAATCGTTTTGTTTATTTCGCAAATTGTCAATTTCTTGAATCTTTTTACGTCGGTCTTCGTCAATTTTCAAAAATTCGTCAAGATCAAGCTCGATCCCTTTTTGCTCTATCGCTTTTTTTACAGTTGATACGTTTTCACGAATAAAATCTAAATCTAACATCAGGCCTCCATTTTACAAAATTATTATAACCTGAAAAAAGCCAGTTAGCAACTGTTATTTCACAGAGATGATTTTGAGAGTAACTTCACCTGCGGGAGTATTTGCAGTTACTTCTTCTCCAGCTTTTTTCCCAATTAAAGCAGAACCAATTGGAGAGTCTGACGAAATTTTGCCAAGCAGGGGATCGCTCTCGGTTGAACTAACAATTTCATAAGTCAATTTTTCACCACCAAGTAGAACTTCAACAGTTGAACCAAGAGTTATCTCGCCGTTTTTTTTGTCATTTTCAACAATTTCAGCATGCTTTAACATAAGTTCTATCTCTTGGATTCTACCTTCAATAAAAGATTGCTCGTTGCGCGCATCCTCATATTCGGCGTTTTCGCTCAAATCGCCATAATCTCTAGAGCGGCGGATCCTATCAATCACTTGTGGGCGTTTTACACGAATAAGTTGCTCGAGTTCTTGCTCGAGTTTTTCTTTTCCTGCTCGCGTTAGCTTAATTGATTTTGCTACCATAATCTATTGAAATTTAATTTAACCCCATACACTTTCACACATACTTTGATTATTCATGCTACCTTATGAACAAACCAGTATAGAACTGTGTTAAAGTAAATATAGGGATTTTACTTTGCATAGTATATCAAAAAACAATACAAAAAATCAATACTTTTTAATCAGCTTAAAAAATCTTCTATTTCTTGTTGTCTGCCCACCAGCGGTAAATTTCCCGAGCAAGCGGCGCAGCCGTTTGATACCCCTCGCCACCTCCTTCAACCAGAACAGTTACTTCAATTTCGGGATTATTGTAAGGCGCAAAAGAGGTAAACCAAGAATGTGTTTTACCTTCGTTGCCAAATTGCGCTGTTCCGGTTTTACCCGCCACTTCAAGGGGAAAACTATTTCCAAAAACAGAATAAGCCGAGCCGCCCGGCTCTACTGTCTGACGCATCCCCTCCCTGACAACCTGCAAACTATGAGCAGAATAAATATCTTTTGCCACCAAAAAATCGTCTTCTTTAAATTCCTTAATTATATTCCCTGTTGGATCAAGAATTTTTTGAGCAAAATGCGGTTTAAAAAGTTTACCACCATTAGCAATAGCGCAAGTCGCATTGGCCAGCTGCAAGGGAGTAACCAAAAAACCACCCTGCCCAATTGAAAGATTATAAGTATCGCCAATAAACCAAGGTTCGCCTGTTTTTTTCTTTTTCCAATCGGAGGTAGGAATAAACCCATTTGACTCTCCTGTTAAGTCAACTCCTGTTTTCTTGCCAAAACCAAATTTATCAAGGCCCTTTTTAATTCCATCTGGCCCAAGGCCTTTTTTAATTGGACCCCAGCCGCCGCCTAAAGCATAAAAGAAAACATTATTTGACTCCGCAATGGCCCGGCGTATATCTGTCACTCCATGGTCTTTCCAATCAGGAAATTTCTGCTGACCAACCTCAATATATGGAGGAGTATCAAAAGCAAGCGACTCGTCCACTATACCAGACTCAAGCGCGGCAGCAGCAATAAACGGCTTGATAGAGGAGCCAGACGGATACTCGCCAGACACCGCCCTGTTAAGAAGCGGATTGCTAGGATCATTTGCAATTTTTTCATAGTCATCATGACTTAATCCGGAAGCAAACTGGTTATTGTCAAAAGTCGGAAAATTTGCCAGAGCTATAATTGACCCATCTTTTGGATTCATCACAACAATAGACCCTTTGGTTTTTAGCTCCTGAGCTTTGTTGCTTAAAAGACCCGAAACAAAATTTTGAAGATCATAATTGATTGAGATTTGAAGCGTGTTGCCAACTTTTGGTTCAACTGAAGACAAAAGCCGAATCAACTCTCCTTTTGCATTAACCTCTGCCCGCTGATACCCCGGAACTCCCTGAAGAGTATCGTCATAGATTTTTTCCAAACCACTTTTTCCTATTATTCCATTAACTAAAACAGCCGGCTTATCCTGCCCTTCACCTTCGGCGATTTTGCCAACATACCCCAAAACATGCGAAAGATTTTCTGAATAGTGGCGGATAAAAGTCGGAACGACTTCAAAGCGACCATAGGCGGGAAGTCGGGATTCCAATAGCAAAGCGTCATCTTTAGGAATTCTATCTTTAAGAACAACAAATCCTGATTGGGTATGGTTAGTTTCAATCCTTTGGGCAACATCATCCTTTGAAAAACCAACTATTTCAAAAACCGAAGGCGGAACATCATCAATGTCTTTTTTGCGACTAGCCCGGACAATTAGCTCAAATGTTGGCTCGTTGGTAGCGAGAAGCTCGCCCTTTTCATCCACAATAATTCCTCTTGGAGCAGAAACGGGAATATTTTTAATTCTATTGCCCTCTGCCAGCTTCAAATTAATAAAACCTTCTTGGACTTGAAGTATAAAGAGTTGAGTAATTATTAAAACAAAAAACAAAAGAGCAAACAGTCCTCCCCAATTGAAAACTCGCCTTTCTTCAGAAATATTTTCTTCATCCGTATAATCTGAATGCTCTTCAAAAGTATCACTGATTTGGCCAAGAGACTGAAAAGGTTTCATGTTTCAATCCTCAATTTTCTTAGCAGCTAAAAAATAGATTGCAAAAACCATCACTCCTAAAAACAAGTTGGCAACAAAAATTAAAACAAGAAATAAACTTGGGTACAGCTGGCCTGAAGGTAACAACTCTAAAACAACTTTTAAAAGCGAAAAAAATAAAATCCCTAAAAAAACCGCCCAGATATTTGAAAAATCAATATATTTTTTTGAGACAAAGAAAGTCAATATTACCTCAAAAAGTAGAAATAAAGTTATAATAGGAAATCTATTAAGCGCAGTTAAGTCATAAACCAAACCAAGAACAAGAGCAGTGACCAAAACAAATTCCGGTATTTCTAACAAAGCTAGCAAAAAAACCAAAGGCACAACCAGCGTCAGATGAAATTGTGGAAAAAGACGCGTCGAGAGAATATGGTCAGTAAGAAAAACACTCAGAACCAGAAAATATAAATATAATCTTCTCATTTAATAATGCTCACCACCTCAATAGATGTTGGTTTAATTTGTGATTCAATTTTTGCTGATTGAAACAATCCCCCTTTAATCCCAAGAACCTCGGAGACTGTGCCAATTAAAATTCCGGGAGGTAAATCACCGCCCAAACCGGAAGTTTCAACTTTATCACCCGGACTTATTTTTGCTTTAACTGAAACATCATTTAACATCAGCCCTTCAAGCCCTCCTTGAACTAATCCTGATTCATGATTGCTTTCAATCATTGCAGGAATCCGACTCAAGTGACTAAAAATCAAACGAAGTTCACTTTTTCGCTGGTCAACTGTCACTATTCTCCCAAGCAAATATCCTTGCGAGATAACTGCCGCTCCCTCTTTAACACCGTCAGCTGAACCCTTATCCAAAATCATACTTTGGTTAACGCCATAGGATGTACGGCCAATTACCCGAGCCGAAATCACTTCAAATCCAGCCGCTGAAGAAGCATCCTTTTCTTTTTTAATTTCTTCGCATAGATAGCTTTCAAATTTTGCTTTTGCCAGCTCTGACCGCAAAGCATTGTTTTCACTTTCAAGATTCTTGTTAATTTGGTCAAGTCGATTTATTTCTATCAAAACTCTGATAGGGGAAGCGGCGCGGTAGACCGCATCCGACAATACTTCAATAGTTGGGAGAATAACATTTTTTGAAAACCAGAAAAATGGCAATGGCCAAATAAAATAAAAAACGACCAAAAGCACAGCTATACTCACAAATTTGGCTAAAAATCCTTTTTTCATTTTTGTTTAAACCAAATTATGATGTAAGCGCACTCCCCAAAAGCACCTCTCTTAAATTATCAAGGTCTTCAATCACTACCCCCGTTCCCCGCACAACAGAAGTCAATGGATCATCGGCAATATGCACTCTCGTTTGTGTCTCTTGGCTAATAAGACGGTCTAAACCCCGAAGCAGCGCGCCTCCGCCAGCCAAAACAATCCCTCTTTCAATAATATCAGCTACCAACTCCGGTGGAGCCTCTTCTATTGTGGATTTTACCGCGTCAACAATAGACCTAACCGATTTTGCAATGGCTGACCTTACTACTTGATCATCAATTATAATCTCCTTTGGCAAACCGGAAACAAGATCGCGACCGCGCATTGGATAAGTAAGTTTTTCCTGAAGTTCAACAGCCGAACCAATTGCAATTTTAATCTCTTCGGCAGTTTTCAAACCAAGCGACAAATTGAAATGGTCACGTACAAAGTCAACAATATCTTTGTCCATCTCATCTCCAGCAATACGAAGCGATCGGCTTGTAACTACTCCACCTAAAGATATTACTGCTACTTCAGTTGTACCCCCGCCAATATCAACAATCATATTACCCGATGCTTCCTGCACCGGAATGCGCGCCCCGATAGCAGCTGCCAATGGCTCTTCAATTAAATAAACTTCTCTTGCTCCAGCACTCAAAGCAGCTTCCTCCACTGCCCTTCTTTCTACTTCGGTGACACCATAAGGGACACCAACCACCACTCTAGGTCGGGGAGATAAACTAAAACGCGACTTAGCGGTTTTGTGAATGAAATATCTAAGCATCTGTTCAGTCACCTCAAAATCAGAAATCACTCCGTCTGATAAAGGACGCACCGCTACAATATAAGACGGAGTACGACCAACCATTTTTTTGGCTTCCTCGCCAATTGAAAGAACCTGTTTTGTCTTTTGGTTAATTGCCACAACTGACGGCTCGTTGAGAACTATCCCTTTATCCCTTACATAAACAAGCGTATTGGCCGTGCCAAGATCAATACCAATATCTTGAGAAAAAATACCAAAAATGTTTCTTATATCCATAAAAAAAATTAATTAGCAAATTGAATTGTAGCGAGGAGGTTACATTTAGTCAAACTACTGCTTCTCTGCGTGAGTCAGCCACCCCTTTCAAAATCAACTTAACAGCCATCCGCCAACACATCTTTCAGTTTTGGCCGGGTAATCCAAATTCTTTAATCAGTTTTTGGTGTTCGTCTAGCGTTTTTGAGAAATGAATTTGCAAATTTTTATCATGGAAAAAATACAAATAATCAAAATTATTTTCCGGGTTGACTGCCGCCAAAATACTTTTCAAGCCGGGATTGCAAATTGGCGCAGGAGGATACCCCTTCTGCTTGTAGGTATTAAAAGGCGAATTTAAATTCTGATAGTCAAAACGAGTAATCGCCCGCCAAAAATCAAAATCCAAAGATTTGTTTTTAAGATACGTCTGAGTGTCAAGCGCATATCGGACAGTTGGATCAGCTTGAAGCAACATATTTTGATCCGCTCTGTTTTTATAGACTGCTGCAATTTTGGGCCTTTCGTCATCCGTCTTGGCTTCCCTTTCCACAATTGAGGCAAGAATCAACTGCTCTGGCGTAACTCTAAGAGATTCGGTCTTCTTATCATAATTTTCTCTCATCTGCCTGACAATTTTTGCCGGTGGCAGATCAAAAGGGAAAACATAGGTATCAGGAAAAAGAGTCCCCTCTGTCCCTATAGCTGCCTCAATAAATTTATCTGGGTCAACTCCACCTTTTTCCTGTAAAACTTTGGCAATTTGTAAAACCCGGTAACCTTCAGGAATCGTAACCGAATAAGCATCAAGCTTGCCATTTTCAAATTTTTCCAAAATCTCATCCATTGGCTGTGATGCAGAAATTTTATAATGGCCTGCTTGCAGTTTTTTGCCATCAAGTTTTGAAACAAGATAAAAAGCAAACTTTGACCTTATTATCCCCAAGTTCTCAAGTTCGCGGCCAATAGTTAATGTTGACTCTCCTTTTCTAATTTCAAAATATTGAAATTGAGAATTAGAATCACCAGCAGGCCTTTTGGCAAAATTCACCCATGAAATTAAAAACATCACTGCTATTAAAACAGCAATACCGGCAATTGCGACAAACCGAAAAGATGAAGACGGTAAAAACACCTTGTCCGTCTTGATTACCAAATCCTTTTCAGGTTTTGATTTTTTCTTTTTATAATGAGAAACTTCAACGCTCATTTAAATATTGCTCCAAAATAATCCTTGCTGCCTCACTGTCTAATAATTCTTTCAGCTTTTTCTTTTTGCCTAGCTGCCTCTTTGCCTCATAAGTTGAAAATGATTCTTCCACAAACTCAACTGGCAAATTTAATTTTTTCTTTAATATTTCGGCTTGTTTTCTAATCCATTTTCCCTGCTCTGTTTCTTTACCGTCTCTTCCAAGCGGTAGACCGACAACTATCGTCTGAACTTTTTGCTCTTTAATAATTATTTTAAGACGAGAATACAGCTCATCGGGGCTCCCTTCCGAATAAGGCAAAGTACCATAGGGCCTAGCTACTACACCATGAGAAATCGCTACACCTACTCTTTTTGTCCCAAAATCTAGCCCCAAAACAATCACTTTTGGATATACTCTAATTTAAGGTTGATATTGCGAGTCAAAACCGGAGCAAGAGGCAAAGCAAATTTGGGCGTAAGGTCAATTTCTCTAATTTCTACTCCTTCAATATTTTCAAGCGAACTTCTAACTTTCTTTAGCGGTTTCAAGCGCCATGACATCAAGAGCTGTTTGGTGTCAATCTTCGGTCCAATATGGCTGTTCAAAGAGCCAGTAACCACCAGCTTACCAATATTGATTTGATTTTCTTTTAGGGTGGGGGAAATCACATCAGTATCAGAAAACAGCAGACTTTTATCATTAAGCTCTTTTTCCACTGCTCGAACTACTGCCTGACGAAAGTTACTGCTCTTGAAAGCCAAAGTGGTAAATTTGATATGCGCCTTGGCGGTAAAACTATCGGCTTCATCTGAAACATTCTTGCTGGTTGAGAAATCTGTTATTTCGGCTGTCCCCGCTCCCTCAAGAAATATCAACTCTTTTTCACTTTCAGCAGGCTTTGAAAGCTCATCAGTGCCAATTTCTTTAAGCTGCTTTTTTGCCTGATCAATATCAGCTTTAGATACGACCTTTATTTTTTTGGTCACGCCACCAGAAGTAGCTCCAGAGATTGAAATTTTTGGTTGAGACGAAATAACATAAGTAGTTGAGGCAGGCATATTGCCTGCAGCACCCGGATTTTTTGCCGTAACCGAGCCGGTTGTTTGGCCTAAAACTTTGTCTCCGGCGGAATTAAGTTGTGCTTTTGGCACAGTGATAGTCCCATCTAAAACAAACTCCACCCCAGAAGTTGAACGAATCGTTGTTCCACCATCAATTGTCACATCAACACCAGCGTCATTTTTGAACGTCAAAACACCTTTTGCCTTTTCACCGGCTTCTTTTTCTCCCGTACTCTGTAGCTCAACTTCAAAGTCCTTTTCTTTTGAAATTTGCGTACCTTGAATTATTGCTTTATCAAAATCATTTTGAGGGCGATCTTTTTCAACTGTTATATCAACTTTCTTTTGCACTTCTTCAGCAGGAACTCCAACTCTAATATTTAAATGTGTAACTAAAAGGTCAGCCACAACCGCCATCAGAGTAAAGAAAATAAATCCCCCAACAAAAATCAAAACAGCTTTAGTTCGTGTTGGGCCGGAAGCTCTTTTATTCAAATATTCATATTTAACCGGCCGCGCCGCCTCAATCTCGTGGTGATCCACTTTTTCAACCTCGCTAACAGGTCTTTTGATAAAATCGGATGGCTCGGTAGAGGGCAAAGCTTTTTCTTCATCAACCTTCTCCTCATCGTAGCGGTGAACTTCAAATCCACTTGGGGTTTCTATATCTTCCGACTTTCTTTGCGAGGAAATTTTTTCCTTTTCAGCTTCTGGGGCTTTTTCTTGTTTTTCTGTCATATCAATTTCAATTGGCTTGTCAGCTTGCGGAACCTCCCGATCAACTAATACAATCGGGGTCTGGCTTCTAACATCAGAATAAACTGGCAAACCAATTCGGCTTGCTAGATTTTGTCCCACCTCATCTGAAGTAACAATAGCAATTTTTTTACCAAGTTCCTGAGCCTGTTTTTTCAAAAGCTTAAGAGAAACTAAAGATTGGACAATTGTTGACCCTTTGGGCGCAACCAAACCAACGGACTTTGACTCAAGCCCTTTAAGCTTATCAACTACTGATGTAATTTCTTCATCCGGTTCTAAATATAAAATTTCATCCATTTAACTCCTCAAAGTCATTATAATCTTTGAAAAAACACCGTCTACTGCAGTCTCATTACCCACCAAGTCAATTGCTAAATTGGCTAGCGCCATCGGCGTTACATCTGAAACTTCTTTAAGTTCTCCAGTCTCGTCAATTACAGAAGTAACATTTTTTGGCCTCAAAAAACTAACAGTCGGTTTTTTAGCAAAAGGAACATTTCTACCCCATTTAGCTTCAGACAAAACCTTTTCAATATCAGGTAACTCTGAACCGCCACCGCATAGCAAAATCCTAGAGGGCAAGAGATCAAGACCAGAAAACTCTTCAAGAGTCAGTTCAACTCCGGATAGCCAAACTTCGCTATCTTGCTTAACTGCCCGGGCAATTCTTTCCTTTTTTTCACCAGTCAACTTTCCAGACGAGTAAGCCAGCTTATCTTGTTCCGCCTCCAAAAAAGGTTCGCCCAAAACTGAAGCAATTCTTTTAGTAAAAGCCCGTCCACCCAAGGCGAACATTTTTGTGCCAATCAATCCACCTTTATTGACTACAGCAATATCGGTCGTGCCTCCTCCAACATCAATAAAAATGGCTGAAAAATCACTTTCTTGATCAGGCCCCATACAGCGAGCAACCGCAAAAGGTTCGGCAGCAATTGACAGCAAGTCCAAATCAAGACTTTCAGCAATGGTCTGAAGCGCTCCCAAATGAACATTTGGAGCAAAAGCATTAAAGACACTTACTTCCATTTCTCTCCCTTGAAAGCCCAGCGGGTTAGTCACATGATAGCCGTCAATTTTAACATCAACTACTGCAGAATTAACCAGCTTAACATTGACTTCTTTATGGCCTGTTTCGTAAGCCAAGATTTTTCTGGCGCGTTCAGCTGTCTGTTTTTGAATACGTGAGACAATTTCTGAAAGTTCTCCCAAATTTATTTTCGCATTTTGGTCTGGACGGATATATTTGACTTCAGTAGTAATACCTTTTACTAACTCTCCTGCGATACCTATAATAACCTGCTCAGGCATAATTTTAGCTTGGGTCGCCGCCTGTTCCAAAGCCGCCTCGCAATTTCTAATTACACCATAAATATCAGTTACCACACCGCCTTGAATATCAGCCAGCCGCTGTCTCTGGCGACCAACGCCAAGAACCTTTGCCTTATCGCCTTCAACTTTGAAAATCAATGTTTTGACAAATTCCGTGCCAATATCAAGAGCAATGGCATATTCGTTGAAATTAACCTTACCTTTAAATAAATTAAAAATGCCCAAAGATGCCTCCTGATTTAATTTTACCAAATCCAAAATATATTAACAAAGCCGCTAAAATCCTCCTTCACTTTACTTAAAGCAGAAAACAACTTTTTTATTCTAGAACAGCTTTGATTCTGCGAACTCCAGATGATGATGATTCTTCTTTAACAATTTTGAAATGCCCAAGCTCGCCGGTGTTTTTGACGTGCGGGCCGCCGCAGATTTCTCTAGAAAAGACTTCATCTTCAGAACCAATAGTATAAACTTTTACCCTGTCACCATAGCGGTCGTCAAAAACACCAGTGGCGCCTGATTTTTTAGCTTCTTCCAAGTCCATTTCTTCCATCACTACTGGTAGATTCTCTTTAATTTTTTCATTAACCAAATTTTCAATTTTTGATATTTGCTCAGAAGTTAATTTCTCCGGATTATTAAAATCAAAACGCAGGCGCTCTCCTGTAATGTTTGAGCCTTTTTGCTGAACTTGTGGTCCAAGAACTTGCCTCAACGCCGCCAAAAGCAAATGAGCTGCAGTATGCAATCTGGTTGTTTCAACTTTATTATCTGCCAATCCACCCTTGAACATTCCGGCAGATGCCGTGCGAGACAACTGACGATGCTTTTCTCTCAATATCTCAAATTCTTTGTTGGCGCTATCTTTTATTTTAATATTTTTGATTTTTGCTTCTTCAAGTGCCACCTCAACTGGCACGCCGTAAGTTTGAAATAAATCAAACAAAATTTTTCCATCAATTTTCTCATAATCCCATTTAATCGTTTTTAGATTTTTTCTAAACTTCTCTTCTTCTTTTTCAATTTCCGCTAAGATTTGGTTTTTCTGCTTATCAACTTTTGGATAGGCCTCTTTCATAATTTCAATAACAACCGCAGCAACATCGCCAGTAAATTTTTTCTCAATGCCAATCATCAAACCTTTTGCAACAGAACGTCTAATTAACCTACGCAAAATATATCCCTGAAGCTTGTTTGAGGGTAAAATTCCTTCAGCTAAAATGAAAACCGAAGCGCGCAAATGATCAGCAATAATGCGAAATTCATTTTTTTTCTGCTCATATTTTTTGTTAGAAATTTCCTCAATCTTTTGGATTATCGGCCAGAAAAGTTCAGTAGTAAACATATCTTCTTTATCTTGTAAAATTGCAAGCGTTCGTTCAAATCCTAACCCAGTATCCACATTTTTTTGTTTTAATGGTACATACTCAAAACCTTGATTTTCAACTTCTGACTTTTCATCTTTATCCTCTGCCAGTTCAGCAGGCAACTTCAACCTTTTCTCATATTCCATAAAAACATTATTCCAGATCTCAATCCACCGCTTGTCATTAGGGTCAAATTTTTCTGGCACAGAAGACTTTGCGCTCCAATAAAAGATTTCGGTATCTGGACCACAGGGGCCACATTCTCCGGCGGGTCCCCACCAGTTATCCTTTTTACCAAAATAAACAATTCTTTCTTCTTTAATTTTTAAACTTTTCCAAATTTCTGCGGACTCAGTATCTTTTGGGGCATCATTATCACCTGCAAAACAAGTTACCGCTAGTTTTTCATGCTCAAGACCAAGCTCTTCTGTCAAAAATTCATAACTCCACCTGATTGCGTCCTTTTTCCAATAATCCCCCAGCGACCAATTGCCCAACATTTCAAAAAAAGTCAAATGTCTCTCATCGCCAACCTCATCAATATCGTCTGTTCTTACACATGGCTGAACACTGCAAAGCCTTTTCCCTTCGGGATGAATTTCTCCAAGAATATAAGGCACAAGGGGATGCATTCCGGCAGTGGTAAAAAGAACAGTCGGGTCATTTTCGGGCACCAACGAAAAAGGAGGCAATACTTTATGTCCTTTATTTTCAAAAAAATTCAAGAACTTCTGTCGAAGTTCATTGCTTGATAAATTGTGCAAAAACATCTTTAATTAGACCCTTCCAGAAATTTTTAGTCTTATCAGATTCTTTTTGAACTTCAATTTTTACTTGGGGCGTCGCTAGAGACGCTGCACTTCCAGAATTAGCGCCCGGCAGGTTAAGTTTTGATTTTGATGGAGTAAATTTATCTGAATAAAGTGAGGCATATGCTTCTCTAGCACCTAGTATCTTTGGCGCATAAAGACGGGTTTCAGTAACCAAAACTGAGGTACTGCGAGCAGCCAAATAGCGCCGAGCGGCGCTATCACCGCCGTTATAAGCAATTAAAGCTGCGGTCACATCCCCATTGTAAGTGCCAAGTAGCCCTGCTAGATGAGCAGCGCCAAGACAGATATTTGCCTCAGGGTCAAAAAAGTCAGAATATTTTCCATTAAAAACGCGGGCGTTGACTCCTTGTGCAGTTCTAGGCATAAGTTGAGTTAACCCCATCGCCCCAGCGCGAGAAACCGCCCGCGGATTAAAACCGGACTCCTTTAAAATTAAAGCGGCGAGAAGGGGTTTATCAAGATCAAAAAGATCAGCACATTTGTTAATTTCATTTACATATTCCAGAGGATAAATATCATCACCAAAAATAACTGGAAAATAACGGTAAGTTGCTACACCTAAAAACCCTACCGCCAAAATAATCACAAGAGCTGCTTGAATAGCTTTTTTTCTCATTGGTTCAATTCTAGCAGATAAATAGTTTCAGGCAATACTTGAAGAAAATAAACCTATTTGATTTAATTATGTGCTATGAGAAAAAGAACAGCCAGCGAAAATATAAAACTTAAAGGGGGGTTAAGAAAAATCAAAAGCTCTCCTCGCAATGAGATTTATTTAATTTTAGACAACATTAAATCAATGGAAAATGTCGGAGCGATTTTCAGAACGGCTGACGCTGTACGAGTCAAAAAAATATTTCTTTGTGGAATTACTGCAACACCGCCTCGACGTAAGATTTTTAAAACATCAATGGGAGCAGTTGAATGGGTTGACTGGGAATACTGCGAAAGTGCAGAAGACAAAGTTCAAGAATTAAAAGAAAAAGGAGTTCAAATTGTAGCTCTAGAGCAAACAGATAAATCAGTTGATTTTAGAAAGGCAAAATATAAAAGACCAGTTGCAGTTGTTCTTGGACACGAAAAAAACGGCGTTTCACAAGCCGTTCTTAATCTTGCTGATTTATCTGTTGAAATCCCAATGTACGGTCGTGCAAATAGCTTAAATGTCGCCACCTCGGCAGGAATAATTCTTTATAAAATTATGGAACACCATAGCTAAAGCTGTGGTTCTAAGGCGACGCTTCATTAGGGCGAACATTCCATACCATCTCGCCCTGGCGGGATTGGTACTGGGACAAAATAGTTCTGGTACCCGAGGTTGGACTCGCCGCAGTACCACGTCAGGTATACGGCGCCCTAAATTCAATGTTGTTTACGGGCGAACTGCTAAGGTATTTCATCCAGCTGGTGGGCGGAGTGGGACTCGAACCCACACGGTGTTTTACCACCAGCAGATTTTAAGTCTGCATCGTCTACCAATTCCGACATCCGCCCACCAGCTGAAAAAAATCACCTTAAACTTTCTGGGTTTGGGGTACCCAGCACCCTATGTGGTGCGGGGGTAAGTCATGCGCGTATACCAATTCCGCCACTCGGGCTAAATATTTTCAATTTTCCACCCCTTGCTGTCTTTTTCTAACCTTCCCTTAATAGAAAATCCCGCGGCTTTTTTGTGCCCTCCCCCGCCAAAAAGCCGCGCCAGCCGCGACACATCAATTTTGTCTTTCTCTGTACGCAGACTGGCTTTTATTGTACCATCAGACATTTCAAGAAACAATATAGCTATCTTTGATTCAGGCAAACAATTAATTAAATTCACAATACCAGAGGCATCTTCAGATTCCGCGCCACACATCTGCAAATCCTTTCTTGTTAGAAAACTTACAACCATTCCATTTCTAATCTCCATCCTCTCAAGAGCAATCCCCCAAAGCTTTAGACCAGACAACGATTTTGAGTTAATTACATTACTTGAAATCAATCCGATTCTGCCTCCACGTCTTAAACATTCTGACGCAATCTCTAAAGTCACGATCGTAACATTAGAGTGCTGAAAACCCCCTGTATCATAATATATTCCAGCCAAAATATAAGTAGCAATTTTTGAGTCAACTTCTGCATCTAAAAATTTTAAAAGTCTCCAAACAACCTCTGCTGCTGCCGCCGCATTTTCGTCAACCAAATTCACGGTCGTAATTTTAGAAAGATTATTCCCAAAATGGTGGTCAATATTAATAAGTGGTTTAGTTTTGGAAAATTCTGCTAATCTTGATGGAAAGCCAGTACGCAAAGCATCACCGCAATCAACTGCAACAATGATATCATAATCTCCTAATAAAAAATCGTGTTTTATTTGGACTTCAGCGGTTAGAAATCCAAAAACCTTCGGGATTTCCCCCTTAACTGCAAGGTCAACATCTTTCCCTTGACGTTTTAAATAAGTCGAAAGAGCTAAAGAAGAAGCAATGGTATCGCCATCGGGAAATTGATGCATAAGAATAAGAATCTTTTGCGATTTTTCAAAGAGTTCTTTAATTTTCTTTAGCTTTTTCTCCATCAGCTGACTCAATAAAGTATGTCTTTTCATTTTCAGTGATATCGGGCTTGCTGATTTTTAATGATTCTACCAGTTCGGCACCAGCACCAGCTTTCTCCAATTTCTCCCTTTCGTCTTTGCCTCCGATATAGACAATGATGTTGGGCTCAATTTGGCCAACTTGCTCTATCATCTCGTCAATATGGCCATTTATTTTGGCAATTAAAACACTGGTATTAGAAAGTTTTTCCACAATTTCTTTGCTAATTTTTCGGTGAAAATTCACTAGCCCTATTGAAATGTCTTCCGCTTGCAGAATGTAAGTATCGTCGTCAATTCCCCCCACCGCTACTTCACCTATTTCATACTCGCCTGCGCCTTCAAGGTCAACATCATTAATTTTTACCTTTTCGCCAATAAGAATAAGAGCCTTTTTTGTCTTAATTTCAATCTGGCCTGATTTATTTTTTTGAATAGTCATATTTTTCCTCCTTTTTAGCTAAGGATAATAGTGTAGCAGAAAACTTAGAAAAACAAAAGGGGGGCTCTCGCGCTTCAGCGCGAGAGCCCCGGGAAACGGCTGACCTCACCGCAGATGGACAGGAAACATCTCGGCGGCTACATCAAATACGGAGTAGTATCCCTTCGGGCTGATAAACGCGAACGCCTCTGCATTCGCGGGGTCCTGGTTCAGATGACAATACCATGTGACTCTCACCATGCCGAAGGTCTGTATTCTGGGGCAATACCTGTTGGAGTTGTCGAGGTACTCGATCGCGGGTGTGATGGGGAACAAGGCTTCGAATTTTAAGTCACCATCTTCGCTCTTTAAGGTTAGCCGGAAGTTGCTGATGTTGATGGGAATCGTCCGCGTGACACCGCCGAGAGTGATAATACAGACTCCGCGAGCACGCCCCGGAGGAGGGAAGAGAAAAGACCGAAGACCTCGTACCAACTCGTCGTAGCTCCACTCATAAATGTCGATACGAATCTGCCCAAGAACTGGATCATCTTCCCTGTGCCAAGTTTCGCTGAATGCATACCTCATACGGTAGATGTCACCCTGCCAGCACCCGACAGAGCCCCCACTAGACTGAGGAGTACCCGCTTCGGGGGTCTTCACCTCGCTGGGCGAGTGAATCAGCCCTTCCAGCTTCGCGGTAGCGTTTTCAAGGTAATCAGGAAAATGAACGTCTAGCTTTGCTCCGTTAAGATAGTCCATAAGATCATGGACAATCCTGATGGTTTTCTCTTTTTCTTCGCCATTTAAAGAACTGATTTTACCTTTCAGTTCTTTAATCTTGCTCAGATGCTTCTCTAGACGCTCTATTAAAGAAGACACCTGAGAAGTGTCCATTTGGGAAAACGGCATTGGCTGAGACTGTCCTTTGAGCGTCCCATGTGGAGAAGAAATAAACTCTCCAAAAACATCGTCATGGTCATGGTTCCCCTCGGGCTTCTCGTTTGCTTTCTGCTTCGATGGCTCCTCTGGCTCCGGCTCTCGCTGCTGCTGATTGGGCACTATAGTCCCAATGTATAGACAACATGCCAGGATGTTCCTGGCAGGGTCTCCATACTTATCGCAAAAGCTCTCTCCGGCATACCCGCCAAGAGGGTCAAGGATAAGGAAGTCATCAGCCTGATACCCGCAGAGCACAATCCAGTGTCCGCCGTACTTACTCACCTTGACTATCGGCAGATAATCTTGGTCTATTTGCCTGCGGAGATAGTCAAGATCAGCCGGTATTTTCCTCCAGTCCTCCTTACCACCCCATTTCACCTTGGCCGGGTCATAGCCCACCAGAGCAGGGAAATTCACGTTACCTGTCGTACCAGCAAACGCCCCATGTTGGTTTGCCCAATCACAAAGGCGACCGGGGTCAACATCGCAGCCATATGCCTTGAAGACCATAGCCGCCGAAGTGATGGCACAGCCGCTCATAGTATTCTTCCCATTGTCGACTCCCATAAACCACCCCGAACCAATGCCCAACTCTTTCCTTTTCCAGTTCTCGTCCGTTTGGAGAAAGTGAGTGAGCGCGGGCGTGGAGATGATATGGTCGCCCCACACCCATGTCGTGGTGATACTAGAAAAACCTGCCGCTACTACCATTACGACCAGAGCCAACCGTTTCATCTTGATCCCTCCGGATCAAAAACGTTTAGCGCGCTAACGCGCGCTGACGTACATAATGTCAACGAACCTGTCTAAAGGCAGCGCTCTGACTTGATTAAACCAGCCAGATACGCTGGCTTCAACATTTTCAAACTGCCACAACCTTCCTTCTTTTCTAAAAAACAAAATTAGCCAAAAATCAAGGTGAGACCATTCAATCCAGCAGCTTTCAATCCAGCAGTCGCAACCCTATTCTGCGAGATTCTGGTTTAAGTTCAATGACTTCAAAGCGATGTTTATCCCCCACCTTCAAATTTTTGATTTTTTCCACATCGCCGCCAACTTGCGAGGCATGAACCAAGCCATCAAGAGCATCTTTAAGTTTCACAAAAGCACCATAGGCGGTGACCTTGCTTACTTCTCCTTCAACCTTCTGGCCAACGCGCAGTTTTTTCATTTGTTTTAGCCACGGATCTTCGGTCAATCTTTTAATTGAAAGAGAAACTTTACCATTTTCAATTTTGACAACTTTGGCTTTAATTTTTTGGCCAACTTTATAAAGTTTATTAAGGTCGCTGATATGATCCCAAGAAACCTCGCTAATATGAATCAGTCCCTCAATTGATTTCAAATTAACGAAAAGCCCAAAAGGAGCAATTCCAGAGATTTCTCCCTCAACCACTTCGCCAACCTCAAAGAGTGATTCAACCCCACCAAGGGCTTCGCTGACTGCTTCTTTTTCTGAAAAAATCAGTTTTTCTTCATTTTTATCCACAGCAATGATTTTAACAGTCAGAGTTTCGCCGACCAATTTCTTTAATCTATATAAAATCTGGCCCGGGTCGCCGCCTTCAACACGGGGATAATGTTCAACAGAAAGCTGTGATACAGGCAAAAATCCGGACAGACCTCCTGCATCAACCATCAACCCACCACGATTGGCGCTAACAACCTTAACATTTAAACTAGAATGATTTTCCATTTTTTCCCGCAGCGTATCCCAAAGTTTATCCCTATCGGCTCGCCTTAAACTTAAAACAACCATCCCGTCTTTACCTTCCATCGCCATAACTGACGCAATCACCTTATCGCCGGGCTTTAATTCTCTAGTATCAAAAGAAAACTCTCTTTCAGGAACAAAACCGCAAGTTAAACCTTTAACATCACAAAGAAGACGGTGGTTAGAAACTGAAATGACAGTGCATTCAACTGAATCACCCACACCAAATGGAATCATTTCAACGCCCAACTCTTCAGATAAGGCATCCATTGACTCCACTTCAGTTTTTTCTTTGACCTTTGTTTTTGGCATATTTTAGATATTTCTCCTCTTGTTTTACTTTATTATATTTCCTCCAGTATTTTGGAAGAATAGCTATTTGACAGTATAACAGAAATAAAATCCAAATCAACCATACAGCGATACATATCTCAAGGTAAATCGGCCTGCTCAAACCCTCAATACCTAAATATCTTCCTCCCACCAGAAAAATTAAAAGCAACGGTATATAAATCAAAACATCGCCAATTCTTTTTAAAAAATCCTTATAAAATCGGGGAGCGGATTTTTTTTCAACAAAAAACTGTGAGATAAAGCCGACAACAATAAGCGAAAAAAGGATAATAACAATCACCAGCGAATATTTGATAGGAGCAACGTCTGTGCGAATAAGATATTGCCAGTCCCAAAGCTGGCTGATATTAATAGATTTTATTAGAGAAAAAAGGTTACTCATATCATTTTGCGCCACTTCGCCAGTAGGTAGGGAGGTGGTGCCGAGGGGCAGGATCGAACTGCCGACACCGGGATTTTCAGTCCCGTGCTCTACCACTGAGCTACCTCGGCCAAAAAATAGTTTTTAGTCGGTTAGTTTTTAGTGTTTAGGGGATTCCTAACAACTAAACACTAACCACTATGAACTATTTTTGGTGCGTCCAAGAGGATTCAAACTTGGTGGCCGCTGCAGGATTCGAACCTGCGACTTTCTCGATGTAAGCGAGACACTCTACCACTGAGTTAAACGGCCAATAATTACAAACAACTTAATTTTATTGTACTAAGCTCTAATTGACAAAAAAGTGAAAACGAAAAAGATTTATTTGACCTATATTAGCAAACAAATAACTTTTTTTACACCTTGTAAACTTCGTCGCCCTCACGGACTCTGTCTGTGACCTTAACTCCAATTTCATCTCCCTCGCCCGCTTCTTCAATATCGGCATGGTCAACCTGCATTGAATCCACTGTCTCTTCAAAATCAGTAGTATGGCCCTTAAATCTGACTTTATCGCCTTTTCTCAAAGGCGCTTCAAGTCTAACAATAGCAACTTGAATGTTGTCAAAATAGTGAGTTACTTCACCAATCTTTTTTTCTTCTCTTTCTTCTTCTGCCATAATAACCCCACCTTTAAATTATGTTCCAAACTATACTGTTTCGTCGACCTACGAAACTATCTATTTATAATTTAGCTGATTTCTGGTTATTTTTCAACACAAAAACTGCCCCTGGGCAGCTCTTGGTGCGGACGAGAGGACTCGAACCTCCACGAGCTTGCGCTCACAGGCTCCTCAAGCCTGCTTGTCTACCAGTTCCAACACGTCCGCATCGGTTGAATTATAAATTAAAGCTAAATCTAAATCAATAACTTCTTGTTTATTGTCTATTATTTCTTTCCTTGTAAGCGGCCATTCCACTCTTTAATCGCCAGATTATAAATCTCGGGAGTTCCAACATCAAACCATTTGCCCTCAAAAATATATCCTTTGATTTTCTTTTTAGAAATTAGCTTTGGGATCACATCCTTTTCAAGCATAAACCGCCCTGTTTTGGGAAGATAATTGACAATTTTTGGGTCAACCACATGAACACCTGCCGAAACCAGACGAGAAACATCTGTGGAATTCTTTGGCTTTTCTTTGAAATCAACCATTGTATCGCGGTGCATTTTCACTGCCCCATAATCAGTGGGGTCAGCAACTGAAGTCAGAGCAATGGTCATAAGCGGCGACTCTTCAATATGAAAATCAATTAAATCGCCAATATCAATGTCAATCAAAACATCACTCCAAGCCAAAAGAAACGGTTCATCTCCCATTTTTGGCAGGGCAAATCTTAATGCTCCACCCGTGCCCAAGTTTTTTTTCTCCTCAATATAGGTCAGACGGACACCAAATTTAGAACCATCACCAAAATGTTCTTTAATTTTTTCTCCCAAATATCCGATTGAGATATAGATATCCCTGATGTCATAAGAGCGCAAAAGGTCAATCATATACTCCAAAATTGGGCGGCCTTTTACTGGCAGCATAGTTTTAGGTAACTCGTAAGTAAATGGACGCATTTTCACGCCCTTGCCGCCAGCTAAAATCAGCGCCTTCTTAATCCTCGGCTTAAAATGTGAATTTACAATATATTCCAGAGCGTGAGAGCGATTGCGAATTTTTACTCCATCTACAAGAGAATCAACCTTCCGCAAAAGGTCTTTTCTCATTGTAATTGTAAATGGGGTTCTTTCCATAATAAAAAGTTAAAAGGGATATGCTAGAATTCAACTTTGACATTAGAGAATTTTTCAGCTCTGTCAATAGAGTTTGGCTATTTTACTGTTACGGATTTAGCCAAATTTCTGGGCTTATCCGGATCAAGTTTTTTCTCAAGCGCAATATAGTAGGCCAAAAGCTGCGCATAGACAATCGCTGGAATAGGAGTCAAATCTCCAAGAGAAGCAACCGGCAAAAACTCATCAAAAACAGGATTATTTTGATAGGAAATTCCAATCACTTTAGCGCCTCTAGCTTTAACCTCCATTGCGTTTGATATAATTTCTTTTTCGGTTTCATCTGGGGAGGCAAAAATCAAAACTGGGACATCCTTTTCAATTAAAGCAATTGGCCCATGTTTCAAATCTCCCCCTGCAAAGCCTTCGGCGTGAAGATAAGAAACTTCTTTAATTTTCAGGCATGACTCAAGAGAATTAGCAAAATTTATGCTGCGCCCCAAAGCATATAAGTTTGGGACTTTCGCAAGTTTTTTAGCTAGAGCATGAATATTCGCTTGGCTTTTTTCTGAAAGAATAGAGGCAATATTGTCTGCAACTTTGAGAAGCGATTTTTTTACATCTGGTAATTTATGAGAAAGCGCACCGGAGAGCATCGCAAACATAGCTTGCTGGGAAATATAGGCTTTGGTTGAAAGAACACAAATTTCGCTACCTGCTTTAGTTAAAATTGAGCGGTCAGACATCCGCATCAAAGATGAACCCAAAACATTAACTAGAGCCAGAACTTTTGCCCCCGCTTTATGAGCCGAACGCACTGCCTCCAAAACATCAGCGGTCTCTCCTGATTGAGACACACAAATCACCAAATCACCCTTTTTAAGCAAATGGGCAAAATAAGAAAATTCGCCGGCTGAAATCGGCTGAACCATTAGATTATTTCTTTTTGCCAAAAGATATGTCCCATAGATGGCGGCATGAAGAGCAGTACCGCAGGCAACTGCATAAATTCTCTTGGCTTTTCTCAAAAGTTCAGCCGCTTTTTCAAGCTCCTCAATTTCAGTTGCAACTGTTTTTTTAATGACTTGGGGCTGCTCTAGCATTTCTTTAATCATAAAATGAGGATGGCCACCTTTTTCCGCCTCCTCGGCTGACCAATCAATTTTGACAATTTTGGGTTTTATTTTCTTGCCAGAGCCAATATCAATCACCTCAAATTCACTCTGACCAGATTTATTTTTAGCAATAACCACCATTTCTCCCTCATCAAGGAAAACAACCTTGTTTGTGTATTTAAGAAATGCCGGAACATCAGAGCCAAGATAAAATTCGTCTTTCCCCACCCCCAAGATGAGTGGGCTGGCTTGACGAGCTCCAATCAAGACATCGCTGTTGCGGTCCAAAATTCCCAAAGCGTAACTTCCTTCAATTTTTTTCAGAGCCGACCTTACAGCTTGAATTAAATTTTTCTGTTTTTTGAGCTCTTCTTCAATCAAATGCGCAATTACTTCAGTATCAGTTTGAGATAAAAATTTATGTCCTTTTTTTTGAAGCTCAGATTTTAGCTGCTGATAATTTTCTACAATACCATTGTGAACAACTGCAATACGCTTATCGCAGGAAGTATGAGGATGTGAGTTAGCGCGGGTAACACCGCCATGGGTAGCCCAGCGAGTGTGGCCAATGCATATTTGACCCTCAAAATTCGGCAAATCGCGCTCAAGTTCAAAACCACCAATTTTACCAACCTGTTTATGAATTAAAATCTTGCCATTTTGTTTGGCAGCAATTCCCCACGAATCATAGCCGCGATACTCAAGACGTTTTAGTCCATCAACAATTGCCCCCACACCATTTTTTTGACCAAAATAGCCAACAATTCCACACATGTTAAAACCTCCGACTTTAATATTAAAATGTAAATCTCAAAAGTCAAAATGACCTTTTTAGTCTAAACAGCACAAAATGATAATAACATTATTCTAAACTAATTTGTCAAATAGACTGAGAGTTCCAGTAAAACCAGAGCGCTGAAAGCTACTAACCAGAAGACTAGTCCTCGTATCACCTCTGTAGGCGCCTGCTTTTCAATACGCAAGCAAAATACACAATCTAAAACCTAACCCTGCCTGATTTAAGGCAGAGACTACCTGCTTAAAAGCTGTTCCCCTTATGAAACTAATGATTTTGTCTGATAAAACAACAACACAGTGTCTTGAAAACTCTCTGAAAATGGCTAGCAGACAAGCAAGTCGCGATTTACCGCGCTGTTTGTCTGGCTCATACTCTTTTGTCAATGCATACTATTGTATAGTATGATGATATCATACAATTTAATATCTTTGTCAAGCACTAAAAAATCCGCGCTTAGCGCGGCAAAATTTATTAGTAAAATTCCCAAAAATCAATCTGGTGCCAGGAGTGGGATTTGAACCCACACGCTCTTGCGAGCATACGGCCCTGAACCGCACGCGTATACCAATTCCGCCACCCTGGCAAAGCTTAAATCCTCCTCCCGCATACTCCACTCTATATCATACATAAGACATAGTACATCAACTAGAAAAATCTGTGCCGATTCTGTCAATTTCAGCGCTCGACTTCTAGGTTAAATTCTACTAAAATCCCTCTTATTTGTCTAGTTGCCTCACACGTTTTTCAAAAAAGTACCAGCTGCCAACAAGAGCAAAGCGGTCTGTTTCAGAGCTCCAAACTGGAGATACGCTAAACCCTTTCAATTTTGGCGAAACTGCATAAACCGTCTCGAGATTTTTATACTCAACAGCTACTTTTTCCTTAGCCACCAATTCATTAATTTTGCCCATTAACTCTTCACGCTTTGCCTTATCGTCAGTCTGGCGATATTCCTTAGTCATCTCATCAAGGTCTGCACTGGCAACTTCGGAAAAATTCTGCCCCGCTCCGCTACGCTGAGAGGAGTTCCAAAATAAATATGGATCCTGAGCATAGCCTTCATTAACCAAGATATAAAGCAAATCATAATTTCTGCGCGGCAAATCATCCTTGAGCGCATCTTTCAAAGCAACTTTTCTGATTTTAAGCTCTACTCCAGCTTGAGTGAGTTTGGCTTTCAGCTGTTCGTAGTCAGCATCTGTTTTTTCACCATTAACTTCCAACACATCCAAAGATGAGATTTCGTCGGGTTTTTGCCCGCTTAAAATCTGGTCGCGCACTTTGGTTTTCTTAAGGTAAGACTTTGAAGAATTAATAAAAAGAATATGCTTACGCGTTAGAGGAACAGCTTTTTGTTGCCAACCAGCAGGTATATTGCTCAAATTGACTGCGCCGGTAACTTTACCTTTTGCAGCAGCACGGTCAAGTGAATTCTGGTCCGGATAAAGCCGAATAATAAATTTATCAATATAAGGTTTTGACAATGGATAATCACTATTTCGTTTTAAACGAATCTCGCTTTTACTCTTCTTATCAACTTTATATGGCCCGTATGGGAAAATCGGCTGAGAGAGATCGCTTAGAATATTGATGTTTGGTTCAGCCAATTTAAACTGAACAATATTAGGAGCCACTGCCGCAGCAGTAGCATAGGAAAGATAAATTGGATTCTTTTTCAAAAAATCTTGGATATCATAAGCAGAAACACCCTGAACAAGCGTAAATTTATAGGTTAGCTTATCGGTTGAGACCTCCCAAGATGAGGCCAAATTAGGAGATATATTCCCTTTTTCGTCAACCATCAGCAGACCGTCTTTGGTAAGGTGTCCCAAATCAATATTATCAAGAGAATTACCAACTATTCCCTCAATAAACGTACCGCCATTTTTTGGAGCCAGATTTTTATATTGATTTGCAGCTTGAGCCCACTTGAAAGAGGTCAAAATAATCAGAAAGGCGATTACCACTAGGGTAATTTTATCAACCAGTGTAAAAGAGGTCCTCCAGTGCTTTAACGTATATTGAAATGTATTTAATTTCACGCGGGGCAAGCCGCGTAAAGCTATTTTCATAGATCTTTAGACAGCAAGTTTAAGTCGAATAAAAAGATGGGCAAGAACACTCAAAACCAGCAAGACGCCCAAAATTATTGTTGAGTTATAAAGGAATTTCTCCACACCTCTTACTGAGCGATAAACATTGGCCTCAGAAGCAAAAGCTCCACCAAGGCCCGTACCCCGATGTTGCAACAAAATTGAGCCTATAATAAGCGCGGATAAGATAAATTCCAACCAAATTAAAACTTTTATCATAACGGCAACTATCCTACAACATTTTAGAAACTTGTCAAGTCCCTGCGCCAAACCTGTTACAAGCAGAATTCAAACCTGTTAATTAAAATATTCTCCGCTGAAGTTAACTTGAACTATTAGCACATTGTTTAAAAGACAGCCAGCAAACAGTTAATTAGGCACAAATTCCAGCGCTCACACAAATAAACATACTTTGAAGATACATTTAAAAGCAACAATATTCCGTTGCTGATGTTTTGCCAAGACATCTATATGAATAAAGAATAATTCTGGTATAATCAAAGAGTTTTTATACTAGAAAGGACAAAAAATGGCCAAGCAAAAACAAAACATACAAGATATACAAAGTAAAAGACAACAACCGGTGAGAACATTAACTAGACAGCTAACAGAAAAAGTTGACCAGCAAGTTACTCTTATGGGTTGGGTCCATAGCAAAAGACATCACGGCAAACTTATTTTCGTAGACTTACGAGATGAATCCGGATTAGCACAACTTGTTTTCAATCCAGCAAGTAATGATGCATTTAAGATAGCAAATAGCCTTAAAGACGAATTCGTGATATCGGTGCAAGGTCAGGTCAAGAAACGAACGCCTACCACAGTTAATCCCAAAATCCCTTCTGGAACGGTAGAAGTTTTAGCAGAAGCTGTAGAAATTATAAATAAATCTGATGATTTGCCTTTTCTTATTAACAAAGATGAGCCGGTAAACGAGAGCCTCCGTTTTCAGTACCGCTATTTAGATTTTAGAAGAGAAGGGGTGAGAGAAAAATTGATTGTGCGCCACAGAATTATCAAATCAATTCGCGACTTTATGGACGAAAAAGGATTTATAGAAGTTGAGACGCCAATACTTACTAAAGGCACCCCTGAAGGAGCAAGAGAATACTTAGTTCCTAGCAGACTTAATAAAGGCGAGTTTTATGTGTTACCACAATCTCCACAACAGTTTAAACAACTTTTAATGGTTGGCGGTATTGGAAAATATTTTCAAATAGCCAGATGTTTTAGAGATGAGGACTTAAGAGGAGACAGACAACCAGAGTTTACCCAGCTGGACATTGAACAATCATTTGTTTCTCAGCAAGAAATTATGGATTTAGTGGAAGAGCTTTTAATAAGCCTTACTCGAAAATTCAATCCTGAAAAATCATTACAATTCTTACCATTTAAAAAAATCACATATGCGGAGGCTGTCTCAAAGTATGGAAGCGACAAACCCGATTTAAGGTTCAATCTTGAAATTCAAGATGCAACCTTAATTTTCAAAGAAACTAAAATTAATTTTATCCGCTCGGCAATAAGCCAAAGCGGCAAAGTAAAAACTATAAAGATAGCCAACAAAACTTTCAGCGATAAAGATATTAGACAATTAACGCAAGTAGCAATTGATAGTGGAGCAAAAGGTCTTTTTTCAATACAATTTTTAGGTAACACAATAAAATCAAATTTGTCGTCTCATTTAACAGAAAAAGAAGTAAACAAACTGCAAAAAGAATCTTTATTGAATAATGGAGACACTTTAGTTTTTGTGGCGGATACTGAAGAAATAGCTAACAAAAGTCTAGGTGCGGTTCGTTTGGAACTAGCGAAAATGTTAGGTTATTTGGAAGAAAAGAAAAATCAACTTGCTTTCGTTTGGGTAACTGACTTCCCTCTCTTTGAATGGGGGATAGAAGAAAAGAAAATTGTTGCTGTACATCACCCATTTACAGCTCCCAATGATGAAGATCTTGATCTTCTAAAAAGCGAACCGCTAAAAGTGAGAGCGAAAGCATATGATATAGTTCTTAATGGTGTTGAAATAGGTGGAGGCAGTATTAGAATACATGAGCGTAATCTTCAGAGAAAAATATTTGAAGTATTAGGTCTAAACAACGAAGAAGTCAGCAACAGATTTGGACATTTAATAAAAGCATTTAGATATGGCGCCCCGCCTCATGGCGGTATAGCTTTAGGGCTTGATAGATTAATTATGATTTTACAAGGCGCTACTACAATTCGCGATGTTATAGCATTTCCTAAAAACCAATCCGCCCAAGACCTGCTGATGGGCGCTCCTTCGCGTGTGAATAAAAATCTACTGGATGAACTAGGTATACAATTAAAACCAGAAGTAAAAAGCAAAAAAGAATAATAAAGAATCCGCTTGCAGAGCTAGACCTAACCTAAGTTTTAATACCGCAAATAAAAAATAAATATTGGAGCGGGTGAGCGGATTTGAACCGCCGACCTCTTCCTTGGCAAGGAAGCATTCTACCACTGAACTACACCCGCAAAATCAAAAATAATTATATCTAAATTTATGTTTTTGTAAACCTTGACTCGGCTCGCCACCAGCTACGCTGTGGAATAGTGAGGATCTGCATTATGATACTGATCTTGACTTTTGGCAAGGTTCATAGTAAACTTTCTTGTCTGTTAGAAAGGGAATTACTAACAGGCAGGCGACGACAGCCTTTGTATCGGTGAGAACTGATACAAGAATGGTCGAGCCATACAACCCGCTGGATTAGGGACTTGAGCCCGCACCAGCCAAAGGAGGGTTGAAAATGGCAGACCTGCCCTGCTTTATTGTTGGAGCGGATGCAGTGGACGACGACCAGGCACTCGCCCTCGCTGGGTGCGGCGCGCGAAAGCATGTCGTCACCTCTCTCTGTAAGGATAAGGAGAGGAACGCGACAGAGATCGTCTGGCACGCGCCCGCTAAGAGGGAAAAGTGCCCGGTGCTAGTGACGGAAAGCTGGGAACTGGCGGCCTTCAGCGAGGTCGCTCCCCAGGACCGCCACTACCACAAAAAGGGGACCGAGATCTACACCGTGCTCGAGGGCGAGATGTGGATCGAGGTGGAAGGCAAGGTGCACCACCTCGAGGAGGGTGACATCATCGTCGTCAACCCCGGAGTGGTTCACCAGGTCTTGCGCGAGGGAATTTTTATCGCACAAGTCATTACGGTGAACTGCGGAGGGAAAGACGACAAGTTTGTCGTCTGACCCCCTCGGGCGGCCAGCCACTAACCGTTCCGCGGCGGGAACCGCGGACGCTGATCATAGGGATCAGCGAGAGCGGGGACCAACAATAAGCCAACCTTGATGGCAAGGAGCGAAATTGTTGGCGAGACCGTAATTCCTATCAAGGCCCGATCAAGGCCCGAGCCGGTGAATCGCGTTTCGGGCCTTTTTCTTTTATAAAAACTTTTAATCAAGAGAAAAAACTGATAAAATTGCAAGAGATTGGCCTGGTGGCGGAGTGGTTACGCAGCGGTCTGCAAAACCGTTTACGCCGGTTCAATTCCGGCCCAGGCCTCCAAACTTAAATAAAACAAGGAAAAATTATGAGCAAAAAGAATAAGAAAAAACTCAAAAAAATGTTGCGGGCGCAGATGATGGCTACACAGCCCCAATTTCAAGCTCCGCAATCGCCGCAAATTACTTATCCGTCTTCGCAGCCAACAACAACAGCTACAGCCGCATCAGAGAACACACAAACCGCCAAATCTCAGTCACTTCAATCAGATAGCGAGCTTGAAGAAAACAAAAAGAAAACCCGCAAAGAAATTAGAAAAATCTTAATTACAATGCTGGCATTGCTAATTATTGTTGTCGCTGTTTATTTGGTTAATATCAAAACGGACATTATTCTAAAAATAGGCAAATTTCTGTTGGCAAGATTAAATTTAAATATATAAAAACTTAAAGCCAAAGCGTAAAGGCGCAACAAAAAACTAAAAAGAAAATTTAACTTTTTAGTTTTGGCTTTATTTAACTATTTATTCCAAGGCCTATCGGGATGCTTGGTAACAATATAGTCAAGTCTGTCTATGGTCTGACCAGTTTTTTCATCTATAAGCGGCGTTCCCCCTGAATAAGCTGTACCCGCGGGATCACCAAACTGGTTCAGTCCGTTATCCAAAATCCACTTTTCCACTTTGGCTTTTTCTTCCGCACTCAAAAGATCGCCCGGTGCCACAATTTCTTTCCCCGGAAAAATTAAAGTTACTTTTTTGGTACTCTTAACTGTCAAAGCTGTATAGGCGCTTAAGGTTGAATTAAGCGGCAAAGCTTTGTATTCCAGCAAGTCAGAAAGAGTATTTCCTCCTCCAGAGCTCTTATAGGAAATGATATAAGGAGCAGACAAGACGCCGCTATCAATAGCTGATTTTAGAGAATAAATTGCGCCTGTTGCCGAACCGTCCTCAGCAATTTCCCGCACAAGAATTTTATCACCTGATAGAATAATTCTTTTAGGATATGGATTGCCAATTTGGTTGTAGCCAATGTCAAGATTCAAAGTTAAAGCTTCGTTAATGTTAGTTTCAACTTTAGTGGAGGGCAAAGCATATTCGCCGCCAATTGAATCATAAATCCAAAAGCCAACTCCCGGTTTGATAAGCGAAGCATTATCGCCCGAGTTAAGGTCAACATATCCGCCAGTTGTTGGCTGAAAGACATAAGCCCAATGGTCCTTAAGCGAAGAAAGAAAATCCTTAATGGAACCAGTAGTCATAATATACGGCAAAGTAATAAAATTATAACCGGCGCGCAGGCGAATTTTGTCTGAAGCAACTAAATTAATTAAAAACTGTTCCCCTCCAATTTGGCTTGAACCGACAATAGTCTGACAGCGACCAAGTGAAAGCATCCCACACGGAATCGTCTTTGTTTGCGGCAAAAAATATTTCGCTTCAATTTTTGGCGTAGCCCCATTTGCAGCAGTCACCTTTGCCAGAATTTGCTGGGACTTGGTCTGTTTTTTATTCAAATCCCCAACATACCAGTAGAAATTGCTGTCTCCCGCATTTTCAAAACGCAAGAGTTCCTCTGAGTTTAACTGGCGCAAAAACCCGGATTCCGACTCAGAAAGATTTCGTGCGAGATTAAGAGTATTTGAAAGATTAAGGCCATATCCTTGAACCAAAACATAACTTGAGCGAATATCAGTTTGGCCTTGATTGGTAACCGACAACGTCAATGAAATAGAATCGCCTATCTTGATTTCCTCAGGAAGCCCAGTTAGTTTAAGCGTGCCTAAATAATTTCCAACATTGGCATCAGCTGAAATATTGTTACGAAATTGAACCAAAAATCCGATAACTAAAAGCACAACTAAGCCAGCCAAAACCGAAATAATTACCAAATAAGTCCTTTTGTGCTGGGGCTTGGCTTTATCTTGTGTCTTGGTAAGTTCATCAATGTTAAGCAAACCAAAAGGATCCTTCATAGCTTAAGTATACCATTACCTTCTCATATCAAAAAGCTCCACTAGAGAAAGTTTGAACCAACTATGTAAATTTTCAATTTCAAATTATGAATTTCAAATTTCAGTTAAAAAATTCTAAAATGATAAATTTGACCAAAATCCAAAATTAAAAATTCTTAAAGAGAAGATTTTTTGAGGTCAAAATATTTTTTAATGAGAAATAGGCCCGTGCCGGCTAGCACCGAGAGACCAGCTAATATATAAATTTCACTGCCTGTTTCCGCATTGTCAACAACTTCTTGGGTGGTAGGAGTAACTGTGCTATATGTAGTAACATTAGATACATTGGTAACACTGACAGTAGCGGTAGGCGTAGGTGAGTCAACTAAAGGCAAACCAAGAGGAGGCTCGCTATCTTGAGCCAAGGCCATACTAACAAAAAATCCCCCCAAAACTAGCGCTAGAATAACGTTAAATATTTTTCTCATTTGTTTTATTGTACCGAAAATTATTTTGTCAATCAAATAAAAAAGTTATCAATCATCAGATTTTGTGTAACAGGTCCAATTGAAGTTCTTCTAAAAATTTAAATTATCAAAGATCTTCTATATTGGCTCAGCAAAAACTAAAAGACGACGCAGATTTGTCCCAACCGGGACACAAGTCATCAAAGTTAACTGTTCACCTTTCGAATCAAGATAATCAGAAATTTCTTTCTTTTTAACCTCTTTCAAGCTTTTTACCTTATAGCGAGTAATTTTTCCCCGGTAGGTGAGAATAATTTCATCTCCCTCTTTAAGATTTGGCAAAAGAGCAAAAACAGTATTGTAATCTCCCTTTTTCCACCAGTAATTTGAACTATGCCCGGTAACAAAAATATTTTTCCCCTCTCCGGGATGTCCAGTGCCCTCAAGATGGACCAACCCTTCCTGCAATTTATTCATAACGTCATCAGGTTTAACATCCCAACTAACTGGCGCTTTTACACCAATAGTTGCAATCATAAGAGTATTATCTGGAAATTGTTGAACTTCTTTGGCAGAGCTAGTTTTGCCGGGACTTTCACTGGTAGAACTAGGAACCTCATCAGCAAGTTGATAAGAAACAGATTGTGGAGAAAATCGGTATTTGCCTATCAAATAATAAGCTGGAAAATTAACAAATATAAAAACAAAAGCCGAGAAAAAAACAATCAAGAGAACATTTTTTATAAGCTCTCTAAAAATAGACGGTTTTTTAAGCGGCGGGGGAACAACGATTTTGTCTAAGTCATAACCGACTTTATCAACCAGAGCCATTTTCCATTCTATTTATTTTTTCAGCTTGAAAACTTCTAAAAGCAAAATATCCAATGACAAACGGTATCCAAAAAGTGATAATGCGATAAGAAAAGACAACAATTGTAGCCAGCTCAACTGGAACGCGAAGACTAGTTAAAACTAAAATCATTGTCGCCTCAACCACACCAACGCCTCCGGGCGTGATTGAAACCAGAGTAAAAAGAACAGCAATAGCATAGGCAGTTATTAAAATACCCAGATAGATTGGATAGCGAAAAGACAAAAATAAATAATAAAGAGTCAAAAGATCAATAATCTCAATCAGAAAAACATGGAAAATAGGCAGCCAAAGTCCTTTCCATTTTTCTTGAATATGATGCAGACAAAGGTTAATCTCTTTACTTAAAGTTTGGATATCAGACTTTTTGATAATTTCTTTTGAGACAAAAGTTCTAGTCAAAAAATTTGCAACAGTAGCTACAAAACTGAAAAGTTTCTTGAGCCGCGCCGCTTCCTCAAGCACGGCAATAATAATGATAAAAAGGAGAAAAATCATCCCGAATAAAATAGCAGCAGTAACAATCTGATATCGGTAAAGACGGTGATTCAAAAGAAGATAAAAAAGACCAAAAAGAAGTAAAATCATAAAGACAGAATAATAGAGAAAATAAGCGAAAATATTAACAAAAGCAGCTCGCGATTTATTCATACCATGACGTTTAGCTTCAGAAATAAAAATTGCCATACCAGAAAACCCTCCGGCAGGAGCAGCCAGATTAACAAAATTTGAAGAAAGCGAGAGAACAATTAATCTTTTTAGGGAATCTTTGGCGCCAAAAAAATCATAAAGAGATTGATAGAAAGCGCCTTTATTGATTATGCCAAGAAATTGGATAGCAAAAACAGCAAGGACAAAAAACCATGCTCCTTGTGACAAAACAGCCACTGCTTGCTCCAAGGTACCAAGATGCTCAAAAAAAATAACAATAAAAACAATTGAAGCAACAATGAGAATTATCCGATAAAGCACAGCGACATTTTTTTTAGCCATTTTTAAAAACAAGTGTTACAAAGACAGGAACAAATTGATTTTTGTAATCTCTCAAACGCCGAGAGCTAAAAAACCTCATATCTGAAAATGTATCAATTCCGCAATCAATTATATTTTCCTCTTTTGCGCCAATTTCTTCAAGTTCACTAATCAGAGCCGCAGTTAAATTGAAAAATTTTTTATCCTTGCTGGCAACAATAAATTTCCCCCATTTAGTTTTTTTAATATTATTAACAAAATCCTCCCTCATCATATAGCTTTTGGCGCGAATATGCGGACCAAGAAAAGCCATAATATCTTCAGGAGCAACTTCGGATTGACCAAGCGCTGTTTTTAATCCCTTTGAGATTATTCCCATTAATAAATTCTTTCGGCTGACATGAACCACTCCAATCAACCCAGATTTTTGATTGTAAAGTATCAAAGGGACACAATCAGCAGTTTTGACCGCAAGAGCAAAATCACTTTTAGTCATCAGTCCATCAGCTTGCTTGTAGTAGCCGGGCTTATCAATAAATTCAACAACTGTATTATGAGGCTGACCGCCATAAGCGGCTGGTTTTTTAACATTTTTTGCGATGAATTCTTTGAAATTCTTTTGCCCTTCTCTCAAACTATAATTCATTTCGCCCTCATTTATGTCGCTTGAAATAATTTCAACTCCCTTAAACTTGGCAGAAAGGTCAAATTTGACCATAAAATTCCTCTTGAGATTTGTAACGGTATTGGAGAGCTTCGGCAAGATGGGCGGGGAGAACAGACTGGGATTTTTCCAAATCTGCAATTGTGCGAGCCACCCGCAGAATTTTCAAATAACTACGCATTGAAAAACCAAATTTCTCCGCAGCCCCTTCAAGCAACGACTCTGATTCTAAAGATAGTGGAGCAACCTGCATAATTTCCTTTTTGGAAAGCAAATTATTAAGTTTAATTTTTTTAAAAAATTTAATTGATCTTTGCTTTTGAGCGGCACGGGCAGCAATAACACGCAACCTGACTTCTCGGGAAGATTCTTCTTTATTTTCCTTTTCTGCCAGTTTATTAAGAGAAACACGGGGAACAGTAAGATGAAGATCAATCCTATCTAAAAGCGGCCCGGAAATTTTTTTATTGTAAGATAAAATTTGCGAAGTCGTGCAAACGCACTCATGGCGGTCGTCACCAAAATAACCGCAAGGACAAGGATTTTTAGCCGCAACCAGAATAAAATCAGCCGGAAAATTGAGCGTGCCTTGAGCGCGACTGACGCTAACAACCTTGTCTTCAAGCGGCTGACGCAGCGCCTCTAAAACAGAGCGGGGGAATTCAGGAAACTCATCAAGAAAAAGAACTCCTTTATGCGCTAGTGAAACCTCACCGGGTTTTGGAAAACTTCCGCCGCCAATTATAGCTATCGCTGAAGTAGTGTGATGAGGAGAGCGAAAAGGACGGCGGGTGACAATTGGCATATTTTTTGAGAGCAATCCGGCAATTGAATAAATTTTTGTTACTTCTAAAATTTCCTCTTCGTCCATCGGCGGCATAATTGAAACAATCGCTCGCGACAAAAGCGTCTTGCCTCCTCCCGGAGGCCCTTCAAGCAAAATATTGTGGCCACCGGCAGCGGCAATTTCAAGCGCTCTTTTTGCTTGGGCTTGGCCGACAATATTTTGAAAATCAAACTCCTCAAAATCCTCGTCTTGAGCAATCTTGATACCACGGCTTTTTTGAAACTTAACCTCACCCGAAATTATTTTTTTAACCAAATCTTTGAGATTTTCTTCGGCAAGAATTTCAACTGCTGGAACAAGATTGGCTTCCTTACTATTCTCAACAGAGATAATCAAAGGAAATTTTAATTTTTGCGCCAACGCAGCAGCTTGAACCACTCCTTTCACTGGCCGAATTTGGCCACCAAGCGAGAGTTCACCCAAAAAAATCCCTTTGATTTCTTTAGGGTCAATCACGCCTCCGGCAACCAGAACGCCAATTGCAATGGGCAAGTCATAAACCGGGCCTTCTTTTTTGACATCAGCTGGAGCGAGATTGACAACAATTTTTTTCTGCGGAAAAGAAAATCCGGAATTTTTGAGCGCTAAGCGGACTCGTTCTTTTGATTCCTCCACCGCCTTATCAGGCAAACCAACCAAAGTAAAAGAGGGCAATCCCGCGCCCACATCAACCTCAACATCAACCAACTGAGCGTCAAGTCCAACCGTTACGATTGAATGAATTTTAGCAAGTTTCTCCATCAAAATTATTATACGGGGTTAGATTCAGCTTTTCTAGTCAATTTTATGGTATTATTTAATCTTATGAAAAGAAAGTTAATTGTAATAGTCGGGCCGACAGCATCAGGAAAAACCTCTCTTGGAGTTTTTCTGGCAAAAAAATTCAACGGAGAAATTGTATCAGCGGATTCCCGGCAAGTTTATCGCGGGCTAGATTTGGGCACAGGCAAGGATTTAAAAGATTATGACGGAATAAAATACCACCTAATTGATATTTGCAATCCGGAGGATAAATTTACACTTTTTGATTGGCTAAAACTAGCTCGCGAAGCAATCAATGATATTTATAAAAGAGGAAAATTGCCAATTGTCGTAGGCGGAACAGGATTGTATATCCAAGCGCTTGTTGAGGGATTTGAAATTAAAAATACTGCAAAAGCGACAAATGCCAAAAAGTACTCCAGAAAATGCCTTAATTCAAAATCAATAGGCGAATTACAAAATATTTTGGCAGATTTGGCAAAAGAAAAATTAGAAAAAATTGACAAGAATAATCCAAGACGGCTAATTAGAGCTATTGAAATTGCCCAAGAAGGGGATGAACCTACAAAGAAAAAGCCAAATTTTGAAGCTTTGCAAATTGGTATTAATCTCAAACGCGAGGAACTTTACAAAAAAATTGACAAAAGAGTTGATGAGCGATTTAGACAGGGAATGCTTGAAGAAGTTCAGGGTTTGGTCGGTAGCGGGATAAACAAAAAATGGCTTTTATCTCTTGGATTAGAATATAAAATTATTGGAAACTATGTCCTTTCAGAAGATAAAGATAAAAATAGTTTTGAAAAGATGAAGCAGGAGCTTAAATACAAAATCCACCAATACGCTCGGAGGCAGCTCATTTGGTTTCGCCGATTCCCCGAAATAAAATGGGTACAAAGTAAAGAAGAAGCAGAAAAGCTTGCTAGAGAATTTCTTATTGGCTATTGATGTGAAAAATAAATCAGTGTTATAATGAAAATAATGAAAAGAATATTTTTAATAATTTTGACGGCGGTGCTGCTAATAATGCCTGCAACTTATGTTCTTGCTCAATCTGAAACAAGCGGAAGACTCACTAATTTTCCAGTAGGGACCTGCAAGGAAATCAACGATGCGTTCTGGCAACAGCTCTCCGATGGAACTTGGGCTCCTCCTGAGGACAAGCTAAACACCTGCTTAACTGGCGGATTTCCCCAAAACTGGATTAACAACCCTCAATATAATCCATTTTGGCAGACACAATACAACCAGAACTATGGAATGCAAAATATGAGCCAGTATCAATGGTTTCTTCAGTGCGTTTTGACCCAAAGTATTGTACCTCGGCCCGAGTGTCAGGTCTATCCAGGAAACTGGTTAAATTATAACTATGGATGGAACCAGAACAATTGGTGGAATCAGAGCCAATTAGGCCAAGATATAAATAGGTATCTTTGGTATCCGCGATGGGGGAGAAATTACTACCACTTCCAAGATAAGAATTATGATATTTCCCTCCAAGTTCCCCAAGAAAATAAAACTTTGAATTCAATTCTCTTCGGTCTTTCAATGGGTTGGATATTCAATCGACTAACAAGCTGATAAGCTTTAACCATTGATTTTTGGTCAACTCCTCCGGACGCTGGTTTAAAGTTATGCCAGCCTTTTTAGCAATTTCTTCCGCCTTGTCTTGCAGAATATTTAAATTTACAAATAAAGAATTTTTGATTTTTTTGCGCTTGAGAGCAAAAGCTGCTTTCAAAACCTTAAAAGCAGCTTTTGGCTCCCATGGAATTTTTTTAATATTTGAAATTAAAATTACGGCAGAATCAACTTGGGGCGGGGGATAGAAGAGATTGGCGGATACTTTGGTCACAATTTTAACATCTCCAAAAAGCTCAACAAAAACTGTCAGAAGTCCCCTGTTTGAGTCACCCGGGCGAGCACAAAGTCGTTCAGCGACTTCTTTTTGCACCATTAAAACCATCCGCTTGGGTAAAGTAGGGCAAACACTTAAAAGAGAAATTATCGCAGGCGACGCGATATTATACGGTAAATTAGAAACAACTTTAAGGGGTGGGGAAGCCGATAAATTTGGAATTAATACCAAAGCGTCACCGCAGATTATTTTTACTTTTTTTTCTTTATATGTCTTGCGCAAAAATTCGCAAAATTTTCGGTCGGTTTCGCAGGCAATAACCTCACAAGCAGGGGACTTGATTAACTCACGGGTTAAAACTCCCAACCCGGGACCAATCTCAAAAATTGTGTCATTTTCTTTGATTTCGGCTGCTTTTATAATTCTTTCAACTACCAAATCAGAGGTCAGAAAATGCTGGCCTAAAGAATGCTTAGCGCCGCCAAGCTGCCGTAGAATTTGTTTTAATTCATAATTCATCTGACTTCATTCCTTTAATTCTTCAACTAAAACATCAATGGTGCCAACCCCCAAATCGGCAATTTTAGAAAAAGAATCTTGATTAAGATCCAAAATCCGCCCGGTAAATGGCTGAGGGCCCCAACCACCGACACGAGTTTCAACTGATTTTCTATTGGCACGGTTTGTAACTCTAATTAAAGTTCCTTTTTTATAATCTCTCATTGCAGTTGCGCCTTTGGTCCAGCTGGCTTCGCCAGACACAGAGCTTAAGACCACAATCTTAGTGCCAATTTTGGTAATTTGGTCTTGCGGAGCAACAACAATTTCATTTTTGATTAATTTGCGCTCAATTTCAACACCATTTTCGCGTCGGACTAAGTAGAGAAGCCGCCTTTTTCCTTCTTTTCCATCTTGAACTACTTTAGTTAACCCGCGATCAAGAGTCGGGTCTTCAATTTTTTTATTTTGATAGGGGAGTGTCTCAAAATTTTCAATTTCAGCAACAGAGACGCGAGTAATTTTAATAAAATCTTTGGGTTCTGAGCTTAAGGGAGGATCAACTTCGTCCTCTTTGGCTAAAATGATACTATTATCTTTTAAAATGTCCCCCACTCCCCTTTTAAAAGAAACAACTGAATACTTTTGATTTCCATCGTAAATTGTATAAGCTGGAGCGCTAAAGATGGCCTCAATGCCCACTGGAGCAAATTTTGGATTAACAATTGAGACAATCCTTTTGGTCCTGTCTAAAAGATTTTCTGACACTTCCCTTTCGCCCGGCAAACTATATTTGATTTCAGGCGGCACAATTTTTTCATCGGCTTTAAAGTCAGCCAAAGTAATTGCTCGAGCGGTTAAATAATTTTTATCAAAAAAATTTTGGCCTTGTACTCCATGAGGCGTCATCCACAACAAAACTAAAAACAAACCCCAAAAAATAAACCTAAGACCCAAAGTCCTTACAGAAAATAAATAATTGTATTGGCTAAAGTTCAATTTGTTCAATTTTTTCCTTTGGAAGCTCATCTAAAAAACGTGAGGGAGCGCAGGGCTCAATTCTTCCATATATGGACCTTGTTTGAGCCCAACTAATATAAAGCCGCTCCATTGCTCTAGTCATTCCAACATAAAACAATCTCCTCTCCTCTTCAAGCCCATAAGCGTCATCAAGAGACCTGCTGTGAGGGAAAAGTCCTTCTTCAAGCCCTGAGATAAAAACAACTGGGAATTCAAGCCCTTTGGCACAGTGAATTGTCATTAAAGTGAGAACAGATTTTTTATCTTTCATCTCATCAACATCTGAAACAAGCGAAACCGACTCAAGAAAGGCAGATAAGTCGCCATATGATGAAGCGGCATTTTTGAGCTCTTCAATATTTTCAAGACGCCCCTCAGATTCAACCGTGCCATCAGCCAGATATTCGCGATAGCCAGTTATTTTCATAATTTTTTCAATCAGCTCATCAAGAGACGGAGATTCAGCATTGAACTGGCGAAGCTCATCAATCTTTTTAGAAAATTCGCCATATTTAGGAATTTCATCTTGAGCTTTCTCGCCAAGCTGTATGATTTTCTCAAGAGTTTTTTCGCCAATTCCCCGCGGAGGCACATTGATAATCCTTGACAACGAGACAATATCGTCCGGGTTTTGAATAAAGCTAAGATAAGCCAAAATATCTTTGATTTCTCGTCTTTCATAAAAACGCAGACCCCCAATAATTTGGTAAGGGATTCCACGAGAAATTAAAGCCTCTTCAAACAGTCGGGATTGAGCATTAGTGCGATACAAAATTACAAAATCAGAAAGGTTGCGCCTTTCCCCTATCCTGATACTTTCTATTTCGTCCAAAATAAATTCAACCTCATCTGATTTTCTTGGACTGGCAATTACAGCTACCGGCGCTCCTCCGTCTTTTTCGGTAAATAAATTTTTTTCTGAACGCAATTGATTGTGCTTAATCACCTCTTGAGCCGCCTCAACAATCGGCTGCCTTGAGCGATAATTTTGCTCAAGGCGGATAACTTTCGCATCGGGATAATCTTTTTCAAAATCAAGAATATTTTGAAATTTTGCCCCGCGAAACGAGTAAATTGACTGCCAGTCATCCCCAATAACAAAAATATTGCGCCTTGCCGCAGCTAAAAGTTTAAGAAAAACATATTGTGCGTGGTTAGTGTCCTGATATTCGTCAACTAGAATATATTTAAATCTATCCTGATATTTTTTGAGAATCTCTTGATTTTTTTGCAAAAGTTGAACTGTTTTCAAAATTAAATCGTCAAAGTCAAATGCGTTTGCGCTATTTAAAATTTTCTCATAACGGATAAAGACATCAGCCACTATCTTTTGGAAATTATCATGGGCAAAATTTTGGTAATCAGATGCCGTAATTAACTCAGCTTTTGCTCCGGAGATAAAGGATTTTATAGCGCGAGGATTATATTTTTTTTCTGGAACTTCAAGGTCGCGCATAGCGCGTTTGATTGCCCTAATAGAATCATCTTCATCATAAATAACAAATTCACTTGAAAGCCCGATATTTTTAGCCTCCCGACGTAAAATTTTAACGCAGACTGCATGAAAAGTTCCAAGCCAAGGAAGCAAAACAGTTGGTAGTTTGTGGTCGGTGGTTTGTGGTTTATTGTCAGCGGCTGATGACTGCTGAGCGTTAACCCCAAGTAGCTCTGCTACCCTATTTCGCATTTCGCCTGCCGCTTTATTGGTAAAAGTAACAGCAAGAATATTTTGAGGCGGGACACTTTTTTCATAAATCAAATAAGCAATCCGGTGAGTGAGAGCGCGGGTTTTGCCGCTGCCGGCACCTGCAAGAATTAGAACGGGACCCTCCGTCGCCAAGACAGCTTCTTTCTGCTTTTCATTTAGCGTATCAATAATATTCATAATAGTTTTTCCCGAGCACAATCAAGAAATTTTTATTTTTATTAAGACCAGAGAAAATATCCACGAGAAACAGAATACCAAAAAAAAGCCAAATATAAAAGCACTATGCAAATTGCCCAATTTGACCCATTTGACCAATTTGATCCATTTGACCTATTTGACCAATTAGACAAATTTGACCTATTTGACAAATGAATTAAAAGATATATTTGCATCACGAGTACGATCGTACTTGTGATGCAAATGGAAGTAGGATAAAGTTCTATTTCGCCCGCCTGCAATGCTACAGAAAGAATTGCACGGGAATTTCGCAGTAATTTCGTGCCTTGAGTTTTGGATTTACTTATAGAGGTATTTTCAACCTGAAAACAAAAGTTTGACATAACAAATAGTTGATATTTCAGTATAATGAAAAAAAATGGGCGAGAAGCATAAGACAAAAAAAGAAGAATGGTATCATTATGATGCACCCAAAGCGGTCAATCTTGGCGTCTGGTCTATAGTGGGCATGACCGCTTTTGCCTTTGCTCTTTTGATAGGGACAGCATTAACTCAAATATTTAAAGCGCCGATTTTAGCAAGCCAAGGGACTACAGGTATGATATAGCCAACAGTGCTAACTAGATTATCTTTTCAATTTCTTCGCGCTCCAAGGTCTCTTTTTTGAGCAACTCTTCAGCAAGTTTTTTGAGTTTAGACTTGTTGCGGCTTAAAATTTCTTTAGCTTTTTTCTCGCAACCTAAAATAATTTTCTCAACTTCACTGTCAATTTGAGAAGCGACTTTTTCAGAATAATTTTTGTGCTCTCCAAGTTCCCGACCCAAGAAAACCAGCTCGTCGTTTTGGCCGACAACTACCGGCCCAATAACATCGCTCATACCATAAATTTGCACCATATTGCGGGCAATTTTAGTGGCGCGGTCCAAATCATTTGAAGCACCAGTGGTAAGTTCATTAAATATCATTTTTTCTGCCACTCGTCCGGCTAAAAGCGTGGTAATATCGGCAATAAAGTCAGATTTTGAATAAAGGTAATGGTCTTCCTTTGGCATACTCCAAGTGTAGCCTAAAGCCATACCCCGAGAGATAATAGAAATTTTATGCAGCTCCTCATCGGGCTTGATTTTCTTGCCAACTAAAGCATGGCCGGCTTCGTGATAGGCAGAGATTCTTTTCTCTTTTTCCGACATAACTTTGCTTTTTCGCTCCGGCCCCAAAGTAACTTTTTCTATTGCTTTCATTAAATCGCTTTCTGTCACCGTGCGGCGATTCTGCCGGCCAGCCAAAATTGCAGCTTCATTCATCACATTTTTCAAATCAGCACCACTCATACCGACAGTGTTGGCGGCAATACGCGACAAATTAACCGAACGCTCAAGCGGCTTGTTGCGGGCATGAATTTTCAAAATTTCTTCACGTTCTTTTTTGTCAGGTAGAGCCAGTGCCACACGGCGGTCAAATCGCCCCGGGCGAAGGAGAGCCGGGTCTAAAACATCCGGACGGTTAGTGGCCGCCAGCACAATAACTCTGGTATCAGTATCAAAGCCATCCATTTCAACCAGAATTTGGTTTAGGGTTTGTTCACGCTCGTCATGAGAACCACCCAATCCCGCGCCCCGCTGCCTGCCAATTGCGTCAAGTTCATCAATAAAAATCACACAAGGAGCATTTCTTTTGGCTTTACTAAAAAGGTCTCGGACACGGGCTGCGCCAACTCCGACAAACATTTCAACAAATTCACTTGCAGAAATAGAGAAAAAAGGGACATTGGCTTCGCCAGCAACTGCTTTGGCTAAAAGTGTCTTTCCTACTCCCGGCGCGCCAACCAGCAAAACACCTTTGGGAATTTCCGCACCGACTATTTTAAATTTATTGGGGTTTCGCAAAAATTCAACCACTTCAAGCAATTCTTCTTTTGCTTCTTCAAGACCAGCAACATCGGCAAACGTAATTTTGTTTTTGAAATTGGCAAGGCGAGCTGTTGATTTCCCAAAACTCATTGCCTTGAGGTTTGCCCCTTGGGCTTGGCGCAACATAAAATATATAAAACCTCCAAGAAGAAGAAATGGCAATATCACTGACAAGAAAGTTGGCCAAAAAGAAGCCCTGTCAGGATTTTTAATGTCAATATTGACTTTTTCGGGAGAAATTCCGTACTGGGTTAAGGATACATCTTGTTCTTTATAAGTTCTAAATTTACGGCCATCCTTAAGGTTGGCAATCACTTCGTTGCCATCAACGACAATTTTATCAATTGTGCCGCTTTTGTATTCCCCCACAATATCAGACATCCCGACATCTTGAGGGGGTTTGGAAAAAAGAGGTCCAAACAAATTGAAAAGGACCATTGCTAAAAGCAAAGTAACAATAATCGCGGCAATAGTCCGAAATGTTTGAGATTTCATAATTTAAGGTAGCGTAGCCTAAAAAATGGTGGTAGTGGCAGGGATTGAACCTGCGACCTAGGGGTTATGATTCCCTCGCTCTACCAACTGAGCTACACTACCATACCCCATTAAACTTTTTCTTAAATAATAGCTTAATTAAAGTATGGTAGCGGGGGGCGGATTTGAACCGCCGACCTCGAGGTTATGGGCCTCGCGAGCTACCGGACTGCTCCACCCCGCGATACAAACAAAATAATAACAAAAAACAATCTAAATATCAAGCCGATAATCAAATAGAGTCCAACACCTGATTCAATAGGAGATCTGCTTCTTTATTTTTTTCTCTGGGAATATGGATGAAACTAACTTTCCCACCTAATTTCATCACTTGTTCACGAACACGATAAAAAAGCGGCTTCAAACCGGGGTCTTTAATTTTATATTCTCCGTTAAGCTGGCAAGCTACCAGTTGCGAATCAAGAAAAATTTCAATTTCCGCTTCGCCAATTTCAGAAACAACATAGTCAAGAGCCCTGATAACTGCCTGATATTCAGCTTGATTATTTGTCGCCCGCCCGATTGACTCGCCAATTGATTTGAGTAATCGGCCGTTTTCATCTTTAATAACTATTCCAATTGCCGCCGGGCCCGGATTTCCCCTTGCTCCACCATCGGTAAAAATCTTAATTTTTGCGTTCATTGCGCAGTCAAAGTTTAATAAGAGCTAGGGACACTACATTTATCGCCGCAGTAGACACCATAGTCAAACAACCCCAAATATTTTCCGGTTGACGCGTCAATTCTTGCTTCAAGACGATGTTTGGCTTCTCCAGCAATCCCAACTGATTCAATAGTAATTACACCGGGCTTATTTCCATTGTCTGGAATCAGCCGATTGCCCCTGTCCAAAGCTTTAATTTTAAAGAAAATATATTTGCCAGCGCTTGAAGTCCCCTGCCCCAAAAGACGTCCCGCTGAAGTATAAGTTGAATCAGCATAATTCTTGGCTATTTGAGGTCTGATTTTTAGATGACATTCATTGGTTGGGCCAATACAGTGGCTGAAATCACTTATTACCCCGGTGTGCCTAGAAGAATCAGTGTTAGTGTAATTGCCAACTGCTTGCGCCTCGCCAGTTTGCCTTACATCAACTAACTGATAATTGACTGCTGAGAAATAGCCCGAAATTGGATCATAATTGGCACTGCCAGATTTTTGATAAGGACTGGAAAATTGAAGTTCTATACTCTGCAAATTTTTTTTCTTAATAAGATAGTCAAGATTAACATCAATGGTATCGTCAACTAGAAACGGCTTGGGCTGGGGATTATAATTGGGGGCGTTGGGATTAGGACTAAAGCTATTCCACCAAGATGACTGCGACTGCGAATCAAAATCTTTTCCAATAGTAAGCGAATCCATTTTAATTGTGAGCTGATAGGAGGCCTTAAGGTTCACCGGCGAAGAATTTGAGACAATATACTCAGTGTGAGAATCAGTAGCATCTCTAAAGGCATTACTTTCTTTGTTTGAAGCATAGGCATATTTATAGCGTAAAAGCCCATCCTCAATCCCGCTCAACGCCGCTCTATAGGCAGCTTTGTCATCTCTCGTCTGGCCGGAAGTTTTGATGTGCTGGCTCATAGCCACTACTATTCCAACCAAGATTCCCGAGAGCACAATTCCGAGAATCATCGCAATCATCAAGGCTGATGCTTTTATTTTCATTTTCATTAAATTTTCCTCAAATCATTAACTACATTAACATAAACATGTGAAAGCGCTTTGTTGTCGGGGGCTTCTTGAGAGTTTCCTCCCAACCGGCGGTAAAATAAATCATCAAGTGTAATCGTAAAAATTGGTGGAGACGAAACCCTGCTTGCCGGCCCCCTTTCGTAGCTAGATGAGGGGACAATGGTAAACGGTGTTTTAGGTGTTGCCCCTGTGGGATTTGAAACAGCAGCGCTACAGTCATCAGAATTTAGCTTGGTTCCTGAAACCGGGATAGCTGCACTCAAAGAAGACGAGGCGACCTCTTGTTCTTGATAAAAATAAACATCTCCTTTTTTATAAATTACCTGAACAGTGATTTTGTCTGGCGAAGATGATTTTTTAAATACAGCCACCCCGTAATATTTACTCCCTGCGTCTGGTGTAATTAAGTTAAAAGTGTTTCCGTCATCGCTTAATTTCACTGCCATAATTCTGGGGTCATCTACACTTGAGCGAATTCGGCTAGAAACAAAATCTTCCAAATCCCTCGCGCACTGCGAAGTAAGACGAATATCATCAGAATTATCATTTGAGCGCTTTATCATAGCAAAAGAAGCCACTACCATCATAATAACCATCATAAAAATATAAGAAGCAATAAGAATTTCAATTAGGGTAAAAGATTTTAATTTTTTCATTATCGTTCCCAATCAGTAAAATATTGAGCTAAATTATAATGCTTGGTGCCGGAGGAATCTTCCCATTTAACATCTATATTGACTAAGCGGCATTTATCCTTGGGAATATCAACTGCCGTAGGGGTGTTGCACGAAGCAGGAGTAGTAACCGTCATTTTCCAAGCAAAATAATCATCAGGAAATGTCGGATTATTAAGGTCGCTCTTTTTTACATTTACATAGTAAGAGGAATCCGGCTGATGAGCCGCATCATAAGGATATTGATTAAGAGGAAAATCGGCAGAGGATTTATCTGGGTCACCGCAGGTTCTGGTTGAATCAAAGCAATCAATTGAAATCATACCATCACTGGAAGCGAGACGATTGTCAAAATAAAGCCGCCCTGATGATTTAAATAAATTAATTTTTTCAAATAGCTCATCGGCAATATGCTCTGCTTCAAAATAGGCCGTATCGTTTTGCGCCGAGCGATGGACACTAGAAGAAAGCGCTACTGCGGCAGACAAAACTAAAACAACAATTACGGAAGCAGTAATTGCTTCAGCCAAACCAAAAGATTTTAATTTCTTAATGGACATTTACATTTCCTGCCTTATTTATTTCAATAGAAGCCTTTTTTGACGGGTCTTTATTCATTTTAACCTCAAGTGTATTATCAGCCGGCTCTCCAATAGGCTCGCCACTAAATGCTTTAAATAAAATGGTTTTACCCTGTTGGGTAATATTTGAGTTGACAAGAATCAGCTCTTCAGAAGTTGGAACAACTGAAGGTCGGGCTGATGGAGTAGCTGAAGCAGTAGGAGTCGCCGTAGAAATATTTTTAACAATGGTTATTTTTTTGCCGTCTGCGCTGACTTGAATTCCATAATAGTTTGCGCTTGCATCCTCTGGATGAAAAGCATAATTTCTTGCCCGGTCAACAAACGAGGCAACGCTTTGGGCTTCTTTTTCAACGGGCTTGCCGCCGGCTTCGCGCACAAAAATAGGAATGCTAACTCCAATCAAAAGCAGTGAAATAGAAATCGCCACAATCAACTCAATTAGGGTAACTCCCCACACTTTTGCTCGCAAGAATGTGGGTGCGAATACCTTGGACTTTTTTCTTCTATCTTGCCACATAATAACAGGCAGGACTCCCTGCACTCTTATAAACCTCAACAATTGACGGAAGATTACTGGTGGCATTACACCCTCCTGTTCCCCCTTCAAATTTCTTTATTACCACCGCCGCTTTTTTTCCGTCACTTCTATACAAATAGACATAATTGCCCACAATTGATGACGGGTCTTTAGGCATAGGACTCAAATAAGAAGAAAGAGACGGTCCCAAAACAGAAACATCGCAAGAATAATATTCTAATGATGCATCATCAGATGTATTAGTTTGATTAACGTTAATTTCGCTGCATCCTGTCGGCTTTGGATAAGTCCTGAGATTATCAGTGTAATACTGGTCAAGGGCGCTAGCGATAAGGTTGGCATCAGAAATTCGGCGATTATCGCGGGCACGTACCCGGGCCGGCCCCAAATTATAAGCAACAAAACCAGACAAAATCAAAATAACTGAAATCACTACCAAAAGCTCAATCATAGTAAATGCTTTAGCCCTCTTCTTGACAAAGGCGCCTTTGGCTATATTCAACATCTTTCCTCCTTTTTGTTCAGTTAAATTCGCTTTAGCGACTTTAACTGAATATTAAAATCCGAATAATTTAATGTAAAAATTAATTACTTGCGTTCCGGCAAAAAGCCCAATTACTCCAGCTACTGCCAGAAATGGTCCAAAAGGAATTTTCTCTTGGCTCTTTCCAGATATTGCTTTTTTAATTATACCAAAAATTGCTCCAAACAAAAAAGCCAAAAATATTGACGCAAAGGCGGCGGGATACCCTGACAGTATCCCAATCCAAACAGCAAAAAAAGTATCTCCAAGCCCCATCCATTTTTCCTGACTAACAAGATAAAGAAAAAATGGGATTCCTCCGGTAATCAAAATTGCCCAAAGCAAACTGCCAAGCCGACCTAAACTAAAACCTCCCGAGAAATACCAAATTAGAGCCAAGAATATTCCTACCAGCAAGACCGAGACCTCAACCTCGCCTGAATCAATATCAAGTAAACTTGCGACAAGCAGAGCCGACAGCGACAAATACAAGATTGCGCTACGAAAACTAATACAGAATTTTAAGTAAACAAGAAAAATCAGTACGGCGGAGATTATTTCTGTGAGTGGATATTCAAGAGAAATTTTGGCGTGGCAAAAGCGGCACCGTCCACCCAAAAATATGAAGCTCAATATCGGAATCAAATCAAATGCTCCAAGAATATGGCGACACTTGGGGCAGTGACTTCGCCCCAAAAAAACTGAGGCGAAGTCATCAAGTCGATTTTTGACGACAGAGAGAAAAGAGCCCCAAGCCAGCCCAAAGACAAGTACAATCAAATATTTATACAGAAACAACTCCTCATTTAATTCAACAATCTTTTAAGTTTTGGCTTGAGCTTATCAGTTCTGGCACTGATAAGCGTTACCACCCAGATTGTCCCCAATACTACTAATATTGGTTGCAACCCAACATTTGTTTGGTTCTCCTGCAGTCTTCCCTTCAATTCTATATTGATTACCTGACATAACTTTTAAGGTAACAGCCTTACCTTGCCCGTCTATCGGGTTATGATTCAAAAGAGAATTTCCCTGTGAATCTGCAAACGTACCCATTTTAACATCAATAACACGACCATTACCAAACTCATCCACAAGGCTCCTGCCACTATTTTCAGCTAGCCAAGTCTCAACTGCTGTTTTAACCTCTCTGACTGCATTTTTGGCTTGGGCGTCGCGAGCCTTTATTATCGCCGATCTTACACTAAACACAACAAGTCCCGCCAAAATACCGATAATGACAATCACAATTAAAAGCTCAATAAGTGTGAATGCCTTGCATTTCCTCCCATCTAAGATGCCTTTTGTTTTGTTTGACATTTTTCCTCCTTTTTTACCTTTATTTTTTTATATTTTTTTTATTTGATTGCGCTTGAAACTTGGTAAAGCGGCACAATTATAGCAAAAACCATTACCCCCACCCCCGTGCCTACTATTATAAGCAAAATCGGCTCTAAAAGCGAGGTAATCATTTGAACCGCGCGAGCTGATTCCTCCTCAAAAAAGTTGGAAAGAGACAGCATTATCTCATCTAGTTTACCAGTTTGTTCTCCAACAGCAACCATTTGAGAAACAATAGGTGGAAACTCCTCTGCCTCAGCAAGCGGAGTTGACATTGAAACACCGCGTTCAAGCTGGCGGGCAACATTAGTAAGGATTCTTTCATAAACTGCATTGTTTAAGACTTGCCCAACTAATTGCACTGCTTGGACAATTGGAACACCGGCTTTAATCAACATTGCTAGAGTTTTGGCAAATCTCACCATATAAACATTGACAAAAATTTCGCGGATTATCGGAGTTTCCAAAACAAAACGGCTATAAACCAAATAGCCATTTTTAGAGACCAAATAATACCTAAGCCAAACAATCAAACCAACAACAACTCCGATAAGATAATACCACTGGTGGGTAATAAAATTTGCCGTACCAATTAAAATTCGCGTGGCAAGCGGTAAGGTAATTTGTGATTCAGTAAAAATACTTTGAATTTTCGGGATTACTAATGTTAGAAGAATAATCGCGGCGACAACCATAGCGCCAACAATAAAAAGCGGATATACAAGCGCTCCCTTTATTGCAGACTCAAGCTTATATTCCTTTTCCTGCTGATCAGCAAGGTCACGTAAAACTTCATCAAATTTACCCGAAGCCTCTGCTGCCGAAATCGAGGCAACATAAACAGAATTAAAGATTTTGGGATAGCGAGAGAGAGCGTTAGAGAATTTTTCTCCTTCCTCAAGCCGTTTGATAATATCATTAATCGCTCCCTTCAGATACTCATTTTTTGTTTGTCTAGCAAGGATACTTAATGCCCTGATGATTGGCAATCCTGCAGAAATAGTTGCGGCAAGCGAACGAGTAAAAAGAGCTTTCTCTCTGGAAGTAACTCTATGTAGTTTTAAATTCATGTTCATTTTTCTTAAAATACCATTTGCTTAAATTGCTTGGGGTCGGAAGTCCACTGCAATGCCTCTTCAAGAGTAATTTCCCCGCGAGAAACATAATCAGCCAGAACTTTGTCTAAAGTAATCATTCCTTCAGAAGCGCTGGTTTGCACCACCGATTGAATCTGGTGGGTTTTGTCTTCGCGAATCAAATTACGGATAGCCGCATTTGCTACCATAATCTCGCAAGCAAGTATTCTCCCTTTGCCCGAAGCCCTTTGGATTAAACGCTGGGAAACAACACCCGAAAGCACATTGGCTAATTGCTGGCGGACTTGGATTTGCTGGTTTTTAGGGAAAATGTCAATGATTCTCTGGGGAGTTTGGGAAGCGCTGTTGGTATGCAGGGTTGTCAGGACAAGATGGCCGGTCTCCGCAATCGTCAAGACTGCTTCAAAAGTATCAATATCCCTCATTTCCCCGACAAAGACAACATCTGGATCTTCCCGAAGTGCGCTTCTCAATGCTCGACTAAAACTTAGTGTATCAGTTCCGTATTCTCTTTGCGAGATAATGCTTTTTTTATTCTTAAAAACATATTCAACCGGATCTTCAACAGTAACTATATGACGGGCGAACTGATTATTAATGTATTCAATTAAAGCGGCAATGGTCGTTGATTTGCCGTGTCCGGTTGGACCAGTCACAATTAGAAGTCCCTGCTCTTTATTGCCAAATTCCTGAATTATTGGTGGGAGCCCCAGCTCCTCAAATGATTTAACCTCGCCGGGAATAAAGCGGAATGAAGCCGCAACATTGCCCATCTCAAAATAAATATTTGCTCTCACCCTTGAGCCATCAAAATTAAATGAAAAATCAACTTCCTTTTCGCTTTTGAGTCGCTCTAAGTATTCAGGACGCAAAGTCAAAGCAATCAGCGATTCAGATTCAGAAGGAGATAGAACTTCTTCCCCCTCCAGCTTTCGTAAGTTTCCGTCAACTCTCAAAACTGGAATTTCATTAGGCACAATATGAAGATCACTAGCGCCTGCGTCAATTGCCCTTTTGAAAATCCCTTTTAATTTTTCGAGATTGCCCATCACCCCTCCTTTGTTTCACTAGTTACACGCAAGACTTCATCAACTGTCGTTAACCCTTTAATTGCTTTAATGAAACCATCTTGCCTCATTGTTATCATACCAGATTTTACCGCTTGGTCAAAAATATCTTTGGAAGTCTTTTTTGTTAAAACCAGATCTTCAATCTCCGGAGTCATATTTAAGACCTCAAAAATACCAATGCGACCAGAAAAGCCGTTCCTGCAATAGCTACATCCTTTTCCTTTAAAAAATTTAATCGGCATATTAAGATTCAGCCCTTCTAATTCTTTTTTTACCTCAAAAAGAACCGATTGCGGAACATTAATTTCGGTGCGGCATTTCTGGCAGACTCTTCTAACTAGACGCTGTCCAATAATTGCATTTACAGCCGATGTCAAGAGAAATGGTTCAACACCGAGATTGTAAAGGCGCGGCAGAGCGCCGGCGGCATCATTGGTATGTAAAGTTGAAAGAACTAAATGTCCGGTCAAAGCCGCATGAGTAACAAGTTCTGCTGTTTCAGAATCTCTAATTTCTCCCACCATAATAATATTGGGGTCCTGACGCAACACGCTGCGCAATCCATCGGCAAAACCAAAACCAATTTGCGGTTTAACCTGAACTTGATTTATCCCCGGTAGCTCATATTCAACCGGGTCCTCTAAAGTAACAATATTGACTTCAGGACGATTGAGACGACTTAAAATTGAATATAAGGTTGTTGTTTTCCCGGACCCAGTTGGACCAGTGGAGAGAATAACGCCATAAGGTTTATTTATTGCCTCTACCACCCGGTCATAACTTAAGCCATCAAAACCAAGCTCCTCAAGCTTTTCCATATGCTTGCTTTTGGAGAGCAACCTCATCACTACCTTTTCCCCAAAAACAGTTGGCAAAGTTGACACCCTGATATCAATTATTTCTTTGCCTACTTTGACATCAAAACGACCATCTTGAGGAATACGTTGTTCGTCAAGTTTCAACTTTGACAGAATTTTAATTCTAGCCACAATACTAGAAATCATCTCCGGCGGCAAAAGAATAACATCGCCCAGCTCTCCATCAATGCGAAATCTAATCCTAATTGCTTTCTCAAAAGGTTCAATATGGATGTCGCTTGCTCTTTCATTTGCCGCCAAAGCAATAGTAGACGCAACAAGTTGAGGAACTTGACCCGCGTTGGCATAGCCTTTCAAATCAGCCACCTCAAGACGCTCTTTTCCTAGAAACTTATACAAATCTGGATTTTCAGCGTCAATTTTTACCTCTGCCGGCTCAGTTTGGCTGGAAAATATTTTATCTGGCTTTTCAACGCCTTTTTCAAGAGCCGATTTGTTTGGGGCATCAGCATCCATTTCAGTGCCTTTATTCTGCATCATTTCATATTTTTTAAGCACATCAGCAATCTGCTGGGGATCCGCCTTGATTACATTTAGCTTAATGCCGCCCTTTTTTTGCACAAAATCAACAATTTCAGAGAGCTTCGGGTCATCAGGATTGGCAGCCGCCAAGTCATAGTTCTTATCGTCAATCTTCCTAAAAATCACCGCCTGAAATTTTTGCGCTAAGTCGTATGGCATCTTACGCAATATATTTTCCGGAATATCAATTGAGCTTAAATTGATTTCTGGTTGCTGCTTGAGTACCCTGCCAGCCTTGATAACCTTTTCAACTTGATTGTAAGAAGCAATAAAAAATTCAAATTTCAACCCTAGCTTTTGCTCTAGAGCTTTTAACGAATCCGAGCTGAGCAATTTAAATCTAACTGGGTCGTAAATCGCAATTTGCAAAAATTTATTTTTCTCATCTACGCTGAAAGGAATAAAGCCAAAGCGTTTTTCTATTCCTTGGTCAATCAGCCCCATAGCTTTTTCGTCAATTGTTTGAAGATCAATATAGGGGATATCATAAGCGTTTGCATAGGCCTCAGCTAACTTATCCCGAGATATTTTTTCTCTTCTTGAGAGCGCTTCAAAAACAGCCTCAGTAGAATCATAGCGAGAGCGAAGAGAAGCAATCTCATCCTTTTCAATCACACCATTTTTAAATAGAAGGTCAAGAAATAACTCAAGACCCGTATTTTTTGACTCGGTCAAACTTTGTACTTGGAATTGTTGTGCCACTATTTGTATGAATCAAATGGATTATTTCTACCAATCTGGTCACCTGTGACAACGATCGGCAAGTTGCCAAAATTTTCTAACCCATTTGTTTTTGCCCTAGCGGCACTCAAGTCCGCCGAAGAAACAACCTTTTCTTCTGGCTGAGCAGCTTTTGGAGCAGGTCTTGAAAGAAAGATTACAGCTACAAACAAAACAATGCTGCTAATAACTAGCCCTGCAATAAATGTCATTACTTTACTGCCCATTATTCACCCCCTTCTTGAGAGCTAACGGCTGTTGCAGTCGCCGCCGCTTGTTTTTCAATATAAGGAAAGGCAAAAGTAAAGGTTGCGGAAAGGTCTGAGCTTCTTTCAACTGAATTTATGGTGTAGTTATTAATTTTGACTGGTCTTAAGTTCTTTTCAATTTTTTCCAGAAAACTTAACGTGTTTTCAAATTTTCCAGAGGTGGAAAAAGAAATATTCTGATAGCCCTTTTCTGCTTGACCTATTGAAGCTGAAGTGATTGTGATTCCAGCTTGCGAGGCAGCAGAAGACAACTGAACCAAGGCTAATTCAGGAGAAGGACTGGAAGGAATTGCTATACCCAAAGTTTCAACATCCCTTTTAGCCGAATTAATGGTCTGAACTGCACGGCGGATTGCATCCACCTTACTCTTGCCCGCTTCAAGTTCTTGCTGTTTAGAGAGAACCTGATTGGAAAGGTCTCTAAGCGAAGATACATTTGGCACAATATAAAAAATAATCAAAACCAAAGAGGCAAGCAAAGCTAAAACGCTAATTAAGACGATTACTTGCGAAGATTTTGTTTTTTCCATATTATTGTGCTCCCTAAATTGTTAAGATAGCTATTTAAGAAGATACACTTGGCACTGTAGCTGATTTAGCTTCTGACTTATTATCCGACAACACTTTGTAAGAGCTAAGATCAACTTTGGCGCTGATAGTAAAACTGACTTCTTTAGAATCCGCATTAATACCAAAGGAAACTAACTTCACATCTTGGACTGCCTTCATTCCTCTAAAGGCAGTAACGGTTTTAGCCATATCATCAAAATTTCCCGCAACGCCTGAAATTGTTATTTCTCCCTTACTATCATCAAACGCAAATGAAGTCCAACGGGCGTTTTTGTATTGGTTGTCACGAAAATCCTTCAAAATCTGGTCATATTTTATTCTTTTGGAGAGCGAAGTAGTCAAAACATCAATTTGGGATAAAACCAAATCCGCTTGAGCTTTATCTTTACTCAAGTTTTTAAGCGGTGTTGTCACCTCATCGCTGATTTGCTGGTCCAGATAAGAAACTTGAGAATTCTTATACTTTTGTAAACCAAAAACATAAATAGAACAAGCAACTACCGCTAGAGCAAGACCGATAATAAAGAAAGCAATTTTCTCCTGAGAACTTTCCCCTGTTGCTTCAGCAATGTCCTCTTTGACGCTTTCCAGTAATCTATTTTTTTCCTCTGGCACTTTCCCTCCTTAAAGTAATGCTATTTAAATTTTACAATAAAATAACAAATACAACAAGCAGCTATCTATTTGAAAAGATAATATCCATTAGTCTTTCAAATCCGGGCAATCTAGTATTTAGAATACCAGAGTCAGAGTAAATTGCAACTGAATATCTTCCGCCGTTTTTCCTCTTGGCAAATTGAACCTGATTGGCAACAAGCGAACCGTGAATTTTTATTGGCTCTCCGTCTTCCTCAAATATAATTTTACCACTGTCGCTGTTACTGCTACCCGGAACAAAAACCAGCCCATCAAATCTCTCAGCATCTTTAGTGAAAACAACATTGCCATTTAGGACAATCAAACCAAGCTTGGAGTTATTTTGGAAATTATTATTTCTTGTCTCAATATAAACGCTTTTGGCAGTAGGATTTCCCGAAAAATCAATAATTATTGTACCGGTTTCCCAAATAGTGGCTCCCAAATGAACATCGCTTATCGGCCTAAAATACCAAACTCTACCACTAGGCCAGACCTGATTGGTGGTAGCTTGCTGAATATTGCAATCTTGATTGCCTAAATATAAATTGTTTCCTGATAAATTACTAATACCATACCCACTCATATTACAGGCAATATCAGAACCAAGAATACGCCTTATATTGTCCTGCATTTGAGGATTGTTTTTATTATCCTTATCCCAAAACATCACCGAATCTCTATCAAAAAAGTAATTATAAAGCGCCGCGGCGGCATTGAGTTTGTCGGAAGAATTATACTGCCCGGAGCTTACAGCATTTGATTTTGAATTAAAATCAAAAACAGTGCTTAAAGAGCTGCTGCCCGAGAAAATATTGCCGAAAATATAAAATGCAGGATTGTAGAGAAGATAAAACGGTTCCATTGACAGCAGGGTGTCACCATTACCGTTAGTCATCCTAACCGGCAATGAAAGCAGAGTGCCGCCGCGACTGCTGGAACCGAGACCTCTTTTATAAATATAGCTTGGGTTGCCGCTAAGGCTTTTATTCTCGCTAGTTATCGGGTCTTCAAATAATGCGGAAGTGAACGAGAAAGCTAAGTCATCATCATTTATCGGGAAACTACCTAATGCCTCTGTCGGTTCAGTTGTAGCCCAAGAATAACCTTTAATCATAATATAGTTATTTGAGCTTGCTAATATTCTATTGCTTAAAGGCAAAAATACTTCAGCTCTGACTTGAAAAACATCATTTTTTGGCGGGGATTTTTCCCTAGAGGCTTCTCCCCCAGAGACGCCGGGACGGTTAAGATAATCGCTTTGGCCCGGAACCTCAAAAGTATAACAAAGATATCTATCCTGTTTATCAATAGTTGCGTTATCCCATTCAACATAATCACTGGTTTTATTTAGAGCATTGCTTGATATCATCAGCGTATTTGGAGAGAGCCCGCAATAATTCTGCAACCCCGTTCTATTAGTCTGATCGACAATAGAAATCTGATTGACATTCGGAGGCAGATAGTCACGGATTTTAACATTCACATTTTTGTCTTCGGTAGTTGAAACTTTAAGCATCACGGCAATTGTCTCCCCGGGCTGGAATGTTCCACTAATTCTTTTGTCTTTTAGCGTCCATTTCTCAATATAAACAGTTGGGTTTTCCTCACTGCTATATTCAATTTTAAGAGATTTTATAATTGGGGAGAACGAGCCGTCACCCCTAAGTTTAATTTTAATAAATAAATTTTCTGAAGGCGGCACCGAAGCAATATCTCCATACCAGTTGATATTATTATCCGAATACTCAACCACTCCTAGAAGATTGGCTAAGGCATTGCCAATGAAGTCAGAATAGGTATAAAAAGCGCCGCCTTTAGTAGTAGCCTGATAGGAATTGCCTGCTGGACTCTGATAATTAGATGATTTGTCAAACTTAACAAAATGGTGCTCATTGACCTGCCAGATGTTGCCTGATGAGTCAAAACCTATACCCTCTCCCAGTTCAGAAGTTGAGTAGTTATCATTCTTTCTAAAACTAAAATTGCCTAAACTAGTGCTATCTCCACTTCCCAGAATATCAGCGATAGCAATCACTCCGCTAGGTTTAAGCAAAGAGGCAAAAATTTTACCATCGTGAACTGCAACCTGCCTTGGGCGACATGTTGTAACATTCTTATACACATAATCACAAGCACCATCTGGCAAGCCAACCGTTGATGCACTCCAATCGGCAGGAAATGATTGCAAATTACCGCTATAATGGTCAATCCTAAATATTTTACCCCCTCCCCTTCCTGTATAAAGTCCGGCTATCCAAATATCGCCATTTTCGTCGTTGTTTATCCCGTAAGCTCCCATCCCGTCAGCAACATCATAATATTTGAAATCCAAACCAGTACCATTAATCACAGAGTCAACACTGATTTTGTAAACCCCCGAGCTAGAAGAAATGATATAGATATTTTGAAAATTGTAATCAAAAACAGAACCATAGGGAGCACTCAAACCAATATTATAGAGGTCAACGGTTGCAATTGGAGTAACCACGGGATTGTCGTTATCAAAACTGTTTCCGTCAAAAACAATCAATTTGGCATGATTTTGGTCAGCCGCACCATAATCGCCTCCGCGATACATACTCACCCAGACACGATTTTGGCTATCAACTGAAATTGACCTTAAACCACGCAAAAACGAGCTGTTCAAACCTACATCTGAAGCAATAATTTTTTTGGTATAAACTTTCCCTGTACCAGGTGTTCTACCGGGGACAATATGAGAGACAGTATTTTGACGTTCAATAAAATCCGGCTCGCTACATCTCGGGTCGCTTGGACAATCTACATAGTCAGTTCGATTCGCGACCCACACGCTGTCATTAAAGCCAACAGCAGTCCTTGAAGGATCAACCCCGACTCTAAACTCCTCCTGAATACTATTTTCCTTAAGATTAAATTGAGTAACATAATCCTTTTTATAATTTGCTATCCAAGCATAATCGCCAGTACGAAGCGAGCTACCGGACTGATCTAACGTCGCCTTTTTCCAGTAATTCATCCCGCCGGGAGAAAATTTGTAAGTTGCCTCCCCATAAGTTTCATAAGCGCCGGAAACAGCGCGAGAGAGTTCAATTCCGCCGTTGTTGCCTACCAAAGAAACCTTATTTTTATCCCAGTCATTCCAATCCGCATCGGTTTGCCAAATTCTGTAAGAAGTAGAAGTAGAAGCATCATCTGCTTGAGCCATATTCGCGGCATACGGGAACAAAGCGGACAAAATCGCTAAGACAAGTAAAACCAAATTAAACTGTCGGATTTTAATTTTTCCCTCCTAATGAAACTACAATATCTTTTTCCAAATTTCCGCTTTCAATTTTTAACTTTTTGGGCGTACACATTCCACCAATACTACCAAGAAATATCGTGACTGTGTTTTCTTTGTTAAAGTCAAGTTTAGTTCTTGATTCCGGGACGCATGGATTATCTTTTTCATCAAGCCCAGAAACCACAATCTCTTTGTTTTTAATCTCACTGGGTTTATTAATAGCAACTAAATCAAGAGTATAAACTGTTAATTCCTCGTCATCTATAACTTCCGATTTGTTTTTTTTGAAATTGGTCGCCATCACCTTCAAATCTTTTTCCAGCTCAAAGGACTCGCCTAGTTTTGCTTCACTGACTTCTTTTTTCGGCAGAATATTACCTATTGTTGCTGAAAGTAAAGGGTCAAGGTCAACAATATTATAAATCACCCATTTGGATAGAAAAAGCTTTTTTAGATAAAAATCAACTATTCCCTTTTTTCCCGGACCCTCATCAGTTACAACATCAACATTCATCGTTACAATATAGTCTTTCCCTTCTTTGCGCTTGCTTAATGAGTAAACGGGAGTTTTAGCTATGACATCCGATTTCTTGGGTCTTTTAACCAGCTCAGCCGTCATATAATTCTCAAGCTGGCTTTCTTTTTTGGGAAGCTGTGAGCGCAAATCTAACACTTTTTCAACAACCTTTTGCGGGTCGCTACTCTCTCTGGTTTTAACAAAGGCAAAAATTGCCGCTCCAGCTAACAATACCACAACAGCTACCAGCCAAATTTTTATAGTTTTCTTGCTCATTATATTTTATACTGATAAATTATATAATTTTTCCCTTGGCGCAGTTCAAGCTCAGGATTATCTAAATGGCTAAAGGTAACCACCCCACCTCTAGGCGAAACTTTTCCCGACTTTGGAGTTCCCCCTGCGCTAATAAATCTGTAATTAATACTTCCGGAAACAGAACCCGGTATCCGATCCGAAATCTTAAAATCAGTCCTAGATACCTCAGGCTCATCAATTTCCAAAACTACCCAAACACTTTCTCCCGCCTCAAAAGTTGCTTTTCTCTTGGCAGCCGTATTGGCGGGATTATCTCCGGGATCACTGCTATAAGTCGTTTTAACAATGTAAGGAGGAGTATCACTTGAAATCTTAAAACAAAGAGCGCTTAAAGGAATTTTCTCGTTTGTGTCAATATATTCAACCCGAGAATTTTCTGCTAACTTCTCCAAAGAACCTTTTTCACAATTAGCATAATTAGAGAGGGCGTCATAGCTCCCCAAAGTATCGCCCATTTTAATCTTTACTTTCAATTCAAGATAATTTCCTTCTGAGACACCATCAAGCGAAAACTTATAATAATTATCACCTTGGCTTACCATTGTTGGCTTGTTCTGTCTTGTCCCGTTTTGGTCAGTCAGGGAATAAACCTCCTCAAAAGTTACAATATCAACCGTCTTTTTCGCGCCATTTTCATCTACAGTGATTGAAGGAAGTTGCTCATAAACATCAATACGAGATGGTGCCCCCGAGGGAGCATTTTTGCCATAAATCTTTACTCCCAAAAGGGCTGATTCGCCCGGAGTAAACAAAGTGCGATTGCTACCTGATAAATCAGTCAATGTTGCCTCGGGCGATTGGGCTGAAGCGCCAGCAATCAAATGATGAGTATAAAATCCGATTGCTATAATTAGACTCGCCACCAAAGCTAAAAAGGCAACTCTTTTTATAGTTGGCTTTTTTGAAACCTTTCTTTTTTTACTCAACCACATATTCATAATCAATACAGTGCAATCCTTGGTTTAATGACGAAAAATTAAATTTAAACACATTGGGTGCGCTTTTGTCTGGTAGAATTGTATTGCCGCTACTTACACAATCATTCAACTTAAAATTCCGCTCGCTTCCTCTTTTAAGATTGGTATACCGGTCAATTATTGTGACATTTTCACGAGAGTCAAGCGGTTCCCAGTATTTAATCCGAACATAAACTGTCTCACCCTTTTCAAAGGTTGCTTCCTCATTTTGCATATTTTGCCGGTCGGCAGCACTCTTATAAGTCGTCTTTAAAATTCTCGGCTTTATATTGCTACTTAAAGTTGAGGAATAATCAATTCTCAACGACTTAAGAATCGGGCTGCTAAAGCCACCCTTAAAAACTACCTTGATATAAAGGTCATTTGAAGTCAAACCGATATCTTCGCCAGAATTGATGCTCTTCCAATTGCTTCCGTCAGTAGAAACCTCATATTTTAATGAATTATTGACATTGGCAAGGGCATTCCCCGCAAAGTCAGAGTAAGTATAAAATTTAGCATTATTTTCTGATGCGCCAAGTATAGGTTCGGAAGTTGTATAATTGGTTGATTTTAATATCTTAGTTACATAATTGCTGCCTAACCGAGGTACATACCAAAGATCATAATTATTGTCAAAGGCAACTCCTCCACCTTTCCCTGTATATTTTAGAGGCGGACATTTAGCATTTCCTATATCTAGAGCCGGTGAATCAGTATCATTGTTAATAATATCAATCACACATACTTGTCCACTATAAAATGAAAGAGCAAGTTTTTCTCCATCATTTTGGGCAGTTTGGTCAGAAGTAGCAATCCCAACGCTACTCCAATACCCAAGACTACCACTAACATCAAAATTGACTACCTTATCATGTGTATCAATCCTAGCGATACTATTGTCACCATCATCTTGAAACCCGGAAACCCAAATATTGCCATGGGAATCATTTGTAATGCCATAAGGTTGTATCGCATAGGCACCGGTGGTATCTTTAAATACTTTCACTTCTATAGTTTGAGTATCGTCTTTCACAGTTTGAGTATTGATTTTTATTACCGCTAACTTATATTGTGCGGCATAAAGATAAGTGCTGTTCGCACCAAAAGCAAATCCGTAAGGACAATACAATTGATAAGAGTCTCCGTTATCATCAACACACGAGGAATTTATATCAACGGTTGGACCAATCTGCAGCGTAGACTTGGGATCATCTGACAGGATATCCTTTCCATTACCTTGGTCAAATTTGGTCCCATCTATTTTAAAAACCTTTCTAGCTCCAGCTACACCCAGCCAGACACTTTCAGTTGTTGTACCATTGCATTTGACTGCTATTGCTCTTAAAAAATTACCATGGTGATTGTACCCTTTGCCTAACGGACGAGTCACTACCATACTCTCACTCGGAATAATATGAGAAACTGAAACCTCACTTCTATTTGCTACCCATACATCGCCATTGCAACCTACCGCCGTCCTTGAAGGATCAACACCGACATCCCATTCTTTTATTGCACCTGTTTCAGTTGAAAGCTGCGTTACTTTATTTTTGTTGTTCTGCGCAGGCCAAATAAAATTAGAGGAAATTGAAGGGGCATTTTGCGAATCTGCAGTTAATTTTCCCCATTTGTTTACTCCGCCTGGAGAATACTTATATGATATTTCGCCAGAATTCTTAAAAGCTCCTGTTGATGGGTCTTTCTCAAGTTGTAGCCCTTGGTTGTTCCCAACCGTCGTAACGCCATTTTTTGTCCAAGCATCCCAATCAAGGTCAGTTGACCAAGATTTAGACTCTAGAGCGAGCGCATTTGGCGCAAACGACAAAATTAGCCCAATCAAAACACTTAGACCAACACTCAATTTTTGAAAAATTGATTTTTTTATCATTGCCTCTCCTACAAAGTAATTATAGCAAAATGAAAAAATAATAACAAAACTTCAATTTCCAATTTTTAGAATTTTTCAAATTGAGATATTGAATGAGACCCAAATGCTGCTGCCGAATAATTCTCTTAACGTTTTCTCGGCTTTTTATTGAGCTTTCCTTCTGCTTCTTCAAGAATTTCTTCAGCAATTTCTTCAGCTTCTCTAAAAAGAAGAATATTAATGACTACAATAATAATCAGCTCAGCTGCTAAAATCCAAAGAAAAAGATTTCTGCTGATATTATGGCCGGGAGCGTAATAAGAAAGAACATAAGCTCCGGTTGTTCCGATAATTGGAAGTCCAAGATTTCTAAATCCTCCCGCGCCCAAAAACGGCAACGACACAACACTTACAATCGGCGGAATCAGAAGCATAAGCCAACTGACGCCTTGTACTTCTCCTCCGCTTGTTTGCGCACCCTTAACTTCTCCAGTTGCCGTAGGAGCGGCAGTCGGCGCTTCAGCCGGCGAGGGAGAGGGAGAGGCAACTGCTGCTACTGCTGGGCCAAAGCGAGCCGGCAAGCCAAGCAGAAGTCCGCTGACTGTACTTGTGGCCGATGGAGTCGGCGTTGGCTCTGCTTCCTCTGTGCCAAAAACTAAATCAAAAGAAACATTTTTATTTTGGTAATCGTTATCGTTATTTGTCGATTGCTCAAATTCTGCTTTCAAATCAACACTGACAGTTTGACCCGGCGCAATTGAACTGACAACGGTCTTGCTTTGTGTCGGAAGATTAGCAAGGTTTGCCACTGTCTCTGACCAAACATCAGCTCCTGAAACTGTGGGTTTAAGATAGATTCTGTCAGCTAAATCGCCAACGACATTTTTGGTTGCCAGAGCGAAAGAGTGACTAACCGTGCCATTATTTTTAATAGTTAAGGTCTTGGTAAAACCCTGACCCGGCGAGATGTTACTTTCTGAAAACAAGGGCCCGCTACCATCATAAGTAATCGTCAGCGGCCCCGCAGCCAAGCTGTCGGCATTTACCTTTTGAGCATAGCTTATCAAGCCAAACAAACCAAGCGCTAATGAAATTACTGCGATTATATTTGAGAGTTTTTTTATTTTCATCTATACTCCCGGATTCGGTGACTGCTCTTGCCAGTCAGTTGATTTGTTATTATCAATTGCCTTATTTTTCAAGGCAATTGAATTACCCACGGTTGTTAAATTTTTGATATAATCTCCCGCAGTCCAAATCCCGGCAGCAACAGCAGCTGGCTGCCAAGTTTGCCCTCCGCCTCCATATTCAAGATAATCAATTATAGTACTGCTGTTATGAGTTGAACTGTTAAATATCGCAATTGACCCAGCTGTATCGCTCATATTTGACCCGCCACTACCTGTATAAAGGTCAGTTGCTGAATCTGTGCCAGCTGTATTTATATGAACTACAACCAAATTACCTGAAGGCAGTCTAAAACTAGGAAAAGTATAATAACCATATCCATCTGCATAAAGATTATATCCGTCCATAACTACTTCAGAACCGGTATTATTATAAATCTCAACCCATTCCAAACCACTATCAGAGCCGCTGCTGGGATTGTATAAAACTTCGCTTATAACCAACCCACTAGGTGTTGGGGTGGGAGTTGGAGTCGGGGTTGGAGTTACCGTCCAAGTCGCCGCAGTAAAAGAGTTACCTATTGAAGTTTCGTTATCTGAAAGATATGCCTTTGTATAAACAGTCCCAATAAATATAATCGAACCAACTAAAAATAGCATTCTAGCAAGATTAAAAATTTTTTTCATTTCAACCGCCTTTTTTCTTATCGTTTTTATTACGTTTTGAAACTTTTGATGAAACGTTAGTAGCTTTCTTTATTTTCTTTTTTGATTGATTTTTCTCGCCAGTCTTGGCTCTTATTCTCTCTCTTCTTTTTTGGATTGCGTTTTTTGCTTCATTTTTGATTTTCTTCATTTCTTCATAAATTATAATTACCGAGGGAATCAAAACAATAAAAAGTAAACCGGGTAATGTTTTGATATAGGTCAAAACGTAGCCCAAAAGCGCGACGGTGAATAGGTGTTTCCCAATAATCCGATCTTGCGTAATAAGCTCTTCGTCCGGACTTTTATTCGCATCACCCTTTGTTTCAAAAAGCTTATTTCCATTTTCTTGCTTTATTGAAAAAATTCGGTGGGTAATATTTTCTTTTTTTGTCTTGGCATTCATCGGCAGGAAAGTTATAATATCCCCTACCTCATAGCTAGAACTCGGCTTAACCACAATTAAACTGCCAACAGGAATGGTAGGCTCCATTGAACCCGACATAACTGACATAACCTGATAGTTGCCTTTAACTGGAACAAGAGAAAAAGCAATTAAAATTCCTATAGCGATTAGGACAATTAAAACAGCGTTGCCGAGAATATTTAAAATTTTTTTAAAAACGCCTGTCGTTTCTTTTTTATTGTTTTCTTTTTCCATAATTCAAGCTTTCTATCGTTCCGCCCTCCCAATAGAGAGCGGAACTAACAAAGCTCAAACTAGATTTAACTTTATTACTACACTTGTTGACTGAGCTCAAAAGTCATATCCAATTGCATAGAATCACTTTGCGCAAGATTATCGTTTGGCGTATTCCACCAGTTTAAAATTGCGACAATTTTTGTACTGGATCCAGCATTGATTGGCTCGTTCAGATCATAGCTTCCTGCAACTGCATTAGCCATACCGTTGTAGATGTATGAATCACCTGTCGAATACCAACCATCACCGTTTCTATCTACGAATAACGTCAACCCCAGAACATGACTTAATTCACCAGCGCCCGGGTCAGTACATGTCGTATCTCCGGCTGAAATCTCCGGTTCCGTACAGGTATTTTCAGTGTCGGTAATAACAATGTTCTTAATATCAAGATATCCATTGATTGACCCGACGTTTGCAATTGTATAACTGCCTCTCGGCTGAGCGCCGGGTTTCATATTTGCAACATTGAATTTGACAACATTGGTGTTGCCACCATCAACATTTAAATCTAATGTCCCTGATGTAAATGTGTTACCGTTTGAAGTTTCGGTATCACTAAAATAAGCGCTTGTTGCACCGGTGGCTATTGTTGCCACAGCGGTGATAACTAATAAGCTTTTTAAGATTCTTAACATACTTTCCTCCCTCCATAGTTTAACTTTATCTTTCCAAGCGTCGACCTCGCTCGGTAGGTTTTTAACCTCAAATTTATCCGCCCATACCGTAACCACATTGCAAAATCTTGTCAAGTACTTTCAATTTTCTCTACCCAAAAGAAAATCAAGCCATGCCTGAGGATTTGGTTTCTTATTTTGGGTCCTAGTTTCGCTCTCCGGCGCAGTTTGGCTTGTCGCTGTTTCCTCCACATTGACCTGGACCACTTTTTCTCCCGGCGCTTTCATTCCCAATTTTTTACGCGCCTCAAGCTCCTGGAAAGTAGAGGTCTTATAATAAGCAATCAACGATTCAATTTGAGCCTTTTCTTGGTCAATTTGTTTCAAATCATTTTTGAGAGACCTAATTTGCTGGTTGGTTTGGTAATTAAAATAAACCGCTTGGTATAAAAGAAAACCAATATAAAAAATTGCAAGCAAAGTCAGAATTGGAACAATATTAAATTTTGCCCTCTTGTGCTCTGGTGCCTTTTGAACATCTTCCATAGCTGAAATAAATTATACCAGAGATTTGCTACCACCTAGCTTGGCGTCTTGGAGTATCCTGATTTATATCTTTTTTTGACAAATTTTCTGACTTTTTTGGAGAAACAATTGTCTCTCTTTTCCCGACTTCTTTTTCAATCTTTTCAATTATCTCAACTTCTTGCCCTTTTTTCACAACGGAACTATTTGCTATAGCCCATTCGTAGCCATAGTAACCAGCCGCCGCCAAAGCGCTGGCAAGCGCCACTATCGCCAAAAGCAAAATCCACGCTCCCCAATTAGTTGTTGGCACTCGAGCGGTTTCCGCTGAGGAAATTTTTCCTTCTTTTGCAACCTCCTGCGGCTCTGGCTGAACTTGAGCTTGAGTTTGAGTTTGGGGCCGCGAGATAACTTTTGGCGTTACATCTTGAGAAATTAGCGGCGTCTCCTGCCTTGGTTGTTCGTTTAAAGCCAGCTTTGGAGATTCCGGTTTTTCTACTTCAAAAGTAGCTATTTTAAGCTTAAAGCTATTTCCCGCCTGATCCGCAACAGTAACATAGGCATCGTGTGTACCAAGGGACAACTTGTTTGAATCAAATTCAAATCGCCACTTGCCAGCCGCATCAGCCACAGTTTGTAAAACTTGGGGTTCGGAAAAAATCTCAAGGGTAATTTGCGCTCCCGCCTCACTGACACCTTCAAAAACAATCGTTGAACCTTGTTCAATTTTTCCTCCATCAGGCGAAGTAATTGGTGTTATTGGCGGCGCAACCGTATCAACACTAAAACTAACTTCTTTCACGATCGTATTTTTAGCTGAATCAGCCGCTTCTATTTTGATAGTGTGGACTCCATCAGACAAATCCTCAAGATTCTGCCCCGCAGTCAAACTAGTCAAATTACCATCAAGAAAAATTTTAAGAGTGTCATAGCCGGTCGCACTAAAGTCAAGCGGAACATCTTTTGAGTTGTAAACTTTATCTTCAAGCGGTGAGGCAATTGTAAGCTGTGGAGAATTGGCATCAATTCGAAAATCAATTGAAACTTGAATGTTACCATAGGAGTTTAAGTTTCCAGCATTATCCTGAACTGCTACTTCCGTGAGTGGCAAACTAGCGCTTTGATCTCTATCACCTTCTTGAATCACATAAACCGCTTGGTAAACGATCGAGCCATCTTTTTGTGGAACTGGTTGCCAAGTTAATGCACGATCGTATATTTTAGCCGAAACAGATTTAACATCGTTAACTCCCTTGTCGGGCGTAAATGTCAGAATTACTCTGTCACCTACCCCCAAGACAGATTTAGTTTCAACTAACTGGTCTCTTTTAGCTGAAAATTCGCCGCTAGGAGCGTCAAAATCAGCAGTAATATTCGCTGATAAGACTTGTTGTGGCGATGGATCCTCCTGATATAACTTAATTTCAACTGACGATAACTCCTTGTTAAACCACTTATGAATACTCGCGGTATCTAAATCACCTGATTCGAATCTAAATCTCCCTTCGATATTATAGATTTCGGAAAATTTTGAATCATTTATATAAATCTCCGCCTTTTGGTATGCTTCATCAAGTTCGGCTGAAATTATAAAGCCCGTATTGGTCGAGTTAATATAGTTATCTACGACATTACCGCCAACAGCTGAAACTGAAACTGAAGCTGAAGCTGCGTGTGCATAAAAGTTATACGAAAAAATAATAGACACGCAGATTGCCGCCACCAGATAAGATAATTTTCGAAATACTTTTTGCATTTTCTCCTAATTTTTAAACAAAAAGCCCCGCTGAAAATTCGCGAGGCCATAGCTAAATGCCATAGCTTATATCGTAAACCGACTGTAGCAAATAAAAATTTCTTGTCAACCCCCCTGCACTACCCTAAAAAAACAAGGTCCCGATATATTCTCGGGACCTTGCCCTCCTTGAAGATTACATAATTCCTCCTTTTATCTCATTTGGCCTACTAAGCTACCAAATACACTATCGTACATTGACTCCTTTGAACCAAATAACTGAACGTAAACAGTTGTTTTCTTACCATCAAGAACACCTGATTTTTGGGCAAATCCGAAATCAGAATATTTATCTGAAAGAATATTTTTTAAATGTGAAGGGCTTTTGACCCAAGCATCCATCGCCTGCTCAACATTGTCAAAATCAGCAGCAAGATTCTCGCCCGCAAACTTATAAGAATAACCTTCGGAAATTATAAAATCCCAACCTTTTTTACCAGTAGGTGAAGTATGGTCAAAATAACCACCGGCAAAAATATCTTCCGCTTTATCTTCGGCAGCTTTTGCCAATAAATCATTCCAAACCAATACATTTCTGCCGTTTTTTACTCTAAGTTCATTAACAAGATTAAGAGCGAGCGAACCAGATGATGAAACATAAGAGGCAGAAGTTTTGTTTTGATTATTTATCGTCAAAACAATAATAAGAACAGAAAACAAATAAAGAGTAGAGATGAGAGCTGTTTTAAATATTTTTTTCATTTCCCCTCCAAATTCACGATCGTCAATTAACTTAATATTAATATAACATGTTATATAAAAAATGTCAAGTCCTGACAAAACGTTGGGGCACAGACCCCGCTGGCATAAATCTACAAAAAAATAAAAACCACCTGAAAATACGGTGGTTGAGCAAGTTTGTACCAAGCATGCTATAACAAATGGTGCGCGTTTTTGGAAAAATTAGAACTCATTTCAAAGAAAATTGTAAATTTCTCTCGCTGTCGCTCAAGCAAGAAAAGGATCATGTTGTGTCCTTGCTACACCTGCCCGTGCACGGACACAGTATTTCCCACTATATTTTTTCTTCCGGTTCCTCTATATAATATCTAACTATTTCGGGCTTTACCTCTGGTAAACTAATTTCTGTTTTAGCCACTCTTTGGACAGAAATCTCGGGTCTTTCTTTTTGTTTCCTGTCGTGTGATTCTAAAATAGCGTACTTTTCTGGCGCCACCTTCCGCAGTCTTTCCGGCTCATAAATATATGCAACTAGACTATCACAAATATCTTCTTCTATATTTTGTTTGGCGTAAGTTGTAATGCATTGATCGGGCTGAAGAGGATACTGTCCTTGCGGGCTCATTTCACCCGTTATTTTATTAAACCAACGATTTTCACCATTCGGGGCTTTTCTTATTTCCCATTCTTCTTCATTGTCGAAACAATAAGCCCACTGAAATTTTTCTCTCCACTCATCTTCAAATTGAGCTTGTATTAAATGGCCTAATTCATGAATAAACGTCCCCTCAAAATTGGAAGCCAATGTTATTCTGTGAGGGATGGTTTCCATTCCTCGAGGCATAAATCTAAATGCTCGATATTCCCTCATCGCTATTCCATTTATTGGATAATGTTCATTATCTGCCAGTAAACTTGGCGGTTGCACATTATCTACTAATATCCATCTAATTTTATCTAAAACATCGGGAAATCTTGCTACCAGTTCTTGAAAAACTTTTACCGCTCGTGCAACGTGGTCATCAGAAAATGGTCTTTCCGCATTGAAGTTATAGACCGTTATTGCACTACCATTGATTGCAAATTCTAATTGCTCGGCCGGCAATCCTTTTTTTCTCCAATATTCTGATGTAAACCACTGTTTTGCTTCATGCTCTCTTCTTACCAGTTCAACAATTTCTTCATCTGTTCTTGGCGGATTTTCTTGACCTGCAAATACAATAGGCGAAACACGCCACTCTCTATATTGCGCATCATCTGGGTTTTGCACACGCTGATAAGTAAAAGGCAATTCTGGTAAAATCTCCCTCTGTTCAATTGATTCTGGTTGTGGTTCCCCTACTTCCATAATTAAATTTTAATTTTATGAGTTAATTTATTCTGCAAACCTTGGTTTTATTATACTTTTTCTACTGATTTTGAAAAAGTTAACCGCTATTCTTTGAGAATTTTGTATATTGATATAGCCAAACTTGTCTTTCGGATTTTTAAATAGCCATCTCGGGCAGATCCGAAAGGGTTTAACTACAACCGGGGTAGCCATTTAAGCTATTCTTTAAAATTCTTACGTTTTTCTTTGGACAAAATCGTTTCTGATTTTATACAGCTCAAGCCGACTTTTTCTGAAGAGCAGCTGGTAGGGCGCCGCACTCAACGAATTCGCAATTTTCCAAATGGTGCGCGTGGATGGATTCGAACCATCGACCTGTCGCTTATAAGACGACTGCTCTAACCGCTGAGCTACACGCGCAAAACTAAACCAAATCTGAAAAAACAATACCAAAAGAGCCCAAAATTATCAACGTCTTTTCGTCTTAAAACCACCTTTTAAGCTCTTGTCTTTCAAATTTATAATCAGTATTATTTAAATAGATAAATGGAAGAAAATACTCCTCAAGGGGGAAAAGAAACAAAAACTATATCCAAAAAACGAAAAAGCTATGGGTTACATCTCGTAGCTGTTTTTGTTGCCATTTTAGCAATTTTACTCGTTTTTTACGGCTCAATTACCTATGCGTGCCTTGATAAATCACTTCCCGGCCTTAAAATCTACAACCAAAACATTGGATTCAAGAAAAAAAATGAAATCAGCTCACAGCTTCAAAAAATCAACCAAGACCTCCAAAAACAAAAAATTACCTTATCAACTGATGAAGGAAAAACCCAAACAAAATTTTATGCTGACCTAGGGATAAATATTGACACAAAAAAAACCACCCAGAAAATCCTTGAGTTTGGGAAAATTAGAGGCATCTTCCCATCGCCAGCTTATATTATTGCCTTAGCTAGCCAGAAACATTTCATAAGTCCAATTGTCATCTGGGAAGGCAATCCGCAAAAAACTTTGGGAGAGCTATTTCCTGAAAAGCAAGAAGCACAAAATCCATCCTTGAAAATTGAAAATGAACAAGTCCAAGTCGTGCCTGAACAAGAAGGTTTTGAAATCAATATTGGAAAATTGAAAAATGATATTGAGCATTGTTTTTTAACAAGATGCCAAACAAAAATTATCGCTTCAAAAACTTTCAAAAAAAGTAATATTTCAACAAGAGACCTTACCCCTTTTTTGCCGGAAATTTCAAATTTTATTAACAGCAAGATTACCTTTCAGGCAGGCAGCAAAAAAATCTACCCCAAAAAAGAAGATCTCATTAAATTTGTTGATGTTGAAAGAACAGTTTTAGGACAAAAACTGGCTTATTCTGACCAAGCAATTGATGATTATTTAAATTCAATTGCTGGAAATGTTAATGTTAAGGCAAAAAAGAAAAAAATTTCAACAGTGGACAATTCAGTTATTTCTGAAGGCCAAGAAGGTGTTGAACTTAAAATTAGCGAGAGTAGAAATAACATTAAAAAAGCTCTTGAAAACCGCCAGAAAACAGTTTCATTGGCTGTGGGTATAGCTCCAGTTGTTGAGGAATATGTTTCCCCCGGCAACACTCCCGGCAAATACCCCGGAAAATATATTGAAATCAATCTTTCCGAGCAAAATCTTTACACCTTTGAAGGCACAAGACTGCTTAATACTTACAAAATATCAACCGGCAAGTGGTCAATGCCAACTCCAGAGGGAGAATTTACAATCAACAATAAAGATCCGCGAGCTTACTCAGCCACTTACAAATTGTATATGCCTTACTGGATGTCATTTATCGACTCAAAATATGGAATTCACGAATTGCCGGAATGGCCAGATGGAACCAAAGAGGGCGAAGGGCATCTTGGAACTCCTGTTTCACACGGCTGTGTCAGGCTTGGTCGCGGCGCCGCCCAAGAGGTTTATGACTGGGCTGAAATTGGCACTCCTGTTTATATTCACAAATAAAACTATAATACAAAAACCCGCCGACTGGCGGGCTTTTGTATTTATTGCACAATACTTTAGCTCTTGCAATTTCTATTTCTTGCTTGGCTTCTTCACTTCAAGCTTTCTCGCCTTTCTCTTTTCAATCTTCGGGATGACGATTTCAAGCACTCCGTCTTTTACCTCTGCTTGAGCTTTATCTGCATCAACATAAGAAGGAAGCCCGATTACCCTTGAAAAGGCTCCATAAGAGCTTTCAAGGTGGTAATAATCTTCTCTCTTGGTTTCTTCTTTGTGCTTTCTCTCCCCTCTGATAATGACTTTGTCGTCTTCAACCTCAACATCAATATCTTCTTCCTTGACTCCGGGAACATCAACTTCAATCACAAGCTCTTTGTCATTCTCTCTAATCCCAACATTTGGATGAAAAAGATCAGAGGTTTTTCTTGTCAGGGAAGACGGCTCTTCAAAAAATTTATCAACCATCTCCCTCATTGACATTATCTCCCTCAAAGGTGACCATGGTAATAAATCTCTTGCCATTTTTGCCTCCTTTCTTTTATTATTATTATTATTATTATTTACTTGATCGCGAAAGATAAATTCAACAGGCATTTCAAAAACCCTAGAGATTTTCAAGGCCAGAGCAACCGAAGGAATACATTTTCCAGACTCCAAGGCAACTATTGATTGCCTTGAAACCCCTAACTCTTCGGCTAACTCTCCTTGAGTAAGATCAGCCATTTCTCTATAGCGACGAAGATATGAGCCAAAATTCTTCTTTACTTTCATACTAACTAAATTGTAAAGTAAACTTTACAATTTGTCAAGTGAGTTATAGTGAATTACCATCACCCCTCTAAGAACTAAAAGTTAAGAATTTGCAGGTTCCGCCACCCCGCGAATGCTTCAGCGGCTCGCGTTTTCTACGATCTCGGCTTGCTACTTTGCGCATATAAAAATTTTTTGCGCCATAACCAAGCCAGCAAGCCTGAGATAGTTTCTTCAAGGAATATGATATTCGCCACTTACTTCTTTATCTACTTCTTCTTCTTCAATTTATCTATTTCAATTTCTATTTCAATTGGGACAATTTTGCGCAAAACTCTCGGATGAGAAGTTACAAGTTCGCCTACAATCCGCCCGATATCTGAAGGTCTCAAAATTTTCTCAAGCTCTTCTTCGGATAACTCAACCGCTTTATTCAGAAATGGAGTATCAACTGAAGTGGGACAAACAGCAGTCACTCTCACGCCTGTGCCTTTAAGTTCTTCAAAAAGAGCATCTGTTAATCCCACTACCCCAAACTTACTAGCGCAATATGCGCCTTCTCCTGCCTTACCCCTTAGTCCAGCCATTGAAGCGAGATTAACTATATAACCGCTTTTTTTGAACTTCATCAGCGGCACCACATTTTTGCAAACCAAAAAAACACTGCGCAAGTTGGTATCAATCATTTTGTCAAATTCTTCAACTGGAGTATTTTCAATCTTATCTACAAAATATACCCCTTGACAATTAATCACAACATCAATTGAACCAAATTTTTCTTGAGCAGTTGAAATGGCTCTTTTAATATCAACCTCTCGGGTTGCATTAGTTGGGATAAAAAAATCCGCCACTTTCGTATCTGTCGGCCTAATATCAGCAATTGCAACAGCAAAACCAAGATGCTTTAGAGTTTGGGTAATTGCCGAACCGATTCCTCCCGACCCTCCAAAAATAATAACTGACTTCATATTCTCTCCTTTTGCGCTTGGGTCAAACCACCAACAGATCTGCTAAGTTTTGTTAGCTTCAAAGTTACATTACCTAAATCTGAAGCTCGACTGATGCGAATAAGTTTAGAGCGAGAACTGACATATCCGGGCTTTGAGGCATCAAAACGATAAAGCCCCGGGTCTAAACTTAAAATAAATTTACCATCATCTCCAGTGACAGCTGTTGACTTAATCTTACCTGCCGCATCAAGAACTCTAATTATCACCAATCCCAGAGGCTCCCCATCATCTCCGGTCACAATTCCATAAGTTCGTTTCTTAAAAAGATACTTAACTTCCAATGCCCACAAAACAATATAAATAGCTACGATAAGCCAATCAAACCATAAGCCCCGCTCTACTACCAGATAGATTGCAGCTAAAGTTCCTATTGCCATAATTGGCAGACGAATCGCCTCAAATAACCTCTGAATAGCTCTAATAACTGAAACAGCAGAAATATCTATAACATTAAGATGAGTCGGATCCATAGGAATATTAATGTTAATAGGAGCTTTGTCTTGAGCTTCAGGCGTATTGACTTCAATTTCCCCGCCTCTGTAAATATTGGCAAACCTACCGTCAGAAGAGCCCAAAACAATATGGCTTGGAAAATTAAAGCCAAAACGTGAAGCAGTTATTGAATAGCGTCCTGAAGGAACGAGAAAGCCAAATTCTCCTTTTTCATTTGAGCTTATTGTTTGTCTTAAACGGCCATCAGGTTCAGAAAAAACCCGCAAAACAACTCGCGAAAGAGGTTTTTTGCTCACCGTATCATAAACCACTCCCCACGCTGGCTTTTGGCGAGGCCAAACAGGAGGAGCAAAAAGATGAGAAACTCTTGCGAAAGTTCTCTCAAAAGCTGGTGCGTCTGCCGCAATAGTTTCTGGATATGTTCCCCGTGCAAAAGGATAAGAGATTCTGGAAAGAATATTGGCAATCATTGGAATAGTAGCTGCCAATGTCAAAAGATAAGTAGCCAAAGCGGCAAAAAGAGAGCCAAGAACCAAAAGAGTGTTAGCAATTGTGCCAGCCTTGCCAGCTTCTCCTATGCCGCTACCGCCTATGCCGCCACTTAAGCCTTCCTCCCCACCTTTAATTTCAAAGCTATCCGACATACACGAGCTAATCATTTCCCCGCTGTCAGCAAAACCATCTATCTTTAGCATAGCCCGCGGTGTCGCATAAGCTTGAACCGCTTTTACTTGAGCAACTCCTTGGTTTTCAACAGAAACAGCCAAAAGATTATCAAAGCTTGCACCGTTATTTTTGGAAAGATAAATATTAACTTTTTTAACATCGCCCGATGCTTGATTGCCATTCAGCCATAAAACTTGATAAGTATTGCCTACTTTCCAAGTATCTCCTTTTTTGGGGCTGATAATGGTATTCAAACACTGTTTGGTAGTCGTTTTAGTTGTAGAATTTTGATTGCCACAATCTGAAATTTTGAAAAAATCTGACATAAAGGCAAAATTATTCCAAGCACCGACATCTTTCCAGCTAGAATCTCCAAATCTTTCCGCCTTAGTGAACTTATTTCCCCAGCTGTACATAGGATATTGATAAACATGCGCTAAAACTGCCGCTTGGTCAGTCAGATATGAGCTATCACTAGGAAAAGGCAAAGTAAAATTTACCTTAAGATATTTTAGTGAGTTGCGGGAAACATTTACCCATGTCCCCCCAGTATAATCAAGGTCAGAAATCACACGAGTATAATTTTTTCCACCATCCAGAGTTAAATAAATATCATGAAAAAAATTTTTTTTGCCGCTTAAGTAATAACCTATCAGATCCCTATAATAAACCATATACGAAAAAGAAGCGGTATTTCCCAAGCAAACATTATCGGGATGAGTAAAAATCCCGTCTCTAAAAACATCATCGGTATATATCTTAGGTGTAGATGTGACAGTAGCTGTGGCTGTAGGTGTAGCAGTAGAAGTGGTGGTTGATGTGCTGGTTGGAGTTGCAGTTAAGCTGCTGCTACCGTAAATAAAGCTTGCCTCATCTGAATAATTACTCCAAACATTGTGGTTATCTTGATAGCGAACTTTCCACCAATATGTTTCTCCCACAGTAAAATAACTTGCAGGAATAGTAATTGAAACCAAATTAGTCGTATCAGTGCCAGAATCATAAATAGTAGTGGTTGAGTTTCGCACTACCCACTGGCTGGCTTTATGCGTATCTTCTGAGTCTGGATCGGAAAAACTAGAAGCAGTTAAAGTAACAGAATCCAAGGCGTAAGCTTTTTGCGGATGATAACTGAGATAACTTAATCCAAGAACTAATATTACTAAAAGAACCCAACAAAAATATCTGCGAATACCCAAAAAATTGAAGAGCAATCCTCCTTGTTTCATTGCTTAATATTTTACACTAAAAAAATACTATGACCAACACCCCTTGCAAAAAAAAATTAAAAATATAAGATGTAAAATGTAAAAATAAAAGAAAGGAACTATGTCATACGGGGAAATTAGCAAACTAATTGAAAAAACTTCAAAAACTTTGAAACTAAATGACGAAATAACCAAGAGAATTGTTGAGCCGGAAAGAATTATTGAAGTAAATTTTCCGGTTAAAATGGATTCCGGAAAAATCAAAATTTTCAAAGGATTTCGTGTTCAACACAACAGCGCCCGCGGCCCATACAAAGGCGGAATCCGCTATCATCCCCAAGCTAACCTAGAAGAAGTAAAAATTTTGGCGGCGCTGATGAGCTTAAAAACTGCGGTGGTTGATATTCCTTTTGGCGGGGCAAAAGGCGCGGTGATGGTAGAGCCAAAAGAACTTTCCCAAAGTGAGCTTAAACGTTTAACTGAAGGTTTTGCCAGAGCCATCGCTGATGCTATTGGCGAGCAAAAAGATATCCCCGCCCCCGATGTCAACACCAACCCGCAAATTATGCGCTGGTTCAGGCATGAGTATGAGAAAATTACGGGCAAGACGGCGCCCGGCGTTGTTACTGGAAAAGGAATAAGGGATGGCGGAATCAAAGTGAGAGACGAGGCAACGGGACTCGGCGGAGCAGCGGTTATTCAGGAAATCGCCAAAATTTTAGACAAAAATCCAAAAAACATTACTGTTGCTGTCCAAGGGTTCGGCAATGTCGGAAGTCATCTCGCCCACCATCTTTATCATATGGGTTTTAAAATTATTGCAATTGCGGATATTGACGGCGGAGTAATGCACGAGGACGGTCTTGACTATCACACAATCTACCGCGAGCATAAGAGCGGCCAGAAAATTAAAAACCTTTGCTTTTGCGATATACACGGTCCATCGCGCGACTGCTACACAGTCTCGGCGCAAGAAGTTCTTGAAACAAAAGCGGATATCTTGGTGCCGGCTGCAATTGGCGAGCAGATAACAAAAGAAAATGCCCACAAAATCAAGGCAAAAATAATTGTTGAAATGGCTAATCATCCTGTTGTAGAAGACGCCGAAAATATTCTCAAACAAAAAGGAATTATTGTAGTCCCTGACATTCTTGCCAATGCAGGAGGTGTGCTTGCAAGCTTTTACGAGTGGCAAGAAAATGTGCAAGGGGTTAAAATGGATTATCAAACCGCCCAAAAGAAACTAACTGATAAAATGAAAAAAGCGACCAGTAAAGTCCTAACAGTCGCCAAAAAAGAAAAAATTACGATGCGCGAAGCCGCTTATCTGATTGCGGTGCAAAAAATTGTCAGAGCCCTAAAAAAATAATTTAGCCAATAATCTGAAAAATTGTAAGCAGCCCAACTAGAGCCATCATTGCAGTAATCATCCAACCCACTAAGGTAGTAAATTTGTGATTTACCCTGTCGCCCATAATTTTTTTATTTGAACTTAAAACAACAATCATTGCTAAAATAACCGGTGCAACCAAGCCGTTAATGACTGCTGCCCAAATTAGCGCTTTAATTGGGTCAAGACCGACAAAATTCAAAATCAGCCCAACTAAAACCGATATAATTATCAGCCCGTAAAAAGAATATGCTTGGCGCAATTTTTTGTGCAGACCTTCTCTAAAACCAAAGCTTTCAGCAAAAGCATAGGAGCTTGAACCGGCCAAAACCGGTATCCCCAAAAGGCCCGTCCCGATAATTCCAATAGTAAAAAGAAAATAAGAAGCGTCTCCGGCAAAAGGACGCAAAGCCTCCGCCGCTTGAGCGGCTGTTTTAATGTCAGTAATTCCACTGGCGTTCAATACTGCTGCGCAAGCCACAATAATAAAAAACATCACTAAATTTGAAAAAAACATACCAGAAAAAATATCAAGACGCATTTCTTTTATTTCCTCATCGGTAACTTCATCTTGGCGCAACTTGATATTGGTTCTGCCCCGCTCAATCGCCTCTTCCACTTCTTGAGATGTCTGCCAGAAAAACAAATATGGTGATATAGTAGTTCCCAAAACAGCGCAAACAATAAAAATAAAATCTTTGTTAAATGAAAAAGTCGGCCTAATTGTCTGAATTAATATTTCCTTCCAATTAAGACCCTCAATCATCAAAACTGAAAAAACATAAGCCAGCAATATCAGGGAGAGCCACTTGAGATATTTGGCGTACTTTTGATAAGAGCTAAAAATTTGAAGAAATAAAATAAGAACGGCAAATACCACAACTAAAAATGAAAAGCTTAATTGTGCGAAAAGAAGACGGGTAGCCGCAGCCATCGCTCCCAAATCAGCTCCGATGTTAAATGCATTGGCAATAAAAAGAAGCAAAGTGGAAATGTAGAGCACGGAGCGTGGAAAATGAATTCTAATATTGGCGGCCAAGCCCCGACCTGTGACCAGACCAATTCTCGCGCACATTTCCTGCACTGCGGCCATTAAAGGAAAAGTAAAAGGCGCGAGCCAAAGCAAACGATAACCAAACTGTGAGCCGGCTTGAGAATAGGTAGCAATTCCAGAAGGATCGTCATCTGAGGCGCCAGTAGTTAACCCCGGTCCCAGCATCTCCCAGTAATCTTTGGCTTTTTTTAAATGTCTTTCCGAGACAGCTGCCTTCCCGATTTTTTTTGACTCTTCAATTGTTTTGTCTAAAACTTTTGCCGGCGTTTCTACTACTTTTTCAATAATTTTTTTAGCCATCTTGATCCCCCTTTACAACCTTTTATTTCAAGATTATTCAAACTAGTAACAACCTAAACTGCGCTGAATTTTAGCTTTGAACTTTTGATGAATTGACAAAAGTAAAAGCGATAACGCCAATGACAATCTCAGCTACTGCAATCCATTCTATTTCACCTGCCCAAGTCCAGCCGGGAATAAGGGCGCAAACTCCGCGAGCAATAAGAAAGATTGAAAGAATAAATAAAACCTTTTTAAGCATTTTGCCTCCCTATTTTGCTTTTAACTTTTTACTTAAATCTAAATGTTTTGGCTACGGCTGCAATTTCCTTCTCGGTAATCTGCGCTAGCTCCGGCGGCGGGGTTTCAAGCGCCTGATAAACAAAAGTATAATCACCAGACCTGCCTAATTCTGTAGCTGGTACTTTGCCTTTTGCAGAATCGTCCCACACTTCTGTCTTATAAACAAGTATGCTCATCAGTACTTTATCGTCAAGTACAAAATCTATTTTTGCCTCTGATCCATTTATAGGAATAGCTTCTTTCGCTTGATATCCCCTCCAGACATCGGAAAATGTCAGTTCAAACCCATATTTTGAGTTTCTATAAATATGCCAATCAGAAACGGCAGTCGCAGAAGAGTCCAAAGACGAAACAGAAGACGAAGTCGGGCTTGCCGAAACGTCGGCTGTGCTGATATCGGTAGAATATTGACTTGAGGTCTCATCGTATTTCTTATTTTCTTGGCGAATCAGCACAGCCGCAACAGTTCCCACAATACTGGCCACTGCAATAATAACGAGAGCAATCTTATATTTTATTTTCATTCATTTTAATTTTAACATAAAAAAGAGGGAGGGTGTAAACCCTCCCCAGAAACAAGGCAAGAGGTTAGACCTCTCGCCAGCTAATTATATCGCCCGGCCTGACCAGACAGCGCCTTGCCGAGCAAAGCGGCAACCGGCCATTGACCAAGTAGTGAAGATCACCTTGTAATAAGCCAACTGCAGTGACCAGTTCGCCTCTCAATCTTACCCTTACTTGCCGGCTTGTCTCACTCAAGACATTTCCGTTTCTCCTAACTCTGAAAGTATAAGTCAGACCGCGACCAGCAGAGCTAAACTGCGGAACACACCCGAAAACAACTATCCCCGCAATTTCTTTAAAATAGCAAGAAAGAAACTCGCGCCTTGTCAAGGTTCATCACATCCTTTTTTTGTTGGCTGTCTGATCTTATGCCGGTTTTTCAAAAGGGCAAAAGCCCCAAAAATGAAAAAGTTAAAAAGAAAAATAACCCCCAAAACCAAAAGAACCTTTTTAGAATTTAGTGGCCCGTTGAAAATATTGGAGAGCCGCTCAACAGCAGAGATGCTTTTCTCTTCTGCTGCTCCTTTGACCTGCTTTTTTTCTTCCTCTTCCGGAGGGGAAAGTTCTACCTTAGAAGTTTCCGGCGTATAAGCCGTGGAAACGGCTAAGGGTGATGTCTCAATCTGAACAGCGGCGACTTTAGGTGAAGAATCGACTACTGACGGCGAGGCAGAGTCTTTGGTATTTTGTAAAAAGCAAATTTCATCAAAACTCAAGAGAGGAAGGTTGGCGTCTGAGGAAGAAATTTTCCATCCGTCAACCTGCCCTGCAACAACCTGTGAAGTCAGCGCGCCAACCAGAGAATATATCCACTTACCATCCTTGAGTTTCCAATATGACCAATATTTATCCCCAGCTGACATTTCCCAAGCAGATTTCGTCTTTTCTCCATCAATTTCTATTACAAATCCCTGATCCTGTTGGGGCGCAAAACCAGCTTTTTCCAAAAGCAAATATCCAGAAATTGACGGTTCCTCAAAAGAAACACATCGATACTTGATCTGACCATCAGAATGAACAACCACCACCCCCGCTTGATTTTCTGCCTTGGAGCTCGCTGGATAAAAAAGAAAAAGAGAAGCTAATATTAGAACAAACCAATTTTTCATTTTGCTTTAAGCAATTTTAGCTCCAGCCATTTAGCACCTACCCCTGCTGAAAAAGAAGAAAGGCAAATCAGCGGTAGCCAAAACCAGTTAAATTTTGCTTCTCTTTGATTTTGCTCGCCTTTGACATCTGGCTGGGAATTATCTTGAGCTTGGGCTTGAACGGTTTGTGATTTAACCAAAACAGCCGATGGAATTGCCTTATAAGAAGAATTTTTTTCTTTTTCTTGCGGCTGCGGAGTTAATGATTGAATAGGTTGAACAAGAGCTTCAGGGGTTGATGGAAACGAAGGCATAACTGTCGGAGTTGGACTAGAAGTAAAAGTCAGACTTGGCTGAGGAGTCGGACTGATGGCACTTTGATAAAAATTTTTCAGATTTTCTCCCTTAAAAGCAAGGGGCTTTTTATTCAAAGCAACCAGAACAATTGAAGTGGTCCAAACAGGATTCATCTTGCCATAGTCAGAAGAAAAAGAGTAAGAACCATCTTCATTTCTTAAACCCGCAAGATCATCAAGAATTGTTTTGCCATCTTTTTGCCAAAAAGCATCATTTGGGTCTTCGCCTAAGGCATAAATTGCTTCAACTGCATAAGCGTCGGAAAAAGCATCTGATGATGTTGTCCAAGAAGATGAATCATATTTTATTCCTCCAGTTTCACTCTGAAGTGATTTAAGATAATTTTTGGCGGCGATAATACTTTTATCGTCTTTAGCTACGCCGGAAAGCGTCAAAGCTTGAATGGTTTGTGCGGTCATATTGGATTCAGTCCCCCCTCCTGAATCCCATCCGCCATCGGCTTTTTGTTCTTGTAAAATATAATTTATAGTTTTTCCATCAACTGTCTCCCCAGCAGAACGTAAAGCCAGCACGCCGAAAACAGTGCTAATAATATTTGAGCCAATTTTCCCTGTCTGGGGATCTTCAAAGCTCCTGATTTTGTCAATAAGGGAACAGCCGGCAATATTTCGCGGGTTACCTCCAGAAACAGAAACAACTAGAGCTCCCCTCTCAAGATCAGTGATATTGGTGTTTTGGCAGATATCTTTAAGGGCGTAAGAAAGAAGATCAGGACTGGAATCAGTCTTTTTTACTGTCGCTGGATTAAAATCCCCGGTGGCAAAAGCAATTGCTCCCCACGCTGACTGCAATGCTTGAGGTTCGTCAATATTTTCCTCATTTAGCCCGCCAGAAGCCGGGTCTTGAAAAGAGTATAAATACTGAAGCGATTTATCAATTTGATTGTTTGCTAATGCCAAAGCAGAGAATCCTAGAGAAATAATCAAGACTAGGACAAGATAGAATCTTTTCATTTTTCCTCCTCGGGAGAGATGCATGAATTGGTTTTCCGACTATACGGTAGCGGGACTGTGACGGAATTTCCGCCAGTTGGCGAATCACCGCGCTTGCCCAAAGCATGCCGATTAATTTTGTATTGCCATTGAACTAAAAGTATCTATCTTTGTCAAATATCTTCCCATTTTGCGCTTTGGATTGTCATTTTGGGTTTTGCTTTTTGCTCTTTGCGTTATGTTATATATCTTATATAACTTTGTTCGGTATTCTGATTTTTTATACATATTTTTGTTCGGGTTGATTTGACACCCTGTGGATAACTTGTGAAAAACTTTTAGTGATTGTGGAAAAACTAAAACTTTAGAAAACCAAAACAAAAAGTCCCCGTTTTTACCGGGGACTTTTTGTTTATGTCTACTTGGGACCTTAAACTCGGCCGCGATCGTCAGACCTTCTCGGTCTGGCAACATTCACGGTCAGTGCTCTTCCTCCAACATCCTTGCCGTTCATCGCTTTGATTGCGGCATCAGCCATCTCAGGGGTCTCACAAGTTACAAAACCAAAACCTTTGGAACGGTTTGGATTGTACTTGTCAGTAATCACCTTGGCCTCAACAACTTTGACCCCCTCAACTTCAGAAAATATTCTCGAGAGTTCATTGTCGTCTACGGAATAAGGAAGATTTCCCACATAGAGCTTGCTTTTATCTTCTTGCTCTTCCATGTGTGAATCCTTATATTTTTTTGCTCGACCTATTTTCAAAGTAATTATCATTATTATACCTTAATTCCTAAAAAAGTCAACCTATTGTATGGCTCGCGCGCTTCGCCTTGCTTTTTAGAGATATTTTCGGTAGAATTCGAAAAGGAAATTTTAAATTCCTTTCAAATTCCGGAGTAGCTCAATTGGCAGAGCAACTGGCTGTTAACCAGTGGGTTGTCGGTTCGAGTCCGACCTCCGGAGCCAAGTTTTGCTAAAGTCAAAAGTTTTGAAAATGGCAAGTCGCATTCTAAAGGCACGCAATAAATATCAAGCTGTGCTATTATATAAAAAGAATGCGTTATTCGGCTAATTTACGTGTCTCGCGACGATACAATATCCTCAAAGACCGCTTTGGAAAAAGTGCTGTCGTGCCAATTTTTTTGGCTCTAGTTTTCATCGTCTTAATCCTTATCATTAACTTTGCCCATTTAAGTGTTGAGCAGTTAATAGGAGGTTTTCTCGTCAGCTTAGTCAGAACCTCAATCGCTTATCTTATAGCGCTTATTTTTGCTCTCATTATCGCTCTTTTGGTTACAGCCAACCAAAAGTTTGAGAATATTTTACTGCCCATTTTTGATGTTCTGCAGAGTTTCCCGAGCTTTGCTCTTTTTCCCGTTTTGGTTCAAGCCCTGCGCAACTCGCCCGAGATGGTCATCATCAGTGTCCTTTCAATCACCATGATCTGGCCAATTCTTTTTTCAATTATTGGCGGAATCAAAAATCGCCGCGAAGATTTAGAGGAAGCAGCAACAATTTTCGGGGCGACTGGCTTCAAACGGCTGATTCATTTCACCCTGCCGCTTTTATTTCCTTCAATTGTCACCGGCTCAATTGTCGGCTGGGGCGAGGGCTGGGAATTTATCATCGGCGCAGAACTTTTTGTTAAAGTCAATATCGGCGTTGGAAGCTATCTTGGAACCTTGGGCGAAAATCAGCAGAATCTTCTGCTGGCATTTGGTATTGTGGTGCTTCTTCTTTTGCTTTTTATCATCAACAAAATTGTCTGGCTACCGCTGCTGCAGAAAGCAACGGAGTTTGAATCAGAGGCATAAATGGACAAAGACACACTTATCAAAGTCGTCAATATTGAAAAGCATTTTTTTGTTGAGGGGAAAAAACAAGAAGTCCTCAAGGATATTAATTTTGAAGTTAAAAAGGGAGAATTTCTGTGTCTTGTCGGACCCTCGGGCTGTGGGAAATCAACCTTGCTTCGCATTGTTAGCTCGCTTATGAAAGCTGATGCTGGAGAGGTAAAACTCAACGGCCGGCCCAAAATGGCTATGGTCTTTCAAAACTTCGCGCTATTTCCATGGTTGACTGCAGAACAGAACGTCGGCTTCGGATTGCGGATGCATGGAATAAAAAAAGAAGAAATTGCAGAGATTACACATCAAAACATTGAGGCAATGGGTTTAGCCGGATTTGAAAAAAAGCATCCCAAAGAACTTTCAGGCGGCATGAAACAGCGTGTCGGAATTGCCAGGGCGCTGGCAATCAAGCCGGATGTCTTACTGCTTGACGAACCATTTTCTTCTCTTGATGTTTTTACTGGCAACAAACTACGGCATGACCTTCTTTCTATTTGGGAAAAAGAAAAAATCACCCTGCTGATGGTTTCACATCTCATTGAAGAAGCAGTGGAGCTCGCAGACCGGGTCATTGTCTTAACCTCTCAACCGGGGCAAATCAAACAAATAGTTCCAATCAAACTTCCCCGACCAAGAAAAACGAGGTCAGCAGAATTTTTCAAATATGCTGACCAATTAGAAGAGCTTATCGTCAACCCAATGGCCAAGTAGGCGCCTTGTGGTGTCTAAACCAAGAAACAATTTGGCTTTTCGTTTTTAAGCGAGCCAATATCTCTTGAAGAAACTTGCGCAGCCCCGCCAGCTTGGTTCCCGAGCTTGCCGAGGGATGGCGGGGCGAGCACGTAGGAAGCGCTTGCCGCTGGAGCAAGCGACTTCCGGTTCTGAAAGAGATGATTGGCGAGCGGATTATTCCAAGATGCTACTGGCAGAGATAAACCTCCTCGTTTTGGTATAATAAATTTGCTAAGGAGGAAATTGAACCAAACTTTTTTGTTTGAATTTGGAACAATTTTAGTGGTAGCGGCGGCGCTCGGAGTTGTCGCCCGGTATTTTCGCCAGCCGCTTATTCTTGCTTATCTTATAGCTGGCATTTTAATCGGCCCTTTTGCCTTTGGGCTCATCAAAGACAACAAAATTATTGAGAACTTTGCGGAAATCGGCATTGTCTTTTTGCTTTTTTTAGTTGGTCTTGAGCTTAACCCGCGCAAATTAATTGAAATTGGAAACACGGCGCTTCTAGCCGCCTTTTTCCAAATCATATTTTCGGGGGCTTTTTATTTTTTGGCCGCTAAATTATTTGGCTTTCCAAGCATCTCGGCCGTATATCTGGCTGTGGCTTTGACTTTCTCCTCAACCGCCATTATTGTAACTCTTCTTTCAAACCGCAATGACCTTGACTCGCTCCACGGAAAAATTCTGGTGGGGATTCTTTTGATTCAGGACTTTGTCGCCATTTTTCTGTTGACGGTGATGTCCGGGCTCAACTCAGGAGGCGGCGGTTCTATTTTTTACGAGCTTGGCGTGAAAATTATCATTCGGGCAATTATTATCTTTGCCCTCACATATTTGGTTAGCAAATATGTCCTCCCTCCTATCTTCCGTCGGATTGCCCGCTCGCAAGAGCTTCTTTTTTTATCAAGTTTGGCATGGTGTTTTTTCTTAGCGGTCGTTGCCTTGTCTCTTGGCTTCTCGTCTGAAATTGGCGCTTTTCTGGCTGGCGTGTCGCTGGCGACTCTTCCCTACAGCACCCATATTGCCGCCAAAACCCGGCCTCTGCGGGATTTTTTCCTTATGATTTTCTTTATTTATCTTGGCACCAATCTTATCTTTGCAGACCTTGTTAAGAGCATTTACCCGGCGATTGTTTTTGCGCTTCTAATTTTAGTTGTCAACCCAGCAGTGGTGGCCTTGGTTGTTTCTGCTTTGGGATATCGCAAAAGAACGAGCTTTTTAACTGGCATTACCTTAACACAAATTTCTGAATTCTCTTTTCTTGTGGTGGTGCTCGGGTCAAAGCTGCAGATTTTGCCTAAGCAAGCTCTGACTTTGACTTCTTTAATTGCAGTAATTACCGTTTGCATTTCAACATATTTAATTTCAAATGGCAACCGGCTTTACCATTTCCTGCGGCCCCATTTAGCGTTTTTGAACTTCGGCAACAAGAAAAAAGATTATCTTTATAATTTTCCAGAACAACTTGAGGACCACATTATTCTTATCGGCTACCACCGCATAGGCAGAATTATTTTTGAAACCCTAAAGAAAAATGGCGAAAAAGTAGCAATCATTGATTATGACCCTCGCCGAATTGAAGAATTGATTGAACAAGGCGTTAACTGCACCTACGGAGATGCAGTTGACCACGATATTGTTGAGCAACTCAACCTCAAGCAGGCAAAAATGGTTATTTCAACCATTGATAAATTTGAAGAAAGCGAGCTGATTTTGAAAACTTACCGGGAGATAAATAGGCGCCTTAAGTTTATTGTCACAGCTGGCAATGCGGAGGAAGCGCTAGAGCTTTATGGGGCAGGAGCGGATTTGGTGATTGTGCCTTCGCTAATTTCGGGCGATTATTTGGCTTACCTTTTGAAACGGCTCAAAAACAAAGAAGTTGAACTTGACGAACTCAAGAAAAAAGAAATCTCAACACTTGAGAGCAACGGCACGGAAGCTTTAGTCAACAAATTCACTAGCAAGAAGCTCTAGTCAAACAATTCGCCGGCAAGGTGATAAGGAGATAACCTTACAATGGTAGCGGTGATAGGACAGTAGGGCGAGATAATTTTAAAGTACTAATTTCAAGTGAAAAGCAGCAGGATCATAATTTCAAGTTTCAAAGTGCAGATTTTACAGAGATTTTGATTTATTTATTTTTTATGGCATTGCCTATGGTTCTTATGATTTTTTACCAAAAGTTTTTACCAAGAGTTCTTAACAAAAGTTTTTTATTAAATCAAAAGTTTTTTACCAAAACCATGGTTTAAGTGAATTTACCAGCAGGTAGCATACATAAGTGATTGACTTACTCTTTTTGCACATTTCCTACGATCGTATTGATTATGCAAGTAGAAAGGGATAAAAAGCCAAATTAAATTAATCAGTAATAAATTTCAAGAAAAATTAAAAAACAGGTTTATTGCACATTTTCTACG